>Ga0207681_10000969_pt1 | contig 18722 bp, 16 predicted proteins | sample KBSS53metaG_FD_184324 | JGI IMG/M metagenome (GOLD analysis project Ga0207681, IMG submission 184324) | Switchgrass rhizosphere microbial communities from Kellogg Biological Station, Michigan, USA - KBS S5-3 metaG (SPAdes) (version 2) | ecosystem: Host-associated > Plants > Roots > Rhizosphere... | reverse complement strand
CAAGTGGTGGCATCCAATGGTCTCGTCGCGCGGGCGCACGCGGATGCCGGCGACGCGGCCGCGCCGGACGACGACCTCGGCCGGTGTCAGGCGTTCGCGGCGATCGGCGCCGAACAGCTCGAGGCGCGCGAACAGCAGCGCCTGCAGCGCGGCCAGGCCGCCCTCCAGCGAATATTCGCCGCGGCGCGCGACATCGAACGCGCGCGCCTCGCAGATCGGACCGACGTCGTGCGCGACCGCCGCCGCGCCGTGGATCGCCGGCGACGCGGCCATCGCGCGGAACGGATGTTCGAGCGGCAGCGGCGCGAACAGATCGGTGGTCGGTCTTGGCAGCAGCGAGCGCAGCCGGCCGACCTCGCGCCGCTCCCAGAAGCCGTTCGGCGGCAAGGTGATCGCGCTGGCGAAGAGCGGATCCAGCAGGCGCGAGGCCGCGCGCAGCCGCTCCATCACCGCGGCGACCGAGCCGCCCGCGGCGCCGAACGCGCGCGCGAGCTCGCGCTCCTGCTGAGCGGGATCGCGCACGATGTCCAGACGCTGCCCGGGCAGCAGCAGGCGGAACGCCGGATCGGCCGTCGCGGTCTTGCGCTTCACGTGCGCGGTGACGTCCAGTTCCTTCAGGACGCGCGCGGTCGGGGGGTCGTCGATCGACGGCAGCAGCGCCGGCGCCGCCGAGAGCGTCGTACCGCCGGCCTCGAACGCCGCCAACGCCGGCTCGTGTCCCAGCACCATGACGCGAAAGCCACGCCGCGCGAGCAGCGCGCCCGCGATCAGACCGCCGATCTCGCCGCCGCAAACGACGACGTCATAGAAATTCGTGTCCACGAAACGTCAGATAAAAACGGTCAGAGGCTGCGGAGGTTCTCGCCCGTCGGCCCGCCGCCCAGGATGCGAACCTTCCGATCCTCGATCACGACCCGCCGCTCCGCGAAGGCGCGGACCACCGCCGGGAGCAAGCGGTGCTCCTCGGCGAGGATGCGCGCGCGCAGCGATTCCTCGTCGTCGTCCTCGTGCACCAGCACCGCCGCCTGCGCGATGATCGGACCGGTGTCGATGCCTTGATCGACGAAGTGCACCGTGCAGCCGGTGACCTTCACGCCCGACTCGTACGCCTGGCGCTGCGCGCGCACGCCCGCGAACGCGGGCAGCAGGGCAGGGTGGATGTTGATGATGCGGCCCGGGAACGAACCGAGCATCTCCTCACCGAGGACGCGCATGAAGCCCGCCAGCACGACCAGATCGGTCTGCTGCGCGCGCAGCCCGGTCATCAGCGCCCGATCGAATCCGGCGCGCGCCGAGTAGTCGCGGTGATCGACGACAAACGTCGGCAGTCCGGCGGCCCGCGCGCGCGCCAGCGCCGGGCAATCGGGGACGTTGGACCCGACCACCGCGATGCGCGCCGGGCCCAGGTCGCCGCGGCGGGCGCGATCGATCAGCGCCTGCAGGTTCGTGCCGCTGCCGGACACCAGCACCCCGACGTTCACGCCGGCACCTCGCCCACGAAATCGACGGGCGCGTCGGGCGCGTCGGCCGGTACCACCTCGCCGATCGGGAACACCTGCTCGTCGGCCCGCTGCAGCAGCTTCTCGGCCTCGACGGCGCGGTCGGCCGGCACGCAGATCACCATGCCGATGCCCATGTTGAACGTCCGCAGCATCTCGGCGGCCTCGACGTCGCCGCCGCGCGCGAGCAGCCCGAAGATCGGCGGCACCGGCCACGAGCCGAGGTTGATGCGCAGCTGCAGCCGCGCGTCCGGCGGCAGCATGCGCGTCGGGTTGTCGACCAGCCCACCGCCCGTGATGTGGGCGGCGCCGCGCAGCAGATCCGCGTCGTGCAGCGCCCGCAGCGCGCGCACGTAGATCCGCGTCGGACGCAGCAACGCCGCCGCCAGCGGTTCGCCCAGCCCGGGAGGCGCGGCGTCCAGCGGCAACTTCATGTGATCGAGGAACACGCGGCGCACCAGCGAGTAGCCGTTCGAGTGGAATCCCGACGACGCCAGCCCCAGCAGGCGATCGCCGGCGCGGATCGCCCGCCCGTCGACCCTGCGGCTCTTCTCGACCACGCCCACCGAGAACCCGGCCAGGTCGTATTCGCCGTCGGCGTAGAAGCCGGGCAGCTCCGCGGTCTCGCCGCCGATCAGCGCGCAGCCGGCCGCCTGACACCCGTCGGCGATGCCGGCGATCACGCGCTCCGCCACGCCGACGTCCAGCTTGCCCGACGCGAAGTAGTCGAGGAACAGCAGCGGCTCGGCGCCGCCGACGATCATGTCGTTCACGTTCATCGCGACCAGGTCGATCCCGACCGTGTCGTGACGGCCGGTCAGGAACGCCAGCTTCAGCTTGGTGCCGACGCCGTCGGTGCACGACACCAGCAGCGGTTCCTTGTAACGCGCCGGCAGCGCGCACAGACCGGCGAAGCCGCCCAGGTCGGTCATCACCTCGGGACGCAGCGTCCGCCGCACGTGCGGCTTGATGCGCTCGACCAGCGTGTCGCCGGCGTCGATGTCGACCCCGGCGCCCCGATACGTCAGTCCCGAACCGCGAGTGCCCATCGTCGTCAGCGCGGGTCCTCTTCTCCCTTGGCCGTGGCGCGCTGCGCCGCGCCGCTCTGCACGCGGCGCTGCTGCGCCCCGATGTTGCTTATCGGCGGGGAGCCGAAACGCTCGGCGAACCCTTCCAGCAACCGGTCCAGCTCACGCCGCGGGTCCGGCGTGGGCGCGAAGCGGATCCAGCGCGCGCCGGCCGAGATGGCGCGGTCCAGGTCCCGGGCGCCCCGGCCCGCCACGAACACCCGCAGCGTCTCGCTCGCCTCGGAACAGGCGTACAAGACCATCGCGCTGCAGCCCGACCGGTAGTCCATCGCGCCCTCGGCGCGCGTCTGCAGGACGCCCGGCTCTTCCAGGGCGGTCGTCTCCGCCTCGGTAATCGGGTGCCATTTTCCAAAGCGCACGCCATTTTTTACCATGCCTGGATCGACAAGCGTCCGGGAATCCGGTGGTATTCTCCGCCGCGGACGCGGCATGGCCTGGTACAAGCGGGAAAACGACGACGACGTATTCTCCGAGGAGAAACGCAGTGTCCCGGCGGGTGTGTTCACCAAATGCCCGGGCTGCCGCGCTCAGCTGGTCACGGAGGACGTCGAGAAGAACGACCTCGTCTGTCCTCAGTGCGAGCACCACTTCCCGGTGACCGGGGCCCGCCGGCTGGCGCTGGTGCTGGACCCCGGCAGCTTCGTCGAGGCGGACGCCTCGATCGAAAGCGTCGATCCGCTGGGGTTCAAGGACGCCAAGCGCTACGCGGACCGGCTGCGGTCGGCGCGGCGAACCGCGGGCGGGGCGGACGCCGTCCTGGTCGGCTCCGGCAAGATCGAGGAACTGCCCGTCGAGGTCGGCGTCTTCGTCTTCGAGTTCATGGGCGGGTCGATGGGATCGGTCGTCGGCGAGAAGGTCACGCGCGTGTTCGAACGCGCGCTCGAGCGCCAGGTCCCGGCCATCGTCTTTTCCGCGTCGGGCGGGGCGCGCATGCAGGAAGGCGTGCTGTCGCTGATGCAGATGGCCAAGACGTCAGCCGCGCTGGGGCGGCTGCGTGAGGCCGGGCTGCCGTACATCTCGGTGCTGCTGCACCCGACGACCGGCGGCGTCGCCGCCAGCTTCGCGATGCTGGGCGACGTCATCCTGGCGGAACCGAAGGCGCTGATCGGCTTCGCCGGGGCGCGCGTCATCCAGAACACCATTCGCCAGCGGCTGCCGCCGGGGTTCCAGCGCGCCGAGTTCCTGCTGGAGCACGGCTTCCTGGACAAGATCGTGCACCGCCGCGAGATGCGCGCGATGCTGGCGCAGCTGCTGCGGCTGCTCGGGCCTCGCCCGACGTCCTGATGACTGGCGGCGGTTACGCCGGGCTGCTCGCCCGCCTGGCGGGCGTGCGCGCGCTGGGCGTCGACCTCGGCCTCGACCGCGTACGGCTGGCGCTGGCGCGCCTGGGCGATCCGCAAGCGCGCTTCGCCGCGGTTCAGATCGCGGGAACCAACGGCAAGGGATCGACGGCCGCCATGACCGAGGCGGTATTGCGCGCGGCGGGGCTGCGCACCGGGCTGTACTCGTCGCCCCACCTGGCGCGCTTCACCGAGCGCATCCGCGTCGACGGCGCGGAGGCGGACGGCGCTCGGCTCGCCGAGCTGGACAGCCGGATCGTCGCGACGGAGGTGCCGCTGACGTACTTCGAGATCGCGACGGCCCTGGCGTTCCTGGCGATGGCCGAGGCCGGCGTCGAGATCGCCGTGCTGGAGACCGGCCTGGGCGGCCGCCTGGACGCCGTCACGGCGTGCGTGCCGTGCGCGACGGCGATAACTTCGATCGGCCTCGATCACACCGATTACCTCGGTGACACGCTGGCGGCGATCGCGCGCGAGAAGGCCGGCATCCTGAAGCCGGGCGTGCCCTGCTTCGTGGGCCGCCTGCCGCCCGAGGCCGGCGACGAGATCGAACGCGCGGCGGAGGCCGCCGGCGCGCCCCTGTTTCGTTTCGGACGCGACTTCGGGCCGACGCCGTTCGCGACCGCGCTCGACGGCGCGCACCAGCGAGAGAACGCGGCGCTGGCGGCGCAGCTCGCGCGCGCGGCGGGCCGCCACCTGGGCCGGAAGATCGACGACCGGACGATGGCGCGCGGCCTGGCCGAGGTGGCCTGGCCGGGGCGCTGCGAACGCGTGGGCGACGACCTGCTGTTCGACTGCGCGCACAACGCCGATGGCGCGCAGGCGCTGGCCGCCACGCTGCCGGCGCTGGCGGGCGATCGCCGCGTCGTGCTGCTGGTGTCGATCGTCGGCGACAAGGATGCGGCGTCCATGCTGGCAACGCTGGCGCCCGCCGCCGCGGCCATCGTCGCCACGCGGTCCGACAACCAGCGCGCGCTGCCAGCCGCCGCGCTGGCGGCGACCGCCGCGCCGCTGATCGCCGACGCCATCGCGTGCGACGACCCGATCGTCGCCCTCGCGGAGGCGCGCCGCCGCGCCGGCCCGGGTGGGTTGGTCGTGGTGTGCGGCTCGATGTTCCTGGTCGGAATGCTGCGCGCGCACGTCCTGGACGAGCCCGTCGATCCGGTGCCGACGTCGGATCCCGTCGCGCGGCCCTGACCGCGCTAGCGGATGTCGATCTCGTCGATGTAGATCGTCCCGACGTAGCCGGTCTGCGAGGTGGACTGCAGGCTGAGCGCCAGCGCCGACGTGGAACCGTTGACGGCGGGAACAACCGTCATGCCCGTCTTCCAGGTGTTGGTGACGCGCAGGATCGGAAAGTCGGGGTTGAAATAGATCGCGCCGGCGGTCGTGTTCAGGACCACCGAAAGGTTGAGATCCTGGCTGCAGCCCGGATTCGCGGCGACGTGAACCGTGATCGTCTTTCCCGTCACGTCGAGGGGCGCGCCCGGGAGGTTGATCAGGATCTCGCCCTTGGTGGTGGCGCCGCTGGTACCGGTGAACGCGCTGGTGATCTCAAGGGCGCCCGCGCCGCAGAACGCGACCCCGGTCGACTGCATGACGGCCGTGAAGGCCTTCGATGCGGTGGTGATCATCGCGTTCTGCGTGCCGGTCTCGAAGTTGAACATCGCGCCGCAGGTGCCGCCGGGCGCGCTGGTGGCCGGCGCGACGTTACAGGCGGTGCCCCCGGACCCACCCGAGTCGCCGCCCGCGCCCGTTCCGGCGGTTCCGGTGGGGGTCCCGCCCCGGCCGCCGTTGCCGGTTCCCGCCTGGCCCCCGCGGCCCGCGGTGGCGAGGCTGCCGCCCACACCCGGTCCGCCGTCAGGCTCCGGCGCGTGCATGCCGCGGTTGGCACAGGCCATCGAGCCGATCGCAGACAGCAGGAATATCGCGGTGGTACCCCGCATCAATAAGGTCTCGATAGCTCTGAAAGCATAGACGAAAACCGTCGACGGTAATAGTTGCCGGACGCCCGGTTAGGCGCTCACGGCGTGGATTTCTTCAGCCAATCCAGGTAAGCCGGGCTGCCGTCGGCGACGGCGAACGCGAGGATCTCGGGGACCTCGTAGGGGTGCAGCTGCAGGATCCGGTCACGCGCGCGGTCGAAGACCGCCGGCCGGGTCTTGATCAGGCACAGCACCTCCTCGTCCTCCTGCAGGCGGCCCCCCCACTGGTAGATGGATTTGACGCCGGGGACGATGTTCACGCAGGCGGCCAGCCCCTCGTCCACCAGCGCGCGGGCGAGCGAGGCGGCCCGTTCCTTGTCGGGCATCGTCACGTGCAGCTCGAGCGCATCCGCCATGCCCGTAACGAATACCACGCCCACAGCTTGACGGGATGGCCTCGCTTGTCGGAGAAATGCCGCGCTTTGCTCATCGTGCAGAAATACGGCGGCACATCCGTCGGCAACGTCGAACGCATCAAGAACGTCGCCCGGCGCTGCCTGGAGACGCAGCGCAAGGGACACCGCGTGGTCGTGATCGTGTCGGCGATGTCCGGCGAGACCAACCGGCTGCTGAAGCTGGCCAAGCAGATCTCCGACATCCCCGACGAGCGCGAGCTGGACGTCATCGCGGCGACGGGCGAACAGGTCAGCGTGGGACTGCTGGCGCTGGCGATCCAGGCGGAGGGCGGCAAGGCGGTCTCGCTGCTGGGCCACCAGGTCCGCATCCTCACCGACAGCGCGTTCGCGCGCGCCCGCATCCAGGACATCGATGCGCGCGCCATCGGCGCGGCGCTGGACAGCGGCAAGATCGCCGTCATCGCCGGCTTTCAGGGCGTCGACAAGGACGGCAACATCACGACGCTGGGGCGGGGCGGCTCCGACACCTCGGGTGTCGCGATCGCGGCGGCGCTGAAGGCCGACGCCTGCGAGATCTACACCGACGTCGACGGCGTCTACACCGCGGATCCGAACGTCGTCAGCAACGCGCGCAAGGTCGATCGCATCAGCTACGAGGAGATGCTGGAGCTGGCGTCGCTGGGCGCCAAGGTTCTGCAGATCCGTTCGGTCGAATTCGGAATGAAATTCGGCGTGCCTATTCACGTCCGATCGAGCTTCAACGACAACGAAGGGACATGGGTCGTGCCTGAAGACAAAGCGATGGAATCGGTCCTCGTCTCCGGCGTCACCGCCACGAAGGACGAAGCCAAGATCACCCTGCACAAGATCGTCGACGCGCCCGGGGTGCAGGCCAAGGTGTTCCGGCCGTTGGCGGCCGCCGGCATCGTCGTCGACGTGATCGTTCAGGCGTTCATCCAGGACGGGCGCACCAACCTGACGTTCACGCTGTCGTCGGCGGACCTGGCGCGCGCGCAGGACATCCTGGTCAAGCAGTGCGCCGACATCTGCACGGCGGACCAGATCAAGTCGGAGACGGACCTGTCGAAGGTGTCGGTCGTCGGCGTCGGTATGCGCTCGCACGCGGGCGTCGCGCTGAAGATGTTCGAGATCCTCGCGAAGGAAAACGTTCACGTGCACCTGATCTCCACGTCGGAGATCAAGATCTCGTGCGTGATCGACGCGAAGTACGCCGAGCTGGCGGTGCGCGCGCTTCACGACGGGTTCGAGCTGGGCAAGCGATAGTCGCTCCGCGCCGCAGGCGCGGTGAGCCTTGCGCCGCGTCGGGCGCGCAACCTCCGTCCCGATCGCGGGGGAAGATGCGACGGAAGGCTTCCGCGTCCGGGTCGAGCGTGCGATTCTCGAAGGCGTGAAGGCGAGAATCGTTCTGCTTCTGGGGGGAGCCGCCGTCGCCATGAGTGGCGGGCTGAATGGCTGCGGGCCGGCGGGGAGCGGCGGTATCGCGGGAAGCGGCGGGAACGGCCTCATGCCGGCTTGCGCCCCGGCGGTCGTCAAGGGTGCCGCGTGCACGGACGCCGACCAGCAGGTTTGTTACAACGCCTGCGGACCCGACAGCCTGGGCGCGCAATCGGAGACCTGCGTCGGTGGCACATACTCCGAAATGCCCGGGTGCAGCTTCGACCTCGCGATGAGCTATCTCTGCTACCGGATTCCGTCGGTGGCCAACGGAAGCTGTGTGGGTACGCCGCAGGCAAACGCCGCGTGCTCTTCGCTCTCCTGCCAGGTGTGCAACAGCTTCGGCGGGCTGTTCGGCGGTGTTTACAAGGATTCGTCCGGTGCCCCCGAGGCCGGCTTCTGCGTCTGCTCCGCGGACGCCGCTGGCGTGACGAAGTGGAGCTGCGCGAGCAACGCCGCCTGGCCTTGCCCCAACGGTCGCGGTTGCGATATCAGCGGCACCGCGGGAACGACGGGCGCCGCGGGGACGACGGGCGCCGCGGGGACGACGGGCGCCGCGGGGACGACGGGCCTCGGGGGCACGACGGGTGCCGCGGGGACGACGGGCACCGCCGGCACGACGGGCACCGGTGGCGCCTCGGGGGGCGGAGGCGGCACGACAGGTCGGGCCGGTACGACAGGTCAGGGCGGCTCGACAGGTCGGGGCGGCACCAGCGGCGCGGGCGGATCGGTTTTCCAGCCCACCTGCCCGAGCACGGTCATGAAGGGCAGCGCGTGTCTGCCGACCGACCTCCAGCTCTGTTACAAGCCCTGCGGCCCCGAAAGCATCGGTGCGAAATCCGAGACGTGCACCGGAGGCGTCTATGCGGAGATGGCTGGCTGCTCCTTCGACGCGTCGAGGACCTACTCCTGTTACACGATCCCGGCGACCAGTATCGCGGCGTGCGGCGTAGGGACCCCCAGAGACGGAACGTCTTGCGGTGTCCCACACTGCACGATCTGCAACAGCACCGGCGGCCTGCCCGGCGGCCATTACCTCGATTCTGGTGGCGTCGACAGGATGGGCTACTGCGTCTGCCCGGAGCCCAACGCGTCCGGTACGCGAACGTGGAGCTGCGCGAACGACACCGCGTGGCCGTGCCCGGCCGGCCGGGGCTGCTGAATCAGCGCGTGGGGAGCCGGCGAGCTTTGCTCGCCGCGCACCATCGCGGGAGGGTTCGGGAACCCTCCCAGGGTTCCCGAATCAGCGATCGCTGAGCCGCGAACGCGCAGCCGCGCAACCGTGAGGTCATGCCTGGCTGGGCGAGCAGCGGGAGCCGTGCGATCGTTCGTCGTGTGACGGCGCGGGGCGGTTTTCTCGTGATCGGGATCGCGGTCGGCGTCGGCTGCATTGGACAGCTGCCCGGTGACGGCACCGGTTCTGGGACGCCGGGCGCGGCCGGAACGGGCGTGGCTGGAACGGTGGGGCGGGGTGGGGCGCCGGGGCGGGGCGGCATTCCCGGCCGGGGCGGCACCACGGGAAGCGCGGGAAGCGGCGGCAGCGCGTTCGGCCAGCCGCCGTGCCTTTCGTCGGTCACCAAGGGCGGGGCCTGCACGGCGTCGGATCAGCAGCTCTGCTACAAGACCTGCGGGCCCGACAAGCTGGGCGTGAAATCGGAGACCTGCGTCGGCGGCATCTACGCAGAGATGTCCGGCTGCACGTTCGATGCGAGCCGCGACTACTCCTGCTACCAGATTCCATCGACGGCCAGCGCCGCCTGCTCGATGACGCCGGTGGCAGGCACGCCGTGTTCCTTCCAGCCCTGCACGCTGTGCAACAGCACCGCCGGTCTGCCGGGCGGCACGTACAGCGATTCGGCGGGCGCGCCCAAGCTCGGCTACTGCGTGTGCTCCGGTCCGGACGCCGCGGGCGAAACGCGGTGGAGCTGCGCCAGTGACACCGCCTGGCCATGCCCGCTCGGCGTCGGATGTCTCGGCGGCCGCGGCGGCACGACGGGCGCAGGCGGTACGATGGGCGGCGCGGGTACGAGCGGCAGCGGTGGGATCGCGGGTGCGGGCGGCGCGGCTGGCCCCGTTTCGTGCACGGGCCTGGTCACAGCGGCCGGCATCGAGCCCACGAAAGGGCTCGCGTGTGGGGCGACCGACCCCCCGTACTGCAACAAGACGTGCGGCCCGGAGAAGGTCGGCATCAGATCCGAGATCTGCATGGGCGGCGTGTACGCCGAGACCGGCTGCATGTTCGACGGGAGCAAGGATTCCTCCTGCTACCGGATCCCCGCGACCGCTAACGCGGCCTGTCCGGCGGGGGTCACGCCGCAGGCTTCCCAGGAATGTACCGTCGACCATTGCGTCACGTGCAACAGCCAGGGCGGTCTACCGGGCGGCACCTACATGGATTCTGCCGGTGCGACCAGGCTCGGGTACTGCGTCTGCCAGCCGGCCAACGCCGCTGGGTTGCGGGTATGGAGTTGCGCCAGCGACACCGCCTGGCCATGTCCGGTCGGCGCCGGTTGTAACGGAACGGCGGGCACCGGCGGCGGTGCCGGTGGTAGCAGCGGTGCCGGCGGCATGAGCGGCTCGTTCGGCCAACCGGCCTGTCTCGACACGGTCATCCGGAGCACGGCGTGCCTGCCCACGGATCAGCAGCTCTGCTACAAGACCTGCGGACCCGAGAAGACGGGCGTGAAATCCGAGACGTGCGTCGGTGGCGTCTACGCCGAGATGTCCGGCTGTGCGTTCGACCCGACGCGGGATTACTCCTGCTACAAGATTCCGTCGGCCGCCAATGCGTCGTGCGGAGCGGGCGTGACTCCGATGGCCGGAACGACCTGCAACGTCCAGCACTGCACGATCTGCAACAGCACGGGCGGCCTTCCGGGCGGCCAGTATCTCGATACCGGCGGTGCCGTGAAGGCCGGCTACTGCACCTGCCAGGAGCCCAATTCAGCGGGCATGCGGACCTGGACCTGCGCGAGCGACACCTCCTGGCCGTGCCCCGTCGGATTCGGCTGCTGAATCATCGTCGCGGACTGCAGCGCGGAGTCGATTTCCAGTCGAGGTCGCGCGCGAGCATCGTCGAGAACGTCGGCTCGCCGAGCTCTCGGCCGCGGAACGGAAACTCGTCGATCGTGTAGACGAGGCGCAGCTCGAGCGAGATCGGCTCGGGTGACGCCGTCGCGAACTTCGCGAAGGGCAGCGCGAGGCGGCGCGTCTCGCCTGCGCGGATCGTCGTGTCGGCGACCGTGCGCTTGCCGCCGTCGGGCGCGGGCGCGAAGCGACGCCCGAGCGTGATCTCCTGCAGCTGCTCGGGCGCGCTCGGGCGCCACGCACGCAGCACCAGGTGGCGGTGCAGGTCGCCGGTGGGCACGTTGTGGCCCGCGCCGGTGTTGGCGAGGGTGACGACCAGCGTGCGACCCGAGCGGCAGGTCTCCATCTGCAACGCGCCGGCGATCATGCCGGCGTCGTGGCCGCCGGGGAACCGGTGCGCGCCCGTCTCGCGCTGGTGACACGAGAGGCATTCCTTGTCGGCGTGCGGGCCGCGCGCGTGCTGCGCGGCGGTGTCCTGCATCGGGTGGGCGGTGTAACCCGTCACGAGCCCCGGTCCCTTGCCGTTCGGGGCGGGCTCGATGGTCGGAAAGCTGAACTGGTGACAGCCGGCGCAGTAGGCGGCGCCGCCGAAGTCGGCGCGCGCGTCGGTGTCGTGCGGCGACGCGGGCGATCGCTGGCGCGAGAGCATGCGCCCCTCGCGGATGTGGCAGACCGCGCAGTTCACGCCTTCGTCGGCGAGCGGTCCGCCGCCGTGCCGCACCTCCGCGAGCTGCTCGGTCAGCGGCGCGTGGCAGTGGACGCACCACTCGAGCGGGCGATCGCGATACTCGCGCTGGAAGATCGCGTTGGTCCAGGCGCGGCCGTGACGGCTCTGCGCCCAGTCGGCGTGAACGGTCGAATGGCAGCCGGTGCAGGCCGCCGCGCGCAGCTTGTCCGGCGCGCCCGCGTCGATCGGTGCCAGCCCGCGCGGGAACAGATCAGCCGCGAGGAGGAACGCGAGCAGCGACGATGAGACCACCGGCGGCGTTCGTCACTTGCGGGCGACGACGCCCGCGACCGCTTCGACGTCCAGCTGCACCCAGTCGTTGTCGCGCCAGACGGTCGCGCGCGCCAGCTTCGGTCCGTCCTGGCCGCGGTCCCACTCGAGCGCCGCCGCCTTGGTGACACCGACCGTCACTTCGAGGCGGCCGTCGGCGCCGTAGACCAGCAGCTGGGGAGTCGACGACGGGAACGAGCCTTCGCGCCCCTCGACCAGCCCGCAGCTGACCAGCAGCAGGGCGCGCAGTGGCGGGGGCGCGGCGCCCGCATCCGGTGTTGCGGCCGGAGCATCGCGCAGCGCCCAGGCAAACGTCGTCGCCTCGTGGTGGTGACATTGCGGCGGTTTGGTCGCCATGGCGTCGGCGAAAGTGGGGAGTCCGGTCTGTTCGACGAGCGCCAGCGCCTCCCGGTCGAGGTAGCCGAGCTGGTTGGTCATCGGCAGCGGCAGCGCGTTCGCGCACGGGTCATCTTCGCAGGACGCCAGGTTCGGCGTGCACAATCCGTCGACGGTCGGGAGCGGACGCTTGTCGCGCACCGAGACCCGGACGCCGGTCATCCCGGCGAACTTGGCGCGCGCGAGGTCGCCGGCGGTGGCGAGGGCCGCCGCGTGCTTCCCTTTACCCGCGCCTTTCGTCGCGAGCGCAACGGCGTGGCCCATCTCGCAGGTCGGATCGTAGTGTTCTTCCTTGCACGGGTTCTTGATGAGGGCCGCCATCTGCTTCTCGGCGTCGTCGACCGGGGTCGCCACGTACTGGGGCGCGATCGGCAGCGACTGGCCGAGCTTGGTCTTGAACATCTTCGCGGCGGCGACGCGCTCCTTTTTCCAGGTCGCGATCTTCTCGAGGCGCTGCTTCTCGAACGCCGGGTTGTCGCTGGACGTCGCCGTCACGAACATCTGCACGTCGGAGATGCAGAGGTCGTCGTACTTCTTGCCGGCGTAGACCGACTTGACCTTCAGCTCGACGGCTTCGAACGCGCCGGCGGGCTGCTCGAGGGTGATCTCCTGCCAGTCGGACTTGTCTTCCAGAGTGACGTCGACGGTCTTCTTCGAAGGCAGCAACGTGACGGTCAGCTCCTTGGCGCGCGAGTTCGCCTCCCACAGGCGCGGCGTCTTCTGGTAGCCGTTGCGGATCTTCATCCGCAGCTTGGTCGCGCCCTCCATCGGCGTGACGTGCACGCGCAGCCATTCGCCGATCCCTTCGGTCTTCAGGCTCCAGGCGGTGCGCGGATCGTCGTCGCCGACGTACAGCGGCAGGTAGTTCTCCTGGAACTTGTTCCAGTCGTTGATCAGATAGCTGCTCGCCTCGGCGTTCGCGACGTGCAGCCGGCGTTCCTTGGGCGGGCGCGGCTTGGCGGGCGGGGAGGGCGGCGCTGCGGCGACCGCGACCACTCCCGAGAGCCCCAGAACCACGATCGCGAATCCGGCACGCATCAACATGAAGGCAACGCTACACCCGAGCGCTCCTCGCGAGCGCCAGAAAGCTACTGCGGGCACGCGATGGCGACGCCGACGCCGCGCGCGCGCAGCACCTCGGTAGCAGGCGCGCCCGCGTCGTTGCCCGCGCCGAACGACATCATGACGTCGACGTCCACGGCCTGCGGTACGCCCGGAGCTCCCGCGGTCTGCGTGATCGTTCCGGTTGTCTGGGTTGCCGACGTCGACTGCGGGAAGCGCGAGGGGCAAGCCGACGCGGGGCCCACGCTCGCCCACTCGAGGCGGAAGTTCTGGGGCGACGTCAGGCCCGCCGTCGGCGTCCCGGAATTGTCAAAGAGGACCACGTTGAAGCAGAGGTCGCGCGCGGTGTCGCGCTTCGACACAACGAGGCGATCGTAGCCGCCGACGTACGTGCAGCCGAGGTACGTCACGGTGCCGATGCCGCCGTCGCCGCAGACCTCGCCGTTGAAGTCTTCGAACAGCGGCGGCTCGCAGGGGCAGCAGTTGTTGGTGACGACCGGTGCCGCACAGGAAGCCCTGCAAACGTAGGGTCGAAGGCACTGGACGGTCTCGCACAGTCGCGCGCCGCCGGCGCCCCCACCGCCGGTCGTGCCGCCTGCGCCGCCCGCGCCCGCGCCGCCCGATGTCCCGCCGCGCGCGCCCGCCGCGCCGGTCGTTCCGGCATTGCCACCGCTGCCCCCACCCGTGCCCGCGCTGCCGGTCGTTCCGCCGCGGCCTGCGGCGCCGATCGTTCCACTGCTGCCACCGGTCCCGCTGCCACCGCCGCCCGTGCCCGCGCCACCACCACCGGTTCCCGCGCCGCCGTCCACACACGCCATGTTCTGGAAGTTGTCGAAGAGAGGCGCTTCACACGGGCAGCAGCTCGAGCGCACGATCGGACCGCCGCAGGTCCGGACGCATTCGTAAGGGCGCAGGCATTCGACGACCGAGCAGCCCGAGCTACCGCCCGCCGCCGTTCCGCCCCGGCCGCCGCCGGAAGTTCCAGCGCTGCCACCGGTGCCGCCTCTGCCGCTCGCGCTGCCACCCGTGCCGGTTGCGGGCACTTTCGAGGAATTGCAGGCCGCCATCACGCACGCCGCGACGAGACCAAGCAGGGCAAAGCTAGTTCGTTTCATATGCCCGAATCAGAACGCTATCTCACGCGGCCGTCAACCAGGCGTCGACGCACGCCGGTTTGAACGAAGCGTCAGTCGAGCAACTGGCGGATCTTCGACTCGAGATCCGCGACCGCGACCTCGGACTGCGTCCCGTTCGCCAGGTCCTTCACCGTCAGCTTGCCCGACGCGATCTCGTTGCTGCCGATGATGATCGCGGCGCGCGCGCGCAGCTTGCTCGCCCGCGCCATCGACTTGCCGAACTTGCCCGGGCGCGGGTTGTGCTCGATCTCGATGCGGATTCCCTTGCGGCGCAGCGTGTGCGCGATCGGCAGCGCGAAGTCCAGCGCCGCCGCGTCCATCGGCGCGAAGAACACGGCCAGCCCGGGATCGTAGCTCTCGGCGCTGTCAGGGATCGCGAGCAACGCCCGTTCGATTCCCAGGGCGAATCCGATCGCTGGCGTGTTCTGCCCGCCCAGCGATGAGACCAGCCGGTCGTAGCGGCCGCCGCCCGCGACGGTGTTCTGCGCGCCCAGCTCGCCCGCCTTCGTCTTGATCTCGAAGATCGTCCCCGTGTAGTAGTCCAGCCCGCGGACCAGGCCGGGATCGATCTCGTGCTTGACGCCCAGCGCCCCGAGCAGCGCGCGCACGCGCGCGAACCGCGCCCGCGAGCTTTCGTTCAGCTCGTCGATCAGCTTGGGTGCGCCGGCGGCGACCGCGATGACGTCTGGGTTCTTCGAATCCAGGATGCGCAGCGGATTCGTCTCCAGCCGGCGCCGCGAATCGTCGTCCAGCTTGTCGCGGTGCCCGGAGAAATATTCGACCAGCTTGTTGCGGTAGGCCTCGCGCTCCTCGGGCTCGCCCAGCGAGTTGACGCTGACCTCGATGGCGCTGCCGTCGAGGCCGAAGCGCACCAGCATCTCGACGAGCATCGCGATCATCTCGGCGTCCATCGACGGCTCGCCCGATCCAAAGACCTCGGCGCCCACCTGGTAGAACTGGCGCAGCCGGCCGCGCTGCGCGCGCTCGTGCCGGAACATCGGACCGATGTAGTACCAGCGGGTGATCGGCTCCTTGTTCCACTGGGCGTTCTCGACGTACGCGCGCACGGCGGACGCCGTCCCTTCGGGGCGCAGGCTGACCGACCGGCCGTCGCGATCGTCGAACGTGTACATCTGCTTCTCGACGACGTCGGTCACCTCGCCGACCGAGCGGACGAACAGCGGCGTGTACTCGAGCACCGGCGTGCGCAGCTCGTGGTAGGCGAACGCCTCCAGCACGTCGCGCGCCTGCTGCTCGAGGAACTGCCACTTCGACACCTCGGGCGCGAGGATGTCGTTCATTCCCTTGACGCCGGGTGGGACGTCCGCCATGCGCGGCGTTTTACTACGTTTTGATCCGCTGCGCGGTTAATCGGTGCGCACGACAGCGTCGCCCAGGCGCGCGGCCAGCCACGCCAGCGCGCCGTCGACGTGGCCGGCGTCGCGTCCGTCGAAGGTGATCTTCACGCGGTAGTCGGGCGCCTCCGGGTGCGGGTACGATCCGATCTCGACGTCCGGGAACGCGATCACCGCCTCGTCCATGGCGCCCGCGATGTGACCCTCGCCGAGGCGCGAGAACAGCGCCCGCCCGTGGATCGGGCCCGCCCGGAACAGGTCGCGCACCGTCTCGAACTTGCGGCGGAAGATCGACGGCACGCCGGGCAGCACCCAGACGTTGCGCACCACGACCACGGGCCAGGGCGCCAGCCGATCGCCGGGTGGCCCGCCCGGCCCGTATTCCAGCCGGGCCCCCGCCGGGATGTCGGCCATGCGCAGATCCCGTTCGTGCAGGCGGTCGCCGTAGCCCGCCCGCAGCAGCGTCTCCAGCCCGGCGTGGCGAGCCAGCGGCATTCCGAACGCGTCGCCGACGGCGCGGAGCGTGACGTCGTCATGCGTCGGCCCGACGCCGCCCGAGGTGAACACGGTGTCGAACCGCGCCGCCAGGGCGCGCACGCTGTCCGCGATCTCCTCGGTCACGTCCGGGACGACCTCGATCCGCCGCAGCGCGACGCCCAGGGCGCGCAGCTCCCGGGTCAGGAAGCGCGCGTTCTCGTCCTCGACCTTGCCCGAGAGGATCTCGTTCCCGATGAGGAGAATGGCAGCTGTCGGGTTTGCGGCGCCCATCGGGATTGAACCGTTAAAGACAAATTATAGTGACAGCACTGTTCTGGCATAATGGCCAGAACTTGAAACGCGCTTTCGGTGTCTTGCTGCTGCTCCCGGTTGCGCTCGCCGGGTGTCGCAGCGATGTGGCAGGCGGCAAGCAGAATCCCGACGGCGCCGTCGACAAGGGAATGGACGCGCCCTGGCCGGACGCCATCTGCCCGGCCGATGCGGCGGGCGGCGGCGAGTGCCCGCTCAACTTCTGCGGACAGCTGAAGGTCGGGCTGATGTCGAACCAGTATCCGCAGTCGGGCGCGGATTCACTTTGCGGCACCCGCGTCTGCATCGTCGGCCCCGAGCTGGCGACCGGCGACGGCTTTCAGCTTTCGTGCGTCGCGCCGACCACGGGCGCGCTCACGTTCGGCACCGCGTGCTCGCCCGACCCGGGACAAGGAATGCGCTGTGCGGCCGATTCGCTGTGCATCGAGGCGGCCGGGTTCGCCGGCAGCCCGTTCTGCTCGCAGCTGTGTCGGAACGACGCCGACTGTCCCAGCATGGCGCGCTGCCTCGAGTACCAGACGCCCGCGCTCACCGACGGGCGTCGCGCGCTGATCGGGATGTGCACGCCGGAGACGAAGATCGCCGGTACGATCTGCCAGCGCGAGGCGATGTGTCCCCCCGGCCAGGGCTGCGTTCTCTACGGCGCGCGCACCAGCCTGAGAATCTGCCGCGCGGGCGGGGCCAAGTCGCTCGGCACGGCCTGCACCGCGGCGTCCGAGTGCCGCAGCGGCGAATGTTACGACCGCGACTTTCTCGTCAGCGCCGGCACTGGCGCCAACGCGAACCGCGCCTACTGTTCGGGCGCCTGCCAGGTCAACAGCGACTGCGGCCCCGACCAGAGCTGCGCGCGGCTGGTCGTGGGCAACAACGGCACGGTCGACGATCCGCTCGACGATCTGGTGGTCGGCTACTGCAAGACGATGTTCGTCGCGCACCTGAGCATGGCGTGCGCGACCGACGCCGGCTGCGTGGCGCTCAATAACGGCTCCGACACGTGCGACGTCACGCACGGCCTCTGTTACCGCAAGGCGGCCGTCCCCGGATCCGCGTGCACGGGCGACACCGGGTGCCCGGTGGACGGCACCTGCACCATGGGCCCGCGCTTCGAGGGCGGTTACTGCCAGACGTTCGGCTGCGACCAGGCGGCCACCTCGGGCGTGAACGCGTGTCCCGGCACGAACAGCATCTGCACGCAGCGGGGCGGTCCCGACGAACCGATCTCGGGCTGCTACGAGAAGTGCACGCTGGGCGGGAGCGCGTGCAGCCGCGCCAGCATGGGATACATGTGCCAGACGGTGACGCTCGCGGCGCCGCCGAACGTTTGCCTGGTGGGCGGCGGGGCGTAACCGTCATGCGATTGCCGACCGCGGTGGTGGCTGTCGCAGCGGTCGGATGGAGCACGTTCGCGTTCGCGGCGCCGCCCGCACCGGCGCCGGGGTTCGCGGCACCGGTGCCCGTGGGGACGCCTGCGACGGCCCCTGCGACGCCGTCGATGCCGGCGCCGCCGGCCGCGACGACGGCCGCTCCGGCCGCCACGCCGCCGACTGAAGTGAGCGCGCCGCCCGCGGTGGGGCCGGTGCCGACCGCCGACGAGACACCGGCCCCGTCCGATCACGACGCCGTGGTGGGACGCATCGGCATCGAGGTGCGCCGTTTCGATCCCGGCCCGATGCCGCTGGCGCTGCGCGACGGTCTCGGCTGCCCGATGGGCGGCGCGGGAACCGCCGCGTGCGAGGTCACGATGGGCGCGCTCGCCGCGCGTTACTGGTGGACGCGTAACCTGGCGTTGAACGCGGGCGCCGCGTTCGCCGTCGGCGGCGGCCGCAACGACACCCAGAGTCTGGACACCTATCTTGGCGTCGGGCCGATCGTCGGCATGTCGCTGCTGCTGGGGAACTGGAAGCATCTGGCCATCTCTGCGAGCCCCGAGCTGGCGCTGGTCTGGTTCAAGCCCGCCGTCGGCTCCGACAGCGGCAGCACGACCGTGTTCGCGCTGCACGGCGCGCTGGAAGCCGAGACGCACCTGGGGTTCATCGGCGTCCCCGCGCTGTCGATCGGGTTGCAGGCCGGATTGGCTTTCGAATACGAGAGCGCATCCAGCACGCGCCTCTGGTCGGTGGGCGTGCTCGGCGGTAACAGTATCTGGGGCGCGCTCTCGA
>Ga0207681_10000966_pt1 | contig 18757 bp, 16 predicted proteins | sample KBSS53metaG_FD_184324 | JGI IMG/M metagenome (GOLD analysis project Ga0207681, IMG submission 184324) | Switchgrass rhizosphere microbial communities from Kellogg Biological Station, Michigan, USA - KBS S5-3 metaG (SPAdes) (version 2) | ecosystem: Host-associated > Plants > Roots > Rhizosphere... | reverse complement strand
GTGTAACTGTGAATACGCGCGAGTAGGCGGCGCGCGCACCATTCGGTTTCAACTGCGCCGGGACTGAACTGGCCGCGAATTACAAAACCTTCCGCTTCGAGTTTCAAGAGACCTAACTCGATGTCGCTTTTGCTTAGACCGGAAGAATCGGCGAGCGACTGGACGGTGACTGGGCCGAGTCCCTCCAGTCGCCCGCGCAGGATTTCAACCAGAGCGTCTTCGAAACTCCACGCGAGCTGCGAGAAACTTTCAGGCGCGACGATGGGAGGTGCGAGCGATGCGCCGGGGAAAATCTTTTCGAGCTGCGGCAAACGTTCAGCCGCCACCCACAACGTTGGTGCTGGGCCCGATTTTTCTGGGACCGTGGGCGTCTCGCCCTCGGTTGCATTAGCATTCAAGGTTGAGTCGTCGAATCTTTCGGACGCCGGGAGCGCAGACATCTTGTCTGCCGGTTCGTGAGTATCCAAGGTTGAGTGGTCGACGTTTTCGCGCTGCGCGCTCATTGAAGACAGGATGTCTGCGCTCCCAGCGTCAGCGCTGCCAGCATTAAGCACCGCGGCGCGGCGATCGTTTTTGAGTTCCGTGAAATATTCCTGCCACTCGGCGCCTTCGGCGGTGGTGATAAATCCCAGCTCCACCAAGGCGTCGTGAAGTTCGTCCGGATTCTCCACCCGCGGCCAGGCTTCATCACGCACGCGATCGATGGCGGCTTGATCGAGTTTGCCCATGTCCTTCGCCGTTTGCGGATCAAGCCAGCGCCGTTGCTGCACCGCGCGCGTGCGCCGTTCTTCGAGCGGCGCATCGTCGAGATAGGCATACGGTCGCGCGTTGAGGATTTCCTGCGCGAGGGGCGAAGCTTCGATCACGTCGCGGGCGAAGAGGTTCTTTTCGTTACGTTCGATTGCCGTCAGCAAACGCTCCAGACTATCGATGTCCATCGCTTCTTCGAGACAATCTTTTACAGTCTGGTCAACGAGTGGGTGCGCGGGAATTTCGCGTTCACCGCCGCCAAGGTTTTCCTGACAGGCCAGTTGGTCGGGAAATATGGCCGTCAACAAATCTTCAGCATCCATACGCTGCAACTGCGCCGGAATCTTTTTGCCGCCGCGCCGCCGCAGGACTGCCAGCGAGCGCGTCACGTTCCAGCGCCAGCGAATGTTCCACATCGGCGCGTCCAGAAGTGCCTGACACAATAGCTGTCGCACGGTTTTCGAATTCAGATAATGAAACACTTCGTCGAGCGGGAAACTGTGAGTTGGCCCAAGCGATAGCACCACTGCATCTTCAGTCGCCGCGGCCTGTAGCTCGAAATTGAACTTGCGGCAAAAACGTTTGCGCAGCGCCAGACCCCAGGCGCGATTGAGCCGGCTGCCAAACGGCGCATGCACCACCAGCTGCATGCTGCCGCTGTCGTCGAAAAATCTTTCGAGCACCAGATTCTGCTGCGAAGGCATCACGCCCAGCACCAGCTTCGCGCCCGCCAGGTATTCGACAATCTGTTCAGCAGCCGCTTGCGAAATGCCAACCTCGCCAGTGAGATAGTTAAGCGCCGGCTCGAGATTAATACCGTGATTGACGTCAGTGGTATTGATTTCGTCGGCTGATAACGACACTAAGTCCCGACTTTGGACATTGGACGTTGGACTTTGGACCCGATCTGCAACTTCGATCCGGTTCGCCACCTCCTCACGCAGCCGTGAGACTGACACCGACAGTTCATGCGTTCGCGCCGGCGCCTCGCCAAGCCAGAAAGGAATCGACGGCGGCTGACCAGCGGCATCCTCGACCCGCACCTTCCCCTGCTCCACTCGCAACACGCGCCAGGAAGTATTGCCCAGTTGAAAGATATCGCCCTGCAAACTTTCGATTGCAAAATCTTCGTTAACAGAACCAATCACCAGGTCGCTCGGTTCGAGCACTACGGCGTAATCTGCAGTGTCGGGAATCGCGCCGCCGGAAGTTATTGCCGAAATTCTTGCATTGCGTCTCCCGCGAATGCGTTGATTGACGGCGTCGTGATGCAGGTATGCGGAGCGCCGGCCGCGTTTGGTGGAAAATCCCTCGGCCAGCATTCGGATAACGGAATCGAATTGTTCGCGCGTTAAATTGCGATAGGGGTAAGCGCGCCGCACCATCTGAAACAGATCGGCTTCGGTCCACTCTTCGGCCGCTGAAGCCGCGACGATCTGCTGCGCGAGTATGTCCAGCGGTAGCTCCGGAAGCTCCAGCCGATCGAGTTCACCGCGGCGCACGGAATCCACAATCGCCGCACACTCCACCAGCTCATCTCGCGAGAGCGGAAAAATTCGACCTTTCGGAAACCCCGCCACGGTATGGTTGGAGCGCCCCACCCGCTGCAGAAAACTCGCGATGGAACGCGTCGAGCCAAGCTGGCAAACCAGATTCACGTCGCCAATGTCTATGCCCAGCTCCAGCGACGCAGTGGCCACCAGTGCGCTCAGCTCGCCCGCTTTCAGTCGCTGCTCCGCTGCAAGACGCTGTTCACGCGCCAGGCTGCCATGATGCGCCGCGATGTTTTCATCGCCGAGGCGTTCACCGAGATGACGGGAGACACGTTCAGCCAATCTGCGTGTGTTAACAAAAACCAGCGTCGTCTTGTGTTGTCGAATTAGTTGAGCCAGGCGGTCGTAAACTTCTTCCCAAACTTCGCCGGACATTACCGCTTGCAGAGGCGACTCGGGCAGCTCAATGCCCAAATCCAAACGACGCGCGTGGCCGCTATCGATGATGGTGCAATCAGGCCGGCCGTCTGCGGCGATGTTTGCGGTGCCGACCAGAAAGCGCGCGACTTCTTCGATCGGACGTTGCGTCGCGGAGAGACCAATACGCACCAGTTTCGAGTTTCGAGTTTCGAGTTTCGAGTTTTCTTCCGCGTGTTGAGCGACTAACTGCTCCAGGCGCTCAATGGAAAGCGCGAGATGGGAGCCGCGTTTGTCGCCCACGACGGCGTGAATCTCGTCGAGGATGATCGTGCGCGTTGTTTGCAGCATGCGGCGCCCGCCGTCGCTGGTCAGCAGAATGTAAAGCGACTCGGGTGTGGTGACGACAATGTGCGGCGGCCGCTTGGTCATCGCCGTACGTTCACCCGCCGGTGTGTCGCCAGTTCTCACAAACGTGCGAATGTTTACCTCGGGCAGCCCCAGCTCGCACAGCTCTTCCTGAATTCCGGCGAGCGGGACTTGCAGGTTGCGCTGAATGTCGTTGCTAAGCGCTTTGAGCGGAGAGACGTAAAGCACGTGAGTGCTGTCATCGAGTTTTCCATCCACGCCGAGACGAACCAGATCGTCAATCGCCGCCAGAAACGCGGCCAGGGTTTTACCGGAACCGGTCGGAGCGGCGATTAGTGTGTTGCGCTGTTTTTTGATGGCCGGCCAGGCTTGTTCCTGCGGCGGCGTGGCGTCGGGAAAGCTCTTCGCAAACCAGCGCGCTACTGCTGGATGAAAAATTTCCAAATTCATAGGGACGGCGATTATAACTCAGATACGCGAAGATTGCACAAATGAAACACTGGCCTAGAGATGGGAGAACTCTTTTGGAGTGCGCTGACCTGTCAGCGCTTTGGTTCCGTTGCGACCTGTCGCAACGTGTTGCCGAAGAAAATTGCACAACAACTGCGACAGGTTGCAGAAGACGAAAGCGCTGACAGGTCAGCGCACTCCAAAACTACTCGAACTGTTTTTTGAAACCTTCGAACTGTTCACGCAGCTTGTCCATTTCGCTCTTGAGGGTTTCGATTTCGCTTTCGAGTTTTGCCACGCGATCGGATTGACTGAAGCGGACCGACGCTTCGCGTGGTTGGCCATCGCCGGCGACCGGCTCAATTGCCGGCGCTCCCGCAAGCAGGTGCGCGAAGCGGGCTTCCTTTTGGCCGGGCTGGCGCGGCAGACGCGTGACCAGCGGATCGGGCTCGCGGGCAATCAGAGAATTGAGTGTGGCTTCAACTTCTTCGAGTCCGGCAAACTCGTGCATGCGAGCGGTGCGCGTTGCCAGCTCACCAGTCGTCTGCGGTCCGCGAAGCAGCAGCACGCAAATCAACGCCAGCTCCGGCGGGCTCAGATGCATCACTTCGGGCAGCACGTGTTTGTATTTAGGCACGCGGCTGGTGCTGCCGTAAAAAACGTAAGTGAGGTTCTTCTCACGCAAAGTTTCGAGCGCGTGGGCCACCGTCGACTCATCGTAGGCGGTAACGGGCGTACGATTGTTTTTCTGATTGCACGCGAGCGTGAGTGCGTTGAGCGTCAGCGGATAGTATTCGGGAGTGGTCAATTGTTTCTCGACCAGCGAGCCGAGCACGCGCGTTTCGACGTCGTTGAGTATGGTTGTCATCAATAAGTCAGCGCGAGCTAATGTCTTGTGCGCAGCGAAAGCCCGACGTCATCCAGCGTTCGTGGGCGTGAAAAAAATTGCGGTAGGTTGAACGGATGTGCGATTGCGGCGTCGCGTAGGAGCCACCGCGCAAAACCTTCTGGTTCACGAACCACTTGTCGTTGTATTCGTCAAACTCCGACTTGAAGCCGGGATAGGGAACGTAATCGGAAGTCGTCCACTCCCAAACGTCTCCAATCAACTGGTGACAGCCGTAGGCGTTTTTCCCGGCAGGGTAGGACCCGATTGGCGCCGGCGACCAGAGACTGTTCTCAAAAAGATTCGCTCGTGAGGCATCGGCAGGCTCGTCTCCCCAGGGGAAAGCTGTTGGCCGGCGGGTTTGAGAATTAGATGCCGCGGCTTTTTCCCACTCAGCTTCAGTCGGCAAACGCTTGCCCGCCCATTTGGCGAAGGCCGAGGCTTCGAAGAAACTGACGTGACACACTGGTTCGTCAGCTTTCTTGTTTACGGGATGTAAGCCGGCGAAGTCGCGGATCATCCATTCGCTGTCGTGCAGTTCCCAATAAAGCGGCGCGCGCCAGCCCTCGCGATTGACTGTTTCCCAGCCTTCAGAAAACCACCAGCGAAAATTTTGGTAACCACCGTCGGCTATAAACTCAAGGAAGTCGCCGTTGGAAACGAGTGCGCGATCGAGGGCGTAGTCCTGCAGGAAAACCTGGTGGGCGGGCTTTTCGTTGTCGAACGCGAAGTCGTAATTGATTCCAACAAGACCCTCACTGACGGTTGGGTTACTGCCACGGTCCGGGCGTTGGACATTGGACGTTGGACCTTGGACGTTTTCGTCGTACCCCAGCCAGAACAGTCCACCTTCAATCTCCGCCATGCCTTCAACCTTTACCGACGGCGCGGGCGCTGGTTGTATCCGCGCGTCATACTGGTCGCACAGCAAATGCTTGATGTCGTAGACGAGCAACTCCTGATGCTGCATCTCGTGCTCGAGGCCAAGGCGCACGAGCGCCAGGATTGTTTCCGCTTCCGATTTGGTTTCGACGGTTTCCAGAAACCCCAGCATCTGTTCGTCGATGCTTTGGCGATAAGCGACGGTCTCCTTTACCGTCGGCCGTGACTTCGTACCGCGCTTTGGCCGCTCGATGCGCGCGCCGAAACCTTCGTAGTAGGAGTTGAAATAGAACAGGTATTCTTCGGAATAGACTTTGTAACCGGGTTGATAGGCTTGCACCAACGTCTCAAAAAACCAGGAGGTGTGGCCGATATGCCAACGCGGCGGACTCATGAACTCCGCGGTTTGGATGACGTAGTCTTCAATTTCGAGGGGCGCGACGATTTGCATCGTGCGCCCGCGCACGGTTTTGTAGAGATCGATTATTGAGCGCGTCTTTGAGTGAGTGGCTGATTGAATCGTTGAAACCATGGCGAAAATTAGATTGATCGTCGGATGGGTTAAGAATACCTGTGGATGAACGGTCAATTCAAACGGCGAGATTCGACGAGCCCGCGACAGCGGGCGGAAGAAAATAGCCACGGGCGTGAGCCCGTGGGTAAACGCAGCTAAATGATTAGAGCCCCGAAGGGGCGACAGAAACCCGCGTTATCCTCGCTCTGTCGCCCGCTATCGCGGGCTCGGTAGTTTTTATGCACCGATCCCCGGGCTTACGCCCGGGGCTACCATCTTCCGCCATCTTCGATGGCTGGTTGAGTGGCTATCTTCGAATGGCTGGGTGCGCCATCTCTTGAAAAGATCCGACGTTTTTACAATAACCTGATCACAATTGAATGGAACAGTTACTTGACGACGATTAATTGAGACGCTTGCTCAGTAACTCTTCCGATCACAGCCGCAGTCGCATAAGCTTCACGGAGTCGCGCTAACAGCCGGTCCCCGTGCTCTTCTGGAATCGCAATCAGCATCCCACCCGCGGTTTGCGGATCGAACAGCAGCTTGGTCAAATTCGGGTCGACGCTGGGGTCGATTGCAACGTCCGCGCCTACATATTCTCGATTGGTCTTGTCGCCGCTGGTCAGCATTCCCGCCGCCGCCAATTCCAGCGCGCCTTCGAGCAACGGCACGCTGCTGGGTTCGATCGATATCGTAACGCTGCTGGCCCGCGCCATCTCCCAGGCGTGGCCGAGTAGGGCAAACCCCGTAACATCAGTTGCGCCGCGCACGCCAAACTCGCGCATCGCTTCCGCCGCGTATCTACCCGGCGTCAGCATCGTGGCGACGGATGCCGCAGCAATCTCAGGCGCGGTCTTCCCAAACTTGATCCCGGTGGAAATAACGCCCGTGCCGATCGGTTTCGTCAGAATAATTACGTCACCGGGTTGCGCGCCGGCATTCGTTGCTAACTTCTCCGGATCGACCACGCCGGTTACCGCGTAGCCAAACATTATTTGCTCGCTATCGACGCTGTGCCCGCCGATGAGCGTGACGCCATATTTGTTCAGCGTCTCCAGGCCGCCGCGCGTGATCTCGCCCAGTATGGCCGGGTCCACGCCTTTCTTCGGAAAGCAGGTAATCGCGAGCGCCGTCAACGGCGTGCCAGCCATCGCCCACACGTCGTTGATGGAGTTGAGCGCCGCGATCTGGCCGTAGACGTACGGGTCGTCGACGATGGGCGTGAAGAAGTCCACGGTCTGCACGATCGCAAGGTCGTCGCGCAGTCGATACACTCCGGCATCGTCGGCTTTATCAAAACCAACCAGGACGTTTTCGTCTTTGGGCTGTGGTGGTAGCCCGCTCAACACCTGAGCGAGTAAGCTCGGTGACAGCTTAGCCGCTCAACCGGAGCACGAAACCATTTCGGTCAGACGCATCGCGCAACCTCCTTTCAAAGATTTGCGTGAACGATCGTCTTGTTTATAGCATCGATCCGAGGAGTTCGCATCGCGCAGAGAACTAAAGCAAAATGGCCGCGGATTCACTCGGATAATCGCGGGGCAATCTTAAAGGCCCTGCGCCGATTTTGACTCTTTCATATCCGCGCGCATCCGCGAAAATCGCGGCAAAAAACTGATGGACAAGAAAATTCGCATCGGGCCGGCCGGCTGGTCTTACAAAGACTGGGAAGGCGTAGTCTATCCGCGAAAGCCCGGCGCGAAGTTTGATCCGCTCGAATACCTGGCGCGGTTCTTCAACACGATCGAAATCAACAGCAGTTTTTATCGCCCGTTCACGGTTTCGACAGCAAAGTCCTGGATCGAACGAGTCTCGGCAGCACGCGATTTCATGTTCACCGCCAAACTTCACCGCGTCTTTACTCACGAACGTGGCAAAGCGACTGCTGAAGACGAGAGACTGGTTCGCGAAGGCATGGACGAGTTGCGCGCCGCCGGCAAGCTGGGCGCCTTGTTGCTGCAGTTTCCCTGGTCGTTCAAGAACACGGAGGAAGAGCGGCCTTACCTCCGAAAACTGCTCGCGCAGTTCAAGGATTATCCGCTGGTACTGGAGATTAGGCACAGCTCCTGGAACAACCCGCAAATTTACGAATGGTTGGAGGAGCTAGGGGTGGGAATCTGCAACGTCGATCAGCCGCTGTTTCAGAAATCGATCAAGCCCGCCGCTCTTACCACCGCACAAATCGGCTACGTCCGGCTTCACGGGCGCAACTACCAGGATTGGTTTCGCGAAAAGGCGCCGCGCGACGATCGTTACAACTACCTTTACTCGACTGAGGAGCTGGAACCGTGGATCACGCGGATCAAGGAGATTGCGGCGAAAACGAAGGAGTCTTACGTTATTACCAACAACCACTTTCGCGGCCAGGCGGTGGTAAATGCGCTCGAGATAAAAGCTACCTTGCAAGAAGTGCGAGTATTGGCTCCGGCGCCGCTTTTCGAGAAGTATCCGCAGCTTGAGGAGTCGGCAGAGCCAGAGACTAAAGCGGATGAGGTTGAGCCGACGTTGTTTAGTTGATACCTCTGTGCGTCCTTTGTGATCTTTGTGTCTCTGTGGTGGATTCACTTAACAAGAAAATTCAGCCCACCACAGAGACACAAAGGTCACAAAGGACGCACAAAGGTTCTGCCGCTCCGCAAATTCTAACTTGTCGCCGTTTGCGCAATCGTTTGGGCAAAAGAAACTGGCAGTCCATCTGGGTCAAGACAAACCGCCAGCTTGATGCCTTCGCCTTCCCGCTGCGTTGGCGGCATTACGAAGCGAATTCCTTTGGCCTGTAGCTCCTGGTAAGTCTTGTCGACGTCCTCAACATTGAAGCCGATTGAACAAGTGCCGGCCTGCTTGCTGGGATCGCCGGTTGGAGGCGTGGTAGACGCGACACCACCGCCGTGCAGCGCGAGGGTAGTCGTTCCGGTTTGGAATTCCGTCCATTCCGGACTTTGAAACTTCAGCGGTATTCCCAGCTTGTCGCGATAGAATTCGACCGAACGCTGCATATCAGAAACTATCACCATCGTGTAATCGATTTGCTTAAACATCTTTCCTCCAAAAGCCGTCGGGGATTATTTTTTGCCGGCCGATTTTTTCCGGGTGGTGCCGTCGCCGGTGGCCACGATTATATCGAACTCGTCTTTGGTCAACGACATCACCGAAAGCTGCGATTGACGGATCAGAGGAAGTTGACTTAAACGCTTATCGTAGCGGATGGCGGCGAGTGGGACAGGGTTCTTCAGGGCTTTTACCGGCTTTAAGTCGACGGCAACCCATTCGCCCTCGGAAGCGGTCGGATCTGCATACGCACCCTTAACCACCTCGGCTAACCCTACCACCGCCTTTTCTTTTCCGGAGTGATAGAACAATACGCGATCGCCGGTTTTCATCTCGCGCAGGTTGTTTCGCGCCTGATAATTTCTGACACCCGTCCAGTCGGTCCGGCCATCGTTTGCAAAATCGCTCCAGGAGTAGGTCTCAGGTTCCTGCTTCACCATCCAGTAGCTGCCTTTTGTTTTGTTTTTCATTGTGCTGGGGCCTTATCACTTATTGCCGGGTCAGGGAGGCTGGCTTAAGATGGGCGCGCTATCAAGCGCCATCAAAAAGCCACTTGTAAAGATTGGAGCAACGAGAAATGCTCAAAGAACGTTCGGTCGCCCCTGACTTCACCGCCAAAGATGCCAATGGCGAGATTGTCCGCTTGAAAGATCTACGCGGCCAAAAGGTCGTCCTCTATTTTTATCCCCGGGATGATACGCCTGGCTGTACCAAAGAGGCTTGTTCTTTTCGAGATGCGTTCGCTCAATTCAAGCGACGGAATATTAGAATTCTGGGTGTTTCCGTCGATAGTGAGGCATCACACAGCAAGTTCACCGCCAAATACAAATTGCCTTTCACGCTGATAGCCGACCGCGATCATGCGATCGCGGACGCCTATGGAGTTTACGGCGAGAAAAAGTTTATGGGCCGCACGTACATGGGTGTGAAGCGGGTAACCTACCTGATTGACGAAAAAGGCAAAATCAAAAAGGTGTTTGAAAAAGTTAAGCCCGAAGAACACGCCCAGGAAGTGCTTGACGCTTTTGCAGAGTAACAGGGGAACGAAGCGGGGCCTTGCGCCCCGCCGCACCGCGCCCCTGCGGGTTAGGCTGCCACCCACCCGCCAACTTTTTCGGTAGTTTCCTCTGCCTCGCGATTCTTGCCCGGCATTAAACCCTGAATAGCGCTGAAAGAACTGGGCACGTCAGACTTCCGCTGCGGAATATTGAACGCTTCTTCACGGATTGGCAATTCTGCCGTTTCGTTGATGAAGTAGTGACGCTGGTTGTCGATTATCTGTGTCTTGATCTCGCGCGTCCAAAGCAGCAGGTTCGCCAGCGCCTCGCCAACTTCGTCATCTCCCACGCCCGTCGCTTTGCGAATTTCCTTTTGGGTCAGCGCGCCCTTGCGAATCGCTTCTTTGACGCGTTCGACTGGGGAGAGTTTGTGCAAAAGTCGGGGGTAGCTGGGCGCGGCTGCGCCGTCGTTGTTGAACTGAGATACGGTTAGTTGATCAGAAAGCGTAGGACTGACGTAGCGCTTTCGCGTTGAACGATATTCCTTCAGAGCGCGGCGGCTGTCAGTTACTTTCTTGCGGATACAACTCTTGCAGTAGAGATTTCTTCCGTCTTTACGGGCGCGGCAAACGCCAAATTCCGATACCGGCAAATCCTGGGAACAAATAGGACAATGCTTGCGGGACACCGCAATTTCTTCTGTCATTTCTTACTCCGATTTTGGGATTCTTCACTGGAAGAAACACGTGTCCGCAGTCCGGGTGAGAGTTTTACCCGGCAGTAGATTGGCGTTGAGTTGATTATCGGCGAGTAGCCCTATTGCGAAAGGGAACTGCCTGGAGTTGTCTGAGCTGCTTCACTGCAATGAAGGTGGCTCAAGGAGCCTGATCCGAAATAGCGCAGCAGGTTGGCGGGGGGCCATCAAAAATTTATAAGAGCTAGTAACCCGCAAAACGGAATTTATGATCAGACAAGACATCAACGCTTCACTTCTAACAATCGTCGCTTCCAGCGAGGGAGTCGCATTATAGTGATCGAAAAAGTTTTTGCAACCCCAAAATCGATCGGCGGTGGTCCATCGCTTACATCGTGCAAATTTTCTCTCACACTAGTTCGGTTGTCGGCGGTTTCGTTTGCAAACAACTCTGTTGCGAGAGGATACCTGATCGCATAAAGCATATTCTTAAAATGTCAAAAAGTTGGATTCGGCGCAGTTGATTTTTTTGCGCCTGCAAATTCTCGTTGAAAACGAATACTTTCTCGCGAGAGACAAATTGTTCGCCCTCTGTTTCGCGCAATACTTTCCACAACGGCGGTGATGGTCCTACCACAAGTAGCGCCAGGCGCGCGCGCCGGTCGTGAAAATTTTTAAATTGTGCGTCGAGAAAAATTAATAGTGGGGTTTGATATTGAAAATAGAAAATGAAAATATTCTTTCTGTGATCGTGGCTACGAATTCTGCTTCACAAACACTTTCTCAAGCGCTCAGCGCGACGAACGATCTTTCAATCGGTAAACAAATTTTAGTCCCGACCAGACATCACTTACTGCGCAGACCTTTACATCCACCAGTCCCGCATCAAGCCCGATCTCGCGAATAATGTTTTCAGAAAGATCCGTTGCGACTCCGGAAGATTTCTTCGGCCAGGAAATCCAAAGCATGCCGTTATTGGCGAGTTTCCGCGCCAGCCTGGGAAACTCGCGCTTCAGGTTTCGTTGGGAATCGGTGAACAACACCATCAGGTCGAGCGGCTTGCGCAGATTTTCGACAAAAACTTCAACGTTGGCAGGTAGAGTACCGAGTTCCTTCTGGAAATCTCTTGGCGGATTTACCAGTCCGGCTCGGAAACCTTCCTTAAAACCAAGCTTTAGCGCGAGTGGTGTCCCTGAATATCCAGCCATTTACTGCTGACTCCCGTTCATTCAACGCGGATTTTTCAAGCCGGTTTGCAGTTTGTTTCTCACTTCTCTTATCACCCGGGGCGCCAGCGCGCGCTCATTTTCCTCGAGAAATTTCTTCGCCGAATCCAAATCGCGCTTGGACAATTCACGAAGCGCCCAGGAAAAAGCCTTGACTACCATATCGTCTCGATCGTTAACGAGCATTCGACAAATCAGCAACGTTCGTTGGGTATCTCCGCGCCCTCCGCGCGCCTTGTTGTTAAGTGGCACCGTACTTACCACTGCGGTCCGTCGCCACCAGCGGTTTTTTGAGCGCGCCCAGCCTTCAATCAATTTGTCGGGAACCTGGCGCTCCCGCCAAACAGGGCCTGATAGGTAACAGGCGAAGGCATCCACTTTGTCCCAGGTATCGTTGCCTGTACCTAAACCTTCGAGTGTTGCGGCGGTTAAACTTTGTAACGCCGGCTTGTGATGTTGAATTAGCTCATACGCGAAAAATCTGGGGATTCCGGCATGACGCAGGATGCGTTGTGCAAGTTCAACTATCTTTTCCGGCGCAGCCTTCGCGAGTTGCCGTGAAAATTGTCGACGAACCGATCGAATTGCTGCGACATTTGGTTGCCAGAGGGCGCTTAGTTCTATCTCAATAGCTTTTAAGATGTCGTCGACATTAGGCGTAGCCGCAGACAGGATGTCTGCGCTCCCAGCGCTAGGATTTTTGCCGGAAGTCGAGCGTGGTTTTGTTGTTGCTCTTTTCTTCACCATAGTTTTAGAAGCTTCCACCAGCTAAAGCCGATAACAACCCAAATTGCAATGGTGATGAACGACGTTAACAATCCCAGTTTCCACCAGGTTCGCTGCTTCACGTAGCCAGCGCCGAAAAATATTGGCGCCGGCGTAGTTCCGAAGTGAGTCAGTGATGCGTCGAGATTGGAAAAATACGCAAGCGAAAGTACGGCGAGGTAAGGCGGGGCGCCGGCGGCAAGTATTACGACCAGAAACGGCGTGTACATCGCGGTGGCGTGCGCGGTGATGCTGGCAAAACCGTAGTGTGCATAAAAGTAAACCAGCAGGAGTATGGCAAGCGCCGCCCACCATTTCCAACCGACGGTGAAACTGGCGGCGGTTTCCGCGAAGCGTTTCGTGATTCCGGTTTCACCCAGGGCTTCTGCCATTCTGACCAGGCCGCCGTACCAGATGAACACGTCCCAGGCGCCGCGCTCGCTGATCACGTCTTGCCAGGTTAGAACTCCGGACACCAGCAGCACGGAAATGCCCAACAAAGCAACAGCCGCGTAGTTTATTCCGTGAAGCGCACTCGTCATCCACAAGCCGGCTACGAGCGCGAATACCACCAACATGAGCTTCTCGCCGGATTTCATCCGCCCCAACTGTTTCAATTCTTCGGCAGCGAACCTGGGCGCGGCGGGCGTGTGTTTCACTTCCGGCGGAAAAACGCGGTACAGGAAATAAGGAACGACGAGGAGGGACACAAGTCCGGGAACAAGAGCGGCCAGCGCCCAGCGCGCGTAGGTCAACTCGATGCCCGTAACCTGTTGAGCAAATTTTGCAATCAGGACGTTTGAGGCCTGCCCGGTGAGAAACATCGCGCAGACAATAACGTCGCACTGGTAAATCAAGGTCATCAGGAACGCGCCGAGTCGTCCCGCAGTCTCGCCGGGTTTGGAGTCGTATGCTTGTGCAAGACTTTTTGCTACCGGAAAAATTATGCCGCCGGCTCGAGCGCCGTTGGATGGAATGACCATGGCGAGCAGCATGTCAGTCGAGACCAGGGCATAACCCAGACCGAGCGAACGGCTTCCGAGTGCGCGAATGAACAGAAGCGCGATTCGTCTGCCAAGTCCGGTCTTGATCATTCCGCGCGACATGAAAAACGCTGCCAACACCAGCCAAACGATTGGGTCGCCGTAGCCTTTGAGTGCGCTTTCCGCCGGCATCGTACCGCTCATGGCCAGGGTGGCAATGCCCATGAGCACCATCGCTCCGCCGGGTACAGGCCTGACGATTGATCCAACGATGGTGGCGACGAAGATAGCGAGGAGGTGCCACGATTGCGCTGTGATCCCGGTCGGAACAGGTATGAGTAAAACCACCAGGCCGGCAAACAGCACAACCGCCCAGCGAATCAGGCGACTTTTAAAAGGAATTTGATCTGAACTGACTTCGGCCGGGGAGTCGCTAGGCGGAGGTGGCGGGTTTTCCTGCAAGCTTCAATGAATCCTTTTGCGACTTAAAAGCTTCTAAGCATGCGCGGGGCAGTAGCCTGAACCGTAAGGGAGGGCCATAGAAGGCATTGAAACAACTGAGCCCTTCCTGACGGGCGGGCTACCGCCCAAGCCGGGGAACGGGCGATACTATTACGCGGCTTTGCACCAAAAGTAAATAAACATCTGGGAGTCGCCGCATCAGAACCGGGAGCGGTAGCGACCGGCCGAATACACTAGATGCGTTTTGCAAACCTTTGCTTTTTCAAGTTGAATCTTTGGCCGGTCGCTACCGCTCCCGGTTCTGATGTTCATCGCATCCAGCGGTTTTTTTGAGTGATTAGCGACGGTGAGAATCGAGGCTATGCAGAAAAATAGCATCAAGTCCAGCGAGATTACGGACAAGCAAACCTATTTGAACCGGCGCCAGTTCATGCGCGCGGGCGCTTTGCTTGGCACCACCGCGGCAACCGCGTTGCTTTATCGCAAACTAAACCAACCGCCGGTCGAAAAGGTGAAAGGCGAAAGTTTAGCCGCAGTGGCAAAGACCGAAAGCGCGGCCTCTAACGGATTCACCACAAATGAAGCACTTACGTCTATTGAAGACATCACCAACTACAACAATTTCTACGAGTTTTCGACCGACAAACAGGGAGTGGCGATCGCGGCCGCCGGGTTTGTCACCAAGCCGTGGGAGGTATCAGTTGGCGGTCTCGTCAATAAGCCGAGAACGTTTGGTCTCGAGGAGTTGTTGAAGTTTCCACTTGAAGAGCGCGTTTATCGCCTGCGTTGCGTGGAACGCTGGTCGATGGTTATTCCCTGGACCGGATTTCCGCTCGCAAGCCTGCTGGCCAAAGTGGAGCCAACTTCGCAGGCGCGGTATGTAGCTTTCGAAACGCTCTTTGACCCCAAGCGCATGCCTAATCAATCAACCGGTGTGCTCGATTGGCCTTACGTGGAGGGCTTGCGGCTCGACGAGGCGATGCATCCCCTCACCATCCTGGCAACAGGCCTTTACGGCGAGGTTCTGCCGCCGCAGGACGGCGCTCCGGTAAGGTTGGTGGTGCCCTGGAAGTATGGATACAAGAGCATCAAGTCGGTGGTGAAGATAACTCTCGTGGCTGACGAGCCGCCGACAACCTGGAACATCCAGGCGCCGAACGAGTACGGGTTTTATTCCAACGTCAATCCGCATGTTTCGCATCCGCGCTGGAGCCAGGAACAGGAGCACCGTATCGGCGAATCGACCTTTAGCTCCAGAGATACACTGCTTTTCAATGGATACGCAGAGCAGGTAGCGCATCTTTATGAAGGGATGGATTTGCGGAAAGAGTATTGAAGAGTAGGCAATGGGGGCGCGAGAAGCAGTAAGACATTTGTTTCATTTCTCATAATTTCTCATTTGAAATTTTTCATTTGCCAATGAAGACCCGGAATTGTCGTTAATGTGCCTGTTCAAGCTAAAACAACTCGTAGGTGTCTGGAGACGCATAAACCCGCATGGATAGATAGCGTTATTTCAATGGCAAAATGAAAAATCTCAAATGAGAAATGGAAAATAGCTTTCTTTAGCTCGATTCAAGATTACAAAGGTTCCAAGATGTCCTTTGCGAAGTACTTACTATCGATAAACGCTCTGGTGCCGCTCGCGCTGCTTGCGTGGGACGTCTATCACAAGCGTGTCGGACCCAATCCGGGAGAGTTCATGACCCGCACCACGGGCATGCTGACGCTCGTCTTCCTGATGTTGACTCTCGCTATTACACCGATACGCAAGATCACCGGCTGGAACGACCTCATCAAGTTTCGGCGAATGCTGGGACTGTTCGCCTTTTTCTACGGTGTTCTACACCTAACGACCTACGTGAGCTTCGATCGCTTCTTCAACCTGCGCAGCATTCCGGCCGACGTGCTCAATCGTCCGTTTATTGCTTTTGGCATGACAGCGTTCTTGCTAATGCTGCCGCTCGCCATTACGTCTACGAACAAGATGGTCAAGCGCCTCGGCGGAAAACGTTGGCGCAACTTGCATACGCTCGTTTACGGCGCGGGCATCGCCGCGGCGCTACATTTCTGGTTCTTTGTGAAATCAGATGTGCGTCTGCCGCTGACTTTCGGCTTTGTGTTGCTCCTTTTATTGGCGCACCGGATATTTGTGCGGGCCTATCCTTCGACGAATACCGGGGCCTCGGGCGTCACGCCCGCCTCAAGCAGCGGGTTCACTCGACTTAAAGATCACGACTGACTGTTAGCTGGGAGCGCAGACATCTTGTCTGCAACCGCCGTCTGCGGCATGTCGCGGCAGCAGCCCGACCATAGGCAGGGCGTCAGCGATGCAAACTAAGCCCTGCGCGACGGTCGGGCTACTGCCCCGGTTCCTACAGACAGGATGTCTGCGCTGCCAGCTTCGGCTAGAATCCTGCCATGACGGATCCGCTGAACCGATTTTCAAATCGCGCTGAGAGCTACGCGCTGCATCGTCCCGGCTATCCGGCCGGCATTCTCGAAATCCTGAAGTCGGAATGCGGACTCACCTCCAATTCCTTAATCGCGGACGTTGGCTCGGGCACGGGCATACTGTCTGAACTATTCGTGAAAAACGGCAATCGCGTGTTCGCGATTGAGCCGAATTCGGCGATGCGATCGATCGCGGAACACCGCTTTGAAGACTCGAAGCAGTTCGTCAGTATCCACGCCACTGCCGAATCCACGACGCTCGAAGACAGCAGTGTGGATTTCGTCACCGCTGCGCAGGCATTTCATTGGTTTGATCGATCCAGGGTGCGGCTCGAATTTGCGCGCGTTTTGAAACCGGCGGGTTGGGTCGTGCTGATTTGGAATGAGCGGCTGCTGGATTCGTCCCGGTTCCTGCGGCAGTATGAAGCTCTGCTGCTTCGTTACGGCACCGATTATGAGAAGGTGCGCCATGAAAAAGTGACCGGCGAAATCGCTGACTTTTTCTACCCGCAAACCTTCAAGCTCAAAACGCTGGAAAACGCGCAACACTTCGACTTCGAATCGTTGAAGGGCCGGCTTTTATCTTCGTCTTACACGCCTGATCCGGAACATCCGAACTTCAGACCCATGCTCACCGACCTTGAAGAAATATTTCACGCGAACCAGAAAGCCGGAAGGGTCAGTTTTGAATACGAAACCAAAATCTACTACGGCCAGCTTTCCCGCTGACCTCCGAGAAATATTGGCCGCGGATTCACGCGGATTCGCGCGGACAAGAATTACACAGCAGCAGTTTTTTGGTTTGTTCGTATCCGCGTTTATCCGCGTGAATCCGCGGCAAAATTAGTCTGGTTTGCTTCGCAACTCGACTTTGTTATCTTTACCCGCAGTTTAGAGTCGCAAAGTACGCGTAGCAATCCCCACATCAAATGAACCTGCAACACTACGGCGGCATCATTGAGCTCGCCCTGCAAAAGGTGAAGTATTCGCTGCGCGGCAGGTTTTCTCACGCCGACGAGCAGCGGATTCTCGCGCGATTCGTCGAGAAACTGCTGCCGCAGGATTGGCCGCGGACCGTCGTTGACATCGGCGCTGGCAATGGCGTGCGCTGGTCAAATAGCTATGCCTTGCTGTTATCGGGTTGGAAGGCTTTGGGCATTGAGGCTGACCCCCGCAAATATGCCTTGCTCAAAAAGGCTTACGCCAATTTTCCCGATGCGCAGGCCTCAAATGCCCTGGCCGATCCGCAAAACATCGGAACTTTGTTGAGAGAGTTCGGAGTAGAGAAGAATTTTGGCGTGCTTTGCCTGGATATCGACGGTAACGATTATTGGGTCCTGGATGCGATCCTCAGCGAGTTTCGTCCCGGGCTGGTCGTCACTGAGATAAACGAAAACATTCCGCCGCCCTTTAGGTTTGCAGTTAAGTTTGACCCAAACTTCCAACTTCGCTACCACTTTTACGGCTATTCGATCGCGGCGCTTGAAGACCTCTGCCGCAAACACAATTACGGAATCCTTGAACTGGAATACAACAACGCCTTTCTGGCTCCGGCGGAATTGGGCGCGGCCGAGTTTCGTCCGGCGGAGGCGGTTTACAAGCAAGGGTATCTTGACCGGCCGGAACGACAGCAGCGATTTGCCTCCAATCTCGATATGGAGGCGGTGCATTCGTTGTCGCCCGAAGAAGGCATGCGTTTTCTGCAAGATTTCTACGCGGCCGACGAGGGAAACTATTACCTCGCCGCCGACGAGGAGACGTTCGCGGATCTAATCATGGAGCCGACTGCGGTCGCCAGCGGCTAGCGGGGAAGAATTATGAGTGAAGACAAGCGGAGCGAGGCAAGAGTTCCAACAAATCTTCAGGCGCGTTGGGGCGGGCTGACCGGCGACCATGAAGGACGGATCGAGGATCTGAGCCTGTGGGGTTGTTTTGTGAATACGATGGGGCGCGCGGACGTCGGCGAAGTCGTTGGCATCGAGATTAAGCTGCCAAACGAACAGTGGCTGGCATTGCGCGGCGAAGTGGTGTCGTATCAGCAGGGGATCGGTTTTGGTCTGAAGTTTACGTTTCTGACTGACGAGGAAGAACAAGCGCTACAGGATCTGATGGATTGATTTTGGAGTGCGGTGACGGTCACCGCACTCCAAAATTACGGCTTCAGCGCTAGCCGTTGAATCATCGCATTTGCCCGCGCCAAATCGGCCCGCGTGAAGTTTCCCTGAGGCTGGAACGAACTGCCCGCTTGCAAAAGTCCATTGTTGATGGCCACCCAAACGTAACCCCGCAATTCGCTCGGAATACTCAAACCGTCAAGATAAGTCAACGGCGTGCCTGCTTTCGCCTCCGCCTCGGAACCACCG
>Ga0207681_10000963_pt1 | contig 18793 bp, 18 predicted proteins | sample KBSS53metaG_FD_184324 | JGI IMG/M metagenome (GOLD analysis project Ga0207681, IMG submission 184324) | Switchgrass rhizosphere microbial communities from Kellogg Biological Station, Michigan, USA - KBS S5-3 metaG (SPAdes) (version 2) | ecosystem: Host-associated > Plants > Roots > Rhizosphere... | reverse complement strand
CTCAGTCATACGGACGCGAACCAGGATTACACCTCGATGGAGTTTGCCCTCCTGCCGAACTCGGATGGAAATCTCCACGTGTTCGAGTCCGGAGTGAACCGCGCCGTAGAAGCGGCAGCCTGAGCGCGGCAGCGGGACGGGTGCGATCAGTTGGCTGATAACTGATCAACTCGGCACGCCTCGCATGGTGTTTGATCAAACCGGCTCGTTAGCCGCCACGAAGCGTCACGACTACCTGCACTTTGGTGAAGAACTAACTACTCAAAGCTCACGCGGATATAGTGCGCCAGAAGTTCACTCAAAAAGAACGCGATAATGAAGTACTGCTTAGCAGTCGATTTTTTGGTTGACACTTTCTTTTTTTGAGCATAATAGTGCGAAGCACGACCTACCTTTTTTCAAATCAAACAAATTGATTTTGATTTCCTTCAATGAAGGACTTTGGGGTTTCCCTACGCGCCCTATCGCAAGAATATAGTTTTTGGTTGTGCTAAACCTTATTTGCTGGGGTGCTTCCGCCACCCTCCGAGCAGCCTAAGGCGAGAAGTATGGTATAGGACTGTGACAGGAGGTCGAAAAATGGAAATAGAAAGGCGGCTTGTGAGACTAGAGCGGCTTTCCTTTAGGATTTATATGGCTGGGGGAGCCGTTATCGGTGCTCTCAGTCTTCTTACGCTTGCCGCTTTTGGCTTTTTTAAACTGGTCGAATACTTGTGGATGTCACGGTAGCGAACCCACCATTCGTTATGTTTGAGAATGTCATAGGCGGTCCTCCATGCCAGTCATTGACCCTTTCTGCGCTCAGTTGGCTTTTTTATCGACGCACGTAATTCTTGCTGTACCACCGTGGAATTTAAGTTATATGTTTATTGTCATGTTAGTTGCTTAGAAAACTTATCTGTATCGTTAATACTAAATCGAAGTATTCCTTAGCTTGCACCCAAAAGAACAAGCCGACCATGACTCAAACCTCAGCCTCTATGGCGTTACGGCCTTCGAATGTTAAGAACCAGGATTAACGCACGCTGGACAGCGGTGCCGAATGGCAAGCAGCACGTCTGGCGGACTCGAGAATGCGCTCACCCTGGAAGTTTGGCACTGGGAAACGAATGAATGGAGGCGGCGATCGGAATCGAACCGATGAATAAAGGTTTTGCAGACCTCTGCCTTACCACTTGGCTACGCCGCCCTTAGAAAGGATGAAGGATGAGGGATGAAGAATGAATACAACGAATGAAAGCCAATGGCTTTCATCCTTCATCCTTCCGCCTTCATCCTTCAGATAGTGGAGCGGGAGACGAGATTTGAACTCGCGACCCTCGCCTTGGCAAGGCGATGCTCTACCACTGAGCTACTCCCGCTTAGAGCACCGACGATTCTAACGATTCGATCATTGTTGTCAAGTTAACGCTTCTTCTGCCTGATTCGTGTTGCTTCGTTTGTTTTAGTGTTACGTCGTGGTTCGTACGTTTGTCTTGAAGAAAAACGCACCACGAAACTAAACGAAACGCTTTCGAAGTCATACAAATCAATCGCGCGCGGCGCCTTGATTTGCATCCGCCCGAAGCGCTCGTTCGCGTTTGACTTCCACCCACAACCTCGCATAGTTTCCGTATTCTTCGCTACACGTCCACCGTCGGATCACCATTAGTCAGGAGTCGCCATGAAACCGTCGCCATCAACCGCCAGATTTCTATCGCTAGTGTTAGTGCTCCTGCTTGCAGGATTCGCCGCCGCGCAGGAGGGTTACAAGAAGCCGCCCAAAGAAGTGCTCGACATCCTCTCAGCGCCGGTGACGCCCACCGGTTCTGTCAGCCCCGCGCGCGACGTGATGTTGTTGGCCACCGGACTTCGTTATCCGCCCTTAGCGGATCTGGCCCAGCCGATGCTGCGGCTCGCCGGGCTGCGCATCAATCCGCGAACTAACGGTCCTCATCGTTTCTCTTATGCCGTGGCCCTGACGCTGAAACGCATCAGTGATGGCACCGAGATGAAACTCGCTTTGCCCGCGGGCGCGAAGATTACTTTGATTCAATGGAGCGGTGATGGCAAACACCTCGCCTTCCTGAACACGACCGCCACGGCAGTTGAGCTGTGGGTAGCCGATGCCACCAATGGGAAACTTCAACAACTGAAATCCGTCAAAGTCAACAACGCCTACGGCGACGCTTTTCAATGGATGCCTGACAATCACACCCTCCTGGTTCAAGATCTGCCTGCGACTCGTCCGCCCGCGCCTGTGGAGTCTGCCGTACCTTTCGAGCCAAACACCCAGGAGAGCTTTGGTCGAGGCGGTCCAGTGACAACCTTTGAAGACTTGCTCAAGACCCCCTTCGACGAAAAATTGTTTGAGTACTACGCGACTTCGCAACTTGCGCTTGTCGATATTCACAGCGGCAAAGTTACCCACGTGGGCCAGCCGGCGCTGTTTCAGTCGTCTGAGCCCGCGCCGGATGGCCAGCATCTGCTGGTGGCTCGCGTGCACCGGCCGTTTTCGTATCTCTTTCCGGAGTTTGCGTTTCCTAAAGACGTTGAAGTTTGGGACTTGAAAGGCAAGGTGGTTTACAAACTTGCGAGCCTGCCGCTCGCGGACCAGGTGCCGATTGGCGGCGTGCCCACCGGCCCGCGCAGTTATCGCTGGCGCCCCACGTCTCCGGCGACACTCGTTTGGGTGGAAGCGCTCGACGGCGGCGATCCAAAAAAGAAAGTTCCTTTTCGCGATCGGCTGTTGCTGCTCAGCGCGCCGTTTAGCGAAACGCCGCGAGAAGTGACTAAGACTGAACAACGCTTCGCCGGCGCGCAGTGGGGAGAGAAAGGCGGACTGCTGCTGCTAAGCGATTACGATCGCGATCGCCGCTGGATCAGGACTGTGATGCTCAATGCCGACGACGCGAGCGTCGCGGCGAAGACTATTTGGAGCCGCAGTATCAATGATCGCTATGCCGATCCGGGAACGCCGGTGACTCGCGTGCTTCCGAGCGGCGAGCGCGCGGTGCTGCAAAATGGCGACTGGATTTATCTCTTCGGGACCGGCGCCTCGCCTGAAGGCGATCGTCCTTTTCTCGATCGCATGAATCTGCAGACGCAAAAGGTCGAGCGAATATTCAGAAGCGACGCGAACCAGTATGAACTCTACGTGGCCTTGTTGGACGACGACGCGAAGCATTTTGTAACGCGGCACGAGAGTCCGACTGCCGCGCCAAACTTTTACGTGCGCAGCAGCAGCGATCCGCCGACCGGCGCGCCAACCAAAGCGTTAACGAATTTTCCGGACGCAACGCCGCAGTTGCGCGGAATCAAAAAGCAACTGGTGACCTACAAACGCGCCGACGGCGTGCAGTGTTCGTTCACGCTTTACCTGCCGCCCGGTTATAAAGAAGGCACGCGTCTGCCGACAGTCGTCTGGGCCTATCCGCTCGAATTCAACGATCCGGGCACGGCGGGACAGGTGACTGGTTCAACTCAACGTTCGACGCTGATTACGGGTCCGTCTCACCTGTTCTTCCTGCTCGAAGGTTATGCGGTACTCGATAACGCGACGATGCCGGTGGTCGGCGACCCGGAGACGATGAACAACACCTACATCGAACAGATTGTAATGAGCGCGAAAGCGGCGATCGATAAAGCGACCGAGATGGGCGTGACCGATCCGGAGCGCGTTGGTGTCGGCGGCCATAGTTATGGCGCCTTCATGACCGCAAATCTGCTGGCCCACTCGGATTTGTTCCGGGCCGGCATCGCACGCAGCGGCGCTTACAATCGCACCTTGACGCCTTTTGGTTTTCAAAGTGAACGGCGCACGATTTGGGAAGCGCCCGAGCTTTACATCAAGGTGTCGCCATTCATGAATGCCAACAAAATAACCGAGCCAATCCTGTTTATTCACGGCGAGGCAGACGACAATCCCGGCACGTTTCCAATTCAATCGGAACGTATGTATCAGGCGGTGAAGGGAAACGGCGGCGCGGTCCGGCTGGTGACGTTGCCGCTCGAAGCGCATGGTTACACTGGGCGCGAAACGATCGAGCACGTGCTTTACGAAATGATCACCTGGTTTGATAAGTACGTGAAGAACGCGCCACCGCGAACGGCGAAACAGACGGCCGTGAACTAAGAGGTTGGAGGTTAGAGGTCAGAGGCTGGAGGAAGAAAGCATTTTCCATTTGCCATTTGAAATTTTTCATTTGTCATCGTTCGGAGCAAACCACGGCATGTAGTAATCACGGCGGTATTGAATAAAACGCGGGTTCCGCCTTAGATGAAAAATGAGAAATGGAAAATGAGAAATGGAAAATGTCTTCTGTGCTGGTTCAATCCCAGTACGGATCGGGCCTGTAGCGTTTTCGAAGCGCGGCGTCAGTCCAGTAGTTGCGAATAAGTTGTATCTCAAAATCCGCACTGCGTTCATCAGCCGATGGCAACACGACAGTCACCACGTCGTAACGAAAAGGCGCGTTGGTCAATCCGAACATGCGCCGGTAGGCTCTCGCCGCGCGCGCGATCTGTCGTTGCTTGCGGCGGTCCACGTTAACCTCCGGCCCTGCAAACCAGTCGGAGCTGCGCGTCTTCACCTCAACGAAGCAGAGCGTTTCCGCTTCATAAGCCACCAGGTCAATCTCCACGTTAATCAAGACGCCCAGACGATTTCGCCCGACCGGAAGGGAGAAATTTGCGGCGACGATTCGGAAACCTCGCTGTTGGAGATAAGCAGCCGCGAGCTCTTCACCGCGACGGCCCAGCGCTAGGTGTCTTGAGCCTTTAGGACGTCCTTCATTGGATACGGGGTCTATTAAAGTGATCATCCGGTGAATGCTGCCGCGTGTGTAGAGAGTTTTCAAGTTAGCTTTCTCGACATCGTACAGGGACACAATGCAAGAACTTTTGTAAGAAGCGGTTAAGCGGGGTTTCGTTCCGTTAGGAACGAGATGTTTATAGGACCCGAGCTGAATAATATCTGGCCTCATAAATTGCGGCCAAAGCGATAACCATCTGCGGCCCAACTTTTCTTAAGTGATCGTTCCATAGACATTTCGCTCCTAACGGAGCGAGGAATCCGACTGGCACGTCAACTAGCTCGCGAGCCTCACCAGCAGCGCGAGTGAATCTTCCTTGCTCACCACCCGCGAGCGATGGCCTTTGCCGGTCAGGTCTTCGGCTAGCAGCACACTGTTTGGTGAAAACAATCGCGTCGCCCCGTCGCTGGCCTCGACCTCCCATTCGCCGGATATCACTACGAACAGATTGCCCGAGGATGAGACATGCCAGTCGCCGATCCAACCGGATGGGCCACCGAGGAATGCGGCTTCTGAGGCGGGAAAATTTTCGGAGACTCCAAGTGGAGCGGCCGGTGGGGCAAACTCGATCAAGGGGAGCTCGGATTCACAATCTTCGAAGTGTGACTCGCCGGCTTCGTCGGTGAACAATCTGGTGTAGACGGCTCTCATTTGATTCCGAATGATTAGCCGCGGGTTTACGCGGATGAACGCGGATTAGGAAACTAGCACGCGGTTAAATCCTAATTCCGATTTTCAGTCTGATCCGAGTATCTCCGCGTAAATCCGCGGCAAAGACTTCTGCTTACTACTCAAGGCTCGCAGCCAATCGGTCCAGCGCTTTGCCCCAGTACGTTTTCATCTTGGTTGAAGCAGCGGCGCTGGGTAGCTTGGCGTGCTGCACCACCACTTGAGTCTTGTCTGCAGTCTTAGCGACGAAGGAGACTTGCAGAGTCGTTTTGCCGTCAATCCAGTTCAGGCGCAGCGACTTGTTCGCGGTTGCCGTACGTAGTGACAGTCCATCCTCCTCGAGCCAACGCTTACGCAGCTTTTCATCGCTGAACGATTTGAAGAGTTTGGCGACCGGCTGATTCAAGGTGCGGCTCACGCTGATTTCGTAGCCGTTGGGCTTTTGATGTTTGTCGCGCAAGCCGCGAGCCTGTTCGTAGGTGACTGTCACCATCTGCTGCCACCATGGACCAACGCCCTGCTCGGCGCTGAGGTATTTTACGATTTCCTGGTGGCTAAGTTTCTTGGCGCCGGCCTTGTCGAGGATGGCAAACCACTCTTTCCAGGTCTTTCCGGTTTTTGCTTGCACGGCCTCGTCGCTCATGCGCGGCCCGGACGCATCCCTGGTGGCCATTTTTATCTCCCTTCGTTTAGAGGTGGGCACCGCCCACCGGTTCAACTTGAGACGGCGGGCGTGCCCGCCTCTAAAAGATCGTTGATATTACGCGTCGCGATCGTAGGCGACTTTCAACCACTGCTTCACTTCATCGTCAATGTCTGCGACTGACTCAAGCGGGATGCGATGGGTGATGCGATCTTTTTTCGCGAAGCCGCCAGTGTCAATCAGCCGGCCTTTCGGTTTCATGTCTCCCAACGCGAAACCGATGTCGATTCGCGTCGAGGTCGTCGGCTTGATCTGTGCGAACACGTGATTGCGATAGAGCGGCACGATAGTTTGGCAGGGACAAGCTTTCACATCCTTGCCGACTTTCAAACCGACCTTAAGAATTTCGTCGTAGATTGGCCGCAGCGCAGCTTTCGAGCCGGCGAACATTTGTTCGACATAACGTTCGGCAGCGGCGAGATAGGCGTCGGGATCGTCGACATCGCTGCCTTTGCCTTCGGCGCGTTCCGCGAGCCACCACGCCGAGTTGGTGCCGAGTCCATGTTCTGTCTTCAGCCATTCGCGTCTCGCCTTTTCATCTTTCGGACCAAACTTTTTGATGAGGCGCAGCCATTCGTCGAGTGAGCGTCCGGTTTTCTGCTTTAGTTCCGCGACCCACTTCTGAGTCATGGCGACGCCGGGATGCACGCCGTAGATTGATTTCTTGCCTGTTTGAGTTGCTGCTTTGGGCATTGCCTGATTCCTTTCAGAAATGTATTTGCCTTCAGGTCCGAAGGACCGGAAGCGAGTAGCCCCGTCCGTGAGGGCGGGGGAGACATCTGTCTTCTGTGTCAAAGGCCCAAAGGGCCGGCAGAGGCGTTGTCGCACCTGCTGCGCTCAGCAAAAATAAATACTTGGAGCTACACCGCCCTCACGGACGGGGCTACTGGCTGACGGTCCTCCGGACCTAAGATAGATTGGATCTCAAGCTAACGCTTCTTGAAAATTGCTATCGATGCTGATTCTTCTCGTAGGGCCACGGCATGCTATGTCCCTACGGCAACATAGACGCAATTTTCAACCGCGTCTTCTCACTACTCGCCGCAGGAAAACGTCGTCGGGGAAATAGTGTTCACCATCAGCCTTGATCGTTTTCCAGTGAAGACGATTTCTTTGCAGAGACAATAGTACGGTGACGGTGCCGCCGAAGCCGCTGGTCAGTTCGAGTTGGGCCGTGTTGCCCTTGACCACTGCGCTCAAATCTCCTTCCTCGAGTTTTGCGAGATACCGCCGGCTTGCCGAATACTCGCCGGTGAGTTTGTTGCCGCGCTGTTTGAGCTTCAGATACACGGCGGCGCCGGGAACGTCTTTGAGCCGTTCGTTACGATAAGCCGGCGGCAACTGATCCCGACTGGTTGCATAAACCGCCCATTCCCATTCGCCCTGAAAACTTGCGCCGCGTTGCGCGAAGGTTGTCACACCGCAAACCAACGCGACGAGCAGCAGCAAACCCAGGCGGAGTAGAGAGCGAGTCATAGTCAATTGTTTTTGCTTACCCCTCTCCGCGAGCGCAGAGTTGCGTCTGTAGGGGCGGACCTATGTGTCCTCGCCTGGTTGTATGATTCAGCGATGATTGGGGCGGACACATAGGTCCGCCCCTACATTTTTCCTCACGCTTTGAATTCCGCCGAACGCAGAAAGCGTGGCGGCTGTCGGGCCTTGGTAGCTTGCTCAAAGGCGTAAGCATATTTGATTAACTTCGGTTCGCTCCACGCTTCGCCAAAGAATGAAATGCCGACCGGCAACCCAAAAACGTAGCCGGCAGGAACGGTGATGTGCGGATAGCCGGCTACCGCCGAAGCTGATGAATAGCCGCCGCTGAAATGATCGCCGTTAATCCAGTCAGTGGGCCACGCCGGACCGCCGGTGGGAGCAATCATTGCGTCGAGGCGATGCTTGCGCATGATGAAGTCGATGCCCTGCGTTCGCGAAAGCAGATGGTTCTTAGCCAGCGCCTGAAGATATTTCTTGTCAGTCAGTGGCCCCTTGGCTTCAGCTTTGATGAAGAGATCCTGACCGAAGTAAGGCATCTCGCGCTCGCGGTTTTATTCGTTGAAATCGATGACTTCCTTGAGTGAATGAACTCGAGAGTTGGAGCCGAGACGCTTTAAGTATGTATTCAAATCGGCCTTGAACTCGTAAAGCAAAACCTCCAATTCGGAATCGTCGAACTTGCCTGACGTGGGAATGTCAGCCGGATCAACGATGACGGCCCCCATCCTCTTCAACTCCGCGATTTGGTCGTTCAACAACTTGTCTACGCGATCATTGAAGCCAAAATATTTTCGGGCCACGCCGAGCCGCGCGCCGCGCAAGCCGTCCTTATTAAGAAACTGTGTGTAGTCAGTAAAAGATTTACCAACGCTCGGTCTGGTCATCGGGTCATTCGGATCAACTCCGGTGAGGGCGCCGAGCAGAATCGCGGCGTCAGTGACTGTTCGAGCCATTGGCCCGGCCGTGTCCTGGCTGTGCGAAATAGGAATGATACCGGAACGGCCGAGCAGTCCGACGGTAGGCTTGATTCCCACGAGTGAATTCGCAGACGACGGACAAACAACCGAGCCGTCAGTTTCAGAACCAACAGCCGCGGCACAAAGATTCGCAGCCGGAGCGACGCCGGAGCCGGAGCTCGAGCCGCAGGGATTGCGATCCAGCGCGTAAGCGTTGCGGGTTTGACCGCCGCGCCCGCTCCAGCCGCTGCTTGAATGACTGGAGCGAAAGTTGGCCCACTCGCTGAGATTGGTCTTGCCTAAAATGAGCGCGCCCGCTTCGCGCAACTTGCGTGCGACGAAAGCGTCTTCGGCCGGGCGCGCACCGACGAGCGCAAGCGAGCCCGCCGTGGTCATCATGCGGTCGGCCGTGTCGATGTTGTCCTTTATTAGAATCGGAATTCCATGAAGCGGGCCGCGCGCGCCTTTCTCTTTGCGTTCGCGATCGAGTGCCTCGGCGATGGAAATCGCATCCGGGTTCAGTTCGATGATCGAGTTCAGGGCCGGCCCGTTCTTGTCAACGTCGTCGATTCGATCCAGATATTTCTTGACGAGGGAACGCGCCGTGTACTTTCCCGATTGCATGCCGCTCTGCAATTCCGGAATCGTGAGCTCTTCGAGTTCGAAGTCTTTCGGAGCCGAGTGAACATCTGCGCGATAAGAGTTGGTAGCGGAAACTAATAAAGAGGGTTTCGTGATCGCCAAAACACTTGCAAGCGCGGTTGTTTCCAGAAACTGTCGACGTTTCATTCGTGCCTCCGAGAATAGTCCAAATGCGATCGAACAGCTGCGATCGATTCGTGTTTGTTCGGTTTGGCTTCGTGTTACTTCGTGGTTCTTACGTTTTGTCTATTAAAGAAACCGTACCACGAAACTGCACGAACTCAATCGAACCACAAAATAAATTAGCCGTTATGAGGCCTTCGCGACGTGGCACATCAGCGCCAGCAAATTGTTTTCTGAATCGCGAAACGAAGCCAGCCATAGATCGTAAGTTCCCATGTCGGCGACAAAGATCGGCTGTTCCTCGATTTTGACGCCGCGCTCGGAGAGTGTGGCGCACGCCGTCTGAATATCTTCGACGTTGAAATAGATTATGGAGCCTGGGTGATCGAATTCAGGTTTCGCCGGCAACGACAGCATCAATCGAATGCCGTCGCAGTCGAAGAAAGCGAGGTTTGGGGGCACACTGAAAAGGTGCTTCATGCCGAGCTGGTCGCGATAAAAGGCGGTGGCCCTTTCAAGGTCGTGAACGTTCACCGCGATTTGTTCGATTGCGGAAAGACCGAAGTTAGTCGCCACGGTAGATTTAGCTCCTTGCAACGCCGATGATAAGTTCTGGGTGGACACAGAATTTACCTTGCGCTTGAAGCCATGTCCAGATTTTCTATGTGGAGTGCGCTGGCCTGTCAGCGCTTTGGTCTTGGGCGACCTGTCGCCCATGTTTCTTTCAAAGCAAGTCGGACGCGACAGGCCGCGTCCGATCCAAGCGCCGACAGGCCAGCGCACTCCAAGAAGAGAGCCGTCTCCGTTCGAAATATTCTCGTCGCTGGCAAAATTTGCTTGGTTGCCCTACCGTTGTTCCTCGAAGTAACCAAGCTAAAGCAAAACAACGCCTGCGGGTTGATGAGATAACTTTGGAAGCTACACCACAAATAGAACGAAGCGACGAACCAACTGCTGCCGCGTTGCCGCTGGTCGCTGTCGTGGGCCAGCCGAACGTGGGCAAGTCAACGCTCTTCAATCGTCTGATTGGTCAGCGGCGTTCGATTGTCGGCGACGAGCCGGGCATTACGCGTGATCGAATCTACGGAGAAGTTGAGTGGTCCGGCGTGCGCTTTTCGATTGTCGACACCGGCGGAATTATTCCGGATGACGATGCTGTGATTCCCGCAGAGATTTTCAAGCAGGCCGGCTTTGCGATCGACGATGCACAGGCAATCATCTGGGTGGTTGATGCGCGCGCCGGTTTGACGCCGCTCGATGAGGAACTGGCGAAGCTGCTGCGTGCCACCGGCAAGCGCGTTTTGGTGGCGGCGAATAAGTCTGAAAGGGCGCGGGTAGAAGCTGAGGCGGGAGAGTTTTATCGGTTTGGATTCGAGGAAGTTTTTCCGGTCTCGGCGGAACAGGGGATTGGGCTGGGGGATCTGCTTGATGCGTTAGTCAAAGATCTGAAATTTGAGATCTCAGATCTCAAAGATTCTCAGATCTCAGATCTCAAATTTCAGATTTCAGATTTCAAAGATTCTGAGATTTCAAAGCGCGAACTGCGTCTGGCAATCATCGGCCGGCCCAACGTCGGCAAGTCTTCTCTTTTGAATCGCCTGATCGGCGAAGAGCGCGTAATCGTTTCTCCCGTCGCCGGCACCACGCGCGACGCCATCGATACGCTCCTGGCAACTCCAGAACAAAAATTTAGATTGATCGATACCGCGGGTATTCGTCGCAAAGGCAAAACTGGCGAGATGGCCGAGAAGCTTTCCGTAGTGATGGCCATGAAGAGTCTCGCGCGGGCCGACGTGGCCATCGTGCTCATCGACGCGGAAGAAGGGCCGACCGCGCTCGACGCGCACATCGCCGGCTACGCGCACGACGCCGGCTGTTCAATCATCATTGCCTGTAACAAATGGGACGCGGTGAAGAATAAAGAGACAGGTACGGCAATGCAGTTTGAGCGGAAGATTCGCGAGAAGATGAAGTTTCTCGAGTGGGCCCCGGTTGTCATGATCTCTGCGCTCAGCGGTCAACGCGTTGAAAATCTTCTTGCATTGGCAATCAAGGCAAACGAAGCGCGGAACCGGCGCGTTCCGACATCGCAGTTGAATGCGTTTTTCGAAGCCGCAGTCTCGCAGCCGCGCGGCGGGAGTGCGCCGGCGCCAGTTAAGGGCGGTTTATCGAGACTCCATGTGCAATACATGACGCAGGTGGGAGTGCGGCCGCCGGCGTTTGTGCTGTTTACGTCTGGCGGAAAATCAGGATTGCACTTCTCCTATCTACGTTACTTGCAAAATCGCTTGCGCGAGGAATTTGATTTCTTCGCGACGCCGCTGCGGATCATCGAGAAGCACAAGGTGCGGAAGAGACGATAATAGTTGAACTTGATACGCCGCGAAGCGGCGGGTAGAAGGTAGCCAGACGTGAAACGTCTGGATAAGAGGACTCTGAAATGCGCGCTGAAGGTGCGCACAGATATTCCTGGCGCACCTCCAGTGCGCGATTTTCTTATCGCCACGATCCAGAGGTTTCACCTCTGGCTACCTTCTGAACGCATCTCCGATGCGCAGATGAACGCATCTCCGATGCGCGGGCCGGTTGACCCTTCGCCTTCGAGCCAATGAACAATCAGCCACCGATCAAATTTGAAGTGCTCGCTCGCGTCGGAGAAGCGCGCGCGGGCGAGATCACGACGAGGCGCGGCAAGATCGAAACGCCGGTCTTCATGCCGGTCGGCACCGCGGGAACAGTTAAGGGCATGCGCTTCGAGCCTTTGGAAGGCGAACTCGACGCGCGCATCATTTTGGGCAACACCTATCATCTCTGGTTGCGGCCGGGCATGGACGTGATTCGAAAATGCGGCGGCCTGCATCGTTTCAGCGGATGGAAGCGCGCGCTGCTGACCGATTCGGGTGGCTTTCAGGTTTGGAGCCTCGGAGCTTTGCGAAAAATAACTGAAGAGGGCACGGAGTTTCGTTCACACCTCGACGGCAGTCTGCAGTTCTTGTCTCCGGAAGTATCAATGGAAGTTCAGGCGGCGCTGGGTTCAGAGATTGTCATGGCCTTCGACGAATGTGCGGCGGGCGATGCTCCGGCCGACGTTTCGCGGCGCAGCATGGAATTGACCGCTCGCTGGGCGCAACGTTCCCGCGCGAGGTTTGACTCGCTGCAACTCGAAGCAGCTGACAGCGGCCGCACCGAATCGACCGGGAATATTAGTGGCGCGCAGGCGTTGTTCGGAATTGTTCAGGGCGGCGCTCATCGTGACTTGCGACGCGAGAGCCTGGAGCGCACGGCGGAGATTGGTTTCGACGGTTACGCCGTCGGCGGACTCAGCGTCGGGGAAGAGAAGAGCGTTATGTGGGATGTCGTGAGCGACATTGGTCCAAGTCTGCCGCCGGATCAGCCGCGATATTTGATGGGCGTCGGCACTCCCGAAGATTTAGTCGAAGCTGTTTCGCACGGCATCGACATGTTTGATTGTGTTTTGCCCACCCGTAACGGAAGAACGGGCCAGGCGTTTACGTCCGCGGGCAAGCTGAACGTGAAGAACGCGCGCTGGATGTCTGACACTAAACCTTTGGATGAATCCTGCGACTGCTCAGTCTGCCGGAGGTATTCTCGCGCTTACCTCCGGCACCTTTACGTTTCGGGCGAGATGCTGGCCAGCATCCTGCTGACACACCACAATTTGGCCTTCTTCCTTGACACTATGCGACGCGTGAGGCAATCTATCCGGTCTGGCGATTTCCCCAAATTTCGACGAGAGTTCACCGAGGGTCTTAGCGCCCACGAAGAGGACACGGCGCTCAGCACCACTTGAGTGTGGGATCAGAAAGGCTCCTTTCGAATTAACTTCACGGAGCACTGAATCAACTAAATGACATTTCTATTTGCAATATTTCAAGGCGGCCTCGGGGCTCTGGGCGGCTTCGTGCCGATGCTCCTTATAATAGGCGTGTTCTACATGCTCTTGATCCGGCCGCAACAGAAACGGCAGCGAGAGCTGCAAGAGACGATTGCCCAACTAAAAGCGGGCGATCGCGTAGTAACGACGGGTGGCGTGATCGGGATTATTACGACGGTACGCGACACCAGCTTCCTAATCCGAAGCGCGGACAAGTCGATCCTCGAAATCTCGCGCTCGGCAGTCGCCGGCATTGAAGAGGAAGAAAAGAAATAGCCGGTTTGGCCACAGAGGCGCAGAGACGCAGAGAATGATTAAGAGGAAAAACCAAATCTTAGAATTCTCGAGCTCGCGCAGTTCGGGCTTTGCTTTCATTGTTTGTTTCTCCGTGTCTCTGTGCCTCTGTGGCTGACTTGACGTAATTCGTACAAAATTCCTGGCAATGAAAAAGAAGAACATACTTCAGCGCACCATCATTATCCTTCTGATAACCCTGGCCGGTATTTATATCGTCATCGGGCCGCGAAGACGTCCCACGCTGCACGACTTCAGCTGGGCCGGAATCAAAGCGACGCTTGCGTCAAATATCCATCTCGGTCTCGATTTAAAAGGCGGATCGCACCTGGTGATGCGCGTCAAAACGGACGACGTGTTCAAGAACCTGACGTTGGCTGACGCCGCCGCTGCTGAAAAGGCCGCGAAGGATGCGGGCCTGCCGGTGAAGGAAGTCAAAACGGAGATTGGTAGCGGCACCTATCGCATCAATTTGGAGGCGACCGATGCCTCGAAGCTTAACGAGATTGAAGAAGCTGGGAAAAAGAAGATAGCACCGGAATGGACGGCATCGAGAAGCGGCAACTCAATCGTTTGGACGTTGCCTAATTCCGCGCAAAGCACAATTGCCGAACAAGCGACTGAGCAAGCGCAGAAAATCATCGAGAGTCGCCTCGACGCGGTTGGCGTGGCCGAGCCCCTGGTGCAACGTCACGGCTCGCAAAGTTCCCACCAGATTCTGGTGCAGATGCCGGGCATACACGATCCGGAACGCGTCAAGCAATTGTTAAAGGCCGAGTCGAAGCTGGAGTTGGTCCACGTGCTCGGCCCCGATAACCCGGAGCCGTTCCAGACGTTTGCCACTGAGGAGGAGGCCAAAGCTTCGTTGGGTGGTACCGTGCCGACGAACAGGCGGGTGTTGCCTTACGCCGAACGCGATGAGCCGACGGCGGCGAGTGGTCAACCAGCGCCTGACGCAGCGCAGAAGCCGAAGAAGTGGGTAATAATCGAGACGCCGGCAGTCGTCGACGGAAGTGAACTTCGAAACGCCGCGGCTACGCAATCTCGTGCGGGCGGAGACGCCTATGAAATTGCCTTTGCCCTCAAGCCGAATGGCGCGGAGAAGTTTGGCGCCTGGACCGGGGCGAACATCAACAAGTACATGGGCGTGGTCTTAAACGACGAAGTAAAGTCAATCGCCTACATCAAGTCACAGATTTCAGATCAGGGAGAAATTAGCGGCCGTTTCACCAAACAGTCGGCTGACGATCTGGCTTTGACGCTGCGATCGGGCGCCTTGCCGGCGCCGATTGAATATCAGGAAGAACGCACTGTCGGACCAAGCCTCGGCGCTGATTCAATTCGATCGGGCGTGCGCGCGTCGCTGGTAGGTTTGATACTCGTCGTGCTGTTCATGCTGGTTTATTACCGCGGCTCAGGTGTAAACGCCGTCGTCGCGTTGCTGCTCAACATGATTCTGATGCTGGCCGGGTTGATCCTTTTCCAGGCGACGCTGACGCTGCCGGGCATAGCCGGTATCATCCTGACGATCGGTATGGCAGTGGATTCCAACGTCTTGATTTTCGAGCGCATTCGGGAAGAACTAAGAACAGGCAAGACTATTCCCTCGGCGATCGAACAGGGATTTGCGCGCGCGTTCGTGACTATCATCGATACCCACGTCACGACCATCATCTCTTCATTGTTCCTATTTGTGTTTGGCACCGGGCCTTTGCGTGGTTTTGCCGTGACCCTCGTGCTGGGCCTGTTAATAAATCTTTTCTCCGCCGTTTACGTGTCGCGCACAATTTTCATGTGGGAATTGAGCCGCAAGCAAAAGATGGAGTCGCTGAGTATTTAGGCGCGCTTTGGTTTAAACCGGCGGCGGTTTGACGGGCGGGCGCGATAACAATTAAGCATGATTCAATTATTTAAAGACGTAAAGATCGACTGGCTGGCGAATCGCCGCATGTTCATCGCGGTATCCATACTACTGATGCTCGCCGGACTTGGCTCCGCTGTTTTTCGTCAATGGAAACATCCCAACGGAACCGAAGCTTTCAACCTCGGCGTCGACTTCAAGGGTGGCACGGTAGTCACGGCCAGATTCAAGCAACGACCGTCGGCCGAGGCAGTCCGCGACGCTCTCCACAAATCCGGTCTCACCGATGCAGTTATTCAGCCGGTCACAGACAAGCCGGATATGGTTTTGATCAAGATTCCCCTCGAAGGTGCGGGTGAATCGCAGACGCAAGTTGAAGCTGGACGCGCTAAAGTCCGCGAAGGACTGAAAGGCTTCGGACCGGAAGCCGGGACTGACAAGGATCTCAACTCCGATCCCAATGCAGCCTTCAAGATTGAAGCGACGGACGCCGTCGGCGCCGTTGCCGGAGCCCAGCTTCGTAACAAGGCAATCGCGGTTACACTCGCGGCGCTGGTGGGAATTCTCGTCTACATTGCGTTCCGTTTTGAATGGACTTATGGCGCCGCCGCGGTGATCGCGGTGTTCCACGATGTGCTGGTCACGCTTGGCTTCTTTTCAATCTTCCAGTGGGAAGTAAGCTTGACGGTGATTGCAGCCCTGCTGACGCTCGTCGGCTTCTCGGTGAACGATACGATCGTGGTGTTCGATCGCATTCGTGAAAACCGCCGTCTGCACCGGCGCGACTCGTTGTACAAGATTACGAACGACTCCATTAACCAAACGCTCTCCCGCACCGTGATCACTTCCGGCCTGGTATTCCTGTCAGTGCTGGCGATGGTGTTGTTTGGCGGTGAAGTGTTGCGCGGCTTTTCGCTTGCCTTGTTGATCGGTATTACGTTTGGAACCTACTCGTCGATCGCGATTGCCAGTCCCATCATGGTTTGGTGGGAACAGCGTCTAGAGGCCGCGAACAAGGCCTCGGTAACCGCAGCCAATCGTGTTGAGCCACGCGCCCCGCGTGTCACTGGTGGGCCAAAACGCGAGCCTCTGGCGAGCGGCGCTCGGAAGCGCTCCAGGGGCGCGGGACGCGCGTAACGTAAGCTCTTTCGGAACGTGTACGAGCTCTTTCTTTTCGCCTTAGTTAATTTAAATTCGCTCTTGACTTTGGTTCGCGATGCGGCATAGACTGCTGCCGTTGCTGGCCAATTAAATACTCAAGAGTCGACCCGCGTTACGGAAAGCGAAGGTTGGTTGCGCGGCAGTCTGTTGAGGAGGGCCAGCGAGTTTTTTTCTCGCATAGTCGCTTTTCAATCTGATTCGAAGTACTCAAGATCATTGAGCTGCGCAATCCCCTTCTTTGTAACGACTCCGGCGGACGCAAGATCGACGCTTGAGAAGCAATTAATTTAGTTTCCCTCGGAATTTGCACCCTGATCCATTTGGCACCGGAATAGGGAGGATAAAAATGTTTGAGAACCTTGTAGAGTCTGGTTCGCACAAACAGGATCTATCGCGAAAGGGCTCATTTCTCTTGGGGACGGTGGCTATCTATGCTGTCATCGGCATCTCTCTGCTGGTCATCGGCATTATGTATGCGCAAGCCGATCTCGATCGTCAGGATTTGGAACTGACGACTTTGGTGGCGCCGGTGCCGGTTCCGGTCGCGCAGAACGAACCGGAAAAGCAGCAAGAAGCCAAGCCACAGAACAAAGATCAAAACGTTGATGTCCGCAAAGAGTTGATTGCTGACGTGACGGAGACGCGGGTGGCCCCGAAAGAGGTCTCTGCCAAAGCCAGCGATATTCCTCCCGTGCGGCGCGGCGTTCAGACCGTGCTCGGCAATGAATCGTCCAACGCGGCTGCTCCGATCGCCGCTGGTCCAGGTACTGGGCTGGGGACGGCTCCGACTGGTCCGACGAAGATCGACATTGGTGATGCGCCGCCCTCCCCACCTGAGCCGAAACCGACGCCACCCAGGGCGCCAATCTCTGGTGGGGTGCTCAACGGAAAAGCTATCAGTCTCCCAAAACCTGCCTATCCGCCGATTGCGCGGCAAGCCCACGCATCCGGTACGGTTGTCGTGCAAGTGACAATTGATGAAAACGGCGGTGTGATCTCAGCACGCGCGGTCTCGGGTCATCCGCTATTGCAAGCGGTGGCTGTGGCCGCGGCGCGTGGCGCCAGATTTTCGCCGACGAAGTTGTCAGGGCAGCCGGTTAAGGTGACAGGCGTCATCACGTACAATTTCGTGGCCCAGTAAACTGTGGAGGTTCAGCGCCGTGCGAGCCTCTGCGGGCTCATTCTGCGGGTTCCCTGCGAGCTATCAATGTAAGAAAAACCTTTGGAGGGTTTACCGTGACTATTTTAACCAGTCTTCTAGGAACGAAAGCGCTTGGCTTGTTGGTCTTTATGTGGCAGGAAGCTGCGGCTACGCCGGCCCCAACACCCGGAGTGAATCACTTCTCTCCCATGCAGATGATCAAGAGCATGGGCGCCGTCGCCATTGGCGTGGTAATCGTGCTGCTGATCATGTCAGTTTATTCGATTGCTATCATGGTCGAACGTTACCTGACTTATACGGCCGCCAAGAAACAATCGCGCGAGTTTGCGCCGCGCGTGGCCCAGGCGCTGAAGAACGATCGCATCGAAGAAGCGATTAACATTAGCGACAAGCACCGCAAGTCGCACCTGGCAATGGTGGTGAGCAGCGGTTTGCAGGAGTTTCGCGCTCATGAAGGTTCGTCTGATATTTCGGGCGACGAGATTGAAGCTTCCAAGCGCGCGCTGCAACGAGCCATCGCCATCAAGACAGCCGAATTCAAACGCGGCTTGTCAGGCCTCGCGACGATTGGTTCAACCGCTCCGTTCGTGGGCTTGTTCGGCACGGTGTTCGGAATCATCAACGCGTTCAGCGCCATGGGCGATGCGGGACAGGCGGGTATCGGCGCGGTGGCCAGCGGTATTTCCGAAGCGCTGTTTACCACTGCACTCGGTTTGCTGGTGGCCGTTCCGGCGGTGTGGCTGTTTAACTACTTCACCGGAAAAGTTGACGGCTTCATCGTGGAGATGGATAACTCGGCATCCGAACTGGTCGACTACTTCATTAAGAACCGCACCAAGCAGCTGAAAGCCTAGGCGGTTATTCCGGGAATTTGCGACGCCGGTGGGACTGTCTGGTCCCACCCGGGGCGGCGCGTTTTGGGGTTTTGAAAGGAGTTTGTTATGGGAATGGCAGCGGGTGGAGGCGGTGGCTTCACGTCAGAGATTAACGTAACGCCGATGGTTGACATCATGCTGGTGCTGCTCATCATCTTCATGGTG
>Ga0207681_10000957_pt1 | contig 18856 bp, 20 predicted proteins | sample KBSS53metaG_FD_184324 | JGI IMG/M metagenome (GOLD analysis project Ga0207681, IMG submission 184324) | Switchgrass rhizosphere microbial communities from Kellogg Biological Station, Michigan, USA - KBS S5-3 metaG (SPAdes) (version 2) | ecosystem: Host-associated > Plants > Roots > Rhizosphere... | reverse complement strand
TGGCGCGTGGCGAACGCGGGCTCGTAGATGGCGTGCGGCCGTACCACCAGCAGCTTCGCGCGCTGCAGGCGCGCGTCGCGGCGCGCCGCCCACACGTGACCGATGACGCGCCCGAGGATCATCGCCTCATCGCCCCTTCAGCTCGTGGCCGTCGACGATGCCGATGACGATGTCCTTGTCGGCGACGTCGGCGCCGACCGTCAGATCGCGGACGCGGCTGCCGTGCGCGACGATGACCCTGTCGCCCGGGCCCGCCGCCAGCCCGTCGACCGCGACCACCAGCCGGTTCGTCTCGCGCCCCGCCGCCGTCTCGGGTCGAATCAGCAACATCTTGCGCCCCGTCAGGCCGGCCGCCTGCCGCGTCGCCCAGAGCCGCCCCACGACCCGGCCCAAGATCATGCTTTGGTTACCGCTTGCTGGCCTTCGAGCGCGCGCGCGCGGCCTTCACCGCCGCCGCCGATTTCTTGGCCTTGGCGCTCTTCTCGGGCTTCGCGGCCGCCTTCGCCGCGACCGCCGCGGGCTTCGCGGCTTTCGGCTTCTTCGCGACCGGCGGCCTGGCGCCATCCGTCTTCGGGGCCGCCGCAGCGCTGCGTCCCTCCGCGGCCTGGAACATGTCGAGCAGCCGGCCGTTCGAGAACTCTTCCAGCTTGGCGACGTAGTCCTTGTCCTTGGCGCGATTCAGCTTCTCGGCCGTGGCGGTCACCAGCTTGTCGTGGCCGCCCGCCTGCTTCGTCTTGGTCGCGACGGAGAACAGCCGGATCAGCTTCGTGTTCGACACGCCCAGCAAGCGCTTGCGCAGCTCGTCCTTGCTCTCGTCGCCGGAATCGAGCACGCCGACGATCTTGTCGACCAGCTTGTCCTTGCCGCCGAACTCTTCCTTCACCCGCGCGAGCGGGCTCTGCTTCAACGCTTCTGCTGCTGCCGCCATGGGACCACGTATCTCCTTCGTCGCTTGACTGCGAAGGGGGCGTATTTACCGCAAAGTCCGCGGTTTGCCTAGCGCCCGCGAAGGATTACTGGCCGTTGCACATCATCGAGGCCCCGCAGGTCCCCATGGTCTGGCCGTCCGGAATGACGCAGCTGTTGTTCGCGCAGGAGATGCTGACCTCGCAGGCTTCGCCGACCTTCTTGACGGCGGCGCAGTGGTCGCCGGCGCTGACCGGGCAGTAGAGGCCGTCCTGGCAGCCGGTCGGGGCCGTGCAGGCCTCGCCGAGGGCGAGGCGCGCGGCGCAACCCGTCGGGCCGCACCAGCCGCTCATGCACTCCTCGTCCATCGTGCAGGTGCCGCCCGTCGCCACCGTCCCATCGAACACGTGCAAGCAATCGGGGACGTATTTCGCGTTGAAGAAGAGGCCCCAGTCGCAGGTGAGCGCCGCCGTGTTGTCCAGGCACTTGCGGGCGCGGTCGCCGTGAAAGGTGATCTTGCCGGCGTCGACCCCCGCCAGGAGCGTCGCGAGCGAGGTGGTCACCGTCGGCGTCTGCATGGTCACGCACTCCGCCTCGGTCGTGCCCCAGGTCGGGTCGGCCATGCGCTCGTCGGCGTCGCAGCACTTGTAGAGGTGGTGGCAGGTGGCCTTCGCCATCTCGGCGGCGAGATCCTCTCTCGCGACCGTTCCCCCGCCACCGCTGCTGCTGGAACCGCATCCGGCCAATGCCACCAGCATCGCGGTGGCCACACACCTTCCGAGACGTGTCTTCATCGGCGCCCTATTCCCGGGAAACCCCTTGGTGATCCCGGATATGGCGGTCAGGCGGCCGCGGCGAGGTCGATGAATCCGCGAATCCAGATAAGGTTGATCTCGTCGGCCAGCGGCCAGGGCGTCTCGGTGGTGGTTTCGATCGCGGCCGTGTAGGGGACGCCGGCGCGGTGGAACCTGTCGGTCACGCTGCCGTCGTGGCAGACGATGAACCCTTCCTGGTCGGCGCGGACGTCGGTCCCCGGCTCGTGCCCGGAGTCGACGATGCTGCTGCGCAGGACCGGCACCAGCGCGCCCGAGCGGGCGAGCATCGGCCGGTAGCTGGCGCGGTCGCCGAAGATGTACGCGTAGAACAGCGACCCGTGGATGAAGTTGTCCTGGTGCAGGTCCAGGGCGGCGTGGGGCTTGGGAAGCGCGTCCAGCGCGCGCGCCAGCGCGACGGTCTCCTTGGGGACGTCGTCGCCGGCCGGGGTGACGCGCAGGAAGTCCTCGCCTTCGCGCAGCTCGCCGCGCCACGTGCCTGGCGTGGTCTCGTAGCGGAGGAAGTCGTTGTTGGGGTGCTCGCCCGTGACGTTGTACCGGGTGTGCGCCTCGAAACCCGAAGGGTTCACGCACGGATAGATGGCCAGGGCGACGTCGCGCTCGGCCGCGTAGGAGACGATCTCGGATGCGTGTTCCAGGAGCGTCAGCGGGCCCGCCTTCTCGTCGCCATGGAACCCGGCCGTGATGACGACCGACCGCGATCCCGGGCTGGTCAGACCGACCAGCGGGAACTCACGGCCCCCCTCCATCACGCTCCCGAACGTGAACGGGTGGGCGGTCGCCGGCAAAGACGTCATCCAGCGCGAGGCGTAATCCCTGAAAAGCACACATCATTTTGACATACGACCCGGTAAATGCCCGGATCTAATCGAAATTGCGCAGGATTTCTGACACGGCTAGGCTGGCAGCCATGGCGGATTCCGCCCCTCAGGCGCCTCCCCGGGTCTCGCTCGCCGCAGCGCAGCGTCGGCCCATCCGTGCGGTCGGGATGGAACGCGCCCTCCACAAGGACGTGTACCACTTCATCCTGGCGCGCGGCTGGCCGACCTTCTTCGCGCTGGTGGCGGCGACCTTCCTGGGCGCGAACCTGCTGTTCGCGTCCCTGTACCTGGCCCAGCCAGGCTGCATCGCGAACGCCCGCGCTGGGTCGTTCGAGGACGCGTTCTACTTCAGCGTCCAGACCATCGCGACCATTGGCTACGGCGGTATGTACCCGCTGACCCGGTACGCGCACATCGTGGTCGTGGTCGAGGCGATGACCGGCATGCTGGGCATCGCGGTCATCACCGGCCTGACGTTCACGCGCTTCGCGCGGCCGTCCGCGCGCGTCCTGTTCTCGAAGAAGGTCACGGTCACGCCGCGCGACGGCGTGCCGCACCTGATGTTCCGGATGGCGAACTGGCGCCGCAACCGCATCGTGGAGGCGCAGCTGCGCGTCGTGCTGCTGGTGACCGAACGGACGCGCGAAGGCGAGATGCTGCGGCGCCAGGTCGACGTGCCGCTGGTCCGCGATCGGACGGCGCTGTTCTTCCTGACCTGGACGGCGATGCACAAGATCGACGCCGACAGCCCCTTCCACGGACCGGACGCGCTGGCGAAGCTGACGGAGAAACGCGCCGAGCTGTTCCTGAGCCTGATGGGATTCGACGAGACGATCGGCCAGACCATCATCGCGCGCCACGAGTACACGCTGTCCGACATCGTGTTCGGCGCGCGCTTCGCCGACGTGCTGGGCAGCGACGCCCGCGGCCGGTTCCAGATCGACTACAGCAAGTTCCACGACGTCGTGCCGGTGCCGATCCCCTCCGCGGAATAGCGCGCGACCGGCCGGCGAATTCCTGCCGGCGCCGGGTACGCGGATCACTTGTGCCGAGAAACGTTTGAGGCGACGTTCCCGCCGCGGGCGTCGGCGAGGTCGGTTCCTCGCCGATGCGTCCCGCAAAGAAAGGGAACAGCCATGTCGAAGCAGAGATTACTGAAGGGAGTCGCGCTGGCGGTGCTGGGGGCCGCGGTCGGGTGCACGGACTTGCCGAGCACCGAACCAACGCCCGATGACACCGGGCGCGTGGAATTCGCGCTGGTGATGGTGCCGACGGACGTCCAGTGCATCACCATCACCGCGACCGGGTCGCGCGTGCGACAGCAGGACTTCATCGTGGTGCCGGCTCAAACGTCGGTGCTGGCGATGAACGGGTTGCCGGTCGGCGCGGTCACGTTCAGCGGCCAGGCATTCAACGGCCCGTGCGGCGGCGGTGGGCCGATGGGGCCGTCGCCGACGTACGTCGCGGATCCCGTGACGGCGCAGATCAACGCGACCGGGGTCACCTCGCTGGCGCTCAACATGCGGCGCAACGGCCAGGCGTCGATCAGCGTCGACTTCGAGACCGGCGGGATGTGCGGGGTGGCGGGAGCCGCCTGCTCACCCACGTCGCCCAACGCGTGCTGCACGGGGCTGTCGTGCGTGGCCGATCCCACCACGATGCTCGCGAGCTGCCAGCCGAGCACCATGTGCATGCCGCCGGGCGCGCAGTGCGGCCCCGGCACGTCGATGCAGTGCTGCCCTGGCCTCGCGTGTCAGGGCGATGCGACGGGCTTGGTCACTTGCCAGCCGCCGACGTGCGCCCCGCAGGGGATCCAGTGCTCCGCCGCCACCGTGTGCTGCGCGGGCTTGACGTGTCAGGGCGATGCGACGGGATTGCTCAGCTGCCAGCCGCAGAACATGTGCGTCCCGTCGGGCGGCCAGTGCGCCGGCGCGTCGCCCTGCTGCACCGGCCTCGTGTGTCAGTCCGGCCCGGGAGGAGTTCCGACGTGCCTGCCGCCAGTGGCCTGCCGGCCCCCGGGCGCGCCCTGTGGTCCGGGCATGACCCAGCAGTGCTGCGCCGGCCTCATGTGCGTGGTCGATCCCGCCGCGCAAACGGCGATCTGCCAGTAGCGGAGACCTGAAGTATCCGACGGCCCTGCGGGCGGTTCCCGCCGCAGGGCCGTTTCCTACGGGCGGGGCGTGGGCGGGGCGAAGCCGGGCGCGGTGCCGGCGCGGGCGAGCGACACCATCGCGGACAGGCGGGTCACGAGATCGTCGACCGCCTCCGGGCCCAGCGTGGCGCGCACCTCGAACGTCTTGTCGGCGGCGCGCGCGCTGACGCCTCCCAGGTACGGGCCCAGCCCCAGCATCAGAACCTGCGGGTTGCGCTTGGCGTCGCGCAGCGACTCGGTGACCTTGGTCGCCAGCGAGCGGGCGGCGTCGGCGGTCGCGACGTCGGCGATCAACATCGCCTCCAGGCCCTTGCCGAAGTCGATCGACGCGGACAGCGTGCCGATCGTCGCGGCGTCGGCCAGGCCGGGCTGCGCGGCGAGGTTCTTGCGCGTCTCGGCCGGGACGATCGCGGTGCCCCAGATCGCGTGCGTGCCGGCCGCGCGCTCGACCAGGCGGACCAGCTCGAGGTTGGTGGCGGCGCTGTCGGCGGGGTTGGTCTGGTCGACGAGGTCGGCCATGCGCGCGCCCCATCCACCCGCGCCCAGCGCGAACGTGCGGTCGTCGGCGAAGAAGCCGACCAGCGCCGGATCGCGCTTCGACGACCACAACGTCAGGCGGCCGCGCTTCGTGGCGACCAGGTCGTCGTCCTTCTTCTGCAATTCGTCGCGGACATAGGCGATGAGGCGCGTCTCGTCGAAGCGGTCGGCGCGCAGCACCAGCCCGAAGTCGCCGCTGCCGCGCGCGTCCTCGGGGAACGCAACGGTGAGGCCGGTGATCTGCTTGATCGGATCGAAGCCGGTGCGGCGCTGAAATTCGGCGAGCGTGTTCTTGTCGGCCTGCGATTCGATCGCCAGCTGCTGGATCCGGGCGGCGGAGGGGCTGGCGCGCAGCTGGCGGACGTCGACGCCGACGACCACGCGCGCGGCGGCCGGAAACGGCGCCAGGCGGCCCTGGACGGTCAGCGCGGGGTCGCCGCCGCCCCCGCCGCGCCCGCAGCCGCCACGGCACGAGGATATGGCGACGAGCCCGACGACGACTATAGTGCGGCGGATGTCCTGGATTCGCATGCGCTTCAAAGGAGAGCGGGTGTTCGTGCGCGCCGACGACGCGGGAAAGCTGGAGCTGGACGCCGGCGGGCGCGCCGAGATGAAGTATCGCGAATCCGATACGAAGAGCTACCGTCCTTTTGCGGGGAACCTGGTGCCCGACGACGATCCGTCGCCCGCGCCGGCCGCGCCGGAATCCCCCGCCCCTGCGCGCTCCGCTGCGCGTCCGCACAGCAGCACCAAGCCCTCCGCGGGTGGATCCGCGATCCAGCTGTGGACCGACGGCGCGTGCTCGGGGAATCCGGGCCCGATGGGGATTGGCATCGTCGCCCTCGACGGCGGCAAGCGGAAAGAGGTGGGCGAGTACCTGGGCGTCGGCACCAACAACATCGCCGAGCTGACCGCGATCGACCGCGCGCTGGACGTGATCGGCGACGACGCGCGCACGCGCCGCGTCCGCGTCTACACCGACTCCGCCTACGCGATCGGCGTGCTGTCGAAGGGCTGGAAGGCGAAGGCCAACCAGGAGCTGATCGCCCGCATGCGCCGCCGTCTGGCCTCTCTGCCCGAGATCGAGTTCGTGAAGGTCTCCGGCCACGCCGGCGTCCCCGAAAACGAACGCTGCGACGAGCTCGCCCGCGGCGCGATCACCGACCGCTGAACGGATGATGCTCGAACGGAAGAACGTTCGCGCGGTCGCGGCGCGCGCGCGACGGCTGGCGAAGGACCTTCGGGAAGTTTGCGGATTGCTGGTGGATCACGGCGGCCTGGTCACGCTCGTCGAGACGCGGAACAAGAGCACGCGTCCGCTCAGCTTCTGGATCCACCCCGTGGACTGGAAGGCGATCGAACGGGCGGCCGCGCGGTTGGGAAGTCGCGTGGTCGGCACGTTTCACTCGCACATGGCGTCCGATCCCGTTCCTGGCGCCGGCGACATCCGCGGCGCGGTTCATGGACACGCCATGGTCATCCTCGATGCCGCGACCGGAGATCTCCGAGCTTGGCGCATTCGTAAAGGGCGGGCCTTTCGCCTGCGCCATCGGTTCTTGCAGTATCGTCAGACGGCGAATTAGGCAGGAGGACAACGATGGCGAAGGTAACGGGAATCGGTGGCATCTTCTTCAAGAGCAAGGGAGACAACGCGGCGCTGGCCGCCTGGTATCAGAAGCACCTGGGCATGACGCTGGAAAATTTTGGCGGCGCCATCCTCAGGTGGCCCGCGGACACGGCCGAGGACCGAGGCGTCACCGTGTGGCACGTCGCGGGGAAGGACAGCAAGTGGTTCAGCCCCAGCAACTCGTCCTTCATGATCAACTACCGCGTCGACGATCTCGCCGCGCTGCTGGAGCAGCTGCGCGCGGCCGGCGTTGCGATCATTCAAGGGCCCGAATCGCACGAGAACGGGAAGTTCGCGTGGATCATGGACCCCGACGAAAACAAGGTCGAGCTGTGGGAGCCGAAGCTCTGGGACGACAAGAACAAAGGCGCCTGACGGCGTGACCGAGAGCGACGTCCTGAAGCTGGCGAAAGAAACGGCCGCGCGCGAAGGATGGCCGTGGCAGGAGCCGGTCCACGTCGGGCGACATCGAACGTGGCTGCTCTTCGGTCGGCTGCGGTGGCACGTCATGACGTTCGCCGATCACCGGGGCAGGAACGTCAACGTCCACATCGACGACCGGACGGGCTCGGTGATCGCCAAGGGCTTCGCGCGACGCTGACAGCGCGGGCGTGGAATCGGGACCTCCCCGCGCCCTTCCCTAACCTCGACGAGCTGTACGCCAAGAACGCCGAGAGAGTCGAAGCCGCCCCGCCGCCGGGCAGTGAGCGGACGGCGAAGGGACTGGACGCCATCAAGGCCAAGGGCAAGGGCTGGACCGAGAGCCACGTCGTTCACCGCGCCGAGGTGAACGGCCCTTTCCCCAACGAGAACCGGTTCGCCGTGCGCTTCATCTTCGACGTCACGGACAAGCCGAGCGGGAAGCGCACGACGATGGACGAGGTCGGGCTGTTCACGATCGAGAACGGCAAGATCACGCGCGAGGAGTTCTTCTACCCGACCGGCGATTGAGCCCGGTCAGTCGGCGAACGTCGTCGAGCCGGCGGGAGCCAGGCTCCACAGGAAGCGCATGCCCAGCGCGCCGATGCCGTTGCTGAAGCTGCCGTTGAGAACGTCGGCCGGACCGTTGAAGTCGAGATTGAGCTTCGCGTACCGGCCGTTGCGCGTCTTGACCACGAACGCCGTGTGCCGCTCCGGCATCGGCTCGTGCGTCCCCGAGGTGTCGGCGGTGTGCATCAAGATCTCGGTGGTGTAGCCCGACGTCGGCGCCTCGAGGACGTCGCAGAACATCTTGTTCGTCAGCAGGGCCACGCCCTTGGGCGCCACCAGCCACCCCTCGGTGAGCGCGCCGCTCGCGAGCTCGGTGCCGCGCATGTACACGTCGGCCTGGGTGACGTCGGTGACGAACTTGCCGTTCTCCAGGTCGAACCCCGGCGCGCACCGCGGGAAGGTGATGGGCGGGTCCATCGGGAGCATGGTGTTGATGATGACCGGGTTGCAGCCGCTGTCGTCGATCGCCTTCGAGCTGGTCGCACACACGCAAGCCTGGGGCGGCATCGTGAACACCTGCTTGTACTTGCCGAGGAAGCCGCGCTCGTCGCGCGAGAGCATGTTGACGGTCATGGCCTCCCCCGCTTCCAGCCAGCCGCCGGTGCCCATCGGCACCCGCATCTGCGTGCAAGCGGCGGCGTCGCCGTACACGTGCCCCGTCCGCGGCGTCGGATCCGTGCAGGAGATGGTGTTCTCGCCCGCACGTTCGATGGACAGCTGCGTGTCGGTGTCCTGGCCGGTGCTCCAGCGCGCCTCGAACGTATCGGAGGTGCAGGCGTGCACCGTGACGTCGAACAGCACCGGGAAGGGCGAGCTCACCGGCGAGCTGCCGTTGTCGTTCAAGGCCGCGACCCGCACTTCGACGTCACCGGCGCCGATCTCCAGCGTGGCGGTCGTCTTCGCCGTGTTCTGGACCTCCACGCCGTCGACGAACACCGCGTACGCCTTCGCGCCCACCACCGGCTCCCACGTGAACTCACCGGTCGTCTGCGACTGTCGCGTGAACTTCAACGCCGCCGGCGCCGCGGGCGCGCCCGCGCCCGCGCAGCTCGCCTCGTCCGGCGCGCAGATGCCCGACGGACAGCAGATGTTGCCGGCGGCGCAGGGGCACGGGTGGTTTGCCGTGCTCACCTCGTCGGCGCAGCCCGCCGCGACGAAGAGCGTCAGCGACGCGAGCGCGATCAAGTTCAAGCGAATGACGGTCATTTCAGCCTCCTGTAACCGTAACGCCCGACAGGAGCATTTTGGACAAACTTCGGCCCCAGAAAAACCGGTTCCCGATCCGCCCGCCGGCCTAACCGCCTGAGATGATTGGCTTCGCCTATGACCAGCGCGGGGAGAACCCGCGGCTCGCTCGGTTGTCGAAAGGGATGCGCGAATGTCGATGCCTCCCTGGATTGCCCGTGCGGTCATCTTCGCCGTGCTCTGGCAAGGGACGATCACCGTCCGAGAGGCGAACCCGCCGCCGCTGGCGACGGCCGCAACCAACGCCGTCCAGTCGACGGACGCCGCGGACGAGGTCATTCGGCAGCCGCCGGGCGAAGACAACCTCGCGTGCCTCCTGAGGTCCGATGACGCGCGCATCCATCTCGAGTTCGGCTATCGCGGATGCTTCGGCGGCAGCGACAACGATCTCGATCTCGACGTCGGTACGACAGCCATGGTGAACGCGCACCGCTGGACCGGCGTTTCCACGAGGAAGGTGCTGACGAGACAGCAGGGCCAGGAATATTTGCAGCTCTTCGTCGACGCACTGGTGAAGCCGGACGAAGCCAATGAGGCGTGGTCGACGACGAAAGCTTACGTGCGCGTCTCATTCTGGTGTGGCTGTCACCGGTCGGGACCCTTCGTGCTGGAAACGCATGCCCCGAGCGCAGCGGATCAACACGCGTTCGAGCGCGCTTTGAAAGGAAGACTCGTGCCGGCCACGCGCCATCATCCGTACTCGTGCGTCCACGGCACCATCGCCGTCGCGCAGGAACTCCTCGCGTCGGTGGGTCGCTGACTACGCCAGCGCGCGCGCCACGATCTCGCGCGCCTCGCCCAGGATCGCCGTCAGGTGGTCGGCGCTGACCATGCTCTCCGCGTAGATCTTGTAGACGTTCTCCGTCCCTGACGGGCGGGCGGCGAACCAGCCGTTGGCGCTGGCGACCTTGAGTCCGCCGATGGCGGCGCCGTTGCCGGGCGCCTTCGTCAGCTTCGCGACGATCGGATCCCCGGCCATCGCCGTCGCCGTCACCGCCTCCGGTGACAGCTTGCCCAGCGCCGTCTTCTCGGCCGGCGTGGCGGGCGCGTCGACGCGCGTGTAGTACGACGTGCCGAATTTTTCGCGCAGGCGTTCGTAGTGGACGCCGGGATCCTTGCCGGTCACCGCGGTGATCTCGCCCGCGAGCAGGTCCAGGATGATGCCGTCCTTGTCCGTGGTCCAGGTGGTGCCGTCGCGACAGAGGAAGCTGGCGCCGGCGCTCTCCTCGCCGCCGAAGCCGAGGCTGCCGTCGACGAGGCCGGGCACGAACCACTTGAAGCCGACGGGGACCTCGCGGACCTCGCGGCCGAGCGCGCGCGCGACGCGGTCGATGAGCGTGCTGGACACCAGCGTCTTACCGACGGCGGCGCGCGCCGGCCAGCCGTCGCGGTGGGTGTAGAGGTAGTCGATCGCGACGGCCAGATAGTGGTTGGGGTTCATGAGGCCGGCGGGCGTGACGATGCCGTGGCGATCGGCGTCGGTGTCGTTGCCGAACGCGACGGCGAAGCGATCGCGCAGCGCCAGCAGGCTGGCCATCGCGTGCGGGCTGGAGCAGTCCATGCGGATCTTGCCGTCGTGGTCCAGCGTCATGAACGCGAAGCGCGGGTCGACGGTCTTGTTCACGACCTCCAGGTCCAGGCGGTAGCGCTCGGCGATGCGCGTCCAGTACTGCACGCTGGCGCCGCCCATCGGATCGGCGCCCAGCTTCACGCGGGCGCGCGCGATCGCGTCGACGTCGACCACCTTCGGCAGATCCTCGACGTACGGCGTGAGGAAATCGAACACGCGAACGACGGACGCGCTGCGGGCGCTCTCGTACGGGATGCGCCGGATGCCGGCGGGATCAGCCAGCAGCTGGTTGGCGCGCGCCTCGACGGCGTTGGTGATGTCGCTGTCGGCAGGGCCGCCGTGGGGCGGGTTGTACTTGAAGCCGCCGTCGCGGGGCGGGTTGTGCGACGGGGTGATGACGATGCCGTCGGCGAGGCCCGCGTCCGGCCCGCGCGCGGCGTTGAACACGATGATCGCGCGCGACAGCGCGGGCGTCGGCGTGTACTGACCGTCGGCCTGGACACGCGTCTCGACGCCGTTGGCGGCCAGCACCTCCAGCGCCGTGCGCAGCGCGGGCGCGGAGGCCGCATGGGTATCCGCCCCGAGAAACAGCGGCCCGGTGATGCCGGCCCGCGCGCGGTGCTCGCAGATCGCCTGCGTGATCGCCAGGATGTGCGCCTCGTTGAAGGCGCCGTCCTCGGCGGCGCCGCGGTGGCCGCTGGTGCCGAAGGCGACGCGCTCGCGGGGGTTGGCCGGATCGGGACGGCGATCGTGGTACGCGGCGACCAGACGGTCGACGTCGATCAGGACGTCGGGCGGGGCGGGCTTTCCGGCGAGCGGCGACAGCGGCATGGCGCAAGGGTATGCCCGCCGGTGCGGGGGCGGAAGGGCTCCTAGTGCTTCTTGAGGAGGGAGAGCACGAACGGTACGGCGTCGGTCAGCTGGCTGCGCAGATCATCCGGCTCGAAGTCGCCGTCGGCGTGCACCTTCGCGCCCTCCACCCGGATGCGGAGGCCCGTGTCGAGCTTTCTCTCTTTCACCTTCTTGGCAAGGAGGTCCGCGTCGGCAGGGTTCGCGAGCTCGGCGTCGAATGTGGCGACGAGCCCGTCGGCGACGTCGACCGTCCAGGTGGCGCCACGGAACTTCAGGGCCGGGTGAGCCGCGGCCCCGGCATCGAGCGACTCCACCGACTCGAGAAACGGCGTGAGGAACTCGGGGTTCGGAGCGACGCCGCCGATGGTGTGGCCCGCGACGCCGCGAAATACCGGGACGATCTCGGCCGACGCCAGGGCGCGCGCGGATCCGACGCCGTCGACCAGGTCGGCCATCTTCTCCGCCCAGCCCCCGTAGCCGATCACCAGGGTCTGATCGTCGAGGAAGAGCGCGGCCTCCCGCTCGCCACGGATCGACCACAACGTGCGTGAACCGTGCTTGCGGGACGCCACCTGTAGCTCTGGCGCGCTCTCGGGTTGCATCGCGCGGAGGAACGCGTGAAGCCGCGTCAGCTCCAGGTGCCGCCCACGAACGACGGCGCCGCCGGCGTTGCCGTCCTTGGCCAGCGCCAGCACGACGGTGTCGACGTCGAGCACCGGATGGAAGCCCGCGTTCGTCGCGACGTCGTCGAGCCTGGCTTTGATCGCCGCGATCAGCTTGTCGCGGGGCGCCGAGCCGCCGTCAGGGCGCAGCAGCGTGGCCATGACCGGCGCGTCGCGCAGCTTCGCGACGTCGACGACCATGACCATCGCGACGTCGGCCGGGAGCAGCGCCAGCGCGTCGCGCGTCTCGGGCGGCTTGCGCGCGCACCCGCCCCGGCACGACGCGAGCGCCACCGCGACGGCGACGAGGGCGAATCGACGATCGGGCATGGCCGGCGCGAACGATAACCCGGCTGCCGTCAGCGGACGTCGCCCGAAAGCGGCTTGCCCTCACCCCGACCCTCTCCCGCAAGCGGAGAGGGAGATCAGAAGCGATCCCTCGTCCGGCAAATCCGATCCCTTCTCCCGCTTGCGGGAGAGGGCTAGGGTGAGGGTCCGACCGTCGCGGCCGCGTCTGCAAGCGTCACGAAGCGGGCGCCGGCGGCGCGGGCGAAGGACAGCGTCTCGTCGAACGCGGCGAGCTTGTGGGCGAGCGGGCGGCGCAGATCGGGCTGGCGCGCGACCAGCGTGGCGGGGATGTCGTCGACGGCCGCGTCACAGAGATCGATTCCGTGCAGCTCCAGGTTGAACAGCTGTTCGCGCAGCGCCGCGGTGACCATGCGCGCGCGCAGCCAGGCCGGCGCGAGGATCAGGCTGGTGCCGATCACCGGAAGGCGCACGCCGCCCGTCACGGCGATCGGCAGCTCGAGGATTCCGTGCCCGCCCGCCCGGTACGGCGACCCGGGCGCCGGCCGGTAGGGACGGCGCGGCGCGAGCAGCGCGCGCGGGTTGCCCAGCACGCTGCCCGATTCGCGCCCGGTGACGCGCATCGCGCCCATCACCATCGCCTTCGCGCCGTAGTACGCCACCGACGGGAACACCGACGAGTCGTAGTGATAGCCGCGCGCCTGCAGCGCCTCGATCGCGGCGGCGGAGATCTCGTAGCCGGGCGCGCGGAAGCCGACGGGCGCCGTCCCGGCGCAGGCGGCGATCGCGTCGTGGGCGCGATCGATCTCCTCGGCGATCGCCCCCGCGCCCAGGCGGACGAAGTCGTACGGGTGCGTGTGCGAGTGGCTGGCCAGCTCGTGGCCCGCGCGCGCCAGCGCGGCCAGCGCCGCCCGCCCCTCCGCGTCGTCCTCCAGATCGGTACCCACCACGAAGAACGTGGCGCGCACGCCGTGGCGGCCGAACAGCTCGGCGAAGCGCGGCAGACAGCGGCGCAGGATCGCGAAGCGCGCCGGCTCGGGCGGCGCGCCGGGCAGCGCGTGGATGCGGTAGTAGCAGGCGATCGCGTCGAGATCGACCGACACGCAACAGAGGCGATCTGCACTATCCTGGCCCGCCATGGCTTCTGACGGTGTTACCACGCCCGCGCCGATCCAGTACCGCGTCGCGATGTCCGCACCGGCGACGCACGAGTTCGAGGTCGAGATGCGCGTCCCGGCCCTGCCCGACCGCGACACGGTGGAGATCGTGTTCCCGACCTGGGCGCCCGGTAGCTACCTGGTGCGCGATTTCGTCCGGCACGTGTCCGGGCTGGCGATCACCGACGCCGGAGGCCGGCGGCTCGCGTCCGAGCGGCTCGACAAGCAGCGCTGGCGGATCTGGACGGACGGTCGCCCGTTTCGCGTGCGGTACCGGGTGTTCGCGTTCGAAGCCAGCGTGCGCACGTCGTTCCTCGACGACAGCCACGGCTACTGGAACGGCACCAGCTTGTTCTTCCACGTGGCGGGCGAGCTGGAGCGTCCCTGCCGCGTCACCGTGGTGCCGCCGGCGCGTTCCGGATGGCGGGTGGCGACAGCGCTGCCGCGCGCGCGCGGCGGCTACGCGGCCGCCGATTTCGACGATCTGGTCGACGCGCCGTTCGAGATCGGGACACACGAGACGCGCGCGTTCGCGGTCGGACGGACGAAGTTCGAGCTGGCGCTCTACGGTCGCTGCAACGCCGACAGCGCCCGCCTGGTCGACATCCTGCGCCGCATCGTCGTCGCCACGGGCAAGATGTTCGGCGGCTTTCCCTTCGACCGTTACCTGTTCATCGTGCACGCACTGCCCGTTGGCTCGGGCGGCCTCGAGCACCGCGCGTCGGTCACGATGGACATCGCCGGCCTGTCGTTCGAGGACGAGACCGCCTACAAACGCTTCGCCGATCTCGCCGCGCACGAATTCTTCCATGCCTGGAACGTCAAGCGAATCCACGACGCGGCGCTGGACCGGATCGACTACACCCGCGAGAACTACACGCGCCTGCTCTGGCTGTTCGAGGGCTTCACCGACTACCTGGCGCACATCATCATGCTGCGCGCGGGCGTCACGCAGCCGCGCGACTTCTTCCGCATGATCGCCGAGGACTGGCCGAAATACGCGGCCCGCCCGGGCCGCAACGAGACGCCGCTCGCACAGCTGTCTTACGAGGCGTGGATCAAGCAGTACAAGCCGTCCGAGAACTTCATCAACCGCGCGGTCAGCTACTACGAGAAGGGTCTGTGGACCGGGATGGCGCTGGATCTCGAGCTGCGGCTGGCGACCGCGGGCCAGCGCGGTCTACCCGAGATGTTTCGCTGGATCTGGGATCGCTTCTCCGCCGTCGGCTGGGCGATCACGGAGAACGACGTGACCGCCGCTGCCACGAAGGTGGCGGGACGAAGCTTCGGCTGGTTCTTCGACCGTCACATCGACAATTCCGGCAGGTTGAACATGCCCGCGCTGTGGCGCCGCGCCGGCCTGAAGGTGGGCGTGCGGGCGCGCTGGGACGAACGTGCGCTTCCGCCCGGCGAGCGCGACCGCGTGCGGGCACGGCGCGCGCGCGCCTGGACGGGAATCGACCTCCACCCCGAGCGCACGCTGGTCCGCAACGTCATCCCCGATTCGCCCGCCTGGCGCGCCGGGATCACCTTCAACGACGACATCGTCGCCGTCGACGACGCGCGCGTGAACCCGCTGACGTTCGCCAAGCGCGTCGGCGATCGCGATCCGGGTGACCGTGTCCGCATCGCCTACTTCCGCCGCGACCTGCTCTGCGAGGCGACGCTGACGCTGGAGGAGAGCCCTGAACGCGTCCTGTCCGTCGACGCCGACGCGCGCGCCAGCACCCGCGCCGCCGCCGCCCGCGCGGGCTGGCTGGGCCAGGGCCGGCGCGCATGATCCGCGCGGCCGCCCGCCGCGCCTCGCGGTTCTTGTCAGCCGTCCTCGCCCTCGCCGCGATCGCCGCGTGCGTGGCACCCGCCAGCCGCCCGGCGCCCGCGACCGCCGGCGCGCCCGGTCAAGCGCCCGCCGGCTTCGAGGCGCTGCTCGATTACATCGAAAAGGCCTGGACGCCGCTCACGCGCTCGGCCGTCGACCTGCCGCGCGCAGCGAAGGATCCCAAGGTCCCGCACGCACCCGGCACGCCCTGGCCGGTCTACCTGCCCGCCGACGAAGACCGTGCCGCCGTCGCGGCCACGCTCGCGCGCGTTATGCCCGCGCGCGATCTCCGCAGCATCGACCTGCGCCTGCTCCCGCGCGATCAGTCGACCGTCACCGAGCACGGACTGCTTTACCTGCCGCGCGCGTACGTCGTCCCCGGCGGCCGCTTCAACGAGATGTACGGCTGGGACAGCTACTTCATCGTGCTCGGCCTGCTGCGCGCCGAGCGGCCCGCGCTCGCGCGCGCCATGGTCGACAACTTCATCTACGAAGTGCGCCACTACGGCGGCGTGCTCAACGCCAACCGAACCTACTACCTGACGCGCTCGCAACCGCCGCTGCTGTCGGGGATGGTGCGCGCGGTCTTCCACGCGACCGGCGATCGCACCTGGCTGGCGGGCGCGCGCGACGCGCTGGTCGCCGTGCACGCGCACTGGACGTCGCCGCCGCACCTGATCCCGGCGATCGGTCTGTCGCGCTACTTCGATCACGGCGAAGGGCCGGCCCCCGAAGTGGTCGCGGGCGAGCGCGACGACCAGGGGCAGAACCACTACGATCGGGTGCGCGCCTGGTTTCGCGCGCACCCCGAAGCCGCGGCCGGGTACTACCTCGCCGAGACCGACGAGCTGACGCCGCTCTTCTACAAGGGCGATCGTTCGATGCGCGAATCCGGGTTCGATCCCACGGGACGCTTCGGGCCGTTCGGCGCCGACGTGACCCGCTACGCGCCCGTCTGCCTGAACACGCTGCTGTACCGGATGGAGGTGGACCTCGCCGCGATCGAAGGGACGCTCGCCGGTGACGCGGCCGCCGCGCGCTGGTGGGCGCTCGCGCAGGCGCGGAAGCCGCGCATCGAGGCGCTGCTGTGGGACGACGGCGCCGGGCTGTACTTCGACTACGACTTCGAGCGCGGCCGCCGCAACCCCTACCCGTTCGCGACCACGTTCATGCCGCTGTGGGCGGGCGTCGCCTCGCCCGCGCACGCGCAGCGCGTCCGCGACAACCTGCCGCTGTTCGAGCGCCCGGGCGGCGTCCTGACCAGCACCGTCGTGACCGGATCGCAGTGGGACGCCCCCTTCGGCTGGGCGCCGCTGCAGCTGTTCGCCGTCCGGGGCCTGCGCCAGTACGAATTCGACTACGACGCCGACCGCATCGCACGCGCCTGGTTGTCGATGCTGGCCGAGGATTTCGAACGCACCGGCACGCTGGTGGAGAAGTACGACGTCGAGCGGCGCACGTCCGACGTCTCCGGACGCCTCGCGTTCGGCTACAAGAGCAACGAGATCGGTTTCGGCTGGACCAACGGCGTCGCGCTGGAGATGATCGCGGAGCTCGGCCGCGCTGGAGGTTTGAAAGAATAGCTGCACACCCGCGCTTACCAGAAAAACAATAGTCGCACACCGCGCCTGCGGCGCGGAGCGACTAGCGCGAGTAGGTGATCGCGTCCGTCGAGATGTCGGTCAGCACGTCGCGGAGATCGTCGAACACGATGTTCTTGAGATCGACGCCTGGGACGCGCAGCGCCGAGACCGCGAACTGGATCGTCCCCAGCGGCAGCGGATCGGGCGACAGCCCGGGCAGCGTGAACTCCGTCGTATCGTCGAAGATGGTGATCCCCCAGCGCCGCTGGCCGTCGGTGGTCTGCAGCTCGGCGCCGTGCACGGTCGCGCCCGTCACCGGCGTGAACGAGAACTGCCCGCCCGACATCGCGATCGCCGTGGGCGGCGGCAGCCAGCCCATCACGGCCACCGTCGCGGACGGGTTCACGTTGCGCAGCCACGTCAGCGTCGCCGGCAGGGGCTTCGTCGGGTCATCGGTCGCCGACGCGATCATGTCGTAGTGCGCGTTCGCCAGCGGCCCGGTCAGCCGGGGGACGCGCGTCATCGGCGTCGTCTTGTTCAGCGCCGGCAGGATGATGCTGATGCGGCCCTCCTCGCCCAGGTCCAGCACGGGAAGCCCGACAACGTTGTCCAGACCGGAGGGACCGCTGGCGAACGACGCCGTGAATGACTGCATGTCGGCGTCGGCGATCGGCTGCAGGCTCTCGGAGTTGGTCGTGGTGCCGTCGCCGAACGACAGGCCCGTCTTGATCGCCCAGCCGGTCGCCGTGAACGTGTCGTCGGTGTCGTCGTCGGGCGTTCCCTTGGTGTCCTGATCGACCAGGATCGCGAAGTGCGCCTGCGCCCCGGTGTGCGTGGTCAGCACCCAGTTGCAGTCGTTGACCAGCGCGGCCGGGTTGGAATTGCGCACGCAGACGTTGGCGGCGATGTCGAACGACACCACGCCCACGCCCACGACGTCGACATCCACGCTGCGCGTCCCCTGGTCCATGTTGTTGGCGCGATCGCTCAGCGCCGGGTTGCTGGACGCGCCGATGATCGCCAGCCGGTTGTGGTCGGTGGCCGGCGCCGGCATGGTGTCCCAGCCGGCGATCGTGCCCGTCACCGTTGCCCGGGGGATGGTGGGCGAGATCGCGCGCAGCGCGATGGTCACGTTGCCGCCGTCCACGCCGATCCAGGTGCTGGGCGCATGGCCCGACGCCGACACCGTGATCGTGGCCGGCTTGTTGAGCAGCTTGCAGCCGGCGCCGCCCGTGCCCCCGTCGGGATCGCCGCCCGTCGACGTGAAGCGCGTCAGCCCGGTCGAATCGGTGAGCGCCTGGCACGGCTCCAGCTCGTCCGCGGGGCCCACGCGCACCGTCGCGCTCGACACCGCGTTGCGCGTGTCCTCGTCGATGACGAAGACGTTCAGCGTCCCGTGGAGCGGCCCGTCGGCGATGCCGCCGCCCGGGATCATGTGCGGTTCGGTCTTGGCAGGCGAGCTGCCGCCGCCGCACGCCAGGCCCGCGACCGCGAACGACGCAACGAAGGCAACGTGTTTCGCGCGCATGCGGACCTCAGTGGGTGAAGGTGACGAAGTCCTTGGCGATCGCGGTGATCTTGACGCGCGCGTCGTCGAGCTTGAAGTTGTTCACGTCGGTGCCGGGGATCGCGATCGCCGACGCCTCGAAGGCCAGCATCCCGACCGGCAACGGATCGGGCGACAGGCCGGGCAGCGTGAACGACGTCGAGCCGTCGAAGATCGTCATCGACCAGACGCGCTGGCCCGAGATGTTCTGGATCTCCGCGCCCTGCACGGTCGCCCCCGTCACCTTGCT
>Ga0207681_10000949_pt1 | contig 18900 bp, 13 predicted proteins | sample KBSS53metaG_FD_184324 | JGI IMG/M metagenome (GOLD analysis project Ga0207681, IMG submission 184324) | Switchgrass rhizosphere microbial communities from Kellogg Biological Station, Michigan, USA - KBS S5-3 metaG (SPAdes) (version 2) | ecosystem: Host-associated > Plants > Roots > Rhizosphere... | reverse complement strand
GGCTGCTGGATGCCCGGCGGCGGCGTGTTCAGGATCTGCGCCACCCGCTGCGACACCTCGAACTGCGCGTTGTCCAGGTTGACGCCGTAGTTGAACCAGACGCTGACCGACGAGAACCCCTGGCGCGACTGGCTCTCGACCCGGTCGACGCCCGGTGACGCGCTGACCGCGCGCTCGATCGGTTCGGTGATCGTCTTCTCGATGTCGGCCGGGCCCGCGCCCGTGTAGAAGGTCGACACCCGGATGACCGGGACGTTGATCTCCGGGAACAGATCGACGCTGAGCCGGCGCAGCGACACCACGCCCAGCACCACGGTCATCAGAGACATCATCAGGATGAAGACCGGGTTACGCAGGGCGAGGCGGGTCAGCCACATCGGCGACGGTCCTCAGTGCGCCCCGGACGCCGCGTCGTGCGCCGGCGGCGGCGCGGATGCGAACGGATCAGGCCCGCGCGAGACCCGGACCTTCATGCCGTCCGACAGCGCCTCCGCGCCTGCGACCACGACCTCGTCGCCTGCGTGCAGGCCCGCCTTGACCTCGAACCAGTCGCCGCCGTCGACGCCCAGCGTGAGCGCGCGGCGGTGCACGACGGCGCCGCCCGGATCGAGGGCGAAGGCGAACGCTTGCCGGTTGCTGAGGACGACCGCCGTCACCGGCACGACGGGCATCTTCGGGTGCACCTCGATGACGATCGCGCCGCGCCCGTACATCCCCGGGTAAAGCTCGCCCGCGCGGTTGTCCAGCTGCACCTCCGCGTCCAGCGTGCGCGTGGCCGGATCCAGCGCCGGCGCCAGCCGCACCACCTTGCCCGAGAACGTCCGCCCCGGTAGCGCGTCCACCTCGACGTGGGCGTTCTTGCCGACGCCGACGCCGGAGAGCTCGTGCTCGTTGACGGTGATGAACACGCGCAGCGTGTCCACCCGCGCCACGGTGACGATCGCGCCGCCGCCCGGCGGTCCCACCAGCGTCCCGGGGTCCAGACGGCGCTGCACGACCACGCCCGTCAGCGGCGAGGCGATGCGCGTCTCGCCCAGGCGCACCGCCACCGCGGCGATCTGCGCCTGCGCCGCCTGCTGAGCCGCCTCGGCGCTGGTGAACTGGCTCTGGGCCTGCTGCAGCTCCTGCTGCGACACGACCGCCTCGGGGGCCAGCTGCTTGGCGCGCTCGTAGTTCGTGCGCGCCAGCGCCGTCGACGATTGCGCCTGCGCCAACGTGCTGCGCGCGGCCGCCAGCTGATCGGGGAGGTCGCTGGGCCGCACCAGCGCCAGCAGCTGACCGCGCGTCACCTTGTCGCCGCGGTCCACCAGCACCGCGTCCAGATAACCGAGCGTCTTCGAGCCGACGTCGGCTTGAATCAGCGGTCGCAGATCCACCGGCGCCCGCACCTCGACCGGAACATCGCGTGCCTCGACCCGCGCCACCGACACCAGCGGCGGCGGCCGCGTGGCCGCCTTGTCCGCGCCCTTCCCGCCGCACGCGCTTGCGGCGAGCGCGGCCAGCGCCACGATCCAGGCCACCGCCGGCGCTTTGGCGCGGATGAGCATTGCGCCTCTATAGCAGATCATCGTCGACGGGCGACCCACGGCCGCGGCGAAAGGTAAGGCGAGGCCGGGAAACTACCTGAGCGGAAACCTTGGGTTAGAGTGTCGCGCGTGAACCAGACCCTGAGGGACTTCCCGGGCGCAGCGCCCGCGGGCGAGCCGGTGACCATCGACTTCGAAGGCGCTCCGGTCCGGGCGCTCGCCGGCGAGCCGGTCGCCGCCGCGCTGTTCGCCGCCGGCATCCGCACGCTGGGCCGATCGACCAAGTACCACCGCCCGCGAGGCCTGTTCTGTCTCGACGGCCACTGCGCCTCGTGCACGATGCGCATCGACGGCCGCCCCAACCGGCGCGCGTGCATGGTGCCGGCGCGGGAGGGGCTGACGTGCGAGCGCCAGAACGCATTCCCCAGCGCGGACGTCGACCTGCTCGCGGCCGCCGACTGGCTGTTCCCGCGCGGGATGGATCACCACACGTTGATGACGGGCAGCCGGACCGGCAACGCGGTCTTCTTGAAGATGGTCCACGAGATGGGAGGCTCGGGCACGCTGCCGGCGGCCGTGGCGCCCGCGACGGTGACGACGGACGAGCTTGTCGACGCGTGCGTGATCGGCGGCGGTCCCGCCGGCCTTGGCGCCGCCCGCGAGATCGCGCGCGCGGCGCCCGGCGCGCGCGTCGTCGTGTACGACGAGCAGCCGGCGCCCGGCGGTTCGCTGCACGCCGAGTCCGGCGGCGGCGCGCGGGCCGGCGAGCTCGCCGCCCAGGCGCGCGCCGCGGGCGCGCGGGTCGTGCCGAACGCGACGGCGATCGGCTTCTTTCCCGAGGACGCGGGCGCGGACGGCCGACCCGGCCTGCTGGCGGTCGCGACAGAGGCGGGGCTGGTGCGCGTCACCGCGAAGCGGACGCTGTACGCCACCGGCGCGTACGATCAGAACCTGCCGTTCGCCGACAACGACCGTCCGGGCGTGATCGCGGCGCGCGCGCTCGGCCGGCTGGCGTTCCGGTGGGGCATCCGGCCCGTGCCGGCGGGTGCGCGGGTCGTGATCCTGGACGGCGCGCCGACGGCCGCGCCGCTGGAGCAGGCGCTGGCCGCCGCCGGCGTCGAGGTCGAGCGCGTCGACGTCGCCCGCCAGAGCGCCGTCGCCGCCGTCGGCGCCACACGGTTGCGGGGTATCGAGATCGTGCCCAGGGACGGGAAAGCGAAGGGCAAGGCGAAGACGGTGGCGGCCGATCTGGTCGCGGTGGCTGCCGTACCGGCGCCCGCGTCCGAGTTGCCGCGCCAGCACGGCGCGGCCGTTGCGTTCGACGCCGCGCGCGGCGGGTTCGCGACCGTCGTCGACGACCGCCACGCGACGGCGGTCCCGGGCGTGTTCGCGTGCGGCGACGTCACCGGTTTCGCCGGCACCGCCGCCGCCGAACGCGCGGGCGCCGCCGCGGGCCGCGCGCTCGCGTCGACGCTGTCGCTGATCGTCGTGGTCGGCGCGCTCGCGACCGGGCACCTCGGAAGCGGCTGCGCGGCGCCGGCGGCGCCCCCGCCCGCCACGGCCACGGCGCCCGACGACGTCCAGCCCCCGCACGCCGTCCAGCCGCCCCCGTTCGCCGCCGGCGCGCCCGCGACGCCCGAGAGTCGGGCCGACGCGCGCACGGAGGGGCGCCGGGCGATCCTGGACGCCGCCTGGCGAACGGTCCGCGACAAGCACTACGACAAGACGCTGGGCGGCGTGGACTGGAACGCCGTGCGCGCGAAGTACGAACCGCTCGCGCTGGCGGCGCCGTCCGACGCCGCGTTCTACCGCGTCGCCAACCAGATGATCAGCGAGCTCGGCCAGTCGCACATGCTGATCGTCGGCCCCGGCGCGGAGGACGACGACGAGGAGCCGCGCCAAGGCGCTTCGGCGGGCGACGACGACATGGCCGGTGATCCCGGGCTGACCGTTCGCGTGATCGACGGGCGGCCGACGATCACGCGCGTCCGCGCCGGATCGGCGGCCGACAAGGCCGGCCTGGCCGCGGGCTTCGTGGTCACACAGATCGCGGGCCGCCCGCTGACCGCGCCCCGCGAGTCCGCTCGCCCCCTGCGCCCCGTCGAGGAGCGCTTCGCGATCCGCCGGGCGGCGCAGCGCCGCTTGCTGGGCCCGCCCGGCACGCGCGTGTCGATCGCTTACCTCGACGATCGCGATCACCCGGGGAACGCCGTCCTGGTGCGCGATCCGCCGCGCGCCACGCCCGTGAAGCTGGGCCACCTGCCGCCGCTGTACCCGGAGGTGCGGGCGTACGAGGTCGGCTCGGTCGGCGTCATCGGCTTCAACGTGTTCCTGCTGCAACCGATCCTCGACGACATCCGGCAGGCGATGGCGCGCTTCGCGGCGCATAAAGTGAAGGCGGTCGTGCTGGACCTGCGCGGCAACCCGGGCGGCCAGGGCGCGATGGCGATTCCGATCGCGTCGCTGTTCGTCAGCGGGCCGATGACGCTGGGGACGTTGCACTTCCGGGACTTCAGCCAGACCTTCACGGCGAAGCCCGAGATGGGCGCCGTGCCGTTCACGGGACCGCTCGCGATCCTGACCGACGAGGGGAGCGCATCGGCGGCCGAGATCCTGGCGGCTGGCCTGCAGGAGGCGAAGCGCGCCACCGTCGTGGGCGACACGACGCTGGGCGCGGTGCTGCCGTCGGTGATCGAGGCGCTGCCGGGCGGCGCGGTCATGCAGTACGTCGTCGCCGACTTCAAGACGCCCAAGGGCGTCGCGCTGGAGGGGCGTGGCGTGCAGCCCGACAAGCGGGTCGTCGAGACGCGCGCGGCGCTGCGCGGGGGACGCGATCCGGTGCTGGACGCGGCGCTGGTGGCGCTGAAAACGGAACGTCGCTAGCATTCACGGCCATGAAGCGATCCTGGGTGATCCTGATCGGGGTTGTCGGGTGCGCGTCAGGCCCGGCGTTACCGCCTCCGGCAGCGGCGCCGGCGTCTACGTCCACGTCCACGTCCACGTCTACGCCCACGTCAGCGTCAGCGTCAGCGTCAGCGTCTACGACACCGGGGAGGGTGAGGGCGCCGGAGGAGATCCTCGCCGACGCGGTGAAGGCGACGGGGGGCGCCGAGGCGTGGAATGCGCACAAGACGGCCCACTACAAGGTCGAGACGACGTTGCAGGGGATGGGGATGGGCGGGAAAGGCGAGCGGTTTCAGACGCGCGCGGACAAGTCGCTGATGACCATGGAGATGGCTGGCCTCGGGCGGGTCCGCGAGGGCACGAACGGCAAGGTCGCCTGGACCGACGATCCGGCGCACGGCATCCGTTACCTCGACGGCGTCGAGGCCGAGCAGATGCGGATCGCGTCGTCGTGGAACATGGACCTGCACGCCGCCGAGCTGTTCGTGAAGCTGGAGTCCGCGAGCGAGCCGGGACCGGACGGCGTCAACCTCGAGTGCGTGGTCGCCACGCCGAAGATCGGGACGCCGTTCCGCAGCTGCTACGACCCCAAGACGCACCTTCAAGTATCACAGTCGGGAGTGCACGCAGGTCCTGAAGGCGACATGCCTTTTCGCTCCGTGATCCGCGAGTGGCGCGAGGTCTCCGGCTTGAAGATCCCGTTCGAGAGCAACACGCAGCTCGGCCCGATCACGACCGTCGACCGGGTCACCGCCGTCACCTTCGACGAGCCGATCGACGAGAAGATGTTCGACCCGCCCAAGCCGGCCAAGAAGTGAGCGGGCGCGTGGGGAGCCGGCGAGCTTTGCTCGCCGCGTACCATCGCGGGAGGTTCGGAACCCTCTGAGGGTTCCGAGGTCGATGTCGCGGAAGGTGATCCTGTGCCGCTGCGAGGACGTCACGCTGGCTGACGTCCAGCACGCGGTGAAGCTCGGCTACACGGACGTCGAGGAGGTCAAGCGCTACACCGGCTTCGGAACCGGCCCCTGCCAGGGCAAGGAGTGCCTGCGCGGCATCGTGGTCGCGATCGCCGAGGCGGCGCGCCTCGCCCCGACGGCGCTGGCGCCGTTCACGTCACGGCCGCCGCTGGTGCCGACGGAACTGGCCGTGCTGGCGGGCGCGGGCGGAGCCAAGCGAACGCGGTGACGATCAAGGACGCGGACATCGCCATCATCGGCGCGGGCGTGATGGGCCTGGCGCTGGCCCACAACCTGGCCAGCGAGCGAAAAGGCCCCGGCGGCAAGCGCATCGTCGTCGTCGACGGGCACTACCTGGCGTGGGGCGCATCGGGCCGCAACGGCGGCGGCGTGCGCCAGCAGTGGTCGACCGAGATGAACGTGCGCCTCATGCAGGAGTCGATGGACATCTGCGCGCACTTCGCGAAGCGCATGCGCATCAACGTCTGGATGCGGCGGGGCGGCTACCTGTTCCTCGCCCGCACGCAGGCGGCGGCGCGGCGTCTGGAACGCAACGTGGGCGTGCAGACCCGCTGCGGCCTGGGCACGGAGATGATCGCGCCCGAGGAAGCGGCCGCGCTCGTCCCCGAGTTGGCGGCCGATCGCTTCGTGGCCGCCTGCTACAACCCGACCGACGGCATCGTGTTCCCGTGGCCGTTCCTGTGGGGCTACGCGCACGCGGCGGCGAAGGCGGGCGTCGCGATCCACACGTCGACGCCGGTCACCGCGATCGAGCGCCGCGCCGGCAAGGCGGGCGGCTTCCGCATCACGACGCCGGCGGGGACATTCACCGCCCAACGCGTCGTCTGCGCGGCGGGCGCCTGGTCGCCGGACGTCGCCCGCCTGGTCGGCGCGTCGCTGCCCAATCGCCCCCAGCGGCACGAGATCCTCTCGACCGAGCCGTTGAAGCCGTTCCTGAAGCCGATGGTGACGGTGTCCGAGACCGGCCTCTACGTGTCGCAGTCGCTGCGCGGCGAGCTGGTGGGCGGCATCTCGATGCCCGCCGAGGACGACGGCGGCGAGGTGCACCTGGGCTCTCGCCTCGCGTTCACGACGACAATGGCGCGCGCGCTGGTCGAGCTCATGCCGCTGCTCGGTCACATCAAGGTCGTGCGCCAGTGGGCCGGGCCCTACGACATCAGCCCCGACGGCGATCCCATCGTCGGCGAGCTGCCCGACGTGCCCGGCTTCCACGTCGTGTGCGGCTTCCGCGGCCACGGCTTCATGATGGCGCCGGTCGTCGCGCGCCACTTCGCCGCCTTCCTGAGCGGCGGGCCGAAGCACGAATTCCTGACCGCGTGGTCGCCCGCCCGCTTCGCGGCCGGCGCCCCACCCCGCCGCGGCGGCGAGGAGATGTTCATAGGCTGACGGCCAACTTCGGAACCGCTACTGAACGGTGTAGATGCTGCCGTAGTCGACCGCGCCGCCGCCCTGACGAGAGGCGCCGCCCGGCAAATAGACGCGGCCGTCGACCACGGCGGCGCCGAACCCGTGGCGCGGCATCATGAGGTTGGGCAGCGCCTGCCAGGTGTCAGTCGCGGGATCGTAGGCGTCGACGTTCGGGAACACGCCCGCGGTGCTGTTCGCGTTTCCTTCGCCGCCGAAGAGATACAGCTTGTTGCCGACCACGGCGGAGGCGCAGCCGCCGCGCGGCGTGGGGATCGCCTTCTTCTGCGCGTAGCCGGGGCTGGCCGGGTTGAACTCCAGCGTGGTCGGCTCGAAGCCTTCTATCCCGTCGGTGCGGCCGCCGGCGATGTAGATCTTCCCGTTGATCGCGCCGGCCGCGCAGTGCTCCTTGCGCACGGGCATGCTCGGAAGCTTCTCCCACGCGTCGGCGACCGGATCGTAGACGGATGCGTCGGCGACCGTGTTGCCCGCACCGCGCGCGCCGCCGAACAGGTACAGCTTGTCGTTCAAGATGGCGACGCAGCCGGCGGCGCGTTCGGTGCCGGCGGGCAGCGGGCTGACCGTGTCCCAGCGATTGCGATCCGCATCGTACGCGTACACGCTTCCTTGCGGCGACGCGGTCCCCTGCCCCTGGTAGTAGCCCGCGACGAAAAGGCGATCGCGCACCACGCCGATGTTGGGGTGCTGCAGGGCGACGGCGACGGGCGCGACGTCGCGCCACAGCTTCGTGGCGGGATCGAACATGTCGACGCTGGTCGACGGATTCATCGCGTAGCCGGCGATCACGTAGACCTGGCCGCGCAGCGCGCCCACGCCGTGCTCCTGACGGACGCGCAGCAGGAGCGGCATCGCCTCTTCGCGCGGGCCCGCAGAGCCGGCCGCGCCCGTCGTCCCGGCCGTACCGCCGCCGCGTCCGCCGGATCCGGTCGTGCCCGCGACGCCCGTCGTCCCGGCCGTGCCGCCGCCGCGCCCGGCCGATCCGGTCGTGCCCGCGCTGCCCGTCGTGCCCGCGCTGCCGGTGGTGCCCGCGCTGCCCGTCGTGCCCGCGATCCCCGCGCTCGCGCCGGCGACGCCGGTGGTCCCCGCGACGCCCGTCGTGCCGGCCTCGCCCGTGGTCCCTGCGACGCCCGTCGTGCCCGCGGCGCCGCCGCCTGTCGCGCCGCTGCCGGTCCCGCCGCCCGCGCCGCCGCTCGAGCACGCCGCGATCGCGAGCGCGCAAAGCAAACCGACGAGACCGACGCGAGGATTCATGCCGACGGCCGCGATGATGGCCTCAAAAATGTGCCGAGGCGAGGCGCAAAGTCGAACGTTCGACCGTTTGCCGATCGACGCCGATTTCGTGAGCCGATCTGCGAAATGTCGTTCCGGCTCAGCGCGCGCGTCGTGACGATTTCGTGAGCTGCTTTCCGAACGCGCGCGTCGCGGAAAAAGTAGGCGCGCGGGCAGGAAACGAGGCTTAGCATCGCGCGCGATGAGAGCGCTCTCGAAGGTCGCGGCGTTGCTCGCCGCGATCGCGTTCGACGCCGGCTGCCTTCCCACCCCGGACAGCGCCACCACCGCGGGGAGCGCCGGCGCGGGCGGCGCCGGAACCAGCGGAAGCGCGGGCGCGGCGGGCAGCGGCGTCGCCGGCACGACGGGCAGCGCCGGCAACGTTGGATCGACGGGAAGCGCCGGCACGACGGGCAACGGCGGCACGACGGGAAGCGGCGGCAGCGTGGCCGGCGCGAGCGGCACCAGCGGCACGGGCGGAAGCGGCGGCGGTCGGGGCGGCGCCGGCGGCGGCAGCGGCGCGCCCGGGGGCCGCGGCGGAAGCGCGATGGCCGGCACCGGCGGCGCGAGCGGCGCCACCGGCGCGGGCGGCAGCGGCACCGGCACGCTCGCGATCACGGGCTTCGCCGTCGAGCCGAACCCGAACATGACGATCTCCTGTTTCGTGTCCTGGACGACGGCGACGGCGGCCAGCTCCGAGGTCGACTTCGGCGAGGGGAGCTACCAGTTCCGCATCCGGGACGCCGCGATGGTCACCACGCACCGCGTGCTGGTGATCGGCATGCACGCCGCGAAGACCTACAAGATCAAGGCGATCTCCTCGAACGCGCAGGGCACGGGCAGCGCGGAAGGGAGCTTCACGACCGGCAACCTCCCGGCCAGCGTCGTCGTGCCTATGCTGAGCGTCAGCGATTTCGCGAACAGCCAGGTCGGCTGGACGCTGACGAACATCATGCCGGCCCGGAGCGGGCCCGCGAACGCCGTCATGTACGATCAGAACGGCATACCGGTCTGGTACTACATCCACGGGACCGCCGCGGACGGGCGCGGCGACGTATCCACCGATCTCATCGGCAACACCGTGCTCGTCGGGCCGACCAGCGGCGAACCCGCGCGCGACGTCGACCTCTCGGGCAAGGTGATCTGGACGGGCCCCGCCCAGAACAACACCCGCCTGATGACCCACTTCGCCGGCAAGACCACCGCCGGCAATTACCTGCTGAACATCGAGGTCGACAAGTCGATCACGAACGGCAGCACGAAGATCGACGACCAGCTGCTGCAGGAGATCACGCCCAGCAACAGCGTGGTCTGGATGTGGAAGCTGTTCGATCACATCCCGCCGTCCGGCTCGCGCGAGGAGCTCTGTCACGGCAACGCGCTGACCATCAACGAGACGGCCAACCTCTTCTATTACAACTGCCGGTTCGTGGGCCTGTTCAAGGTCGACCGCGCCAGCGGCAACATTCTCTGGCGCATGGGCGGAAGCTACGACACGACCAGCCTCGGCCAGGGCGACATCACCTTCGACCCGCCGGCGTCGCGCTTCAGCGACGCGCACGACCCCGAGATTCACGACGACGGCACCATCCTGCTCTTCGACAACGGCGGCTACTCCGGCTCGTTCAGCGGCGGCGGCGCGAACTACCACTCGCGCGTCCTCGAGTACCAGGTGGACGAGACCAAGAAGACCGCCAAGGCGATCTGGGAGTTCCCCGGCACGTTCGCCGTCGACGCCTGGTACAAGAACACCTGGTACTCGCCCTACTGGGGCGACGCCGATCGCCTCGCGAACGGCAATATCCTGATCACCGCGCCCACCAAATCGGCCAGCGCGTCGACGCGCATCTTCGAGGTCACGCGCGCGGGCAAGGTCGTCTGGGAGATCATCCTCCCCGTCAACAACGGTTCCTTCCGCGCCCAGCGCCTCGCCCCGCCCCCGCTGGTCGAACCCCTGCCCTAGTTCTTGGGCTTCTTCACCAGGTGCGAGAAGATCAGCGGGCCGAGGCTCTCGGTCATCATGCGCTCGACGATCTGTTCCAGCTGCTCGCGCTGATCGGGCGTGTCGTAGACGAACTTGATCCCCATCCCGGCCTCGTGTCCGGCGGGCACCTGCGGCGGCAGCGGCGCGCCGTCCTTGACCACCCACCGCACCTCGCCCCGTAGCGCCAGCGGCGCCGACTGCGACGGCAGCATCAGCTTGAACAGGAAGATCGTGCCGACGTCCAGCGGTTTCTCGGTCTTGATGAAGGTGCCACCCTTCGAGATGTTCTTCGTGTAATCGTAGAAGAACGTGTTCAGCCGCTTGTACTCGACCTTGAGCTCGATCGGAGCGCGTGCTTCTCGGCGTCGGTCGTCTTCTTCGGACATGATCTCCCGGGCCGCTTCATGTTAGGGCGCGTCCGGGGAACCGTCAACGAACTGCGCGGACATCTTGCTCGCCTGCGCTCGCGGGTCGGCCTGCGGGCGCTGGTGTGGGCGGGCCTGCTGGCAACGTTGGCTGTCGTCCTCGCCTTCGTCCCGCTGTTCGACGTGCTGGGGTACGACTTCTCGTTCGCGCTGGGGCTGGCCGCGGCGCTGGCGGCCGTCGACGTCGGACAGGGGCTGGTCGCCCTCCGGGGCCGCCCGTCCGACGCCCCGTCGCTGCTGCGGCTGGTGGGGACCGCCTGCGGCGTCGCGGCGGCGCTGCTGGTCCTGCCCGTACTGATCTCTGTCGCCAACGCGTTGCGCGTCCGTAACTGCAGCTTCGCGGTGGGGTTCGGCTTCTTCGTGCTGCTGCCGCTCGCGACCGTCGTGTACGCGGCGCCGGCGGGCGTGCTCGCCGGCGTGGCGGTCACGCGCCCGCGCCGGGGTCGGATGCTCGCCTACGCGATCCCGCTGGTGTCGCTGGTCTGGTCGCTGCTTCGCCTCTATCGGGATCCGCCCGTCTTCGCGTTCGACCCGTTCGGCGGCTACTTCCCGGGGCCGATCTACGACGAGGCGCTGCGGCCGCCCCTGACGTTGCTCGTGTTCCGGCTGGTCAACCTGGTCTGGATCGCGACCGCCGTGGCCGTCGCGCTGGCGGCCGTGGGACGTGGCTGGAACCCGCGCCGCTGGCGGTTCGGCATCGGCGCCGCGGCCGCGCCGCTGCTGGCGGCATCGATCGTCCTTTACGCGATGGGCGGGAAGCTCCAGTTCCGCGTCACGCGCGCGGATCTCCAGCGGGTCCTGGACCGAACGCTGACGACCGACCACTTCGTCCTGCACTACGCGCTCGGGACGAAGACCCGCGCCGACGTCGCGCTGACCGCCGAGGATCTGGAGTTCCGTTATCACCAGCTGCATCAGACGCTGGGCGTGGAGCCCCAGCTTCCCATCACCGTCTGGGAGTTCCCGAGCGCAGACGTGAAGAAGGCGCTGGTCGGCGCGGGCGGGACGCTCTACGCGCGGCCGTGGACGCGCGAGATCTTCATCCAGACCACCCGCTTTCCGGCGCGCGCCCTGCGCCACGAGATGGCGCACGTCTTCGCCGGGACGTTCGGCGATCGGTTCTTCGGACTGTCGCTGGCGTGGCGCTGGCACGGCCCGCTGCCGCTGCCCACGCTGGCGGGCGGGTTGATCGAGGGCGTCGCCGAGGCGGCCAGCCAGGGCGCCGATCCCGACGAGGACGCGACCATCCACGAGCAGGCGCGCGCGATGATCGAGGCGGGCCTGGCGCCGCCGCTGTCCGCGGTCGTCGGCGCGGGATTCTCGACGCTGGCGGGGCGCCGCGCGTACACCATCGCCGGATCGTTCTCGTCCTTCCTGCTGGCCACGCGCGGCGCCGAACGACTGCGCGCGCTGTACAGATCGGGCGGCAACTTCACCGACGTCTACCGCGTGCCGCTGGCGGATCTCGAGAACGAGTGGCGCCAGTTTCTGGCGCAGCAGCCGCTGACCACGCGCGAACGGGCCCACGCGAGCGAGGAATTTCGCCGGCCGGCGATCTTCAAGCGCGTCTGCGCGCGCGAGCTGGCGGCGCGGATGGTCGAGGCGCGCGGGATCGAGCGCGAGGATCCGGCGCGGGCCGTCGCGCTGCTGGAGGCGACCTGCCACGACGACCCGTCCGAGCCCAGCTACCGCCTCGCGCTCGCGCAGGCGCTGGCGCTGAGCGGCCAGCGGGAACGCGCGCTGGTGATGCTCTCGCGGCTGGCGGTCGACGGCGGCGTCACCATCCCGCTGCGCGCGCAGGCGGTCGCGCTGGCCGCCGAGATCAATTTCATCGCCCGGGACTACGTGCGCGCCGAAAATGAGGCGAAGCGCGCCGCCGAGCTGGCGTCGTCGGAGGCCGAGCGGCGGCAGGCGCTGGCGCGGCTGCGGGCGCTCGAATCGCCGGTGGCGCGCGAGACGCTCGGGCGCGCGCTGTTCGGCGACGACGTCGGGACGGCCGGCGCCGATCCGGTGCTGACGTTCTATCTGATCACGGAATACGCGCGCCTCGTCTCCGGCGACGCGCTGGGGCCGTACCTGGTCGGCCGTCAGCTGCTGGCGCGCGATCCCGCGCGCGCCCTTCCCTACCTGGCGCGCGCGTGCGACGAGGCCGAGCCGAAGCTGCCGTCCGAGTTCGTGCGCGAGTGCCGTCGCATGATCGTCGACGCGTCCTATCGCATCGGCGACTTCGCGCGCGCGCGCACCGCGCTGGAACGCGCGGTCGCCGAGGCGACTGGTGAGGCGGACCGACTGCGGGCGATGGACATGCGCGAGCGCGTCGACTGGGCCGCGGCGCGGCGCGCCGGTCCCGTGGTGGGCGACACGCCGTAGCCGCCCCGCGCGAAGCGCGGGTTGCGGCTAGCAGAAAAAGCGTAGTCGCACACCGCGCCTTCGGCGCGCAGCGACTAGACACGTCCCTGGCGCGTGGGTGCAGTCACTGGACGCAGGCGCCGTGCGTGAGACAATGGCCTCGATGACGACCCTGCGACGTGCCGCCCTCCTCGGGTGCGTGAGTCTGCTGGCGGCGTCCGCGGCGCGCGCGCAGGCCCCGACGTCGCCGACGGCCCCGCCTCCGGCCACGGCGCCTGCCGCGCCACCCGCGGCCGCGCCACCAGCGGCCGCACCGCCCGCCGCGGAGCCGGCGCCTGTCTCACCGCTGTCGCCGACGATGGCGCCGGAGAACAACGCGGCGCCGCCGCTCGTGCTCAGCCAGCGAACCGAGCAGCAGCCGGTGCCGCGGTCCGAACCGTTTTACGACACGCTCTGGTTCTGGGGCGCGGTCGGCGTGGTGGTCGCGACGGTCGCCGTGATCCTGGTGTGGAACCTTTCCTCGAACGGCGACCCGCCGCCCGATACCACCTTCGGGAACATGCATGCGTTCTGAGCGCGTCGCGGCGGCAATGCTCGCGGCGACGGGGCTGGCGCTGGCCGCCGGCTGCTCGGAGCCGCGGTCGTACATCGTTCTTTCCTTGCAGACGTCGACGGACACGCCGATCGACAACGTCGCAGAGATCCGCGTCAAGGTCGCGACCCACGTGCCGACGACCGACGGTGGCAGCGATGGTGGAAGTGACGCCGGGATCGCGGCGGCGAAGATGCGGACCCTGACCTATGAGGCTCACGGCGCATCCATCAACCGCACCGAAGAGAAGACCCTGTCGGTCGACTTCTCGCACGGCGAGACCGGCAGCGTCGATTTCTTCGTCGACGCCCTGAACAACCTGGGGTGTTCGATCGGACACGGGATAGCGACGCAGGAGATCAAGAAAGGCGGCGTCGCCATGGCGACCGTCTCGCTCGTGGCGGGCGTGAACTGCACCGAAGCCGACGGCGGAGCGCCCGAGGTCCCCGAGGGCAGCCGGCTGCCCGGCTGCGATCCCGTCAGCCCGCAGAATCCAGCGCCCGACGCCGGCGCCGACGGCGGCGTGCTCGTCTGCACCGCCACGCAGACCTGCCAGGTCGATTGCGTGCCGCCGAACAACGCGCCGCCACGCAACGAGTGCGTCCCCGGCGGCGCGGGCGCGCCCGGCGCGACGTGCACCTCCAACGCGGATTGCATGCCGGGCACGCAGTGCTTCAACTACATGAGCACGGGCTGCAACGTGAAGCTGTGCCTCCGCTTCTGCAACGGCAACGCCGACTGCGCCGCGTTCGGCCAGGGCGGCGGTGGCCCCGGCAGCTTCTGCGAAGGGCCGGTCCAGTGTCCGACCTTCCTGACCGCGTACCACACCTGCACGTTCAACTGCGATCCGCGCGCGATGGCCGCGGCCACGCGGGGCGGATGCCCGACCGGCCTCGCCTGCGTGATGCCGGCGGCGATGGACCAGGTGGACTGCGCCTGTCCCGAGGCGACGCGCACCAAGCTGGAGGGCCAGGCCTGCGCCCAGGCGGCGGACTGCGCCCCGGGGCTGATCTGCAACCAGATGTCCGGCACGAAGACCTGCCGTCCCATCTGCCGCTGCGACGCGAACGCCAGCGGCACCTGCATGGCGACGACCAACGACTGCCCGACGGCGGGCACCACGTGCCGCGCCGTCACCAACAACACGATCTACGGCATCTGCCTGTAGCGGGCTCGTTCGCTACGGCGAGCTCGTGAACGACTTCGAGCGGACCTGGCTCGCCTTCACGCTGCCGCCCTCGGTGAAGGCGGGATCCACCTGACCGGTCTGCGTGCGGGCCAGCGTCAGCGTCACCGTGCACGCGTCGTTCGGGCTGTTCGCGTGAAGGTGGTCGCCCGCGATGGTGGCGGCGCCGTCGTCCGGAATCGGCTCGACGATGAGGTCGACGCATCCGCCGGACAGGCTCGAATCGAGGTTTCCACCTCCGCCGGACGGCGCCCAGGTGACGTTCAGGGTACCGCTCGCGCGCGAGACATCGGTGCTGTCCAGCGCCATCGTGAACGGCTCGGGCAGATTGACCGTGGTGTTCGGCGCGGTGGTGTCATCCGGTCCCCGCAAGAATGCGATCACGATCGGCCCGGCGGCCTCCGTTGAAAACGTCGCCGCGTAGCTGACGCTGCCTGAAGAATCCATGTCCTTGGTCGTGCCGCCCATCGTCGCCTGCAGGCGATCGGGACCGACCAGCTCGAGGTACGTGTTCGCGGCGGGTCCGCCGACCTTCAGCTTCACCTGGACACGCGTGGTGCCCGACCCTGTCGCGGTCACGTCGACCACGGGATAAACGCCCGACGTCCTGATGTCGGTCGATTCGACCTCCTGTTTGCAGCCGGCGGCAAACGCGGTCGAAAGAAGAACGGAAACCACACCAACCTTCATGAAGCTAAGAGCATTTGTTCGCATGCCTCGATTTTAAAGCAATGCGAGGACCACGCGCGAGAAGCAGAACCGTCGCGGCGCGTGGTGTTGAAATTTCGACAGTACGGCGCCAACTGCCGCCAATTCCGACGGTGTCAGTTCGTCTTGCCGCGCAAGGTCGTGGCGGCTGCACGCGCTGCGGCGACGACGGCCGCTTCCTTCTCCTTGCGAGCGGCCTCGTCGACCCGCCCGGCCAGGCGCGCGTCGCCCAGCTTTGCCAGCGCCTTCGCCGCTGCGATTCGCACGGGCACATACTCGTCGCCGCGCAGGCGTTCCAGCAGCGCGTCCGCCGCCGCCGGATCGCCGATGTCGCCCAGCGCGTCGACCATCTCGCGCCGGTTCTGCACCTCGGAGAGGTGCTTGATCAGGACAGGCACCCCGCGCCGATCGCGCAGCTTGCCCAGGTTGGCGATGATGGCGCGGCAGAGCAGCACGTCGTCGCAGTGATCCAGCGCGTCGCCCAGAACCGGAACACCGCCGGCATCGCCGATCGCGGCGAGCGCCAGCGCCGCCCGGACGCGCAGGTTCGGGTCCGCGCCGGCAGCGGCGACGATCGCCTGCACGCGCGGGCGCGCGGACGCATCACCCAGGCGCGTGGCGCCGACCGCGGCCCAGTCGGCGATCTCGCGATCCGGATCGGCGGCCGCGCGCGCCAGCGCCGCCGCCGTCTCCGGCCGCGGTGGCAGCGCCGCCAATAATTGCGCGGCCTCGCGCCGCTGCGCGGGTGGCGCGCCGGATGCCATGATCGCGGCGAGCTCGGGGCCCACCAGCGCATCGCCCAGGCGGCCCCGTTCGATCGCGCGCGGCAAGAGCCCGCCTTTCGCGTCCGCTGCGCCCTTCGCCAGCAGCGGCTCGAAGCGCACGTGCCCGTCCAGCCAATCGTCCAGCGTCGCGCGCAACGCGGCCGCGCGGTCGGGGCGCGCCTCGGCCAGGTTGCGCTGCTCGCGCGGATCGGCTGCCAGGTCGTAATACGCGCACGTACCCCAGTGCAGATCGCACAGCAGCTTGTCGGTGCCGGCCACGACCATCCGCTTGTCCTCGACCTCGGCAAAGGCGGGCGGCAAGCGCGCCGGTGACGCGGGCGGCACCGCCAGCCACGGGCCCAGGTCCGTGCCGCGCATGCGCACCGGCACCGGGATGTCGACCAGGTTCAGCAGCGTCGGCGCGATGTCCAGCAGCTGTACCGGGCTGTCGATGACGTGCGGCGGGATGCCCGGAATCGAGATGATCAGCGGAACGCGCAGCTGCTCGTCGTAAAGCGTGGTGCCGTGATAGCGGCCGCCGTGCTCGTCGAACTCCTCGCCGTGGTCCGCGGCCAGGACGATCACCGTGTTGGGACGGCGCTTGCGCGCCGCCGCGATCAGCCGCCCGACCGCCGCGTCGGTGTAGGCGATCTCGCTGTCGTAGCGATCGATGTCGCTGCCGCCGAACGCGAAGCCGTCATGTCGATCGTAGGGTTCGTGCGGCTCGAAGAAATGGATCCAGACGAACGATCGGGGTGGCTGCACCTGGTCCCAGTACGCCAGCACCTGATCGACGCGCTTGTTGGCGTCGATGTACTCGAACTTCACGTACTCGAAGTCGAAGTTCGTCTGCTCGTAGTCCTTCATCTTCTTTGCGTCGACGAAGAACACCGCGGGCGGATAGAAGGCCGCCGTCCGCCAGCCGAACATGCGCAGCACCGCCGGCAGCGGCTCGTGACGCTCGCCGGGCGCCAGCCGCGCCAGCGTCGGGAAGTACTTCCCGGTCAGCATCGACGCGACCGAGAACGACGTGTGCGGCGCCTGCGCGTACGCGTGCGTGAACCGCGTCGCGCCCGCGGCAAGCGCGTCGATGTTCGGCGTGGTCGCCCGCCGGTAGCCGAACGCGCCCACGTGATCGACCCGCAGCGCGTCCACCGTGATCAGAAGAACGTCGGCGTCGTGGCGGCGCGGGCCGGCGGGCAGCGGCGGCAGCGTCACCTCCGCGGCCCGGTGTTCGGCGGCCACCGTGGGCCGCGCCTGCACCGACAGCGGAACGCCGCGCAGGACCAGCGCCGCCAGCGCCGTGCGTTCGTGCGCCACGTAGCGCATCACCTGGCTGGTCCGCACCTCGAACAGCGCGAAGGCGCACGCCGCGACGGCGACCGCCGCGCTGATGACGAGGCGCCGCCGCGCGGCGTGCACACGCAGGCGCGCCGCCAGGATGAACAGCACCACCGTCGCCACCGACAAGGTGACGTGGAACCACCCGTAGAGGCGCGGCAGCACGAAGCGGTTCGCGGCGGCGGCGCCGATGCCCAGCAGCGCGAGCGCGCCCGCCAGCGCGCGCGGCGACCGTTCGCCGAGCCGGACGTAGACGGACGCGGCGAGCCGGATCGCCACCAGCCCGACCCCGACCGCCGCGATCGAGATGGCGGCGTGACCCGGAATGCGCGCCGCGCGCGGCCCCGAGAACAGCGCGAACGCGTCGTACGCGACCAGCGGCGCGCAGGCGAGCGTCCACAGCGCGCCGGCCCACCGCGCCGGATGCCGCGTCCGCCGCACCAGCGCGTCCGCGCCGGCGATCGCCAGACCGGCCAGACCGCCGGCCACCGCCAGCAGCCCCGCCGACAGCGTGATCAGCCGCAGCGCCTTGCCGACCGACATCCCGCCGATGCCGCCGGCGATCGCGACGCCGGCGTCCACCAACCCGGCGACCGCGCCGCCGACGATGCCCGCGAGGATCCAGACGGCCGTCATCCCGCGTCTCCCGAGAAGATCGTCGCCGCGCGATCGGCCGCGGCGCGTGCCAGCGGCGCGTGCTCGGGCGCCGCCAGCGCCGGATCGCCGGCCAGCACGGCGACGGCCTCGCGGCGCGCGATCTCCAGCAGCTCCGCCAGCTCCTCGATGCGAGCCAGCTCCAGCGGCGGCGCGCCCGCCTGCCGCGTCCCGAAGAGATCGCCGGCGCCGCGCTGCCGGAGATCGGCCTCCGCCAGCGAGAATCCGTCGTCGTTGGCGGCGACCAGCGCCAGGCGCCGTCCCGCTTCCTCCGCCAGCGCCGCCTCGCCCGCGCACAGGAAGCAGATCCCCGGCCAGCGGCCCCGCCCCACCCGGCCGCGCAGCTGGTGCAGCTGCGCCACCCCGAAGCGATCCGCGTCCTCGACGATCATGACGGTGGCGTTCGGCACGTCGATGCCCAGCTCGACGACGGTCGTCGCCACCAGAACGTCGAGCTCACCCGCCGCGAACGAGCGCAGCGCCTTCTCCTTGGCGTCCGGGGTCAGCGCGCCGTGAAGCAGGCCGACGCGCGCGGGACGCAGCTCGCGCAGCAGCCGCGCGTGCTGCGCGACCGCGGTGACCGCGTCGCCCCGCCGGGCGACCTCGCGCACCGGGCAGACGACAAACGCTTGCCGTCCCTCGCCGATCGCCTCGCGCAGGCGGCCGTAAGCTGCCCGGCGCTCGGCGGCGCCCGCGCACACCTGCGCCGTCGCGGGCGGCCGCTGCATCGGGCGTTCGGTGAGGAACGACGCATCCAGGTCGCCGTGCAGCGCCAGCGCCAGGCTGCGCGGGATCG
>Ga0207681_10000947_pt1 | contig 18916 bp, 14 predicted proteins | sample KBSS53metaG_FD_184324 | JGI IMG/M metagenome (GOLD analysis project Ga0207681, IMG submission 184324) | Switchgrass rhizosphere microbial communities from Kellogg Biological Station, Michigan, USA - KBS S5-3 metaG (SPAdes) (version 2) | ecosystem: Host-associated > Plants > Roots > Rhizosphere... | reverse complement strand
GAGCCAGGACGTCTCCGCGCAGTCCACGTGCGAGCGGGAGGTCGGGGTCCTGTTCGAGCATCCGGCGCGCGAAGCTGCTCACGTGCATGATCCGGCCGGAAGGATCCGCCGCGACGATCCCGATCGGCAACTGGTCCAGCAGCGCATGGAAGAAGTGGCGTTCCTGCTCGGCTGCCGCGCGCGCTTGCTTCTCCGCCCCGTACGTTCGTTTGGCCGACCGGAACAGGAAGCCCCCGCCCAGCAAGGCCACCAGGACAGCGGCCAGCGCCGTGCCGCCCACGACCAACGTCGCCTCTCGCTGCGCGCGGGCGAGGTGCGCCCGTTCCGCGTCGTGCAGCGCCTGCTTGTGGCGAATGAACGCATTCATGGCGTTACGCGCCTGCCACGCCCGGGGCATCACGTCGCGCGTCCATGCTGCCGCGCGGTCATCGCGCGAGCCGTTCATCGCCATCACCGCGCGCAACGCTTGATCGTGTGCCGTCAGCATTCGGACCGCTTCCGCGAGCAACGCGACACCCTGCTTGCTGGTGACTTGCTGGCGCAGCTTTCCGAGAACGGCGTCGCCATCGGCGACGGCCGTTTCGTAGTCACGGATGAGGGCGGGATCGCGGGCGATCACGAAGCCCCGCCCGGACGCGAGCTTCCGCTCATAAGCTTCCTGCAGTGACCAGGCGAGGATGAGCTCGTCCGCGTACGTCGAGAGGGCTTCGTTTGCGACTCGAATCGTCGAGACGAGCATGTAGCCCGCTCCCGCCAGGGGCACGACGAGAACGAAGCCCAGCAGCGCAGCGAGCGTACCGAGCTTGCCGCCGAAGGTCCGGATCATGTGCCTGAAGCGGACGAATCGGGCCAGTCAAGTCGCCCCATTCCCGTTTCCTCCTACCCTGAGAGCAACCTAGCTCCAGGTAAGGCGGAAAACAGTGCGCCGGCGACGCCGGCCGTGGCTGAGTTTGGGAGCGCGGGCGCTAGCGCCGCTTCGCCGGGCTGAACAGAGATATGGCGGCACGCCCGGCCTTGCCCGGAGGCGGGAGCCTGGCCTGATGGGCAGCGAGCGGCGGCGGCGGCGGCACTGCGGGCTGCTGCCGACCGTTCCAGGCGACGATGTCCAGGTTAGGCCGCGGGCCTTTGGGTCTGGGCATCGGGAGCGGCGTTGGGGGCGGCGGCGTGTCCTGAATCGCCTCCGGCACTGCGTCCTGCGGAATCGGAGGGGGTCGCAAGCGTGCCGCCACGAGATGCAACGGTACGTCGGCCCACGACTCCGAGGCCACGTCGGCCCGCACCGGGGCCGACGTCCGCGCGCGTTGGAAGACAGACTTGAACCAGGTCAGAGCATCCATTTGGTGTCCCCTGTCAGTGTCCGCGCGGCTGCGTTCAGTAAGGTGAGAGGAACCAGGATCCTGAAATAGCTCACGTTGTGCGCGCCCCGTCCGTCGATTTCGGCTCGGCGCGGCGTCCTACACGGCAGCGGGATATCATAGCGATCGCGTGGGGATAGACCGCCCGCAGAGTCGATCGCGTCACCAATGGATGATCAACTCGCGATCGTCGCCCGCATCAAAGCTCAGATACTTCTGCCAGCGCGCGCCGCTCGGATGCACGGCCTGAAATTGGTGGTACCCCGGCGGCAGCGACTGGCGCACCTTCGACCCGGTGCCGATGCGACGGCTATCCACGTAAAACGACGTCCCCTTCGCGGCGGTCGTGATGGTCACGAAGGCGATGTCCGGCTGCGCATTCGCCGCCGCCTCCGCCAGTGCCGCGCGCGCGCGACGGCTTGCCCTGACATGAGAGCGCTGCGGCCCTCGGCGCTGCGCCACCACGTGGCCCGCGCCCCCGCGGGCGCGCTGCCGATGCCGCGCCGCCGCCTCGCCTTCACCCACTGTCGACGACAGGCAAAACACACCCGCCAACAACCACCCCATCCGTACCCCACTCACGAATCTCCAACATAGATCGTCGACGCGCGGGCACCATGGGTTCTCGACCCCATTGTCCGCGAAGCACGATCAGGGACGTGGCGGCAGTTGCTGCACCGCCCATTTGTTGCCGTCCGGATCGCGAAAGTAAACGAAGGATCCCCATGGGAACGACTGGACGTCACCGACATCCAGTCCGCGTCGCAGGAGCTCGGTACGCGCGGCATGAACGTCCGCGACGACGAGCTGCACCTGGGCGCTGCCGGGCGCCGCGTCGGTGAGGCCGACGCCCAGCGCGATCGAGCATGCGGAGCCGGGAGGCGTGAGCTGGACGAATCGAAGGTTGTCGTTCACCTGGTGATCGTGGTCGGCATGAAAACCGGCTTTCTCCGTGTAGAACCGCTTGGCACGATCGACGTCCGTGACGGGGATGGAGACGAGCTCCAGCTTCCAATCCATGGGGCCCTCCTTACCGGAAGGCTAAACGCCTGCGCGGGTTCCGTCACTCGCTTCGAGACGGTTGGTCCAGCACGTTTCGCAGCATCGACAGCAGCTGCGGCGGCATGATCGGCTTCTGCAGAAACGAAACGCCGTTCTCGGTCCCGAGAGCGAGCTGTGGCCCGTTCGGCGCGTAGCCGGACATGTAAACCACCTTGAGGGCGGGTCTTATCGCCGTCAGGTGGCGGGCAAGCTCCAGGCCCGTCTTGCCGGGCATCACCACGTCCGTGACCAGCGCGTGGATGGTCCCACCGAACCCGTCGTGGACCACCGACGCGTCGTCGGCGTTGGCGGCCTCGAGGACGTCGTAGCCGGCCCCGACCAGCACCCTCTTCAGAACGGCCCGCACCCGCGGCTCGTCCTCGACGAGGAGCACGGTCTCTCGTCCGCCGCGCGATTTCGGCGGCGACGCCGACGAAGCAAGGACCGACAGCCCCGCGTCGGCCCGCGGCAAGAAGACCTTGAAGGTGGTGCCCAGCCCGGGCTGGCTCGAAACCACGATCTGCCCGCCGCTCTGCCTGACGATGCCGTACACCGTCGCCAACCCGAGGCCCGTACCCATCTCACCCTTGGTGGTGAAGAAGGGCTCGAAGATCCGCGCGCGCGTCGCTTCGTCCATGCCGAGTCCCGTGTCGCGGACGATCAGAGCGGCGTACGAGCGAGGGGCGTCGGCAACCAGACCGGCTGCCTCGGCGGCCGGCACGTCGCTGGTCTCGAACGTCAGCGTGCCGCCCTGGGGCATGGCATCCCGCGCGTTGACCGCAAGGTTGACGATGATCTGATGTAGCTGCCCCGGATCGGCAAACACGGCGCCCACCTGCGCGCCGAGCGTCAGGGAGATCTGTACGTTCTCCCCCAGCATCCGCCCCAGCATGCGGCTCAGGTCGACCACGACGTTGTTGAGGTCGAGCACGCGTGGTTGCAGGACCTGGCGGCGGCTGAAGGCGAGCAACTGGCGGGTGAGATCGGCCGCGCGCTGCGCCGCCGACGTGACTTCCGAGAGCAGCGCCTGCTGCTGCTCATCGGGTCCGATGCGGCCGCCGAGCACGCCGGCGCAGCCGAGGATGACCGTCAGAAGATTGTTGAAGTCGTGGGCCACGCCGCCCGCCAGCAGCCCCACCGATTCCATCTTCTGGGATTGCAGGAGTTGCTGCTCTCGCCGCACCGATTCGGTGATGTCCTGGATCGTGCCGATCATGATGACGGGGGCGCCGCTCGCATCCAGCTCCAGTTCGCCGATGCCGTGGACCCAACGCTCCTCGCCGTCGTTGCGACGGATGATCCGGTATCTCTTGTCGAAGGTCTTGCGCTGGCCCAGGACCTCGTCGGCGAAATACCGGCCCATCATGTCACGGTCATCCGGGTGGACGAGGCCGAGCCAGTTGGCGACATCTCTCTTGAATTCGGCGTCGATCCCGAACACGTCATCGAGGCCCTGCGAGCTGACCCACGTGTCCGAGGCGACCTCGAACCGATAGGACCCGAGCTTGCCGGCGCGCTGCGAGCGCTGCAGAAACCATTCGCCCTCGCGCAGGGCCTTTTCGTGCCGCTTCCGCTCGGTGACATCGACCATGATCGTCGCGAAGAACCCGGAGCCCATGGGCGACACGCTGACGTCGAAGTCCCGATTCGTGAACGGGCAGTGCGTCTCCACCCGCGCTGGGCGGCCCTCGGAGAGCACCTGGCCGTACAAGTCCAGACGCCGCGGATCATCCGGGCCGAACACCTCGGTCGCCAGCTTTCCGATGAGGTCGTCACGTGACTTCCCCATGAAATTTTCGTACTGCGGATTCACCTCGACGATTCGATAGCCGGCAGGCTGCCCCGCCCCGTCGACCGTGATCTCGTGAAGCGCGACCCCCTCCGCCATGTTCATGAACAGCGCCCGAAACAGGACCGACGTGTCGGGCTTCGCAGACGCACGACTGGCGCCTTCACTCATGACACACGCCCCCTGTGTTGGCGTTCGTTCCCCCAGGACGAATGCACCAGCGCCATCCTCTCCGATGACGTGAACGCAGGGAAGCCCTAAGCGACCGTCCCGGGCCCGGCGCGAACGTTCACCTCAACGGTGTACCGTGACGGAATGCGGCGTAGTGGTTTGGTCATCCTCTACGTGGTGGCGACTGCGATCGCGCTTGGGCGGCGAGAGGATTGACGCGCCGGTGAGCGCGTCGCCAGGTGGGCGGTTGTGGCCGTGCGATTCCTGACACCGCTCTTGGGATTTCCGCGCGAGAGACTCGATTCTGCGGCGCCCGACGCCCGGCGCGTAGCTTGCTCGGACAGTTCGCCATGAATCACCCACGCATCGCCGTCATGTTTGTGGCTGCCACGATCCTCACCGCGACCGCCGCGCAACGATCGGCTGCGGCCCAAGTCGGTTCGGCTCCTACCGGGATCCAGCAGCGCGTCGGAGCCGACTTCGGAGTCGCTTCCGCGTCGGGCCTCGCGGGCGTGAACTATCAGATCGCGCCGGTGCGTTGGCTACGACTCGAGGGCGCCGTCGGCTGGGGGCCGACAGGCGCTCAGCTGTCGTTGATGCCGAAGATCGCCATCGGTGGCGAACGGTGCGCGTTCACGGCGGGCTTCGGTTCATCTCTCGCGGTCGGCGGGCAACAGGCGGAGACGGGACACGGTCCGAATCCGGGCACGATCCCGTGGCTGAACCTCGACGTGCCGGGTATCGAGTGCCGCTTTCATTCCGGCTTCTCGTTCCAGGCGACGCTGGGACTGACGATGCCGCTCGCCGACTTCCATTACGACGTCGCCGAGGTCGGCGACACGATTCACGCGGGCCAGATCCTTCCCCAGGGACGCGCCGGCATCGGCTGGTGGTTCTGACGAAAAACCAGCACCAGACCCGCCGTGGCATGCATGATGATGCCCGTGCGCGCGATGATGCGGTGGAGCGCTCTTCTACTCTTGGTGGCTATCGGAGCGTGTGGATCGACGGGCAAGCCCGGGCCCGACGGTGGCGGGTGCGCGCCAAATCAAGTCTGGTGTCCCGGTTGCGAGCCCGGCACCGGCGCTTGCTACTCTGGCGGCTGCCCGGGCAGCGCGTGTCCTCCGCCGGACGGCGGAGCCGGCGCGTCGGGAGCGGGCGGCACCACCGGCAGCGCAGGCACGAGCGGTCGTGGCGGCACCACCGGATCGGGCGGAACCGGCGGCGCCGCGTCCTGCGGCGATCGCGCGTGTACGAGCAGCGAGATCTGCGTGCACCCGAGCTGTGGCGGCACGGCTCCGCGCTGCAATCCGGTCCCCGACGGCGGCCAGTGCCCGATGGGATGGACCTACAAGGCGTTCTGCAACACGTCCCCGACACCGGGGCCAGGCTGCGAGGAGCCACCGTGCACGCCGCCCGCTGCTTTCTGCACCACGCGGCCCGCATCGTGCGGCGCCACCGTCACGTGCGCGTGCCTTCCGTCAAACGTTCGCCAGACCGGCGGAGGGTGCGGCCTCATCAGCAACGGACAAGTCATCTGTCAGTCGGCCTGACCAACCCGCCAGCGATTGACCAAGCGGGTCGCTCAAGCGACGTTCACGACGCTGTTGCGTGTGGGGTCGTCACACTCGGATCGCCACACGCCATTCACCGAGAATCGGTATTCGTGGCGACCCGTTCTGAGCTTGAGAAGAGTTCCGAAGGTTCCGTCGCGGTTGCCGTCCCTGAGCTTGTGGAAGCCGGAGGGCTTCCAGTTGTTGAACGTGCCTGCGATGAAGACCACCGAACCGGGCTCTGCGTGGCACTCGAACTTGATCCACCTCCAGAGTCGTTCCGAGCCTCCTGAGATGGTCTTGTCAGAAAGACGCATGGGTCCCGCCTTGCTCCACTTGTAACCTAGTCACCGGCCTCGGCGCCGGCCGCGACGCGCGCTTTCATGACTCGATCAGGCGGTAGACGCATCTCGACGATGGAAACCCGCAGCTCGACGATTCGATTCATGAATAGGTTGAGGACTGGGCCGCGATCGCCGGAAGCGCCGTCGCGGACGAAGGGATGGGGCAGATGGGCTGGCAGGAATCGGTTCTCCATTGGCGCGACCGTCTTCGTAGCTTCTGGAACGATCTCTTCGCGAGGCTCGACGTCGCGCCGCCACCACGGCTCCGGCCGTGTCCAGCCCCGCGGGCCGACCGGTGAGCGGCGAGGGACAGCAGCCCGCGGGTCGTCCAGGTGAGCTCGCGATGCGGAGGCCTCTTGCTGGGCTGATCGCGAGCCTGCGACATGCCGCCCGGGTCTTCCTGGCCCACTGGCGGGTAGGTTTCGACCGCGCATTGAGGTACCTGGGCGGCGTGCGGGCGTAGCGCAATCCCTACGCAGGCGACCTAGATCGTTGACCGGGACGCGCCAAGGGAGGCATCGCGAGCCGAGCCGCCTCAGTGCTGCGGACCCTCTTGCTCTTCGTCGTCGCGCTCTTCGTACTCGCGCTCGCGGCTGGGCGGCGCGTATCTCCGGTAGCGGGGACCCCGCCGCTCGTACCATTCGCGCGTGACGCGCCCGGCGAGCTCACGGTTCCCGAGGCCGAAGGCCACCGCGGCCGCCACCCCCATCGCCGCAAGCGCCACCGTGAACGCGATCGTCACGATCGACGTCGCGATACGCAGCTCCTGCAAGGCCATGAACGCCGCGAGCGCGAAGATCGCGCCGCGCGTGAGGCGGGCCCAGAGAAGCGACGCGGTTTCTCCGCTGCTCACCTTGCGGTAGACAAAATTGCCGGCGGCGTAGCCCGCCACGGCGATGGCGCCGGCCGCGAGGACGCTGGGCAGATACGCGAGCACACGCGCCACCCCCGCGCTCAGCCAGGCCAGGTGGAGCGCATCCACCGCGAGCCCGATGGTCACGAGCGCCAGCACCCAGTAGACGATCCGGCCGCCTGCCGGAGGTAGACGCTCGAGAGACCTCCCCTGCCCGAGCAGCTTGCGGGCGGCGGGGCGGCGGTCCAGGCCGGCCGCCATCAGCAACCGACGGGTCACCCTCTCGAGGATCTTCGCGACGAACAGCCCGACCGCCAGGATCACCAGGGCCGCCAGGACGTTGGGCAAGAATGCGACGGCCCTTCCGAACGCGTCGCGGAGCATGTCGGTGATTCGCATGGCGCCTCTCCCTTCCCGCTACCCCTTTTTCAACCTGGGTGACAGGCGAGCGCGGTCAAGCGAGGCCGGTAAAGGCCAGAAACCATCTGTCCAGATGGTGGAGGGATGCTATATGGATGGTGGTAGGATGGTGCGATGGCCGAGGTAGAGAAGACCGAGAAGATCACCATCAACCTCGGGCTCGTCGATCTCGGGCAGATCGATCTGCTGGTCCAGGAAGGCTTCTACGCCAACCGCACCGACTTCATCCGCTCGGCGATCCGCACCCAGCTCGCCACCCGCGCCGCGGCGGTGGATCAAAGCGTCGCCCGCAGGACGCTGGTGCTGGGCAGCGCGCATTTCACCCGCGCGCAGCTGGAGGAGCTGCGCAAGCGCGGGCAGACCGTCCAGATTCGCGTCCTCGGTCTCGCCACCATCGCCGACGATGTCCCCCCCAAGCTCGCGCTGCAGACGATTTCCTCCGTCGAGGTGCTGGGCGCGTTCCGGGCGAGCGCCGCGGTGAGGGCCGCCCTCGCGTCGCGCATCGTCTGAGCCGCACGAGAAAGGATCGCCGATGAATCAGGATCGACTGGCCCGAATGTACGAAGCGACGCGGCTGACGCGCCAGGGGCGGCTCGTCGAGGCGAGCGCGCTACTGCAATTGCCGCGCATGCCCGCGCCTGTGACCAGGCCGCGTCCCGCGCCGGTGCTCCCCGGCCGGTTTCTCGACGTCGCCCACGCCAACGCGGCCGGGGAGCGCCGGTGCAAGCTCTACGTGCCCTCCGGGTACAGCGGTCAATCCGTCCCGCTGATCGTGATGCTGCACGGAGGCACGCAGAGCGCGGATGACTTCGCCACCGGTACGCGGATGAACGAGCTGGCCGAGCGCCGCGGATTCCTGGTCGCCTACCCGGAGCAGTCGCGCAGCGCCAATCCGATGGGGTACTGGAACTGGTTCCGGCCCCAGGACCAGCACCGTGGCAGCGGGGAGGCGTCGCTCATCGCCGGGCTCACCACGCAGATCATCGACGCGTACGCGATCGACACGCGCCGTGTCTACGTCGCGGGCTTCTCCGCGGGCGGCGCCATGGCCGCGGTCATGGCCGCCGCGTATCCCGACGTCTACGCCGCGGCGGGCGTGCACTCCGGCCTGGCCGCCGGGACCGCCCACGACGTCCCCTCCGCGTTCGCCGCGATGGCGAAGGGCGCGCCGACCGGGGTGGGCCTGCCCGTGCCGCTGATCGTCTTCCACGGCGACGGCGACGAAACCGTCGACCACGTCAACGCCGACGGCCTCGTCAGGGCGGTGCTGCCGGACGCCCGGGATCGGCAGCGCCCTGTCACGACGAGCGGGAGGGTCGCCGGAGGCCACGCGTACACCCGCCGCGTCTACGCGGACCGCGACGGCACACCGCGCGTCGAACACTGGACCATCCACGGCGCCGGGCACGCATGGTCAGGCGGGAGTCCGCACGGCACGTACACGGATCCGCGTGGGCCCGACGCCTCGACGGAGCTCGCCCGCTTCTTCGCCCAGCACGCCCACCTCTACGCCCGGCAACGGGCCGCCTGAGCCGGTCGTTTCCTCGGCTCCGCCCTCCCTGGGAATGCCTACGTTTCGTAAAGGGAAGGAAGGCGCGCGATGAATGCGATCGAAATGTTGAAGAAGGAACACAGGGCGGTCGAGGAGTTGTTTGAGAAGTTCGAGGCCGCCAAGTCGGCGGGCCCCCGGCGCAAGGTCTTCGAGCAGATTGCAGACGCGCTGGCGATCCATGCCACCATCGAGGAGAGACACTTCTATCCGGCGGTGAAGGCGAAACAGACAGAGGACATGTTGCGCGAGGCGGTGGAAGAACATCTCGAGATCAAACGCGTGATCGCCGACCTGCTGGCGCTGGATGCTTCCGACGAGACCTTCGAGGCCAAGGTGACGGTGCTCAAGGAAGACGTCGAGCACCACGTGGAGGAGGAAGAAGAAGAGCTGTTTCCGAAGGTCGAGAAGATCTTCGACGACGAGGAGCTCGAGACCCTCGCAGCGGCGATGGAACAGACGGAGGGCGAGCTGCTCGAGGCGGGCAATCCGCGGAACGCCGTCCCGTCGGAAACGGACACGGCGGCGCCTGTCTAGCAACGATCGCGCGTTGCCTGCGACCCATCCATTCACGGTCGATTCGGTAGCTCCAAGGGTTCTCGCTGGATCCGCCCGCATCAGCCACCCGCGCGCGGGCTGATGCAAAGGAAAACTGGAATTGCCTTGCGGCGAGCGCACCGTCGAGATGGTGGAGCGCGGTCTGAAGCGCATGGGCGACATGGGGATCGACATCGTCGTCCTCGCGCCGGAAGATCTGCTCGTCGAAGCGGACGCGCGGTCCCCAGTTGACGGTCGTGTCGGTCGCGCCGACGACCTGATTGAGCGCCCACGTCACCTGGCTCCATTTGGATTTCGAGGAGCAGTTGTTGCTGCAGCTTGCGTCCGCCGAGTCCGAACCGGCGGAGCCGAACGAGCCCGCGAAGCCCGGTCCGCCGCCGCGGCCTTAGCGGACTCGAGCCGCCGCTGCCAGTAACCTTCGGCGCGTTCGGGTTGAACGCGCAGCCGGCAAGGGCGCAACCCAGCGCGAGCGCCGAATAGTGTGGGAAGGACCGGGTGGCGGGCATTGGCGACATCTCCTGCTCGCCACGTATCCGCTACCATCGAGCAGATCCTTCATTCGCCCGCGCGCTCAGTTTCTGCAGGTGAACGTGCTCTCGACGGGCGTTCCAGCCGAACCGTTGGCATTCAGGGGATTGGCGGTCAGCGTGACGGTCGCCGTACCGGCGGGTACCAGCGTCACCTCCTCCAGGATCACCGACGGGGCAAGATCGACGGGTGGGGAGACGGCCTGTTCCACCTTGGAGATCCGGACGCCGGCGAGATCGACCTCCTGAAAGGCGGAGTTATTGGAGCGCACGAAGTCGAAATGCACACTCTGCAGGGTCTCGCCCGATGCCAGGGCCCCGACGAGCTGTGGGCTGGCCGCTCCCACTACCTTGGTGAAGCGGAAGGCAGTGCAACGCGTGCGGGCGTTCAATGCTGCCTTGTTCACGTCCGAGAAGTATCGGATGGCGGGTATCGAATCCCGGAAGGCCGCGTTGCTCGACTCTCCGTCGAAGACCTGGCCGCCGGCGCCCACCGTCCTGACGAAGAACTCGACCTGACCGGACGCCTCGAGGGCATTGACGTTCGGGTCCGACGCCGGAGCACCGGCTGCTTCGGGATCTGCCATACCGCACGCAGCCGCCATCGAAGCAACGACCACCAAACACGCAAGTCTCCGGATCATCTTCCCCTCCCCCCGTTTACACAGTCCGCCGCCCTCTTGGTGTTGGGCCGCCTCAAGCCACGACAAAGTTGCGACTGGCGCATGGCGACGTCGATGAGGGAACGCCCGAGATCCGACCGCTGTTCAACCCCGTACCCTGGCACGACAAGCCGAAATGGGAGAACGGCGACAACGCTCCGGCAACCGTCCCAGGCTCCGCCGTCTACGTCATCACTCAGAAGCTCTGAGATCGCCTGCATTCGAACGGCCGAACCTCGACCATCGGAGGTACGTGAACAGGGCGAGATTCAGCACCTGTCGGACGGTTCGGGCTAAAGCAGATCGTCGAGAATCCGATTCGTGGAGATGCCTATGAGACGCATGCTGTTTGCGCTGGTGCCACCAGCTACCACCGACGCTCGTCCCGGTTGAGGATCCCGTGCCGGGCAGGTCAGACTCTCTCGGTCGAACCGCGGGCGGTGATCTGTTTCCGTCCGACTCGGTGCCCGATCCATACATCGGGCGCACGCTGGATCGACGCTATGAAATCGTAGAACGCCTGGGGGCTGGTGGGGTCGGGTTCATCTACCGGGCCAAGCACGCGCAGCTCGGTCGACTCGTCGCGATCAAGGTCCTCCAGGAGTACGCGGCCACCGATCCCGATTGGCGGCGGCGCTTCGCGCGGGAAGCAAAGGCCCTGTCCGCCCTCTCCCACCCGAACGTCGTCACGGTGACGGATTCGGGGATCGACGATGACGTGCCGTACCTGGTCATGGAGCTTCTCGAGGGAAAGACGCTCTCCGAGTTGATCAAGGAGGGACCGATGCCTCCTGCGAGGGCGCTTCACATCACGCGCCAGGTGCTGCGCGGGCTCGCATTCGCGCACGGCAAAGGCATCGTCCACCGTGACCTGAAGCCCGCCAACGTGTTCCTGCAAGCCCTGCCCGATCAAACCGATCACGTGAGGCTTCTGGACTTCGGAATGGTGAAGTTCCTCGAGGGGTCGGGGTCCCGCAGCGTCCTCGATAGCTTCACGAGGGCGGGGTTGGTTTGCGGAACACCGGCTTACATCTCTCCTGAGCAAGGGAGGGCCGAGCCCGTCGACGCGACGACTGACGTCTATTCGGCGGGCGTCATCCTGTTCGAGCTCCTGACCGGCCGCCAGCCATTCGGGGGCGACTCGGTGCTCGACGTCCTGCATTCGCATCTCGTCGAGCCGATCCCGTCGCTGGCCGACACACGGCCCGACCTCTCTGTCGCGGGCGTCCTGCAGCCAGTCATCGACCGGTCGCTGGCCAAGGCGCCTGCGGAGCGATTTCCGGACGCCGCTTCGATGCTCGAGGCGCTCGAAGCGATCGACGCGGTGTCGCAGAAAGCGCGGGCGACGGGCGCACACCCTTGGCGAGCTGTGGTCGGCCTCGTCACTCTGGCCGCCGCGCTGGTCACGGTGTTCACATTCATGAATCGCAACGATGCGAGGCCGATCGAGAGAGCGCGCCCCGTCCTCTCGCCACCGTCGAACGCGCCGGCGACGTCGGCCTCGATAGCACCGTCCGGAATCTCCTCTCGGCCGCTCGCGACCAAGGCGGAGGCGCAAACCAATGCGGAGCGACCAAGAGTGCCCGCTCGCGATCCCTGGCAAGATCCCGTGCCAAGGGCCCTTCGACCGCTGCGCGATCGCCTCGATCGCGGCAAACGGATATCGGAGGGCTCGCTTCGCCCGGTCTACTCATTCGCGCGCCAGCATCCGGCCGACCCGCGACCCTGGCTTCTGGCCGGGCGGGCCTACGCACAGCTCGATTGGCGGAGCGACTCCGTCGAGCGTTACCTCCGCGCCGCCCGAATGGATCCAGGTTGCCGTGGCGATCCCCGGATGCTGGCCGATCTTCTCACGGCCGCCGTGCATCCGGTCGCCGGCCGCGCCGCTGCGAAGGCCATCGACGAGGTCTACGGCGCCGAAGCCATTCCTGCGGTGGAGAAGGAGTTGGACCGGTGGGCCGGCGACCGTGACACCGCTGCACGCCTCGCTCGACTCCGCGAGTCTCTCGCGCGCTGACATACGTCCGGCGCGTTTGGCCCTGGCCACGGCGCGCGCACGGGCTACCCTTCACGGAGATCGGCGCGCAACGGTCCAGCCGTCCCAGGCGTTCGCAGAGACTCCGGAGGATTTTACTACCCGCTTACTACCCAACTTCGGCCTCGAACGGCTCCTCACAGTGAGGAGGTTGCCGAGCGCCTCCGCGTCTCAACCGCGATCGTCTACAAGATCTGCGCGAGCGGCGAGCTCCCGCATAGCCGGATCATCGACTCGATTCGCGTGCGTCCCGGCGACCTCGCCGCATTTGCAGTCGCGACGCCTCAAGGGAGCCCGATTCCGCAACCGACGCTCGGAATCGGCGACCCGTCGGCATTGCTGGAGGGCTGCCACATCACGCCGACTGAGCACCGAACGGCGAAGTAATGAGCAAATGCCTCCACGCCGACGTAGGTCCTGGAGCCGGTTACTACCCAACGCCTGAGACGCCGTCGCGGGCCGCGACCCGCCGTGCAACCGTTGGAAAGCAACTCCGCGGACTTAACTCGGTCGGGGCGAGAGGATTCGAACCTCCGACATTCTGCTCCCAAAGCAGACGCGCTACCAGGCTGCGCCACGCCCCGTTGTGTTTGCGTGAGTCTACACGACGGGGCGGGTGGAGTTGGCGGGCGTCAGTCGGTGACGCCGTCGATTTCGAACACGGTCGGGCCGCCAGCCACGACCGGGAGGCCGCCCGGGAATCCCGAGAGGAGCTGCACCGCAATCTGCACGACCTGGCTCGGGTCGAAGCCGGGCGCCGTGCCGCTCGTCAGGTCGAGCGTGATCGGCACCCACACGCCGGCCGGGAACTGATCGAAGTTGTAGAACGCGCCGGTGAAGACGAACCCGTCGCCGCTGAGGGCGTAGAACTGGACGCCGCCCACGAACGAGCCGGACACCAGCCGGACGCGCGCGTGCAGGGTCTTGCCCGTCACGTTCAACCTCGGGTCGAAGAAGGCGACGTTGGGAGTGACGACCTGATTGACGTCGGTGAACTGCACCGTCACCTGCATCGAGCCCGGCTCGGGATTGCCGTCGGTCGGGTTGATCGCGAGCGCAGGCGGCGATCCGCCCGGCGGCGTGATCACGGCCAGGTTGGTGAGATCGCCACCCTGGAAGGTGTTGAACTCCCAGCCCTGCAGCCCGTGGTTGAACGTGAAGTTCAGGTCGGGGCCGAGCGGCCGCGGCGACGACGCGGGCGGATCGTTGTAGCCCTGCAAGGCTCCCTTGATGACGCTGCCGAAGGGCGTCGGCGTCCCGGACCAATCGTTGATGAGCGCCAGGCACCCGACCGGGAACCACCACCAGGACGTCCAGCCCGCGAAGTGGGCGTCGGCGTACGCGATCACCTGCTGCTGGTAGTCGGTGGTGCAGACCGTCGTGTCGTCGAGGACGCCGAACTCGGTCACGACGACCGGATCGGTCGCGGTCAGGAACCCGAACGCGCGGTTCCAGTCCGACGGCGGCCGCGTGAAGCGGTTGGTATCAGTGTACGGGTGCGTCGCGTAGACGATGTTGTAGCCGGTAACGCGGTTCCCGGGCAGGCCCGCCTGCCCGAGATCGTAGGCCCAGTTGAGCCCGCCGATCAGCACCAGGTTCTGCGCGCCGGTCGCGCGGACGGCGTCGTACAGCTGCTGCATGCCCACCGCCTGCCAGCCTTCGAAGGTGGTGCCGCCGAACCGCCACACGTCCGGGGGCACGTCGTGCGGCTCGTTGTATAGCTCGAACATCACGCGCCCGTCGAAGCGGTAGTGCGTCGCCACCTCCTGCCAGAACGTCAGCGAGTTGGCGTCGGGCATCAGCTGCTGGCAGCCGTTCGCCGGGTTGCAGCCCCCGAGCACGCCCCGGTCCGACCAGTGCAGATCGAGGATGACGTCCATCCCCGCCATCTCGGCCCAGGCGACGGCGTTGTCGACCGTATCGATGTAACTCGGGTCGAAGTACTGCGATCCGGGCAGCCAGAAGTCCTGGTTCAGCGCGATGCGGACGACGTTCGCGTTCCACGTCCCCATCAGCTGGAAGTCCGGCAGCGAGATGTGCTCCCCCTTCGAGTTCCATTCGAGCGACGCGCGATCGACGCCATGAAACAGGTGCGGGCGCCCCTCCATCGTGCAGATCGTGTTCCCGTTGACGTAGTAGCCGCCGGGCGCGACGGGCGCAGTCGGCGTCGGCGCGCACCCGGTGCGCATCGGCGGCGCGGGCGGCGCGATCACGAACGTCGCGCTGGCGACGGTCTGCAGGTTGAAATTCGCCGTGTTGCCGACGAAGTACTGAAACGGGATCGGTCCGGTCGCGCCGGCGTCGAAGGCCGACACGTTGATCGGCGTGTGTACGGTCTGCCCCGGGCCCGCCGACACGAAACCGAACTGCTGATCCGCGGTGAGCGGGAACGGCAGCTGTCCGAAGAACTGAAACTGGTCGACCGGGCACGACGCGCCGCTGGGGTTCGTGATGGCGAGGTCGAACGCCACCGGCACGTTGGGCGGCGTCGCCGGCGTCATCGCCGGCGTCAGCGTCGCGACCGGCGCCTTGCGGATGCAGGTCAGGCCCTTCACGGCGTCGGCGGGCGCCGCCAGCGTGTTCAGCCAGATCTCGTCGATCATGCCCTTGAACTGGCGGCCGTCGGCGTCGTTGCCGAAAAGGATCGGCCCCGCGCCGGGCGCGATCTTGCCGGCGCCGGTCGCCTTCGCGGCGAGAGCGCCGTCGACGTAGAGCAGCGCGCGCTGGCCGTCATAGGTGGCGGCGACATGCGTCAGGCGATCCGCCTTGATCGCCGCGGTGACGCCGACCAGCTTGCCGTTCGTCAGCCGCACGACGAAGGTCAGCTTCTTGTCGTCGATGGCGAGCGTGAACGAGCTGTTCCCGTCGAAGCGCTTGCGGGCGATGCTCTGGGTGCCGCCCAGGCTGTTCGCCTTGATCCAGGCGGCGATCGTCAGCCCTTGATCGAAGATGAAGTCGGGCTGGTCGGGTGCATAGACGATATCGTCCTTGCCCGCGAGCTTGACGGCCTGGACGCTCGCGCCCGGGACGCACGCGACCGACACCGCGCGGAACGCGGGGTGGATGATCGTCGTGCCGCCGAAGTCGAGCAGCAGCGTCGAGCTCGTGTTGCAGTCGTCCAGCGTCCAGAAGGCGAGCGGCTCGCGCGCGCAGTCGGTACAGGACCGTGGCGGCGGCGGCGGCTGGGGCGCGACGTTGGTGGTGCCCGGCATGCCCGCCAGATCGCCGTCGCCCATCAGCGCCTCCCACGCCTGCTGCGGATCCGCCGGTCGATCGTCACCGCAACCCAGCGCTCCCGCCAGCGCCGAACACACCAACACCGAGAAAATCCCTCGCGTCGCCTCGAACTTCATAATGCCCGCTCCCTTTTGGGGCGGATTGTACAGATCGGCGACCCGGCCGCAATCGACGATTGCGACACCGTAAACACCTTCGCCAAAAGGGCCGTGATCCCGCGCCGGTGGCGGGATCGGCCGCGCTAACGGATGTCGATTTCGTACGGCAATCGCGCCTGAACGCCGGTGCCGCCGGTCAGCAACGTCGGCGCGAGCATCCGCAGCGCCGCGCGCACGTCGGGCGTCAGCAGGCGCGCGGGCTGGATCGGCATGGCGGCGGCCGCCGCCTTTTCGTCGGTGCCGCCGGTGGCGAGCCGCCGCACGAGGTCCAGCGGCGCGCGCGGCAGCACCTGCACCTCCGGCATCTGGTCGCGGCCCACCGGGATGCCGGCCAGGCGCACCGCCTCGTCGATGGCGTTCGCCACGCCGCCCAGGCGATCGACCAGGCCCGCCGCCTGCGCCTGCGCGCCGGTCCACACCTGACCGCGCCCCAGCTCGTCGACGCGCGCGACGGTCAGCCCGCGCGTCTTGCGCCCCGCCGCCACGGTCTCGATGAACTGCCCGTAGAGGTAGGTCATCTTCTCCATCACGATCTTCATCTCCGCCTCGTTCCACCCGCGGTAAGGCGACAGGTAATCCGCGTGCGCGCCCCGGTTGGTGGTCTGGACGCTGACGCCCAGCGTGTTCGCGAGCTGGCCGGCGTTCACCTTGATCGCGAAGATCCCGATCGATCCGGTGATCGTCGACGGGTCCGCGAACACCAGATCGGCAGGCGCCGAGATGTAGTAGCCGCCCGACGCCGCAAGATCGCCCATCGACACGATGACCGGCTTTCCCATCTCGCGCAGCCGGACGATCGCGCGCGCGATGACGTCGGACGCGAACGCCGAGCCACCCGGGCTGTTGACGCGCAGGACGACCGCGCCGACGGTCGAGTCGTTCTTGCACTCCTCCAGCGCCGACAGCAGCGTGTCCGACCCGGCCACGCCGCCGATCCCGAAGGGCAGCTCCTGGCTGGGTCCGTCGACGATGGTGCCGTCGACCAGCACGACCGCGATGCGCCGGCTGGGCCACGCGCCCGGCGCGATCGGCGCGGTCTCGAGATCGGTGATGCCGACGTCGGGGCGGCCCAGCGCGCGCGCGACCACCATCTCCAGCTGGCCCTGGTCGGCGATGCCGTCGACCAGACCCGCCGCCTGCGCCTGCGGCGGGGTGAACACGCCGCGATCGATCAGCTTGCGCACTTCAGCCGCGTCCATGCGCTTGCCGACCCGGGTGCGATCCGCTGCGATCGTGTCGGTCAGGCGGGCGAACACGTCGTCAAGCAGCCGCGCCTTGTTGGCCTTCACGTCGGGCGACTGCTCGGTCATCACGAACGGCTCCATCGCGCCCTTGTACGAGCCGATGCGAACCAGATCGACCTTCACGCCCAGTCGATCCAGCGCGCTCTTGTAGAAGGTGACGCTCTGGGAGATGCCGTTCAGCATCACCTCGCCCGCCGGGTGCACCACGATCGCGTCGGCGCCCGACGCCAGGTAGTACTCGCGCGTCGACGGCGAGGGCGCGTACGCGAACACGCGCTTGCCGTGGTCGCGCAGGTACTGCATCAGGCCGCGCACCTCCTCGATGTGCGCGGTGCCCATTCCGACGTTCTCGATCTTGAACACCACGGCGGCGACGGGCTTGTCGGCGGCCAGGCTGCGCACGCCGCGCACCAGATTGACGAAGGCGCGGTCGTCATCGATTCCCTCCAGCGACACGCGCACCACGTAGGCGGGGCCGATCAGCTCGGGTCCGCGTTCGGTCGTGATGTGCAGGCGCGCGGCGACGCTGCCGCCGTTGTCGCCCGTGCCGGGGAAATGGCCGTAAATGCCGACGGCGCCGCCCGCGCGGCCGAAGTCCATCGCCAGGCCGACGCCCACCCGGCTGTCGGCGCCGCCCTCGAGCGCCAGCGCGTTCAAGTTCGGCGCCCGCTGGCCCTCGCCGTACAGGCGCAGGCCGTCGACCAGCTTCACCCACGCGCGCGCCCGCAGGACGATCCGCTCCCAGTCGTCGTCGTTCGCGTGCGCCGCGCCGACCGCGACCTCCAGCCGATCGGTACCCAGCGGCCGCACCGCCAGCTCCGCGTTCCACAGGCGCGGCGTCGCCTCGGGCTGCCAGGCGTCTTCCAGCGTGACGCCCAGTGCGACGTAGCGGCCGGCGCGGATCGACAGCCCGAAGTCGAACGTGTCGGTGCCCGCGAAGCGCCCACTCCAGATGTGCGCCCACGCCGCGCCGATCGACATCGCGCGTCCCAGGCGCAGCGAGTACGCGAGGCGCAGCGTCGTGTGGCCGTCGATCGTGTAACCGGTGGGGTCGGTGAACCCGGTCACGCCGGTCAGGCTGGCGCCGAGCGCGTGCGGTCCCCAGATCGGCGCGGCCCAGTACACCCCGGCGCCGCGGCGCGTGCGCGCGTCGCCGGCGCTGGCGCTGGTGCCGCCCGCGGCGACGATCTCCAGGCTACCCCCGGGAAGCAGGCCCAGCGCCCCCGGGTTCAATTCGACGGCGGTCGCATCGGCGTCGCCCGCGCGCACGGCGCCCGTGATCAGCGGCCCGCGCGTGGGGCGGATCTCGGGATCGCTCAGCTGGGCGCGGACCGGGCGAATCTCGAAGAAAAACGCGACGACAAACGACGCGGCCAACGCCAGACGTGCGGGCGACGTGGTCATCGGGACCTTCGGAGTA
>Ga0207681_10000943_pt1 | contig 18952 bp, 14 predicted proteins | sample KBSS53metaG_FD_184324 | JGI IMG/M metagenome (GOLD analysis project Ga0207681, IMG submission 184324) | Switchgrass rhizosphere microbial communities from Kellogg Biological Station, Michigan, USA - KBS S5-3 metaG (SPAdes) (version 2) | ecosystem: Host-associated > Plants > Roots > Rhizosphere... | reverse complement strand
CGTCGGGATTTGCTTCCGACTGAGTCAACCGACGGCGGACGGAAGTGGCGCGAGAGTCCCGAGCTCAAGAATGAAGCTTTGCATTCGTTGACTCAGTCGGAAGCAAATCCCGACGTGCTGGTTGCCGGTACGTTCAACGGCATCTTCCGTTCTGATAATTCCGGCGACACCTGGACGCAATTGCCGACTTACAACACGCCTGGGTTGGTTCACGTCGAATCGCTGGCCATCGATCCGAGAACTGTCAACACCATCTACGCCGGAACCTGGTATCTCCCTTATAAATCTACTGACGGCGGCCAGACCTGGAGAAACATCAAAAACGGAATCATCGACGACTCCGACATCTTTGCCATCGACATCGACCCGCGGGATCCGAATCACATCATCGCCTCAGCCTGCAGCGGGATTTACGAAAGTAAAAACGGTGGAGACCTTTGGAAGAAGGTCCAGGGAATTCCCTCGCAGTCGCGCCGAACGCGCGCTATCGTGCAACATCCCTCGATCGCGGGCCTCGTGTTCGCCGGTACCACCGAAGGGTTCTGGCGTTCAGAGAAAGGCGGAGCGGACGGTTCCTGGATGGTAACCACGTCGCGGCAGCTGGAGATTAATTCTATTGCCATTCATCCCACGCGTCCGCAAGTGATTTACATCGGCACGAACAACTACGGCGTGATGGTTTCAAACGATGGCGGCAAAAACTTCGTCCCAACCAACGGCGGTTACAGTGGCCGCTTCGCGAATGTGATCCTGTCTGATCGTGAAACTCCAAACCGCATCTACGCAGCCACGATAAACACCACCACCGGCGGCGGCTTTCTGTTTGTCAGTACTGACAACGGCGAGAGCTGGCGCCCGTCGATGCGCAACATGCCGCCGCGTTTGATCACCTATTCAATTCTCCAGGACGCTCGCGATGCCAACCTGATCTATTTGGGAACGAACCTCGGCGTCTACCAGTCGCTTGATCGCGGCACATCGTGGGCGCCGGTTTGGACCGCCGCTAAAGTAGTTCCGGTGGCGAAAGGCCGGGCTGCGAAAAAGAAAACTGCTGCCGTCGGCTCGGGTGGTGCAGCCGCGGCGGCCAAGCCAAACGACACAACGCGCCGGGTACAGCAAGCTTTGAACGCGGCCGGCTATAACGTCGGCGTGGCGGATGGACAAGCCGGAAAACAAACACTGGCTGCCATCAAGAAGTATCAGACCGATCGTCACCTTCCGGTAAGCGGAAAGATTGACAGCATTACTCTGAAGTCATTGGGATTGAATCCCGGCGCGGTCAGCAGCGATGCGGAAGCGGTAGTCCTTTCCGATGCGGTTAATGCTCTGGTCCAAACAGTGGACGTCGAAACTCAACAGCCAATTCTGCTCGCGGCGACTAACTCCGGATTATTCCGCAGCTCTGATCCAACCCAAGGTTGGCAAAGATTGCCCTACGGCGGCGGCCTGGATCCGCGCACCAGTTGCATCTCGGCGGACACGGAACACCCGGAAAGGATCTTGGTGGGCACCGCGTCGTCCGGAGTTCTAAGTTCTCGCGATGGCGGGAAAACCTGGCAGCAAGTTAATGGCGTCCCGGGCGAGGCGCCGGTTAATACAATCGCGCGGGATCCGCAAAAGCAAAATAGTATTTACGTCGGCACCAAGCAGTCCTTTTACATGTCACGCGATGGCGGCGCCAGCTGGAACCGTCGTGGCGGCAACCTGCCTTTTGGTGATTTCACCAGCATTCTGGTCAACCCGCGGAACGGCGAAGAGGTCTTCGCGGGCAACGCCTATCAGACCGGTGAAATTGGCGGCGGCGTTTATCGCTCGGTCAACGGCGGCCAAACCTGGGCTCGCATCGATCCTAAAGAACGCCGGCTTCCGAGCCAGCGGATTTGGGCACTGGCTTTCGACTCGCGCGATCAGAACACGCTCTTCGTCGGTTCGCATTCCGCCGGAGTCTATGTCGTACCGCGCGGCTCAAATACTTTGTCTGCGGTGAGTCATTAGTCAGTCAATAGTCCGCTCGGCCATACAAAAACTTTAACGCAAAGGACTTAAGCCCGGCCGTGGCGAATGCCCTGCACCTTGACACGCGCTTATTCCGACGTGTACATTTCGAACCTACCCGGTAAGCGACTGGTGTGATGTCGGACCAAGCGGGTGACTACGGGCGCGCGGAAATCGAAACCAATAAAACCTCCTTTTCCAAATCTGAACGGCTCGCATTCCTCGCAAGCTTCAATCCCGACATCATTGCCAAGGTCAACGAAGCAAGTGCCGCCTAAGCACTGTTCTTCGCTCGTCCCTATGGGCGCCGGCTCGTAAGATGAGTGAATGAGTGAATACGAACTTAGGCGGTGAATTTTTCCGGGTCGGTCACAGGAGTTTGCATGGCTAGTGAAGAATCGAAGTTAACCAACCAACCAACCAACGACGACATCCCTTCCGACAATCAGGAAGCAACGCCAGCTGTTTCATCCGCACCGGCCGCCACCCAGGCCAGTCCCGCAACAGCCGCCAACATGGACGACGACGATGAACCGCGCTCGGGCGGCGACGTCGACTTCGGCCAACTGCTCGATCAATTCGAGCAGGAACAAGCGTCGTTGCAGGAGGGCGAGGTCGTTCGCGGCACCGTCGTCGGCATCAGCGAACGCGGCGTCGTGATCGATTTCGGCTACAAGTCCGAAGGAATCGTTAACCCGGCTGAGTTTACAGAGAACGGCGTGCTGGCGGTGAAGGCCGGCGACGAAGTCGACGTGCTCGTAAAGAACATGGAGACGTCCGACGGCTTGCCGATCCTCTCCCGGGCGGACGCCGTTCGGATGAAAGCCTGGGACGATCTGGAGAAGTCGTACCGCGACGGAACCAACATCAAGGGTCGCGTCATCGAGCGTATCAAGGGTGGTTTGCGTGTGGACATCGACGGCATCGGCGCGTTCCTGCCCGGTTCGCAGGTAGACGTGCGGCCCGTCCGCAATCTCGATTCGCTGCGCAACCAGGAGATTGAAGCCAAAGTTATCAAGCTCAATCGCAAGCGTTCGAATGTTGTCTTGTCGCGCAAGGCGGTAATCGAAGAAGAGAACGCCGGCCGCAAGGGACAAACGCTCGGACACATCGAAGAAGACATCGTGGTTGAAGGGCAGATTAAAAATCTCACTGACTACGGTGCGTTCGTCGATCTCGGTGGCGTTGACGGTCTATTGCACGTCACCGATATGTCCTGGGGTCGCCTGCAGAATCCGAATGAACTTTTTCACGTCGGCGACAACATCCAGGTCAAGGTGCTGAAGTTTGATCGCGATCGTGAGCGCGTTTCCCTCGGCTACAAACAGTTGCTGCCGGATCCGTGGTCGAGCGTGGAAGAACGTTTTCCCGTCGGTGCTCGCGTAAACGGCAAGATCGCCAGCGTCGCTGACTACGGCGCCTTCGTTGAACTGGAAAATGGCGTCGAAGGACTAGTCCATGTTTCAGAGATGAGCTGGTCGAAACGTGTGAAGCATCCGAGCAAATTGGTTAACCCTGGTGACCAGGTGGAAGTAGAAGTTCTAAGCGTCGATCCCAAGGCGCGTCGCATCAGCCTGGGGATGAAACAGATTCAGGACAACCCCTGGCAAACTCTGCACGAGCGTTACCAAGTCGGGACGCGTGTGCATGGCCGGGTGCGAAACCTGACTGACTTCGGCGCGTTTATTGAAATCGAAGACGGCGTGGACGGCCTGGTCCACGTGTCTGACATTTCGTGGTCGCGACGCATCAAGCATCCGAGCGAGGTGTTGAAGAAGGGCCAGGAGATCGATGCCATCATTACCAGCATCGACGCCGACAACCGCCGGCTATCGCTTTCGATCAAGGACCTCGAGCCCAACGCCTGGGACCGCTTCGTCAACGATCATCATCCCGGCGACGTGGTGCGCGGCAAGATCGCTCGCCTGGCCAACTTCGGCGCCTTTGTAGAATTGGACGACGGCCTGGAGGGTCTGTGTCACATCTCCGAACTTTCTGACGAGCGCGTCGATAAGCCTGAGGACGTGGTCCAGCTCGGTCAGGAAATGGAGTTTAAGATCCTGAGAATCGACTCCGAAAACAAGAAGATTGGACTTTCGGCGCGCGCGGTCGGCAAGGATGAGCCGATTGTCGACACGAAGGTTTACTCGTCTCAGGTTGGCAGCGGCATGGCATCGTTGGGAGAGCTAGCTGGTCTGGCACGACCGTCCGAGCCGGAACCAAAGCCGGAGCCGGAACCCAAAGCCGAAGCCAAAACTCAAGCGGAAGCGCCCGAGACCGAAGCTAGTGCTCAGCCCGAAGCGCAGGAGCCTGCGCCGGAGCCGGAGCAATCCGCTCCCACGGCGGTGGAAGAGCCTGGACCTGAGCCGGTGAGCCAGGACGAACCGGAACCAGAGCCTGACTCTGCGCCGGCGCCCGTCAGCGAGCCTGGGCCAGAGGACGCTGCGGCGTCGGCAGAAGCTGATACCGCCACGGCTGCGAACGAGCCGGATTCCGCAGCATAGAGAGAGCCGCCCCTGCGCAATTTGCCGGCGGCTATTTCTTGCCGCACTCAATTGTTTCTGATAGGGTACGGATTTGAACACACCTCGCAATTGTTAACACTTTGAGTTTTGTTATCACCTAGCTAAATTTCGGTTTGTCCCTGGGCCATCATTTCTCGTCTGAGGTGTTGCATGACAAAAGCGGAACTCGTGGAAGACGTCGCCGAAGCGGCGGAACTTACCAAAAAAGATGCCGAACGATTGGTCGAGATCGTTTTTGAGAGCATTATCGAGACGCTCAATCAGGGAGAGAAAATCGAACTGCGGGGCTTCGGCAGTTTTCGCGTTCGAGAACGCGGCGCCAGGCGCGGTCGCAATCCCAAGACCGGCGACCCGGTTAGCATTCCCGCCAAACGTGTTCCTTACTTTAAGCCGGGCAAGGAACTCAAAGAACTGATTAACGAGGACAACTCCCACCAACCCGCAACTGAGCCTTCAGCTACTGCCGCGGCCGACGAGACCCGTCAACCTCCTGTTTTGTAAATCATCACCGCTCCGGAGATACGACATTGGATACGCTGTGGAGTCCCTGGCGTTACGAGTACATTGCCTCCGCCGGCGCTTCACAGCCTGAATCCAATAAATGCATCTTCTGTAGTCTCCGCGACGATCCAGACCATGACGAACGCAATTTCGTCGTCTATCGCGGCCGGCTCAATTTTGTCGTTCTTAATATCTATCCTTACATCAGCGGACATTTGTTAGTCGTCGCGCACGAGCACGTCGGTGAACTCGATGCGGCGGCGAAAGAGACGACTGACGAGCTAATGGATCTCACCAAGCGCTGCCAGACGGCGCTGCGTGAGGCCTACCAGCCGGCCGGGTTTAATATCGGCATGAACCTTGGCAAGGCAGCGGGCGCAGGCGTGGCGGATCACCTTCACATCCACATCATGCCGCGTTGGATTGGTGATACGAATTTTATGAGTACGGTCGGGAATACTCGTGTGATTCCCGAAGACCTCACTACCACCTACCAAAAGCTCCGTCCACGGTTTTGAGTTTGATTATCTTGCGCCGCGGACCGGCGTGAACAAGATCAGCCGCGGAGCGGCCCGAAGAGGGTAGCCAGACGTGAAACGTCTGGATCAAGCATTAGTTTGCATAGCGCGTTGAAGACGCGCTACGAAAACCTTCTCGCGCACCTCCGGCGCGCCGCTTGTTTAGACTGCTATCCAGACGTTTCACGTCTGGCTACCTTCTTCGGGCCGCTTCGCGGCGTAAAGGAGTTGTGCGGTGACAAATGCGAAATGAGAAATGTGAAATGGAAAATGAAAGCGACCACGAACTTTGGCGGGTCGACTGTTCCCGATGGCTCTCAGCGTTTCCCGGCGGTGCGGCTGATCGCTTCGTCTTCAACTTCGCCAGCCTTGTTGATCGGCACGTCGGCTGCGCGGTTGTAGGAGACTCCGCGTTCTTCGCTATCAATTTCGGGAGCCGGCAGCTTCGGTAGCGGCCCGGTCATTTGCGGTGGATTGAAACCGGGGTAATCAATTCGTGCGTGGTAGATGGCCGTGAGCGCGCTGATTATCGCTTCGCGAATTCTGGTTATTTCCTGAAGCGTCAGATCGCATTCATCAAGCTGGCCGTCAGTGATAACAGCATCCACGATCTTGACGACGATGGTGCGAATGTTTTCCGGGTCCGGACGCGCGAGGGAACGAGCCGCAGCTTCACATGAATCCGCCAGCATCATGATCGCCGCTTCCTTGAACTGCGGTTTCGGACCAGGATAACGAAAATCCTTCTCCTCAATTTTCTCGCCAGGCTTCGCTTCGCTCTGGGCCTTGCGCAAAAAGAAATGCAACGTCCGCGTGCCGTGGTGTTGCGGAATAAAATCCGCAATCTTCTTGGGCAAGTTAATTTCCTTTGCCAACTTTATGCCGTAGGTCACATGGCTGGTGATGATTCGCGCGCTTTGTGACGGTCGCATGCGATCGTGTGGATTATCGCCCTGCTGGTTCTCGACGAAATACTCCGGCGCGGCCACCTTGCCGATGTCGTGATAAAGCGCGCCGATGCGGGCCAGCAACGGATTCGCGTCAACAGCCCGGCAGGCGTCTTCCGCAAGTTGTCCGACCGCGTGCGAATGCTGATTCGTGCCTGGCGCTCGCAGGGCCAGCTGACCCAGCACCGGCAAATCCGCATTCGACAGTTCCAGCAGTTTTACGTCAGTCAGGATTCCGAATAGCGACTCGTTGATCGGCAAGCCTCCGGCGGCGAAGATTGCCGTCAACAGTCCACCGACAAAGCCGCAGCCAGCCGCCAATAGCATCGAGTTCAGGGTGAACGCTTGTTCCGCGTAAGCCAACAGCGCGAGCGCCATGAAGGCGTTTGCCAGCCCAACCAGCAGGCCGGCGAGCGTCACCGATTGCCGTTCTCGATAACGGCCTATTCCGTAAACGGCGGCGGCGCACGAGATGATCGCAAAAAGCGATTGTTGAATTCCCGACGGCGCCAGCATGCCGGCAAACAACGCGGTCACGATGCCAGTGAGAAATGCGAGCTGCGTGTCGACCAGCATCACGACCAGCAGGGAAGCGGCCGCGAAGGGAATTGCAAAGTTCCAGAGAATCGGATCGTTGAAAGGCGCAGACTTCATGCCGTTAGCCACGCTGTCGCTGAGCGTGAAGCCCACGCGCATGAAAGCGGTCTCGACCACTATGGCCGAGCCGACGAGGGCAAATGCCCGCCCCTTTGAAAGCGACAACGCCGCCACCGTGCTGCGGTGTTCTGTGAACTTCCAGACCGCCCAGTAAACCGCCATAACTATCAAGAGCAAGCCGAGCAAGTTATGCCAGGGCCGGCCCGAGCGCCCGGTCGCGTTCAGGGCAGCTAGCTGCGCAAGTATCGATGGAGTTACCGTGTCGCCTTCGCGCGCAATCATCTGATTGCGTTTCAGCGAGATTGTTACCGGCTGAATCTTGTCCGCCTCAGCTTCGCGGGCGCGCGCCGTGGCGGTTTGGTCGAGCACAATGTTTGGACGGATAAGCGGAACGATGGCCGCCACCAAAGCGGATTTTTGTTCCTGAGACCAATTGGGCAGGCCCAGCAGCTTGAGTTCTATTTCGTGGCGTGCATCGGTGAGAGACAACATGCGCGTGCGCGGCGCGGGCATGATCATTTGCGCCGCCGGATTGCGCACGTCCACCAAAACAATTTCCTGATTCAGTCGATCAGTTTCGGCGTCGTCATAGATGTAGCGGTCGCCGGTTTCTCTTGTTAGGGTAGTGAGCTGCTGTAAGTCCTCGTCTTTTAGATTGTGGGCCAACAACGCGCGCGCTACCCCAGCGCCGCCTTCGCCGCTCCAGCTGGGCGGCTTTCCTCCCGTTTTCGATGCGGCGTCGGTTGCCAGTTTTTCCCAGGCGGCGCGAAAACTGCGCGCCGAGTTTTCCCCGCGCGTCGAGTCATAATTGAAGATGGGGCGCGTGGCCTGCCTCGCAAGGTTGCGTCGCTTTTCAGTCTCGACAATATCGAACGCATTGACGTCGGACCGCGCGACCACGTTGCCTCTTATCACTTCGCCCTCGCGGTAATCGTGCGAGTAACTGGAAGCATAACTGGTGACCAGAAGCGGCACCGTCACCACCACCAAGAATCCGTAACCGATCAATAGTCGCGTGCGAGGTTGGAAAACTTTCAGCGGGCGCACCAGATATTGGAACGCCAGTTCGCGGGCACGACTGAGCGGAGTTGTGAATCGGGGACGAATGGCCATGTTGATTTACGCGATTCGCGAGATTCGCGAGGTGTTTGCTTCGCTGTCACTCGGTAACCCGAGGTCCTGCGAGAGCATGTGCCCCAGCATTTCGAGGAGCGGAGGCAGCGTCTTACGATCGGTCGCGGATATAGCGACCACCTCGCGCGCACCGCCCTGGGCAAGTTGGCGCCGGGCGGTTTCCAGCATCTCGGCGTCGACTAGATCGGCTTTATTCAGGACCAGGATTGAAGGAATGTCAGCGCTATGAAGTTCTTCAAGGATTCGTTCAACCGATTGAATATGCTGGGACCAACGCGGATTGGAGATATCCACGAGGTGAAGCAACAGGCGGCTGTCGCCAATTTCTTCGAGCGTGGCCCGGAAGGCTGAAATCAGCCCGGGCGGCAAGTCGCGAATGAAGCCGACGGTGTCGTTGATGATTATTTCCTGCTCGCGCGGCAAGCGCAGCCGGCGCGAGGTGGGATCGAGCGTGGCAAACATTCGCTGCTCGGCGCGCACATCGCTGTTGGTCAACGCGTTCAGCAGGGTCGACTTGCCGGCGTTTGTATAACCAACAATCGAAACGATCGGAAGCTGATTCCTGGTTCGAACCTTTCGTCTTTCCTGACGCCGCTGCCGTTGCGTCTCGATTTCGCGTTCCAGACGATTGATGCGATCGCGAACGCGGCGACGATCCATTTCGAGTTTTGTTTCACCGGGACCACGGCCACCGATGCCTCCGGCCAGGCGAGAGAACGCCGAGTCTTGTCCGGCGATCAGCCGCGGCAATAAATATTTCAGCTGAGCAAGCTCCACCTGGATCTTGCCTTCGCTCGACTGCGCGCGCTGCGCGAAGATGTCGAGAATCAGTTGGGAGCGATCGATAATCTTCAAGTCGGTTGCTTCCGACAACGACCTGACCTGCGCCGGGCTTAATTCACGATCGAAGACCAGCATGTCTGCGCCGAGCTGCAGCGACCTGACTAGAAGCTCGTCGAGCTTGCCGCGGCCCAACACCGTCCGCGGATCAATCGCCTGGCGTCTTTGAATAACTTTGTCCTGCACGACAATTCCAGCCGCGAGCGCGAGCTCCTGCAACTCGGCCATCGATTCTTCAGCATCGGCAATCGGTCCGGTTGTGACACCGACCAAGATGCTGCGATCTTTCAAACTATCCTGGCGCGAAGCCCGGCGGTTGCGCGCCATCTCGGCTTCGAGCGATTCAATCAACGCCAGAAAATCGACCTCCAGTTGCGAAGCGACTCTCGGAGGCAGAAAGGCGTAAGGCTGGTGATGATTTTGGGAACTCAGGTCGACGGAGGCCAGCGGCAGCAGATGCGCGGCGTTAATTAGCCCAGGCAAACCATCGTCCGGATTGACATCGATGGCGACCATTAGATCGAGTCGCAGCAGCGCGAGGTCAGTCAGGTCGTCCTGGGTTAGCTCCTCGCCGCGCAGATGGGTGTGGACGCAGCGCAAACCGCGAAAACGATCGACAGCCACACGGACACGTTTGAAGTCAGGCAGCTCAATCCGGCGATGGTCGCCAACCATCACGTATTCCACATGCCCACTGCGATCTATCAGCGCGCCGATTTGTCTGCGCGTCTCATGTGAAAGTTCGGCAAGCTGCCGCGCAAATTCCGGCGTCACAATCTGGTGAGGAGCAATGCGCCGGGTGTAAAGCTTTTCAATGCGACGCAATTGATTGGGCTTGAGCCCAGCCGTGTTTCCGATTAGTTCCTTGATGAGTGTCGCCCTCCGGTCAGGTTGTTTGCGCAGGGAAAGCCGCCGGTTTCCGGGTCACTGAGCGGATTCGCTTGGAAGTTACAGGAGGAGTGATGCGAGCAGTGGATGTCCGACGCCAGTGGGTTGCTTTGGATGTTGCTCCGCGATATCGCTTCGCTTAGTCGCTTGAGCATTACAATAATTTTCAGCGAGCGGCTCACAAAACCGCCGAACCGAAGAGGCCGCTTTTGCAGGCGGATTATAGCATAGCAGACGGCGGAGAATAGGTAATCGGTTCGCGCCGCAAAGCGGCGAAGCGAAGGTAGCCAGACGTGGAACGTCTGGATGAAAAACGAGGAGTTCGATATGCCCGCTGGAGGCGGGCAGAGCCTGCTGGGCGCACTTTTGGTGCGCAACTTTCGAAATAAACGGGATCCAGAGGTTTCACCTCTGGCTATCGTCGCTGTGCGCCTCCAGCGCTACCGAATTAGACACGACTCGGAGCGGCACGTATGATTGTGCGTTTTGGCGTCGTAGACTTTGTTAATAATTCGTATCAGGAACAGATGACCGGGAAAGTAGTAACAATCACGCGCGTTGATCCGCCGCTCGCTTTGCCGGGCGGCGAGGTGATTATCGACTGCGAAGGCTTTGATACCGTGGATCCAACCCTCTGCGCTGTTTGGTTTGAAAACCAGCAGGCAGCGATTGTGGCGCTGTCACCACGACGCATTCTGGCGATTGTCCCCGAACGCAAACACAATGGCCCGACTAACGTCGTGCTCGAAAGCCGCGGTCTTCGGAGCGATCCCTTTGTTGTCACGGTGGGCAGGCAACTGGCTGAGGATCTTCATCCGGTGGCGAACCCCGCTTTCGATCCTGATGACGGTTCGCTGATGGTGACGCGTTCCGGTTCGCGCGGCGAGCAGTTGCCAGTGACAATCTTTCGCATTGCCCAGAACGGCGAGGTGGCGGAATTCTCCGGCGATATCAAGAATCCCACCGGCATTGCCTTCGACAGCAGCGGACAGATGTTCGTTAGCAGTCGTCTCGATGGCACGATCTATCGCATTACGTCGTTCAAAGATGCAGTGCCGTTTGCGAGAAATCTGGGTGTGGCCACGGGCATCGCGTTTGATCGATACGACGCCCTGTACGTTGGCGATCGAACGGGGACGATTTACAAAGTCAATGGCATTGGCGAAGAAACTGCCTGGGCCGAACTCGAGCCGTCGGTCTCCGCCTATCACCTGGCTTTTGGTCCGGACAACGCTTTGTACGTGGCGGGGCCAACCGTGGCAAGCTTTGATTCCATCATGCGCGTTGACGAAGACGGCGAGGTCAGCGTCTTCTACAAAGGACTGGGACGGCCACAGGGGCTCGCGTTTGACGATGAAGGAAATCTCTACGTGGCCGCGGCCCTGCGCGGGCGTCGCGGCATCGTGAAGATTACGCCGGACGGAGCGTCGGCAGAGATGTTTGTTGCCGGCATGAACCTGGTGGGCCTGGCGTTTGGTCCAACGGGCGATCTGGCAATTGTCTCGACGGATGCGGTCTACAGTGTTGAGCTCGGAGTCGAGGGGTGAAGGACGTAAGTGGGCTACGCTCCCGTTCGGCTTCGATCCAGCCGCACAAGTTCTTAGGACACCAACAGCAGTTCCACCGCCTCGACTCAAGACTTTTCCCCATGTTAGTGTGAACAACTCTTTCTATTTCTTCAGAAATTTACGCAATAATGGGCAACATCGACAGTAATTCCATCGGCCAGTTCATCCTTTACATGGTGGCGCTGATCTTCTCTTTGTCAGTTCACGAGTCGGCCCATGCGTGGATGTCGAATCGCTTCGGTGATGACCTTGCGCGTTTGCAGGGACGAATAAGTTTGAACCCGAGTGTGCACGTCGATCCGATCGGCACGTTATTGTTCCCGGCAATCTCGTTTTTCACCGGCGCGCCGCTTATCGGCTGGGCGAAGCCGACTCCGGTAAATCCGCTGCGCTGGAGAAACAAACGCGTGGCCAATTTCTGGGTGTCGGCCGCCGGGGCCATCAGCAATTTCATCATCGCCATCATCGCCGGCATCATAATTCGCTTGCTTTACACTTTTGGCGTAACCAACGGACTGCGGCTGCCCTTTGGATCTTCGACGATTGCGACGGGCGCGTTCGAACTACTGACGACCTTCTTTATTTTGAATGTCGCGCTGGGCGTGTTCAATCTCCTCCCGATTCCGCCACTCGACGGTAGTAAAGTCTTGCAAAGCATTTTGCCGGAGAGTTTCGAAGCCGGCTTCGAAACCCTCGAGCGTTTTGGTTATATTCTCTTGTTCATTGCGGTTTTTACCCACGTGCTGGGAGCAATCTTTAATTTTGTAATGCCGATTGCGTTGGCCATGGTGTTTCTTGGCGCCGATTAAAGCTGATGAAAAGAATTTTTAGCGGCGTACAGCCGACCGGCAACATACATCTCGGCAACTACCTCGGCGCGCTGCGCAACTGGGTGGATTTGCAACACGATTACGAAAGCTTTTTCTGCATCGTCAATCTTCACGCGATCACCCAGCGGCAGGATCCAAAACAACTGGCCGAGAAGACCAGAGAACTGGCGCGCGTTTATCTGGCGGTGGGAATCGACCCGTCAGTTTCGACGATCTTCATTCAGTCAGATGTTGCCGAGCACGCTGAACTGACCTGGATTCTCAACTGCGTGGCGCGCATGTCTGAACTGGAAAGGATGACGCAGTTCAAAGACAAAGCGAGAAAGCAGCGTGAGAACGTGCTCGTGGGAGTGTTTGATTATCCGGTGCTGATGGCCGCCGACATCCTGTTGTACCAAACGGACCTGGTGCCGGTTGGCGAAGACCAAAAACAACATCTCGAACTCACGCGCGACCTGGCACTGCGTTTCAATCGCGATTATGGCGAATCGTTTCGGCTGCCTGAGCCGTTCATTCCGAAAGTCGGCGCGCGAATCATGTCGCTGGCTGATCCATCGAGCAAGATGTCGAAGTCGGATGAAAACGTGAACGGCTGCGTGCGTCTGTTGGATGACGCGGAAAGCATTGAGCGGAAATTCAAGCGGGCGGTAACAGACTCGGGCACTGAAATAAAGTTTGACGAGTCGCGTCCGGCGATTACCAACCTATTGACGATTTATCAATTGCTGACGGGAAGTTCGCGGGAGCAGGTTGAAGAGCATTTTGCCGGTGCGGGTTATGCGAAACTTAAGCAGGAGCTAGCGGAGTTGACGCTGCAGTTTTTGCAGCCGATTCAGCAACGCGCCCGGGCGATAGATGAAGCTGAGCTGAGCGCCATCCTTGAAGCCGGGGCGCAAAAAGCTCGCGGCATCGCGAGCGCGACGTTGGCGGACGTCAAAGAAAAGTTCGGAATCACCAGTGCGTCACGGTTGCCGGAAGCTGAAAGGGCTTAGATGGAAGAAATTGTCGAAGCAAACGCCGGCGAGACGGCTGGGGACGACTCTCGATCGGACGGCGAGCAGACAGCCGGATCCATCGACGTCACCGGTTCAACGCCGGAAATCGTGGCCGATCACACTACCGACGATCTCAAGATCGTGATGGGTGAGTTTGACGGGCCACTCGATCTTTTGCTGCACCTGATTCGACAGGAACAAGTCAACATCTACGATATCCCGGTCGCTCGTATTGCCGATGAGTATCTTCGTTATCTGCAGGTAATGCAGGAACTCGACATCGCCGTTGCCGGCGATTTCTTAGTGATGGCGGCAACTCTGATCGAGTTGAAGACGAAGATGCTGCTGCCGCGCGATCCTTTTGCGGCGGCGGAGGAGCAGGAAGATCCGCGTCGCGAGCTGGTCGATCAATTACTCGAGTACCAGAAATACAAAGCCGCGGCACAGATGCTTTGGTCGCGGGCGACCGTGGAGCGGGCGGTTTTCAAACGAGCTGAGATCGAAACGGACAAGAACAATCCCGAGGTGGCGGTGGGCTTGTTTGATCTGTTGAAGGTGTTTCAGGAGATTCTCGCGCGGCACAAAGAAGAAGTGCTGATGGAGATTGAGCGCGAAGAAATTTCCCTCGCCGAGATGCTCGAGCGCTTGCGAAACATGGTGATGTCGGCAGGAGAACTGAACCTGCGAGTGTTTTTTGAACGCGCGCGATCGCGCCGTGAGTTGGTGGTTGCGTTTTTGTCGGTCCTGGAACTGGTCAGGAGCGCCGAAGTCAATCTGTTTCAGGAACAGACGTTTGGTGACATCGTCGCCAGAGTCGCGAGTTAATCAAGGACTCTGAGAGTAACCATCCTTTGTGCGACCTTTGTGAACTCTGTGTCTCTGTGGTGGATTTCCAGAGCAGCAGATTCACCACAAAGACACAGAGATCACAAAGACTACACAGAGAGGAACTCTGAAGATCAGTACCGTTATTTGGTGGAGATTGTGAATGAGTGATGAAAGAAACCCTGTAGCATCAGAACCTGACGAAGCGGCGCTGAATGAAGAAGCCAGCCGCGAGCTGGCGGCGATGGTGGCGGCGGAGTCGCCGGCTGCTGAGGCCGAGGAGTCTGAGGAGACTGGCACGTACGCAGTTCAGAGCGCGGCGGAACGCATCGCGATCATCGAGGCTCTGATCTTCGTTTCCGAAGATCCGTTGACCACGAAAACCATTGCCGATCTGCTGCGCGAAGATCGCGAAGTAGTCGAAGCGGCGCTCGAGGAACTGGCAAAAGAGTTCAATGGTCGCAACAGCGGGCTGCAACTGCGCGAAGTTGCCGGCGGCTGGCAGTTTGCGACGCGTCCGGAATATCACGAGCACGTGCGGGCGTATTTGAAATCGCGGCCAAGCGCGAAGCTTTCAATCGCTTCGCTGGAAACCCTGGCAGTGATTGCGTACAAACAGCCGGTGACCGTTCCGGAGATTCTGGAAATTCGCGGCGTGCAATCGCCTTCGTCAATCAAGACGTTACTTGACAAGAAGTTGATCGTGGCAAAGGGGCGTAAGGATACAGTTGGACGTCCGATGATGTATGGCACGTCGAAAGAGTTTCTGCTGCAATTTGGTTTAAAGGACCTGGGTGAGTTGCCGAGCATGGAAGATTTTCAGGACCTCTCGGGGGGAGAGAGCTAGAGGCAAAAGGCACCAGGCAGAAGGCAAAAAACATTTTCCATTTCTCATTTTTCATTTGTCATCGCCGGACACTGACCACTGACCACTGACAACCGGCCACTGACATTCATGCAAGAACGTCTACAAAAATTAATCGCTGCGGCCGGCATCGCGTCGCGCCGTCACGCTGAGCAGTTGATCAGTGATGGTGCGGTGACTGTCAACGGCAAGGTTGTTACTGAGCTGGGCACGAGAGCGGATCCGGAAACCGATCACATCAAAGTCCGCGGCAAACTCATCAACCCATCGCTGGAAAGACGCGAGAAAGTTTACGTGTTGCTCAACAAGCCCAAGGGTTATCTGTCCAGCGTCAGCGATCCCGAAGGACGTCCGACGATAGTGGAGCTGGTGCCACAATCGCTCGGCCGGCTTTATCCAGTGGGCCGTCTCGACTTCAACACGGAAGGCTTGTTGCTGTTGACGAACGACGGCGAGTTTACAAACTTCGTTACCTCTGCCCGCAACAAGGTCGAAAAGATTTACGAAGCGAAGGTAAAAGGCCTCCCGGAAGAGAAGGCGATTGAACGCTTGCGGCGTGGAGTGACGCTCGAGGACGGCACGCGGACGGCGCCGGCCAAAATTCGTAGAGTAGGCGAGACGGAACATAACTCGTGGTATGAAATTGTGCTTCACGAAGGGAAGAACCAGCAGATTCGTCGCATGTTTGATCTAATCGGTCACTCCGTCATCAAATTGCGACGTTCGCAGATTGGTTCATTGCGAGACGACACGCTGAAACCGAAGCATTGGCGCAAGCTGTCGCCCGATGAAGTCAATCTCCTCATGCATAAACGAGCACGCCCCAAGGGCAAGCCAACCACAAGATCACACGCGGCCAGTCACGGTTCGAGAAGCCAGTGATGTAGAATGCAGGACTCCCCGGTGCCGCAATTGTGACCATAAACTGCTTTGCAAACTATTTATCGATGCGCGCTCGTATGTTCAGTTTACCAAATAGAATTAAGGCCCAAGCTGCGTTCTGTTTCTTCTGTATTCTGCTATTCCCACTCGATCTGTTTGGCCGTCAAACCCAAAGTCTGGCGACATGGAAGACTGATCAGGCAGCTTTGAGTCAGCTTGCAGATGCTGTCGCTGTGGAGGGATTTTCGATTCGTCCTCCTAAAGGGTATTTGTTGCAAACACGTTCCGGCCCCTATGAAAGTAAGGCCAACGTTTGGGTCGGGCCGACGCGAGCCGATGGAACGAGGGGCCAGGTAATGGTTCTGACGGTTTCCGCAGCAGCGGAGAGACTTGGGCCGCTCAACCTTGAGGAGTTGTTTGAAGAACTCTTAGCCGGTCTGCGTGAGCGACGAACTCAGTGGAAGCAGTCCGCAACGGAGAAGGGCCTGATTAACGGATTAATGTTCCAGCGAATTCACTGGAGCGGACGAGACAAGACCAATGACGTAGGCCTGCACGGAGTCGTGTATATCGCTATTGCTGGGGAGACAGTAGTACAACTTTCAAGTCAGGACATTGACGCTCATTATCAGGACGCTTTTGGACTGGCCGAATCTTCTATCTTTACCTTTGAGCGAGGTAGTCAGAAAGCTTTGTGAGGGGAGAGGATCACTCAAGATTATTCGAATGGACTTTGAACTAACCGAAGAACAACAACAGGTCAAACAAAGTGTGCGCGAATTCGCTGAAGCGGAAATCGCGCCGCATGTGATGGAATGGGACGAGGCGCAACATTTCCCGATCGAGTTGCAGCCAAAACTTGCTGAGCTGGGACTAACCGGAGTTCTTTTTCCCGAAGAGTATGGCGGCGCGGGGCTAGGTTATGTCGAATACGCCACCATAATCGAAGAGCTTTCGCGTGTTGATGGCTCGGTCGGCATTTCGGTAGCCGCGCACAATTCTCTCTGCTCGAATCACATCTACAAATTCGGAAGCGAAGCTCAGAAACAAAAGTATCTGATTCCGCTGGCGAGTGGAAAACATTTAGGCGCGTGGGGGTTGACTGAACCGAGCGCCGGATCTGATGCGTCAGGAACCCGTTCGACCGCCGTGAAACAAGACGACGGCTGGATTGTGAACGGCTCGAAGAATTTTATTACTCACGCCATCCATGCGGACACTTGCGTCGCCGTTGCCGTTACCGATCGCGCAAAGAAGAGCAAAGGAATCTCGGCTTTTATTTTCGAAAAAGGCATGGCGGGATTTTCGCCGTCAAAAAAAGAAAACAAACTCGGATTGCGCGCTTCCGAAACTGCCAGCGTTGTTTTTGAAGACTGTTTTGTGCCTGACGAAAACCGCCTCGGCGAAGAGGGCCAGGGTTTCGTAAACGCCATGGAGATTCTCGACGGCGGACGCATCTCGATTGCCGCGCTGGCGGTCGGCATTGCGCAGGGCGCTTACGAATCGGCGGTGCGTTATTCGCAGGAGCGCCAGCAGTTTGGCAAACCGATTTCGCAGTTCCAGGCAATTCAATTCAAGTTGGCTGACATGGCGACGAAAATCGACGCCGCCAGGTTGCTGATGTACCGCGCTGCCTGGATGAAGGACGCAGGCCGCAAGACGACTAAAGAATCGTCGATGGCCAAGCTCTATGCTTCGGAAGTCAGCGTCGCCGTTTGCGAAGAAGCCATTCAGATTCACGGCGGCTACGGCTACACCAAGGATTATCCGCCCGAGAAATACTGGCGTGATTCAAAACTCTGCACCATCGGCGAGGGAACTTCCGAGATTCAGAGAATTATTATTGCTCGAGAAATTTTGCAGCAGGCTGTCTAGCGTTGAGCGAGTCCAATAACAACACGTCGCTGGTGAAAAGAATTGCGGCGGGTGACACGCGTGCGGTGGCTCGTGCGATTTCGAAGGTTGAAGATGTTTCCAGCGACGCTTCGCAGTTGATGAAGAGCGTCTTTCCCTTGACCGGTCGAGGGTTGGTGATTGGAATTACCGGAGCGCCCGGAGCCGGCAAGTCGTCGCTGGTTGATAAGCTGGCGTTGCATTATCGCCGCCTGGGCGAGCGCGTTGGGATTGTCGCCGTCGATCCTTCGAGTCCTTTTTCCGGAGGGGCAATTCTGGGCGACCGCATTCGCATGCAGACGCTCGGGCTCGATAGCGGCGTCTTCATTCGTTCGATGGCTACACGCGGGAATCTCGGCGGACTGGCGCGTTCGACTGTCGACGCTGTTTCAATCCTCGATGCCGCCGGTTACTCGAAGATAATTATTGAGACCGTGGGTGTGGGCCAGGACGAAGTGGAAGTAGTCAAGGCTGCGAGCGTTTCGGTGGTCGTGCTGGTGCCGGGAATGGGTGATGATATTCAGGCGATTAAGGCCGGCATCATGGAGATTGGCGACATTTTCGTCATCAACAAGGCCGACCGCGAAGGCGTAAACACGACTGAAAAGGAACTGCAGGCGCTGCTGTCACTGGCCATGCGCGACGATGCCTGGGAGCCGCCGATCATCAAGACAATAGCGATTGAAAGCAAGGGCATTGAGGAACTTGCGGCCGCAATCGGCAAGTTTCAGGACTTTCATTCGCAAAACGATTCCACCCTCGGCAGGCGCACCGCGATTGCGCGTTGGCGCATTTTGGAGTTGCTGCGGGAGCGCCTGGTGGCTCAAACTCTGGAGTCGGATTCGGCCGCAGAAAATCTGGAGCGGCTCGCGGGTGAAGTTGCTAGTCGGCGAAGAGATCCTTATTCTGCGGTAGAGGAACTTCTGCGGAAGTAGCCAGCAGTCCAGAGTTCAGCCTTTAGGCTGCGTTTTGTGGCAATCAGGCAATCCAAGCTAAAGCTTGAACTCTGAACTGCTTGAGTGGTTATGAAAGTTGATCACATCGGCATTGCGACTCATAAACTTGACGACGCGTTAGCGCTTTGGCGAG
>Ga0207681_10000942_pt1 | contig 18966 bp, 18 predicted proteins | sample KBSS53metaG_FD_184324 | JGI IMG/M metagenome (GOLD analysis project Ga0207681, IMG submission 184324) | Switchgrass rhizosphere microbial communities from Kellogg Biological Station, Michigan, USA - KBS S5-3 metaG (SPAdes) (version 2) | ecosystem: Host-associated > Plants > Roots > Rhizosphere... | reverse complement strand
TGCGACGATGGCCTTGCTCGAGGCTGCGCGGCGAAGCGGTGCTAGGCCGCGCTTCGTCTATTCAAGCTCGGTTGGCATATTCGCTGCGCCGCTTCCTGCAGTTGTGGATGACGCGACCCTTCCTGTTCCCACCAACAGTTATGGCACCCACAAGCTCGTCGTCGAGTTATTATTGACTGATTATACGCGCGCCGGCTTCATTGATGGCCTCGCGCTGCGCTTTCCCGGCGTCATTGCCCGTCCGCAGGGATCGACAACGATGTTGTCGGCTTTCCTCAACGACGTCTTCTATGCAGCCGCCGCAGGCCGATCGTTCCTTCTGCCGCTTGCTCCGGACGATGCAACCTGGGTCATGTCGCTGAAGCTTGTCGCCCGAAACCTTGTCCATGCACTGGAGTTGCCCCCGGCCGATTTGCCGGCGCGGCGCTACTGGTCGTTGCCGGCACTTCACCTGACGATGGCTGAACTCGTTGAGGCGCTTGCAGAACGCTTCGGGCCTCGTGTGCGGAAGTTAATCGGTTTCGCGCCCAATCCCGAGCTCCAGCAAAGGTTCGTTTATCCGCCGCTCCTTGCCACTGGTGCGGAAGCCCTTGGCTTTTCGGGCGATAGAACGAAGCAGGAATTCGTCGACAATGTGTTGGCGACCAACTCCATACTAGCGGCTTCATCAATGCCGCTTAAACCAAAAGCGGGAGAGGCATGACTATGACCGGTATGGCCGACCTTTCGGGCAAAGTGGGCGTAGTGACTGGCGGCGCGTCGGGCATCGGCAAGGGCATTGCAAAGCGAATGCTCGCGGCTGGCATGAAGGTCGTCATCGCCGATGTGGAGGATGGCCGGCTGCAAGAGGTCGCATCCGAACTCGGTGTTCTCGGCGTGCAAACAGATGTCCGCCATCATGCTGCGCTAGAACGGCTGGCCGAGCGTACGCTCGACGCTCATGGGGCGGTCCATGTGCTGTGTAACAATGCTGGCATCGGGCCGATGGCGACTATCGCGGACCTGACGCTCGCCGACTGGCGGTGGATGATCGACGTCAATCTCTGGGGAGTAATCCACGGCGTCCATGTCTTTCTACCGATTCTGCGGGCGAACGCCGACGGTGGCCATATTGTCAACACGTCGTCGATGGGCGGGCTGCGCTCGTCGCCGACACTCGGTGCTTACTCCGTGACAAAATTTGGCGTGGTCGCCCTGACAGAGACCCTTGCCGAAGAGTTGGCGGCCGAGGGCTCGAACGTCGGTGCGAGCGTGCTGTGCCCGGGCCCTGTCCGCAGTGATCTCGGTCGCAGTTCGCGCAACCGACCTGAGGAATTGGGCGAGGGGCATCTTAAGGATGTCCAGCTCGAGGATGCCGCGCATTTCCGCGACACTATCATCCCTTATGTCGAACCGGACGACGCCGGCGAAACAGTCATACAGGGCATCCGCCGCGGCGATCTCTACATTCTCACCCATCCCGAGATGATGGGGTTCGTGAGTGAGCGCCATGGGCGCATCGAAAATGCCGCGCGCTCCGCTCTGGCAGCCAAATCCTCGGGTTGACACATCCGCGACAGTTGCGATCAGTTTGGATTCGACGACGTATCCGGACATGTAGATCGGAGCTCGAATGTTTACCGCTTGCATAAAGTACAATCCGATCTTCTCGATTGCACCACATGTACGGACATGCTATCGCGTCGACTACCGATGCTAGAGGACCGGCGCTCGGACGCCGAACCGGGAGAGGGGGGACAATGAATATCTCGCGATTTCTCGTAAATAGCTGTGCGCTCATCGGAGGAGCGTGGGCGATGCCTGCCCTGGCCCAGATTGCGCCAGAGACCGGCGCGGCCGCAAGCACGACCGAGGCGACGGTGCAAGACATCATCGTAACCGCGCGGCGGCGCAACGAACGTTTGCAGGATGTGCCGGTAGCGATCTCCGCCTACGACGAACGAGATCTCTCGCGGTATTCCACCGGATCGGTGAATGACATCGCTTCGCAGACCCCGCAGCTGGTGATCAGCGCGCCCAACGGACCGGGGGGCAGTTCGATCAATTTGCGCGGCGTCGGATCTGCGTCGACGACATCCTCGGTCGATCAGGCAGTGTCTATCAACATCGACGGCGTCCAAGTCAGTCAATCGAACTTCATTGCGCTGGGAACCTATGACCTGGATCACGTCGAGATCCTGAAAGGCCCGCAGGCACTCTTCTTCGGCAAAAATAGCCCAGGCGGAGTCATCTCGCTCTCGTCGGCCGATCCCGGTCGCGAGCTCGAGTGGCGGCTGCGTACGAGCTACGACTTCAACAATGAAGGTCTGCTGACCGAGGGGATGATCTCGGCACCTCTGACTGATATGCTCGGCGTCCGTATCGCCGCCGCGTACAAGGATCAGGATGGTTGGTTCAAGAACCTGCCGGCAACGTTGCCCGGCACTACGGTTTCGGACAAAACGAGTCCGAAGTCGAAAGAATATTTCATCCGTGGAACACTAAAATACGGCACCGATGCCAATGTTTTCAATGCCGGGCTAAAGTTTGCCTACGGTCAGACCGATCGCGACAACGGCCTTTATTCGAATGGCCAACTGCTCTCTTGCCCGGGCGGAACGCTGTCTTTCCCCGTCCCGGGCTTGTCGACCGACTGCAAACTGGACCGCTATTACAGCGAGCCGAACCTGTCCCCTGGCATCGTGGCCACGGCGCCCGACGTGTTCCGCGACGGCCGGCCCTATTTCGAAAACCGCTTGTTGCTCACCTCGCTCACGGCGAATTTGAAAGTGGCCGATGCGCTGACTCTGACTTCGGTTACCGGCTATTTGCGGCTGCGCGAGCGCTTCACGGCCAACTACAATGAGAACGGATTTTCCCAGTTCGGAACAGCCTCTGATCAGTTGCAGCGCCAGTTTACTCAGGAAGTTCGTCTTGCCTCTTCTTTCGAGAACCCGTTGAACTTTACGCTTGGCGCATTCTATCAGAACGCAAAGCTGTCTTTGGCAATCCCTACCACGCTTGCCGCCGGCTTTTCGCCCACAGGCTCGGCGCTGATGATCGAGGACGACGAATTTGGTCTCAAGACTAAGGCTTATTCCGTCTTCGGTCAGCTGATCTGGAAGTTCGCGTCGCAATGGGAACTGGCCGGCGGTGCCCGTTACTCGCACGAAACGAAGTCCGAAAATGGGCGCAGTCTGTTGTTCGGCGTGCCGTATCCATTCCTCGAGCCCAAGCGCTCGTTCAACAATGTCTCCCCCGAGGCCACGCTCAGCTTCCGGCCAAGCCGAAATCTCACGCTCTACGCTGGGTATCGCCGGGGTTTCACTTCAGGCGGATATAACCTGGTGCCGCTCGCCTTCAATCCGTTTGGAGTCAACGACAACGGCTTCAAGCAATCGACGGTGCAGGGCGGTGAGTTCGGTGCGAAGGGCTCCATTGCCCAAGGTCAAATCCAATTTGACCTCTCAGTCTATGAATACAAGTACAAGGACCTCCAACTCTCCACCTTCGATTCTGCGACCGCCGCGATCAGCCTGCGTAACGCTGGTCGTAGTCGGGTTCGTGGTATTGAAGTTTCGGCGAACGTGCGCCCAGACCAGATTGAGGGCCTGGCCGTACGGGGCTCGGTGGCCTATAACGATGCGCGCTACACCTTGTTCAATGACGCAGGGTGCTACACCGGTCAGACCGTCGCACAGGGTTGTTCGGGGAACGTTATTGGTGGCGTTGCACAAACCCAGAGCCTTACTGGCTCACGGCTTGAGCGTGCGCCGGAATGGTCGCTGAATTTTGGTGCGAGCTACGATCATCCAATTACCTCCGGGATCACCTTTGGGCTGACCGGCGATGCCTATTACACTGGTAGTTTCTTCTCGGAATCGACGCACGATCCGCGCGCTACTCAGCATGAAGCATGGCGCTTGAATGCCGGCGTCAACCTGCGCGGTCCGAACAACGGCTGGGAGCTCGCCCTGATCGGACGCAATCTGTCCAATGTCTTGCGCGCCGAATATGCCTTTGGCCAGCCCTTTACCGGATTCGGCACGGGCACCAACGGGCCGAGCCGGGGGGCAGATCTCGTAGGCGTCAACGGTATGCCACGCTCGGTCGTGCTGCAACTCACCTTGCGTAACACTCTATTCAAGTAACCGACAATCGAGCAGGCGAGGACATGTACATCTCGCCTCGCATTCTCGGTGCAGCTTGCTTGGCGTCTTCTTCTTAATGAGGAAATCTGAACCAACACCACCATAGACGAGGTAATTTCCATCCTGGGTGTAGATGTAGTGGTTGCCGCCATTACCGTAAATGGTGTCGTTTTCATTATATTTGCCGAAATAGTCATCTTCCGGCGCGCTGCTGAATATGGTCATTTTTTTCTCCAGAGCACCGTTCCTAATCGCCGATACGCACGAGAAAAAGACAATGCGATTTCAAAATTGTGACCCGAGGCTGCGATGATTATGAATCGAGGCTAGCGGCAGCGTAACCTCACGATTGTCACGCTGACACTTGGGGGGCAGCGGCTTGACCAACCGTCACCGGCCTAAATTCTTCTGGCACTTTGCCCGATCCACGGCCACCTTTGGAAACGCCGGCGGCCTGGCAACCACAGACCCGAGGGTTAGCTCCACGCCCATTTCAGCTCGATGAAAAGCAAACTTGCAGCTCTTTAGGTTCGATAGTATTCGAAATGTCGAACTGATTCGGCAGGGGCACCTGTATGATGTTACCGGAAGCGGTGGAAGCTCTGTCCGCACTCGCCCACGCGCACCGGCTTGCTGTGTTCCGCCTGCTGGTTCGGGCCGGGGCGGGCGGCCTGCCGGCAGGCGAGATAGCACGCGAAGTCGGCGTGCTGCCCAACACGCTCTCGACGCATTTGACGATCCTCGGACATGCCGGGTTGATCCGATCGCGGCGTGAGGGCCGATCCATCATCTACTCCGCCGATTATGATGGTATGCGTGACTTACTCGGCTTTCTCGTCGCCGACTGCTGTGGCGGCCGCCCTGAAATTTGCGCGCCGCTGGTCGAAGCCGCGCAAGGCTGCGGCCCGACCACATGATGCGGCCTGTCGTCGCCGAATGCGTCGGCACTGCCTTGCTGCTCGCCATCGTCGTCGGCTCCGGCATCATGGGTCAACGGCTATCCGGCGGTAACGACGCCATCGCCCTGCTGAGCAATAGTATCGCGACGGGCGCTGGGCTTATCGTCTTGATTCCTATGTTCGGCCCCGTATCAGGCGCGCACTTCAATCCGGCGGTGACTTTGGCCGTGTTGATGTTCCGGGAAATCGGGCGGCGCGCCGCGATCCTCTATGCGGGCGCGCAGCTTGTGGGGGCCGTGCTAGGCGTATGGGCCGCGCACGCCATGTTCGCCGAACCGATCTTGCAGATATCCACCAAGCTGCGCGATGGCCCCTCGCAGGGCTTCGCCGAATGCGTCGCCACCTTCGGCTTGATCGGCACGATCACCAGCACGCAGCGATTCCGCCGGGAGTTCACGCCGGTTGCGGTCGGCCTCTACATTACCGCCGCCTATTGGTTCACCGCATCAACCTCGTTCGCCAATCCCGCGGTTACGATCGCGCGCAGCCTGTCAGACACGTTCGCCGGGATCGCCCCGGCATCGGTCCCGCTGTTCATCGCCGGGCAAATAACGGGCGCCGTCGCGGGCGTCGGCTTCTTCGTATGGCTGTTCAAGAAAGATTGCCCACAATGATCGATGCATTTCCTATCACGATCTATCACAACCCGGATTGTGGCACGTCGCGCAACGCGCTGGCGATCATCGAAGCCGCCGGATACGTCCCTATTGTCGTCGACTGTCGCACGGTTGGTTGGACCCGCCCGCAGCTTGACGAACTATTGGCCGCAATGGGGGCTAAGCCTCGCGACGTGCTGCGCGAGAAAGGTACGCCAGCCTCAGAACTTGGCCTGTTCGACGCGTCAATACCGGATGACAGGGTTCTCGAAGCGATGGTGATGCATCCGATCCTTGTGAACCGCCCCATCGTCGTTACGTCGAGGGGAACGAAGCTATGCCGCCCGTCCGAAGAGGTTTTGAAACTGCTCGATCGGAAGCCGAACCATTTCGTGAAAGAGAATGGCGAGATCGTCAGGCTTTAACGTCAGCTTTGTCTATGGCCGTAGCGGACTGGACGGTCCAATGCCAACGCGCGAGCCAGTCATCCTGATCAGCCGAACGAATGATCCTCTTCGAGGAGCTGTCTGAAGCGAGGTAAACGACCGAAATCGGGGCGCGGAGGCTGGCATTATCCAGGGTGAACGAGCACCTTTGCTGCGGCTATAAAAGCTTTGATGTCTTCCCCGGCAACGGCGACATTTTCGATTTGGCGGTCGCGATCCTGCGGCGATTTAGGCGAGGACACCGCGATCAGGCTGCTATCCTCCATGATCATGCCGGCGAAATGAATTGAAGCAATGTGGTTCGGCCAAATGCAGGCGGAACTAATTTGGTGTGGCAGCTAGTGACTCCAACTCCAGATTGTGCCAAATCTCTAAAAAACTTAATAAAATCAATAATCTTGGTACGGTCGAGAAGTAATCTCAACCCAAGGATATCTGCCTAGTTCATTGAATTCAATATATTTTCCCTGATTATCTCTTACTCTTGTTTACTTGTTATGACTCCCCATTGTGCCATTTGTGCCAAGCCCGCTAGGCCGTGCGCTAGTCAAATTTCAGGAGGTCTTGGCACAATGGCAACGATACAAAAGCGGGGCCGCGCCGACCACCCGCGTTTTGCGTGAAGCACCCCGCAGCGCCGATGGGCACCTTAATTACTAGCGCGCCGAATTGCTGGCGCACGCCGCGCTGGAAGGCTTTATTGCGCGATAGGTGAGAGCTTGGTTCCCCTGAATTCCCCTCGATTATTCGCGGCGGGACTTCGCTCTAAAGTGCAGGCGAAGCCGTCGCGACGATCGCAATTCGGATCGGCCTGTTCCTATTGGGGGAGTTCATCCCAGATTTCCGGGCGCTCGAGCAGTTCCGGTATGCGGGCCTTGATCGCCACCCACATCTCCGCGCCGGCGATAAGCCCAGCTGCGCGAAGTTCAACAATACGCTCTTCCGCGGCCGCTTCGGCGTGAGCAGCACCATGCCACAGAATTGTCTGCCAGGCACATGCACAAACTTCACGTTGGGTAAGCACGCCTCACCGGTCCTCTGAAACGTGCGTCCCTCATTCTGCCACAGATGGAGGCTGGATTACAGCCCTTGTCTGACGCGCGGCCATGCCGGCATCCGCTGCTGCACCATTGCGGAAGCAGGACGAACAGGCGCATACAGGGACTGGCGACGGGGCTCAGGAAAGGACGCACTATGTCCGAAATCGACAGAATGGCCGTCGTAGAACTGCTGAACCGCATTCTTGAGCAGGAACTCGCCGGCGTGGTTCGATACACGCACTATTCGTTACTGGTCTTTGGTTATAGCCGTATCCCGATCGTTTCGTGGTTGCGTGATCAGGCCAATGAGTCGCTGCTCCATGCGCAGCAGGCCGGGGAAATGATCACGCTTCTCGGCGCCTATCCCTCGCTTGGCATCGGGCCCTTGCTGGACAGTCATAAGCATGACGTCGGCGACATCCTGCGCGAAGCGATCGAAACTGAAGATATCGCACTCTCGCTCTACAAGTCGCTTCTCGCCGCCGTCGAAGGTCGCTCGATTATGCTGGAGGAATATGCCCGCCAGATGATCTACGCTGAAGAGATGCACGCGGGCGACGTGGACAAGATGCTCCGCCGGCCGATGATCGAAGGAACGGCGTCCTCGAACTCGGGAGGTTACCAGATCTAGCCTGCAGCATGTTCTTGTGCTGGGGAGTAGAGTTCTTTTTTCCCAAGGGCCGCCTGGCCTTCTGCCGGTTTAGTGGACGTGCCCATCGACGAGCCGTCATAACTACTCATCAGCAGTTTGTGGAAGGTGAGCGAAAAGCCCCCCGTCGACACTGAGAGCCTGGCCGGTGACGAAACCAGATTCGTCTGCCGCCAGGTATGCCGCCATCGCAGCGACATCCTCGGGTGTTCCCAGACGCGGAGTTAGGGCGTACCGTTCGCTTGACTTTACGATCTCAGGGTTCCCGAGCATCGGTTCGGTGAGTATTGCGCCGGGCACGATCGCATTACAGCGAATGCCGGCGCGGCCATGCTGCGTGGCGATATACTTGGTCAGGGCGATGATGGCCGCCTTCGACGTGCCGTATGCAATCCTCGTTATGTCCCCCGCCAAACCGGCTCCGGACGACGTGTTGATTATAGACCCTCCGCCGGATTTCAGCATATGCGGGATCGCATACTTACAGCCGACCAAAACCCCGCGCAGATTGACGTTCATTACCCGGTCCCACGCTTCCAACGAAATGTCGGGTGCCGTCGTGTCGTGCGCATGGTTCTCACTGTTGGTTAGCGCCGCATTGTTGAATAGGATGTCCAGCCGCCCGAACTGCTTGACCGTATGCTCAACGCCATCTCGGACCGAGGCAGCGTCACCGGCATCATAGTGCAGAGCGATCGCATTTTGACCAATATGTTCTGCCAGGGCTTTGGCGCGATCGATTGCGATGTCGGCAACAGCCACCATCGCCCCTTCCGATACGAAACGCCGCACACTCGCCGATCCGATACCGCCGGCGCCCCCAGTGACAATGGCTACTTTCCCTCTCAAGCGTTGCATATCTACTCCATTCGATTTTCGCCGCAGGGACGGGTGGCAACAGATTCTTGCACGATGTTGAAATCACCCGGTGCGGGTCGCCGGAAGATATCTTGACTCGCGTCGGTTTCGGCCGGATCGGAGCTTCGCTATGGAATGCGCGGTGCCAACTTCGGTTCTGCAGCATACTTAAAGCCTACCAAGCCGCTCGCATCTGGTCACCCCCAATGTCCAACGCGCCCTTTGATAGGGACTTGCGCGCGCGGCCTCGCAGCGAAACGGATGCTCCCGGCGACCAAGCGATTTAAGAGTGCGGCGTTCCTTGCCCATTTGGCAAGCTTCGCATCTCGACCGCGTTCGCATTTGCCTTGTGGCCGCAGAGTGGAAAGCCTCGTTATTGCTTGTGCTTCGCATGCTCATTGCTGCGAATGCGCTGCCACTCGATCTGTCCCAGCAGGGAGGTATCTACCAGCGATATGTTGCTTGCACACCGTAGTTTCGTGGCTCTCCATATATACCCGAGTTGACAGGGAACGCCGCAAGGAAGATCACTGGAGCAGCGACGTAGGTCTTGTCGAACACATTGCGCATGAAGAAGCCGAGACTTAAATGCGTATTACCGATATCGTTCCAATCCACGTGGAGGTTCGATACCTCGTATCCAGGTACAGAAGATCCTTGGACCTCGTAGCTTTGGGTTTTGTATCGATCTGCGCTTAGGACGACCTCGCCATCCAGCGGGTGGACCGGTAACGTGTATTGCGCCGCTAAGGTGTAAGAAAATTTGGGTGTTGCAAGATTGAGCGTTGGCGGGACAATACCGTGTTGCGCCAGAATCGCGGGGACGGTTGTCGCTAGCACCTTCTGATGAACATAGGCACCGTTGAAGCTGAAGTTAAGATTTGGAACTAGCGAAATCGTGCCGTCGAACTCGATGCCTTCAATGCGTTCCTTTCCACCATTATACCCGAATGATCCCTGAAAGGGATAGCCGGGATCAGTACTCGGAATGGCACCGCCGATATTGGCGAATTGAGCGATAGAGCCGTAAATCGAACGAAATGCTGCAATGTTAAGAAGAGTACGCACCCGGCCCAACGAGTAATTAGTTTTGGCGCCAATTTCTATGTCCGTCAATTTTTCAGGACCCTGCGCCTGGAAAGGCGCCAAGAACGAAGAAGCCGGTGTATTGAATCGGGGCTTGTTGATATCCCCTTCGCGAAACCCGCGGCGTGTCACCGCATAGACGAACAGATCCGGACTAACCCTATAATCTAAACCGAATGTCCAGGTTGGCTTCCCGACTGTCCCGGTGGAAATCGTGTTGCCATGCGCTTTGCACTGACCAGGAGTGACATAGTCTGCAAAACTAGCAAAGGTTTTGCCCTCTCCGCACCCATCAACCTTGATCCAAGTGTAACGTCCACCTGCTGTCACAGACAGGCTGTTGGTCAACTTGTAGCTCAGCTGGGCGTAGACTGCGGAGCTTCGCTCGTAGCTATATGAGGCGACAGCCTGCGGAGGGGCCATCGTGGGATTGGTGAAGCTGCTGTCGAATGCATCGAAGGTTACCCCCCGAACCCCACCGGGCTTGGTACGGTAATAATAATATCCGGCAGTATAATCGAGCTTGTCATCGAACGTCTTGCCTTGGATCTGTATTTCTTCCGAAAATCCCTTATCATCACCAATATTGCTATATGGCAGAAGAATAACTTGAGGCCGCCCATCTATGACGATCGGAGGCATGCCATCGGAGCCGTTGGCATTTGCGAGGCGATTACGCCGGAAGCCGATGATGTTCTTGAGGATCGGTCCGCCGAGATCGATGGTGGTCGTATTGGTTATGCCCCACTGGTAAGAATTCGTAAAAGGGTGTTGAAGGCCGCCGTAGAACTGCCGAGCACCCAATATCTTCTGCTGCGCTACCGCTGCACGGACAGCATCGCCCCACCCGGGGGGAAACAAGAAGCCATCATAGAGATTGACGATAGCATCGTTGGCTCTGAGCAGCACGGCCGCATCGCCAATTTCGTGCGCCTTGAACCAGTCGTAGATCGTCGTGCTCTTGATGTTGTCTGTCGGCTGGAAAAGCACGGAAATGCGGAAGCTGTCCTGATGGACGTTGTTCGCGAGCTGGCCACTGGTAAGGTCACGCTCATAGCCGTCGCGTCGGCGGATCTGCCCGGCAAATCGAACCGCCAGCTTATCCGCGATGATAGGAACGTTGACCGCTCCCTCGACGGCCCGGAAATTTAAGTCGCCAATTTCACCTTTGACAAACCCGGTAAAATTATAGGTTGGTTGGACCGAGGTGGTGAGAATAGCACCACCAATCGAATTGCGGCCAAAAAGCGTTCCTTGCGGCCCCTTGAGAACCTGCACGCTGGCGAGATCGAACGTCGGAAGTCGGAGGCCCACGCCGGGAATGGCAACCTCGTTCAGATACATCATGACGGCTGACGAAGTCGGGTTGTTCGCGATACGACTCAAACCGCGCATTGAGACCGTCGAAGCATATTGCGACCCCTCACCGGAAACGCGAAGCCCCGGAACGTTATTGGTAAGGTCGAGCGTAGTTTGCACCGTTCTGGTTTGAAGAAGTTCGGTTCCTAGCGCCGTCACAGCTACGGGCACCGACTGAATGTTCTCGCTTCTGCGACGTGCCGTGACAATGATGTCTTCCAAGCCTGGCTGACTGGCTGACGAAGCGCCCTGCGGCGCGCGATCTTGCGCGAAGGCAGGCGTCACACTGGCGATTGCCACAACTGAAGTTGTACAGGCGAACAAATAGAGGGCCAACCGATGTGGCATATTCCTCTCCCCTTAATTTCATTCTTTATTTACTTCACGCTGGCCACTTGCCTACAATCTATACAAGAATAGGCATGTTCGCTGTTTAACATTATAGCTGCCTTGGCCATACTGACCTTCGGCGTTCCGCACAATCAGCTATCGTTTGACCGGAATTAAAATGGATCGAAGGTGGCCGGTGATACCTCGATTATCGATGTGCCTGATTGGAGGACATGATCACTTCGGAGATTCTATCCACCGGATTGTTGGTACGTTTTAAACTTAACCTATGTCGTTGCTGCAACAGCATACGAATCCCGCCCTCCAAACCTTACCAGTTTTTCAACGCCAGGCGAAGGGACAAACGAGACAATTCTGCTCAAGTGCTGCGACTACTCGGGAGCAATTTCAATGTGACTGACGGTGCACCGCTCTCTGTGGATCCTGTGATCGCCACGGGTTACGACTATCTGCTGGGCGCTGGCAGCCCACTCATCACCCAAGCCATATTTCCGGCAATCGGTAGCAGCAATTATTCCATAAATGCGCTCGACGACCTAACGAAGCCCCTGTTATCAAACGTTACGGTGGAAATACCGCCGATTTCACCACTCTTGACGGGTATTCGGTGGCATCAATGGTTTTCCCTTCGCGGCATAGATGCCTCTGCCGGCCTTGATCCAGCCCGTCCCCCTGCATTTGCTACGGGGCTGACGTTCGGCGGCAAAAGCTCCTGCGCCTTGCCTGGTTCACGCTTGAACAACAATTGCCCCGGAATTTGGGCCATGCCATAGCGGTAGCAAATCAGGCGCGGACGCATTGATCCGGCATTTTAGGCCTGAGATGGGAGAAGTATGCAAAAGGACCAACGCGCGCGCAACACGGTTCTCGCGGCGGTTTCCGCGCCCGCCCTGCCCCTGGCGGCGATGACGCTTCCGCTTACCATCTTCTTACCGCAATATTATGCAACCAAGGTGGGCGTTAACCTTGCAGTGGTGGGCATTGTTTTCACCCTGGTGCGGCTAGTCGACCTGATTTTTGACCCGATGGTCGGTAACCTGATCGATCGGACAGTCACCCGCTTTGGCGCCTACAAGCCCTGGCTTGTGGCCGGTGCGCCTGTTGTCATGACCGGCTCATGGATGCTGTTCGTGCCGCCACCGGGTGCATCGCCACTTTATTTGGCAACAGCGCTGATTATCACATACGCCGGATATTCCATCCTGGTGCTGGCCCAGATGGGGCTTTCTTCCGCCGTTACGCACGAGTATTCAGAGCGTTCACGCGTGTTTGCCTGGTGGCAGCTGTTCAATACCAGTGGGACGCTGCTGGTTCTGACGCTACCCTTGCTGTTCAGCAAGGTATTGGGTGTCAGTGGTGACTTCACCGTTCCAGCCATGGGTGGGCTGGTCGTGGTTGCCATGCCAATCACGATTCTCGTCGTGTTAGCCATGGTACCTTCAACCACCCGGCCTCAGGCGGTGCACGATGTCCGATTTTCGGACTTCGTCCACCTGCTGAAGCAGCGCTCTGCACGGCTTGTCATCGGGTCTGTCACCTTAACGGGTCTCGCGTTCGGCACGTCATCCGCTGTTTTCGTGTTCTTCTACACCACAGTGAAATCGATTCCGACGGAAAACTTCAGTCTGTTGTTGATCATCGCCTTCATCGTGATGATCGCCGCTTCGCCCTTCTGGGCTTGGCTCGGCAATCGCATCGGAAAGCACCGTGCTTTGGCGCTCGGTGGGATCGGCGGTTCCACATTCTACCTGACGGCATACCTGGTGTCTCCGGGAAATATGGCACTCATGACCGCCGCCTTCGTTCTTAACGGATTTGCCAATTGTGCCGGGGAAGTCATGTCGCGGGCGATGATGGCTGACACGAGCGACGAAGACAGGCTGCAATCAGGCAACGACAGAACCGGCATGCTTTTTGCGCTGCTGGCTATTGCGATCAAGTTGGGCCAGGCATTTGCCATTGGCCTGGTTTTCGTCACTCTCGATGTTATCGGCTTCAAGGCTGCCGCCGGAACGGCCAACTCGACAGGCGCATTGTCCGGGGTTGCATTTCTCGCCTGCCTGCTGCCGGCTGCGTTCCAGTTCGGTGCTGCTATGTTGGCATTGAGATACCCGCTGACAGCCGAACGGCACGCCGAAATCCTGTTCGCGCTTGACGAACAGTCGCATTCGGAAACCCGAACTCTGGGCGCAGAGGTCGATCCAGATCTTATGGCCGCTGCCGCCCAGTTCACCGGGCGCCTTCACGAAGAAGTGCGTACCGATCAGCGCTGATGCCGCGCCGGCAAGCGCCACTCGATCTTCGAGCATTCCCAAGGACGTTCCTCGCCTCACGTTCGGTATTTCAGCAACGACGTTATTCAGCCGCGTCAGCGAGCAACGGATCAATTGGCGATGCGCTGACCGCCGCTTCGGTCACTGCCGATAGATGGCGACAAGCGACCTCCTGCTCGCCGAACTGGATGAACGGCATCGCGCCAGACGCCATCACAGCTTGCTGCGCGCGCAGCGCAACACTGTCTTCGGATAGAGTATCGCGATTGAACGCCATTGCGTATTCGAGGGCGAAGCGTTCGCGCATGCGGGTGGGTTTGCGGAAGAAGTAGATGGCCTCCCACCAGGTCCTGTCGGGCGCGACGGGCCAGAAACGGTGCATCCACCAGCCGTTCAGTCCAGCGTTGAGCGCAACATGCGGCCATATGAGGATCTGATCGCTACCCCATGCCTCGGCTTCCGCCGGATTGAAGCCCCCATGATCGAGAAAGCTCTTCTCCGAGCTCACTTCCCCATCAGCCGAATTTGCGATCAGCGGATTGGCGCTGGTGAAGGCGAAATGTTGGACAGCCTTGGCGGGCGTGGTCTCGAATGCGGGGTTTCGGGGGCTTGAATAGGTCCGGTGGGCCCCAAGGTCCTCCCAGTTGAGGGGGTGCACGTAGGGATTGGCGGTGTGACACGACATGATTCGAACCGTCCGCGCATGCAGGGCCGATATGTGGTAGCCTTCGCTCTGCGCTTCGAGCGCGAGCTTCCAGTTGGCGTCAAGCATCTCCGTCATTGTAACCGTGCAGGGGAAATCGCCGAACGGGGCTTCCGGCAGTCGATCGGCCAACGGCCCCATAAACTCGCGCAGCGTCTGCGCGGGCTCCGGCGCGAGGTTGATGAAAACGAAGCCCTCCCAGACGTCGATCGCAACCGGGCGCAGGCCCGATTGCTCCTTGTCGACATCGGGGAAACAGCCCTCGTCTGGGATCGCACGTAGCGCACCATCCAGGCCGTAGCTCCATGCGTGATAAGGGCAGGTGAAAGTGCGACAGTTGCCCTTTGTCTCCCAGACCAGCTTCATGCCGCGATGCGCGCAGATGTTGTGGAAGGCCTTGAGCGTGCTGTCCTTGCCGCGCGCAATCAAGATTGAGGCGGATCGGCAATGGATATCCCTGACGATCCAATCTCCTGGCTCCGCCACCTCCTCCACGCGTGCGACGTTGAGCCAGATGCGGCCAAACAGGGCGCGCTCCTGCTCGAACCGCTCCTGCGAAATGTAAGTGGAGACAGGCACGCGACCGGTTTCCATCATCGCGCGATCTAGCTCGGTCGGCCCATGTCCAACATCGAAGACGCCCGCGGTCGGTCCGAACTGTCCCATCGTTTCGCCTCCCATAGCCTAACCTAGACCCCGTCGCGTTCGACGGCCGCCCGTTTCGCCTCGACCGCGTTGTCAAACACGGTGCGCATGCCGGGAAAATACGGGAAATAGGAAGCGATACCGCCGTCGCGGCCGCACACAATCGCCGTCTTGCTTTCCAGCCGCCTCATTAGCATTCCCCTCCAGTTCGATTTTCCGACCTTCGCAGCCTGTGCCGCCTCATCCCGACCGGACTGGTGAGGACCTTCCATAACTTCCACAACCGGGACAATCGCTTTTGCTAGAAGTGCCTTCGACCGAAGGCGCTTGTCGTCGAGTGGAAGCGCGTTCTAGCCATTGGATTTGAGCCGCCGAAGTCGCGAGATTAGCATATTGCCCGCTTCGTAGCGCAAAGCACGGACGCGCCGGAGAGAATGATGGATAGCGATCGGGAGGACTTCACCCAGTACTGGACGAACGCGGCGCACCTCGGCCTCGACGAAATAACCGCGCCAAACGAGTATTATACCTCGCCGGAATTTTTTGCACTCGAGCGCGAGCGAATTTTCCGCAAGGTCTGGTTGCTGTCCGGCCGGGTCGAAGAAGTGCCTAATCCCGGAGATTATGTCGTCCGATCGATCCCCGCGCTCAAGGCGTCGGCGATTGTCATTCGCGGCCGTGACGGCGTTCTGCGCGCTTTTCACAACAGCTGTTCGCATCGAGGCGTGAAGGTGGCGCCAGCGGAACAGGGGTGCGCGCTTACGCTGCGCTGCCCCTACCACGGCTGGCTTTACGGCGCCGACGGAACGCTTCGCTCGATACCGGCAGAAGAAGAGTTTCCTGCGCTCGATAAGAGCATGAACGGCCTGGCGCCGATCGCGCTTGATACCTGGAATGGCTTCTATTTTCTGAATTTCGACAAGAAGCCGACGGCGGGGCTCGCCGATTTCCTCGGCGGCATCGGCGAACTTTTCGGCGAACTGCCCTTCGGTCACTATCCTTATCAGGGCCGCATTTCGGCAGAGCTAAAGGCCAACTGGAAGAATTCGGTAAACGGCTTCAACGAAGGCTATCACGTTGCGCAGACCCATACGCGGACGCTCCACCCGCAGATCACGACTCGAGAAAACCCGCACTTCCATTATTATGACATCCAGCTGTTCGGCCCCCATTTCACCTCAACCAACGAACGGAACTTTGCATGGCGGCCAACCGCGCCGACGCTGCAGTTCGTAGTACGCCAGATGACGCCGGCGGCGATGCCTAATCACGACAAGTCTCCCTCGGAGACCGATTTCCTCTCTCACACTTCGATCAACCGGATCTGCATGCCGAATTTCGGTACGGAAACGATCACGCTGTTCCCGAATACGGTGCTCCAGCCGCTCGCCAACGGTTATCTTTGGTTGCAATTTTGGCCGATTGAGGTCAGCCGTACGCGTGTCGAAATCCGCCTCTGCCTAGCTCAGGAGCCTACGACGCTGCGAGAGCGGTTCGCTGCTGACAACACTCTTGCAGCGGTGCGCGACGTCATGTCGGAGGATTTTGCGATGGCGCAACTTCAGCAGGAAGGACTGGAGACCGGCGGCAAGGAGAGACAGTTGTACGGCCAAAACGAGCCGCTCTTGCGCTATTTCGTTCAGGTGATCGAGCACTATGTGTTCGGCCGCGGCGCGCTCAAGACATTGGCGCCGACCGCGCGACGCCTGGCAGCCGAATAGTTCAGGCTCGTAATGATCCTACGACAATGTCGGCTACGATTTCCACTATGTCCCCGTCAGGCTGGAGTTCGGGTACGTCCAGCGCGATATAGCCGAGCAGGCTTCCCATCGTCGTGTAGCCGAGCGAAACCACCAGTGCGAGAAAGAAGACACCTTCTGGACTACGGTTGCTGCGGAAGGTGCCCGCCGTGACCCCATCGCGAATGGCCGCCCCAATCGCCGCCAGCAAATTCTGGCGCAAATTGTTGGCCCGACGATCGCCTTTGATTTGCCGGCCCTTATGCAGGATCTGATCGAGCACGAGCGGTCCAGCAAACGGATAATCGTCGAAGAGCGATGCCATCTGGCGCGCAAAGGCGCGAATAACGGCCGCCGGATCGGGCGATATCAGATCGGCCTTCAGCAGATGCTCATAGAAGCGCTTCGAGAATCGCTGAATCGTCTCTGCGTAGAGAGCCTCTTTCTTCGGAAAATAACGGTACACGAGTTGCCAGCTGACGCCTGCCCGCTCGGCGATGGCGCGAACATTGGCACGTTCGAGGCCGCAGCTACCGAATTCCTCTTCGGCGGCACGACATATTCTCTCGACGGAGCCGGTTTCCGCGATCGAAAAAGATACCTTGGTCATGGCTACCCGATACAGGCTCTGCCAGCGTGATGCGAGTGGTGGCGGCCTAGCTTGTCACATCTGATGGATGAGTTCAGAGTCTGAACTATTGCAGCACGACTATATCGTTGCCTTCCCGGAACAATAAGGCTGTAGAAAACTCATGCCAAACAAGGTTCAAAATGGACCATCATGGGCCCCGTGTAGCATGTATCATGCACGGTATCGAAAATAGCAATGCCGGTGGTGGCCTCTCCCGCGCGCAGACGCCGCGTAGATTCGGTTTTCTGGAGCCCATGATATTCCGCCCCAGGACACGGCCAAGCGAGCTGGTGGCGCCGTTGTTCGTCGGCGATTACGACGCCCGACCACGACTGCGGTGTTAGTCCTTGGCCGGTGGCATGGCAGCCCCAAGCAATGAGGTAACTGGCTTCCAAATGTCGCCGCTCGTCTTCGCCAGCAGTTCCCCTATTTCGCGGAGCTGCTGAGCGTGCTGCTGCGTGGACTTGGTAAGGAACTGCGCGTAAAGTCGGCTCGCCTCGGCCGGACTTTGCGCTGCTGCCATTTCCTTCAAGGTATCGAACATCTGTGAGGTGTTCTGTTGAGCTTGGGTGACGGCGCGCGTACCGATGTCGGTGCCTGTTGCGGCCAGTTTTTGCCCGGCACTCTGAAAAGCTTCGGAAATATTTTCAACGAGCTTTTGAACTTGCGCAGCTGCCTCAGCGGGATTGCGACCGATCGCCATTATCATTCTCCTTTGAAATAGTTTTGTCACCTAGCTGGGAACCAACGAGACGTATGAAAAATGCCGGACGAGCCGGCATGGAAGTTGATCACATTTGGAAGTGTTTGCTCTTGTGCGTTGCAGCAAACGATTCGGCAACTAAGTGCAAATACCTACATGGGCGACACTTTCGGGCCTGGGACAGCCGTGAAGAGGTCGTAGGCTGAAGGTGCCGACCGAGCCGCCGGCAAGGGGACGCGGCGCTCTCGGTCACAGGTGCCGCTACCGCGGCTGACTGGCGGCCTCACTCTCCTGCGGGTCTGATGCCCTGCCGCTGAGCAGCTCGTTGGGACTTCGAGCAGATCGTGATAATTTCCTGTCAAATGCTGTGCAGTATCGAGCGGTAGAGATCGTCCTTGCTTTCGACCAATTCGTAGATAAGCGGCTTGCCCGTCCCTGCCGCGCGGGGGATGTCCACGACGTTGGTGCCGTCGCTTCCCGGTTGCCGAATTGCTGCGCGGCGGGATCACGAAACGGCTGACGATGCTGATGATGTGCGAGCCGCTCTTTGCGATCGCCAAACGACCCCCCCCTCTCGAAATGGCCCGTCAGCCGTGCACGTCGGTATAGTCCGGATAAGCGAGCTTCGCGAGCCCGCCGCCGTCGACAGGCAGGCTCACCCCGGTGATGAAGCGCGCGCCTGGTGACAACAGGAACAGCACAGCGTCCGCAGCGTCAGCATAGGAGCCGACATGGCCGACCATCGTGGTGCGGGCTGTCACCCGGTCGAGCGTGGCGGCGTCGAAACCCTCCGGCAGG
>Ga0207681_10000936_pt1 | contig 19006 bp, 17 predicted proteins | sample KBSS53metaG_FD_184324 | JGI IMG/M metagenome (GOLD analysis project Ga0207681, IMG submission 184324) | Switchgrass rhizosphere microbial communities from Kellogg Biological Station, Michigan, USA - KBS S5-3 metaG (SPAdes) (version 2) | ecosystem: Host-associated > Plants > Roots > Rhizosphere... | reverse complement strand
CCGATCTCGCCGCCGCCTTCACGCAACTTGCGCAATTAACTGGCGATAAATTCTGGCGCGACGCATCGATTGCCGCGACCCAATTCATCGCGTCGATGTGGGATGCCCAACGTCACTGTTTCAATACCGGCACCGGCGACGATGGCGTAACGATTAATCCATTTATCGTGTTGGATGCGCAGATCTGGCCGCTACTCGCATTACCGACGGCAACGCAACGCTACAGCGGCGCGCTCGACTGCGCGCGGGAATGGCTTTCGGTTAACGAGGGTTACGCTTACAGCGAAGTTCGCGACGGCGTGTGGACCGAGGGCACTGCGCAGGCATTATTGCTGATGAAATTGTTAGATCGTCGCGACGACGCACGTCGCTTACAACAGGCTATCGAACGACAACGTACCGAAATCGGAACTTATTACGCGTCCAGCGTGCCGCAATTACCCACCGGTTTTATGCTGGCCACCGACCCCTCGCAACCACGGTTATATTATCGATTACCGCATCTCGGCGCATTGGCGTGGGTGGCGTTGGCCGAACGCGGCTTTAATCCATTTACCGGCACGGCTGCGCTGCCCGCTCGATAAGTGTTGCGCTCGCGCACAAACAGCTGCACGTTGAGTAGTGCCATATAAATATAAAACGCAGCGACATTGGCGCGCTGCACAATTCCGACATGCTCCGGCATTGCGTTTGTTGCCATAACGACGAATCCGAACACCAGTATCGCGATGACCACAGCTGAAATTGTCGAAATCGTTGCGCCAAATCCCGCTTCGCGCAGCGGTTTGATTAACAGATAAATCCCGATCGGCACCAGAACTCCGCTCAGCCCGCCAGAAAGATTATGAATTTTCTGCGATACCGAAATATCGCCGGCGATCGGACAATCTGCATCACATGGCGCGAATTGAGTGACTAGCAAATCGACGCCGATCAGAGCAACGAATATCAACCCGATCATAGATCGCGTCGACACTACGATTTCGTCTTTTAAGCGCCACAAAAAAATCAGCGTCAGCAAACCGGCAGGTACGAGGCCCAAGTAACCGACGAGCAATGGATGACGGCTATCGGCATCGTTAAGCTCGCTAAGAAAATCAACCCGATGACTAAACGCAGGTTCGAAATAACCGCCAATCGATGCAACTACCAATATAACAATAGCGGCGAGCAATCCACTCAGAGCCATCAAGCGCGTTAATAATTTTTTCATTGAGCTAATTCCTTTTTTTATTTATTCCTATCCCATGGCGCGCGGTGCGAATGAGAGACATACGACTCTGGATAACAGCAAATGACGAACATGATCAGCGCAGCACCCAGCAAAATCACCACGTAGGCAACCCAGGTAACATTAGGCGTATTCATCGCCGCCATAACAATAATTGCATGAATGGCCACCATCCACGCGCAACGTTGTATCCGTTTTGATTTCTTCACGTGCCACCCTATACAACCTGGCTTGATCATCGACTGACTGATGATCACAGAGTGTAAGAAGGTGGTGCGATACATAACAGATTCAGATAAATTGCCAGCGAACCGGTACAGATACTCATTTAGCAATCTGTTATGCGCCAGCTACGAATATTCTGTACTGCTTATGATCCGACCGGGGAATACCGATGGCGACACTGTATAGCCAAATTGCACATCGCATCACGCAAGACATTGAACGCGATCTTTATCGACCAGGCGAGCGTTTGCCTGGGGTAAGACAGCTGGCGGTGCAATATCGCATCAGCATCTCGACTGCTCTCGAAGCATGTCGCTTGCTTGAAAATGAAGGGCGTCTTGAGGCTCGACAACGATCTGGTTTTTTTGTATGCGCGCACAGCATTGAAAAAGCCGAAGAACCGAAAATATCGAATCCACCTAAACGTCCTACTCTCGTCAAAGGGCAGGAACTTGCGCTGCATTTAGTCAAGGCGGCCAATAATCCCAAACTGATCTCGTTCGGGGCCGCTGTGCCCGCGGTGCAGTTTCTTCCCTACGCCGCGGTTAATGCGGCACTAAGACACGCGTTGCGTGATCATGATTTGCGCGTGGCTGCGTACCAATTCCCGCCAGGAGATTTGAATCTGCGCAGGCAGATTGCGCGACACATGATAAAAATGGGCTGCGAGGTTTCGCCGGAAGAAATTGTCATTACCAACGGCTGCCAGGAGGCGCTGGTGCTTGCGTTGCGCGCGCTCACCGAGCATGGCGATGCGATTGCGGTGGAATCGCCAACCTATTATGGGTTGTTTCAAGTGCTCGATCTGCTCGGTCTCAAAGCGCTCGAAATTCCAACCCATCCACGCGAGGGCATGAATATTGAAGCACTCGAATTTGCGCTGGAGCAGTGGCGCGTCAAAGCCGTCATCGTCACACCAAACTTTAGTAATCCACTCGGTGGCTGCATGAGCGATGAGCGCAAACGCGCTCTCGTGCATTTACTAAGAAAGAAGAAAATCGCACTCATCGAAGACGATGTTTATGGCGATCTCGGCTTCCAGGGCAAACGCCCTTCGGTGGCGCGAAGTTTTGATGCGAGCGGTGAAACGGTGATTCATTGCAGCTCATTCACGAAAACGTTGGCGCCGGGGCTGCGCATCGGCTGGATTGTGGCTGGGCGCCTGCAGGAACGGATTGAATATCTGAAATACGTGATGAATCTGGCTGCACCGACCGCATCGCAATTAGCCGTGGCTGATCTACTCGAACAGGGTCGGTATGATCGCTATCTGCGCCAGGCACGCCACGATTACGCGCTCGCCGTCAATCGCATGATGCGTGCTATCGAGCGACATTTTCCTGAAGGCACACGCGTCACGCAGCCGGCGGGCGGTTTTGTGCTGTGGGTGGAATTTGCGACACATGTTGATGCCGAGGTGCTGTACGAGCAGGCGCTAGCGCTCAACATTTGCATTGCGCCCGGCCCGATGTTTTCGGCATCGCGCAAATATCGAAATTTTATTCGCCTCAATGCCGCCGTGCCCTGGACACCGAAAACGGAAAAAGCACTGGTTAAGTTGGCGCAACTAGTCGCTGCATTTCGCGAATAGGCTTTTCGTTTGGTTTGCTCGCCGTTAGCGCATCACAACACTTTCTGCGAAGTAATAACGCCGGCAATATTTTCGAGCGGAATTATTTTATCGACCGCGCCGCGCTTCACAGCTTCTTTCGGCATGCCGTAAACAACGCAGGTTGCTTCGTCTTGCGCCACCGTATGGGCACCGGCCTGTTTCATTTCAAGCAGGCCGGCGGCGCCATCGTCGCCCATACCGGTCATGATGATGCCGATGGCATTTTTACCGGCGCATTTCGCCACTGAGCGAAATAGCACATCAACCGAAGGACGATGGCGATTCACCACGGGCCCGTCGATAACTTCAGCAATATATTGCGCGCCGCTGCGCTTCAGCAGCATGTGTTTACCACCCGGTGCAATTAACGCGCGACCGGGAATGACGCGATCGCCGTTCTGCGCTTCGCGCACTTCGATCTCGCACAAATTATTCAAGCGCGCCGCAAATGCTGCAGTGAATTTTTCCGGCATGTGTTGCACGATGACAATGCCGGCACACACGCGCGGCAACGCCGTCAGTACCAATTCGAGCGCTTGCGTGCCGCCGGTCGAAGTGCCGATTGCAATGACGCGATCGGTGGTTTCGGCCATTGCGTGATGTGTATTCGCCGGCGCCAGAATTGCATCGGCGGTCAGTTTTGGTTTTATCACTGCGGTCGAATGCGGAGAAGCGGTAAGACGTTTTGGATTTGCGCTCGCCGCTGCTTTTACTGCGCGGGTAATTTCGGCGATCGATTCGTTGAGAAATTGTTTCAAACCGATTTTTGGCTTGGTGATGATATCGACGGCGCCGGCCGACATCGCCTGCATGGTGGTTTCCGCGCCTTTTTCAGTTAGCGTCGAGCAAATCACTACCGGTGTCGGATGCTCGTTCATGAGCTTGCGCAAAAACGTAATGCCATCCATGCGCGGCATTTCGACATCGAGCACGATGACATCGGGCCATTGTTTCTGCATTTTATCGAGCGCGAACAGCGGATCGGATGCGGCGCCGATCACTTCGATCTGCGGGTCGGTGTTCAGTAAATCGGTGAGCACCTGACGGACTACGGCGGAGTCATCCACCACCATCACTTTAATTTTATTCATGGCGCCTCCGCCGATTGCAATGTGTTGCCGTGCTGACGCAGCCATACAGCGCCGCTACTCAGCTCGAAGATAATTTGTCGGTAGCCATCGCCGCCGACATGCTCGGCGCACGCTGACAAACCATGCCGCGCGAGTAACTCGGTGGCGATAGCGATGTTGCGATCGCCGACATTGATCGAGCGTCGCCGTTTGGTGGCAGCGGCGTTGAGAAACATATTGCCGCCGCCAAATACCTTGACCTGATAATGCTCGGGATCGGTTTTGGCGCGCCGCATTTCCTGCAACAGCAGCAGAATCGCTTCATCGGCATAACGACCTTCCAGCACATCGATACGACCGCAGCTGCGCGCCGGCAGCAAGTAATGACACATACCGCCGATATGCTTGCGCGGATGCCACACCGTGATCGCAACGCACGAACCCAATAAGGTACGAATACGCGTACCGCGCTCGCCGAAATACACTTCTCCCGGCTGCAAAAAAATATCGATCTCGGCGGGCTCTAATTCCATCGCTCACGGCTTCCGATAGATGGATGGCGAAACCGCTTTCAGCGCCGTGGTAATGCCATTCAAGCTTTCCGAATGACTCACCAAAAAATACCCGCCACTGCGCAACATCGGCAACATGCGCGCAGTCACTTGCTGTTTGGTTTTCGCATCGAAATAAATCATCACGTTGCGCAGAAAAATTACGTCGAAATCGCCCAGTGCCGGCAGCGCGGCATTCAGATTGATCTGCTGAAATTGCACGCGTTCGCGCAGCGGCTTATCGATCATGAAAAAGCCATCCTGGCGACCGACACCTTTAAGGCAATATTTGCCAAGATAAGCGCGCGGAATATCCTTTGTTCGTTCGATGGGATATAACCCGGCGCGCGCTTGATCAAGCACGCGGGTGCTGATATCGGAGCCGATCACCTCCCATGCGCGCTCGCCGAGCACTTCGGCCATGATCATCGCGATCGTATAAATTTCTTCACCACTCGATGAAGCGCCACTCCAGATGCGTATCGGCCGCGCTAAATTTTTTAGCGGTGGCAAAATCGTATCGCGCAGCAAATCGAAATGTTTGGGCTCGCGAAAAAAATACGTTTCATTGGTGGTGAGCAGATCGACCGCGACTTGCAGCTCCTGCGGCGCTTTCGGATTCTGTAGGAGTTGAAAGTATTCGCCGTAACTCGCGAGGCCGTAATGATTGACGCGTTTCGCCAGGCGACCGCCGACCAACGCTTTTTTTTCTTTCGATAAGCTGATGCCGGCGACTTTATAAATCATCGACTGGAACTGGATAAACTCCTGTTCGCTCAGCGCAACCTGCATGCGAACTTATTCTTGCGGCGTGATCGCCGCCTCTGTCGCATTTTCGTCGATGCTGGCCAGCATCGTCATTTCATCCAGCGACAGCACCCGATCGACATTCAGGATGATAATGAAACGACTGTCGACTTCGACCATGCCCTGAATAAAATCAATACGAATTTTTGCGCCGAATGCAGGTGCCGGTTGAATCGCGCTCGCGGGAATGTCCATCACTTCGCTAACACTGTCGACCACGATGCCGACGTCCTGTTTTTCGCCGTCGTTGTCCATTTCGACAATCACAATGCAGGTGCGACGTTCGATATCGGCCTGTTCGCGGCCGAAACGTGCAGCGAGATCAATCACCGGTAGCACTTGGCCGCGCAAATTCAAAACACCGCGAATGAAATCGGGCATCAGCGGTACGGCAGTCAAGCTGCCGTATTCAATAATTTCCTTGATGACGAGAATGCTGATCGCAAAGGGCTCGCCACCGACCTGAAATGTTAAAAACTGCTGTTGTTGCTCTTGCACGACTGCATTATCGCGCTTTGCCGGCTGTGCCATTTACTGCTCTCCTCGCCGCTCAGAAACGAACGAACTCTTTTTCCGCAGGTGCGGCATCGGCAATCGATTTAGCCGGAGCACGATTGATTGCGATTACTTGCGCCGACTCTTCAGGCGCGGCGTTGGCTGGCTGATCGCTGGCGGCGCTCTCGCTGGTTTTGAAAAATTCCATCAACCGCTGCAAATGTTCGGCTTGCCCTGTCATTTCTTCCGAGGTCGCAGCCAGCTCTTCCGACGCCGATGCATTTTGCTGCGTCAATTGATTCAGCTGATTCATCGCGGTGTTGACCTGCGCGACGCCGGTCGATTGCTCTTCGGAAGCGGCTGCAATTTCCTGCACCAAATCCGAGGTTTTGTTAATTGCCGGTACGATTTCGTCGAGCAATTTGCCGGCCTGCTCGGCCAGCGTCACGCTGTTGCCCGCGACTTCACTGATTTCGCGCGCGGCGACTTGCGCTCGTTCTGCCAGCTTGCGCACTTCCGCTGCAACCACCGCAAAACCTTTACCGTGATCGCCGGCACGCGCCGCTTCGATCGCGGCGTTGAGCGCGAGCAAATTCGTTTGATACGCGATGTCGTCGATGATGCCGATTTTCGCCGCGATCGCTTTCATCGCCTGCACCGTTTGTTTAACCGATTGGCCGCCTTCGGTCGCTTCGCGTGCGGCCTTGGTTGCCATGCCATCGGTGACTTTGGCATTTTCCGCATTCTGCCCGATCGATGCTGCCATCTGCTCGATCGACGCGCTGGTTTCCTCGACACTCGCGGCTTGTTCGGATGCCGCTTGCGACAGCGATTGCGCGGTGGAATTCACTTGATCGGATGCATTCGACAAGCTGTCGGCGGAGGTGCGGACATTGCCGATAATTTGAGACAATTTCGCGACCATGCCACTCATCGCCGCCAGCAATTGACCGGTTTCGTCTTTCGATTTCACATCGATTCGAGTCGTCAAATCACCCGCTGCGAGAAGATTCGCAATATTCACTGCCTGTCCAATGGGGCGCGTTACGCTGCGTGTCACCGACCACGCGATAAATGCCGCGAGCACGACGCTGAGCAGCGCGAGACCAGCGAGAATTTTGCGGGTGATTTGATACAGCTGCAGCGCGCTTTTACCCGCTTCATTGACGAGATCGGTCTGGAACTGCACCAGATCTTTGATGCCGTTGATATAAGTAGCCTGCGCTGCTTGCAAGTCGGTGGTCAGCAGCTTTTCCGCCTCGGCACGCTTGCCGTCAGCGGACAGCTTCATCACCCGCGCACGCATTTCCGTATATTCCTTACGTGCGTCCTGCGCGCTGCCCAGCATCAATTTCTCATCGTCGGTCACCAGCGATTTCTCCAGTGAATCGAAACGCTCGCTGATGCCTTTGCTGCCTTCCGTCATTTTTTCCTGAATACTTTTCTGCACCGCGGGATCGGCGGCAATCATGTAATCGCGTGCATTCAATGCATTCGCATTCACCAGATTGATGATTTCATTTTCGACGACGGTTTTTGGAAACTGGTCCTCGACCACTTTTTGAATACCCGTATTCAACGCACCCATACGCAATGCCGCCACTGCCAGCGTCGCCAGCAATACCGCCAGTACGAGCGCGAAGCCGAGCCCCATGCGCACACCAATTTTCATGTTCTTAAGCATTTCCAACTCCCGTGCGACGAATCGCCATTCAAAATTAGCTGTAACAATTAAAGTTCGTTCGCCATTTGCAACGGCTGCGGCTCTTGCGCTTGCACTTGCTCGATCAATCCGGCGACATCGATGATCAATGCCACCTCGCCACTACCGAGAATGGTCGAGCCGCCGATGCCGCGAATATGACTGAAGATTTTTCCGAGCGGCTTGATCACGGTTTGGAACTCACCGAGCAAGCCATCGACCACCACGCCGGCTTTCACGCCCGCATATTGCACAACGACAATATTTTCGCGGCCTTCGCTCTGGCCATCGATATCGAATACATCGCGCAGGCGGATATACGGCAGCACTTCGCCGCGCAAATTGATGTAACTGCGCGTGTTCTCTTGCAGACGATCTTCGGCGCTCAGCTCAATGCATTCGACCACCATATCGAGCGGAATGACGAAGGCGGATTCATTCACTTGCACGAGGAAACCATCGATGATGGCGAGCGTCAGCGGCAGACGAATGCGCATCGTGCTGCCGACACCCATTTCGCTATCGATCGAAATGGTACCTCGCAATGCTTCGATATTTTGACGCACCACATCCATACCGACACCGCGACCGGATAAATTGGTCACCTGCTCCGCAGTGGAAAAACCCGCGGCGAAAATTAATTTATAAATTTCTTGATCGGTCAGCGTCTGCCCTGGCGCGACGATGCCTTTTTCCAACGCTTTGGCGAGAATTTTGTCTTTGTTAAGACCGCCGCCATCGTCGGATACTTCGATTACGATACTGCCCGAATCATGACGCGCGTTGAGCTGAATCGTGCCCTGTAACGGTTTGCCACGCTCGGCACGAACATCGGCTTTTTCGATGCCATGATCCATTGAATTGCGCACGAGATGCATTAATGGATCGCCGATTTTTTCCACGACCGTTTTATCCAATTCGGTCTCGGCGCCGCTGACGATTAACGTAATATCTTTGCCGAGCTCCTTGCTGACATCGCGCACGACGCGTTGAAACCGCGTAAACGTTTCGCCGATTTGCACCATGCGCAATGACAGCGCGGTATCACGCACTTCTTCGATGAGCTGACCGATGCTCTCGCTCGATTCCATTAATTCGGCAATAGCGGAGCGATGCGCCAACAATTTATTGCCGGCGCCGCCGATGACCAATTCGCCAATCAAATTGATCAGATGATCGAGCTTGTCGGCATCGACGCGTATCAACCGCTGCTGTTTCGTTTTTGCATCTTTGACTTGCTGCTGTTTTTCAACCGCGGCCTGCACTACCGCTGGCTGCACATTGCCGCTATCGACCAGAATCGAACCGAGCGGTAACGAAACGTCTGCCGCAATTGCTGCCTGTGCGCTGAGGCCGTGTTCCAATTCCTGCGATGTAAGCGTGCCGCATTGCAGCAAAATATCACCGAGCCGCATTTCCTCTTCGGGCAGGGCGCGAATCAATTCGACATAATCGGCGATGCGACTGCGCGGCGGCAAAATATTGATGCGCGCATCGTCGCGCACGAATTCGAATACGCCTTCGATAGTGGCTTTATCCGCTTCGCTTTTGAATGCAATTTCAAAGCCGGCGTAACACGATTCGGCATCGAACTGATCGAACGCCGGTAATTCGGCGAGTGTTTCGATCGCGACGATTTCGCCCAGCGTCTGCAAATAACGCAGAAACGCGAGCGGGTCCATGCCGTTGCGAAATACATCAGGGCCGAAGCGCAACGAGATATGCCAGTTATCGGTTTCGGCGACTATTTCGCTGCCGGCGTCCGCACTGACCACAGCAGCGGTCGGTGTCTGCGCCGCTGCTACTGCGATGGCTGCCGGTGCAACGCCGAGATAAACATTGAGCCGATCGATCAGCGCAGTGCCCTTGCCCGCCAAGGCCGGATCGAGCGCATCGTTGTCATTACCGATATTGTCGACCAACGCGCTGATTTGATCGCAGCTTTCCAAAAACAGCGACGGCAAATCGCCATCGAGTGCCAACTCGTTGCTGCGTATTTTGTCGAGCACGCTTTCGACCACATGCGTGAACTTGACGATATCATCGAGCCCGAATAAACCGGCCGAGCCCTTGATGGTATGTGCGGCGCGAAAAATCGCATTGATGGTTTCGCTGTCGGCAGCTTGCTGCTCGGTTTGCAGCAACGCACTCTCCATCCCCTCGAGTAATTCGCGAGCTTCAATGAGAAATGTTTGCAGCGCAGCATCAAGATTCATTGTAAAAATCCTGTCACGCGGAAGTCGCGTCGTCGTTGCTCTGTGGAGCAATAATGTTGTTGCCTTGAGGAGCAGTAATAAAGGCCGCGTCGAAATTGCATAATTGCCAACAGCTTTGCACAGCCGCGCTCGGCTCAGCGAAGATCAATACTTTTTGTTGGGCGGCTGCTTCGCGTCGCGCCAACAACAATAATTGCAGACCGGCGGTATCGATTTCGCCTACCTGCGATAAATCGATTTCCAGCGGTTGCTCACCGCGTAAAAATGTCGCGATTTTTTTCTTCGTTTCGGCGGCGGTATAAATTGTCAGCTCGCCTTCAACCACCAGCTTATTGCTTGTCTTTTTCTTGGCGGCGCCCATCGCGATGGCCTCGTGTGCCGTTACGGCAGAATCAATTTGGAAACAGCCGCCAGCATTTGCTCAGGCTTGAACGGTTTTACCACCCACGCTTTCGCACCGGCGGCCTGGCCTTCCTGTTTTTTTCCTTCCTGACTTTCAGTGGTGAGCATAATGATCGGCGTGAATTTGTAATTGGCGAGTTTTTTGACTTCCTTCACCAACGTAATGCCATCCATGTTCGGCATATTCACATCGCTGATGATCAAATGAACTTTGACGCCATTCAGTTTGTTCAGCGCGTCGACGCCATCGCAAGCTTCGATCACATCGTAGCCCGCGCCTTTCAGCGCAATTGCAACGACCTGACGCAGTGATGCGGAATCGTCGACGACGAGAATTGTTTTTGCCATTTCAAAAAACTCCTAAACCCACACACAACAATGGATCGCACAAATCAGAAGAAAGTAATTTCATCATCCTGGGTTTGCGCAGATTTGCTCGAATAGCCGGTATGCGCGGAACGCTCCTCGGCCATCGCATAAGTACGTTGCAATTGTTCGAGTAGATAGGGCGTATCGATCGGCTCGAAGCCGCCGCCGTTCGCTACATTGCGATAACTTTGCTCGAAACAATCGGGCAGCGCGCCGATGTGATCGCGCACATGGCTCAATACCTGACTGACGCGATCCTGAAATTGCAATTGCACCATCGCATCGGCCACTTCATCTTTAATACCGGCGCTCTGAGCGCGCAAAATGCCGCTCGAATCGGCCAACGCTTCGGTCACTTCGCGGAAATCGCACAGCACCGCTTCGATCGCCTGCTCGGAACGCGTCACCGATTGCGCTTCGTTCGATGCGGTCTGATCGGCAGCGCGCACCGCGGTGCTGATCGCGTTGGAAATCGTTTCGACTTTTGCACTGATGCGCGTACCGGTTTCTTTCGATAAATTTGAAAGCTTGCGCACTTCATCCGCCACTACCGCAAACCCGCGACCGACTTCGCCCGCGCGCGCCGCTTCGATCGCCGCGTTCAGTGCGAGCAAATTGGTTTGATCGGCGATGCCCGCGACATCGACCGCCATTTGTTTGAGTTCGCCGATAAAATCGAGCAGACCGCTCACTTCGGCGAGCATGGCCTGCTTGTTATCCATCGCCAATTTCAGCGATGCCACCACTTCGCTCAATTGCGCATCGCAACGCGCGAATACCGATACGGTGCCGCTGTTGCCTTCCAATTCGCAGGCGGCGGTTTCCGATGCTGCGACCGCGGCTTCGAGCTTTTCGACGATGCCCGCAAATTGCGCGGTCAGCCGCGTAATCGCATCTTCCATCTGCGTGCGACTCAATTCGATTTGGCGCTGCCATACCGGCATCACATCGACATTCAACGCGCGCAGGCTATCGACGAATGGCTCTGCGCTCGCACGAAACTCACGCTCAGCTTGCTCGCGCGCTTGTGTTACTGCTTGCGCCGTCGCGGCAGAGATATTGCCGCGCAATAAAAAATCACTCATAAATGCCGCTGCAGCTACAACGATCGCGCCGACCATCACTGGCCAGCCGAACCCGAGCACAACAAATGCGCCAACGATGGCGAGCAGCGCTGGACCTGCAACATACATCCAGGTGGATTGCGAATTCATCCGGGGTCACCTTCTCGCGAGAGGGTCGCTATCGGTTAGGAAGCGACGTAGTTTTAATAACTTTTGAATTGGAGCTCGCTGGTATTAACAATTCGAGCAACTAAATAAAGGGATGGCAGTAACGATAGTCGCTTTAATCTAGTTCATAACCGCGTTGTTTCAAGGCGAAATAGTTACGGATTTTTATAGGCGGGGCGGCGCTTTAAGTGCTACCGCAACAAAACTTCGGAAAATACTTACGTGGAAAATTCAAACCGCGACGCCATGACGCCGCGGTGGGGAGAGGAATTGACGTCGTTAAAAAATCGCGCGGAATTTACGCAAACGGATGGCGCAGGATGATCGTTTCAACCCGATCGGGGCCGGTGGAAATAATGTCGATCGGTGCGCCGACAACGGTTTCGATGCGACGAATGTAGGCGCGCGCATTCACCGGCAGATCTTCCAGTTTTTGCACACCGAGCGTGCTTTCCTTCCAGCCGGGCACCGCTTCGTAAACCGGCACCAGTCCTTCGTAATCTTCGGCATCGATCGGCAATGGCGCCGGCCGCCCTTGTCGATCGTTGTAACCGATGCAGATTTTCACCTCGTCGAGGCCATCCAGCACATCGAGCTTGGTCAGACATAAACCCGACACGCTGTTGATGCGCACGGCCTGCCGCAACGCCATCGCATCGAACCAGCCACAGCGCCGCGCACGACCCGTGGTGGCGCCAAACTCGTTGCCCTTGGACGATAGATGCTTACCGACGTCATCAAACAACTCGGTCGGAAACGGACCCGAGCCGACCCGCGTGGTGTAGGCCTTGGTGATGCCGAGTACGTAATCGAGATAGAGCGGACCGAAGCCACTGCCGGTGGCAGTGCCACCCGCGGTGGTATTCGACGAGGTCACGAACGGGTAGGTGCCGTGATCAATATCGAGCAGCGAACCCTGCGCGCCCTCGAACATGATACGTTTGCCTTGCTCGCGGTAGCTGTGCAGCAGCGAAGTGACATCGGCAACCAGCGGGCGCATCTGCTCGGCCATCTGCAATGCTTCTTCGAGCACTTGCGTGTAATCGACCGCCGGTACTTTGAAATACTGCGTCAATACGAAGTTGTGGTATTCCATCACCTCCCGCAGCTTGGTCGCAAAGCGATCGCGACACATCAAGTCGCCGAGGCGCACGCTGCGGCGCGCGACTTTGTCTTCATAAGCGGGGCCGATGCCACGCCCGGTGGTGCCGATTTTTGCACTACCTTTGGCCGCTTCGCGCGCCTGATCGAGCGCGACGTGATACGGCAGAATCAGCGGGCAGGATGGACTCAGGCGCAGGCGCGCCCGCACTGGTACGCCGTTCGCTTCGAGCTCGGCCATTTCCTCGAGCAGTGCCGCCGGCGACAGTACGACGCCGTTGCCGATCAGGCACAGCACGTTCTCGCGCAAAATGCCGGACGGAATCAAATGCAATACGGTTTTCTTACCGCCGATCACCAATGTGTGGCCGGCGTTATGGCCGCCCTGAAAACGCACTACGGCATCGGCCTGATCGGTGAGCAGATCGACAATCTTGCCCTTGCCTTCGTCACCCCATTGGGTACCCAGCACCACGACGGTTTTATTCATTGTCATCTGACCCGCGTTACAAATATGAAAATGCAATTAATGAAGAGGCTGGCCTGCGATCAACCGATCAGCGCGACCACCTGCCAGCGTCCGTCGCGATAGATAAGCTCGCGATCGCAGCCATCCGGCCGCGCCTGTCCCGGTAGCGCATTAATGACGCGCTCGCCGTCGGCACGCAGTTGCTGCACTGCATGCCACAATTCAACCGTATCGTCGCCGGGCGCGAGGATGGCGCCAGCCAACGCTACCAGCTCATCGCCGCCGAGTGATATCAGCGCCTTCAGGTCGGTGCTGAAGCCGGTAGCGGGCCGGGCACGACCGAACACTTCGCCGATATGATCGTAGCGACCGCCATTCGCCAAGGCCTGCCCCCAACCTGGGGCGAGCGCGGCGAACACGACGCCGGTGTGATAGTGATAACCGCGCAATTCGCTGAGATCGAAATACAGATTCACCGCAGGCATGCGCGCCTGCACGGTAGTCGCAATCGCATGCAATTCGTCAATCGCGGCAAGCACCTCGACCGGTGCCTTCGCAAATGCAACACGCGCGCGCGCCAGCACATCGATACCGCCCTGCAAGCGACTCAACTCGTCGAACCATTGCCGCAGCTGCCGATCGTGCACCGCACTGTGCAATACAGCGGCGATATCGCCGGTGGCTTTGCGCTCGAGCGCATTGAACAGCGCGCGCTCGTCGTCCTCGCTCAAGCCAGCAGCCTGCACCAATGCCCGGTAGATAGCGACATGACCAAGATCGAGCGTAACGCCTTCAATACCGGCGCAACGCAGGGTTTCCAACATCAGTAGAACAACTTCACTATCCGATGCGAGACCTGGATCGCCATAGAACTCGACCCCGATCTGAATCGGCGAACGCGACGCGAGCAATGATTTGGGCCGGGTATGTAGCACGCTGCCGGCATAGCACAGTCGCACCGGACCGTCGCGACGCAAGCTATGCGCGTCCATCCGCGCAACCTGCGGCGTGATATCGGCGCGGATACCCATGCTGCGACCGCTCATTTGATCGGTGACCTTGAACGTCAGCAGATCGACATCGCGCCCCAGACCAATCAACAGCGAATCGGTGAATTCGAGCAGCGGCGGCATCACTAGGTCGTAACCCCAGCTGCGATAAAGATCGAGCAGATTGCGACGCAGCCGCTCGGCGCGCTCGGCCTGCGCAGGCAACAATTCCTCCACCCCATCGGGGAGCAGCCAGCGGTCGACAGTGGTCATGATTTCGCTATCCGCTTCTGATCGATTGCCATTCGGGAACGTATGCCTTGAAAACAGGGCCTGAGGAAATTGCGCCCACAAAAAACCCGGGTGGAGGCCAGCCCGGGTGCGCGATCATACCATAGCGCGGCGTTAGCGGCTGCCGCGCTGATTGTTCAGATATTTGAAGAAATCGCTTTTCGGATCGAGCACCAGCACATCGCTACGATTGCTAAAACTCGCGCGGTACGCATTCATGCTGCGCACAAATGCGTAAAACTCTGGGTCCTGCTTATACGCTGCAGCATAAATTGCCGAAGCCTTGGCATCGCCCTCACCGCGAATCTGTTCGGCATCGCGATACGCCGTCGCTTCAAGAATGGTTTTTTCGCGATCCGACGCCGCGCGAATTTTTTCGGCCAGCTCGCGACCGGTGGCGCGATGTTCGCGCGCTTCGCGCTCGCGCTCCGACTTCATACGATCGAATACCGACTGACTCACCTGCGCCGGTAAATCGATGCGTTTGACGCGCACATCGACGACTTCGATGCCGAACTCATTCTTCGCGATTTCATTCAGACTTTTGGTCAGATCGACCATCAACGATTCACGCTCGCCGGACACGACCTCGTGCACCGTGCGCTCGCCAAACTGATTGCGCAGACCCGTTTTCACGCGCTGCGCCAGCAGACTTTGTGCACGCGCTTCATCGCCGCTGGTTGCGGTGTAAAACAATGAAGTATTGCTGATACGCCATTTCGCATAAAAATCGACATCGAGCGGCTTTTTCTCGACGGTTAAAAACCGTTCCGCCGGCGCTTCCAATGTCATCAGCCGGCCATCGAATTTCCGCACCGTGTGTACGACCGGCAATTTGAAGTGGAGCCCGATCGGAATATCGGCATTCACCACTTCGCCGAACCGCAGCAACACGGCACGCTCCGTTGCGTTGACGATATACAGACTATTAGCGAGGCCGAGCACGACGGCAATCAGCACGATTGCAGCTACAAAAAGTTTATTGTTCATCTCACCGGCCCTCCCGACCACGAGTCGAATTGTCGCGCCGCAATGGCGGCACCGATTCGATTTGTACTTCGGTCGTCGGCACAGCAGTGGTTGTATCCGCATTGCTGTTCTGCTGCTGCATGATTTTATCGAGCGGCAAATACAACATATTGTTGCCGCCCTGCACATCGACCAGCACTTTGGTCGAGCTATTCAGCACGCCCTGAATGGCATCGATATACAAACGCTGGCGCGTGACATCGGGCGCCTTGCGATATTCGGTCAGCAATTTCTCGAAACGCGCTGCCTCGCCTTCCGCGCGCGATACCACTTGCTCGCGATAGGCATTCGCCTCTTCGATCAAACGCTGCGAACGTCCACGCGCTTCCGGGATGATGCCGTTGGCATAGGCTTCGGCTTCATTTTTCAATCGCTCGCGATCTTCTTTGGCGCGCGTGACATCGTCAAACGCTTCCTGCACTTGCGCTGGTGCATGCGCATCTTCGATGTTGACCTTGGCAATCTGAATACCGGTTTGATAAGCATCGAGATACTGTTGCAGGCGCTGTTGCACATCGACGGCGATTTGTTCGCGCCCCTCGGTGATGATCTGATCCATCGCCACCCCGCCGACCACATGCCGCAATGCGCTTTCCATGGCTTGCTCTAGCGAGCCCTCGGGATTGCGTACGCGCAGCAAATAATTTTGCGGATCGGCAACGCGGTACTGCACCGAAATCGAAATATCGACGATATTTTCGTCCTGCGTCAGCATCACCGAATGATGGCCGGCCGACTGCACTTTAGTGACATTGACTTTGGTGACGCGATCGATCAGCGGAAAATTCCAATGCAAACCGGGATTGACGGTTTCTTTATAGGCGCCGAGCCGCAAAATAACAGCACGTTCCTGTTGATCGAGTTGATAAAAACCGAACAAAAAATAAAGCACAGCGGCGCCGACCAAAATCATCGCCAATAGATTGCCACCGGGTGCGAAATTGCCACTGCCCCCCGCTTTACCGCCGAATAATCCGTGGATTTTTTCCTGAAACTTTTTTAGCGCCTCATCGAGATCCGGCGGACCTTGATCACCGCCACCCCATGGGTCCTTTGGTTTGCCGCCTCCCGGCTCGTTCCACGCCATAACCTTCTCCGGGTCAATGTCAAAAATAGTTCGCTGCTGAATGCGCGGCGCAGTCTATCAAGTTTATGCGGGAGCCTAAAGAAAACTGCCGCGCGCTAGCGATGCATACGAAAAGTCGGCAGGAAAAGCGCGAACCGCCGTGCTGTTTTAATGTCGCAGCAGCGCCTCGGCGCTCAACTGTTCACTGGTGGCCAATCGCTGAAAATCCAGCGCCGGCATTTTGATCGACAGCAGCGCACTGCCGTCATCGCGCAATGCTTCGGAGATTACGGCTCCGGCAGCATATAAACGCGCGCGCAGCCGACCTTTGCTAGGTTCGAGCAAAATATCACCCGCAATAATATCGCGCCCGAGCAACTCAGCGATCGCCTGCGCAATCAGGTCGAGTCCTTTATGCTCGCGCGCCGAAACCCACACCCGTACTGGACGCCCCTGTTCATCGCGATCGATACGCGGCGACATACCGGGTAAATCAATTTTGTTGAATACATCCAACCGCGGCACATTGTCGGCGCCGATTTCCTCGAGCACATTGATCACGTGATAAATATTGGTATCGCGCTCCTCGGCCGCGCAATCGACCACATGCAGCAACAAATCCGCATCGGTGACTTGCTCCAGCGTCGCGCGAAAAGCTTCAACCAATTTATGCGGCAAATGCCGAATGAATCCCACCGTATCGGCGAGTAGCACCGGGCCTAACTCTGGAATTTTCACGCGCCGCAGTGTGGGATCGAGTGTTGCGAATAATTGATCCGCGGCGTAGACATCGGCCTGCGTAATCGCATTGAACAAAGTTGATTTGCCGGCGTTGGTATAACCCACCAGCGAGATCGACGGTAATTCCGCACGCTGCCGCGCACGCCCGGCCTGCTTGCGCTGCACGCGAACTTTGTCCAGCCGCGCGTTGATCGATTTGATTCGCTCGCGCAATAACCGACGATCAGTTTCGAGCTGCGTTTCGCCAGGGCCACGCAAACCGATGCCGCCTTTCTGGCGCTCAAGGTGAGTCCAACCGCGCACCAGCCGCGTCGACATATGCTGCAACTGCGCGAGTTCGACCTGCAGCTTGCCTTCATAGGTGCGCGCGCGCTGCGCAAAAATATCGAGAATAAGACCGGTGCGATCGAGCACGCGGCATTTGAGTTCGCGCTCGAGATTGCGCTCCTGACTCGGGCGCAGCGCGTGATTGAATAACACCAACTCGGCTTGCTGATCGGCGATCGTCTGCCGAATTTCTTCGAGCTTGCCAGTGCCGATGAAAAATTGGGGATCGGGCGCCGCACGGCGCCCAGTCAGAAATGCTACGGGAACACCCCCCGCAGAAACCACCAGCTCTTCAAACTCGCGCGGATCTTCGCAGTCATCGCGACTGCTGAAATCGACGTGTACTAGAACCGCGCGTTCACCGGTAGAGGGGCGCTCAAACAGCAACTAGCGGCCTCATTCGTTTTCGTCGCTTTCTTCCCCATCCTGCTGAGGATTAGCCATGGGCAACCGAACAACGCGCGAAGGCACTACGGTGGATATCGCATGCTTGTAGACCATCTGGCTGACGGTGTTCTTAAGCAGTACGACAAACTGATCGAAGGATTCAATCTGGCCCTGCAGTTTGATGCCGTTCACCAGATAGATCGAAACCGGAATACGCTCTTTGCGCAAAATGTTCAGGTAAGGGTCTTGTAGCGTGTGCCCTTTTGACATTTGTACTCTCCTTTTTTAATAAACCCCAAGCCGGGGAAATGGATGAATTAGCTGATTTGAGACATTGCGATAACGATCACCTCGCGGCGAGCGTTGAACTGTGACCGGTTGTTACCGTTGCAGTTCAGTACTGATTGTGAAACAGGCTGGAAAGTATAACGCAAGGTATCAATTCAATTGGAGATTTGCCGCATATATTTCAAGAGTGCTTCCGCCACGGGAACACGCGGTAACATTTCTGCCGGTAATGGCATTTGCACGGTATCACTCAGGCACTGTTTTTCATCGACTGCCAGCCAGTGCAGACCTTGCCATGCGCGCAACCAAGTCAGCTGTCGCTTCGCCAATTGCCGAGTCGCGGCCACACCGTGCTCGACAACCATCTCGACTGGATCGTCGCCGTGCGCCTGCTGGTCGAGCGCGC
>Ga0207681_10000935_pt1 | contig 19022 bp, 18 predicted proteins | sample KBSS53metaG_FD_184324 | JGI IMG/M metagenome (GOLD analysis project Ga0207681, IMG submission 184324) | Switchgrass rhizosphere microbial communities from Kellogg Biological Station, Michigan, USA - KBS S5-3 metaG (SPAdes) (version 2) | ecosystem: Host-associated > Plants > Roots > Rhizosphere... | reverse complement strand
TGGCCTGAATCACGCGCAGCGAGGGAACCTCGACCACGTAAACCATGTCCCTGCCGAGCGCCATCACCGCCGCGCCCATGACCCGCAGTAGATCCTCCTGCCCGGAGCCCTCGCCGCCACTCATTCGCCTACAATCCAGGTAGCGGGTGTCTTGCGTCAAGCCCGCAGCCCGCCGACTGGTACGTCCCGGGCAGCGAGCCCGGCGCTACTTCGATGCGGACTTGTTCGGATTGTCGGCGGGGTTGAGATAGTGGATGTCGAAGGGCCCGGTGCCGTGCAGCTGCAGGATGGTCTCCGCCTTCGTTTCGGCCGCGTGATGCATCTTGCCGGGCAGGAAGTGGTACGCGCCGGTCTGCAACTCGTGCGCTGGCGCGTCGAGATTGTCTCCCATGTGCAGCACGAACACACCCGAAAGGACCGTCAGGTGTTCGTCCTGAGTGTGCCAGTGCCCGGGGATCTTGTAGCCGTTCGGCAGCTTCAAGCGCACAGAGAACGGGCCCTTCTTCGAGGGATCGCCGTACAGGACGGTAATCCGTGCGCCCCGCGGCAGATCAGGGGGCGCGTCGCCCCACTTGATCTCGTTCGCGTTGATGACGATCGCTTCCGATTTGCCGGCCCGCGCGCGGTCCGCGCCCATGGCGATTCCTGCGATCGCGAGCGCAAGCGCGGCGAGTTTCAGTTTGGTCTTCATGGCGTGTCTCCTTCGATGCACGAGTTCGTCGTGCCCGTCGCGTAGTTACCTCGCGACGTCGGAGCGCACCATGACCGATCGTCCGGATCCGTTGCTCCAGCGTCCAGGCGGCCACGACAACGAAACGCAGGGAACCCGCGGCGCGTGGCGGTGTCCCCAGGGCATGCGTGCCATTCGCGCGCTATTCGGCGCGTCCGTGATGGGACCTCGGTTCCTTCTGGCGGTAGCAGTCGTCCTCGTCGGGGTCCCCCGCGGCGCGGGTGCGCTGATGATGGACAGCACCTTCGAATCGGTGTTGGAGAGCGCGCAGACGATCGTGATCGCGAAGTACTCGTCGCCTTCCAATGGGAACAGCATCGAGACGTACGAGCTCCGTGTCGAGCGCACGCTGCGCGGCGTCCACCGGAGTCGGCTCAAGGTCAAGCCGTCGCCCAACGGACGCCCGCCGTTCGCGGACGGCACCCGCGTCGTCGCGTTCATCGACGCGACGAACCGGTGGATCTTTTACGCGACCGAGGTTGCCGGGTCCGACCTCGAGCATGGCGTGCTGGAGGTCCGCGGGTTCCGCGACTTCAACGTGCATGTCGTCACCCCCGGCGTCATGACGCTCGCGCAGCTCGAGGCGCACCTTGCGACTGGCGCGCCGATGTCCTGGACGTTCCGCGGCTCCGTTATGGTCCTTTCACCGCGGGGGCTCGTGCGATCGGGCATCGAGATCGTCGCGACGGTTCCGGGCGACAGGGTCGTCGGCACGACGGCGATCGCGAGCTCCCCCAAGCCCACGATCTCCGTTGGAGATGGCCTCTCTAGCGCCGTCGATATCACCTGGGCGCGGGAGGTGGATCACTCGCTGGCCCTGGAGGGCGTCGCGACGGGAAAGGCCCCCGACGGCGCGATCACGGTTCAGTACCGGCTCCGAGACGTCAGCCTCACCGAGGCCCAGCTGCGCGCCTACCTGGCTGATGCGAGGCGCGGACACCCGTATTACGTCCTCGAGTTGAAGAAAGGCGCGGCCAAGATCCCGGTCGTCCTCGGCAAGGACAGCTCGGGTATCGGGACGATCGGCTCCATCCCGATCACCGCTACATCGGGGCCCAACGAGATCCAGGGCGTCGTGACGAGCGGCTCCAGCAGCCCGATCATGTCAACATCTCGCGGTCGTCACTTTTTCCAGGCCGGAGACATTATAGTGTGGACGAACCAGATCGGATATCGGGCGAAGAGCGGCGGGGACACGCTGATCGAGGAGCTGATGGTCGTCGGTCCGATCAAGTGCACCTACGCGGAGGCCGGCGCCCGATCGCCCTGCACGCTCAGGTACGTCGCGACGAAGTTCACGCCGCTCTGAGCATCACTGCGCCATCTCGCGCATCGGGGACGCGGAACGAGTCGGTCGGATCCGGCGCGGGTGATACAGTCTGACCGATGTCGATCATCGAAAGCTTCAGAAAGCCGGTGATGTCGATGTTCGAGCTGGCTGACGTCTTGGAGATCGCGGCGCTTGCTATCGGAGAGCCACGCGAAGTCGAGGACCTTACTGAACGCATAGATGGTGCGACTCTCTCCAGATTCGAGATCGACGAGCGCGCACTCGAGGAATTCTCTTCGCTTCGCTCACTGGTGCGGGCCCGTAGGGGGCAGATCGACGATCACGAAGCCGGCGCTCAGAGAGCGGTCGGCGGCCAAGACAGGGGCGCCGTCGGGATGCGCGTTCCAGGGTCTGACGAGCACGCCGACCTCGTCCCTGTCGGCCCGGTGGTCCGGACGGCGGCTCGAGACGAGCTGGCGCCATGCCGCCCGATTCTCGAGCGACACGGCCCAGTCGACCCGCGGCTCGTTACGCGGAGGGGAGCAGCACGTCTCATTGCTGACTCTTTCGAGATCGGCCCCCTCATACAGAGCCACCGACGGTTCGAGCCAGGCGATCTCGAGCCGCGACCAATCGTTGGGATGGCCCGGCAACCGTGTTCGCTTGAAAAGGCCGAGACCGTCCTGCCAAGGGCCTCGCTCGCATCCTTGCGGCACCATCGTGTTGGACAGCCGGAGCGCACGCAGCGCCTCGCTGTCCCGAAACGGTCCAGCCGCCTCGCTCCCGACGGTCCAACCGTCCTCGACCAACCAAAGTCCCGGCCGCGCCGCGTTCTTCACAACTACGTAGCGCGCACCTTCGCCGGGTCGATAGAGCAAGCGACCATGCGGTACGTTCTGCGTCATGGCGAATTCACCTGTCATCATACCGACACCGACGACAGTAGAAGCCGTGGTCCTCGCCGCCAAGTCCTCGTGACAAAATACGCGCATGGCACTCGACAACGGCGGCCGGTGATGGTCGGGCGCGTTCTCCTGTTCCTCGTCGTGGTGGCCGGATCCGGCTGTGGCGCGGGTGGCGGCGCAAGCGGCAACGCGTGCGCCCAGGTGGCGACCATCAACCAATCGTGCACGACCGACACCGATTGCGTCGCGGTCATGCACACGACCAGTTGCTGCGGCTCCGAGCACTGGATGGGAATCCGCGTCTCGGAGCAGAGTCGCTTCGCGTCCCTCGAGAGCGCGTGCGACAAGACCTATCCCGGTTGCGGCTGCGCCGCCGGGCCGCCCGACACGGACGACGGATCGATCGTCGAGCTCACGGCCACGGCCGGCGTGAGCTGTCAGGCGGGGACATGCAGGACGTTCGCGCAGGCGTGTGGCCAGCCCTGCGAAGCCGGCCGCAGTTGCACGACGTGTACGGGCGATGCGGGCGCGGCCAGCTTCTGCACGCTCCGCTGCACGCAGGACACGATGTGCACCGAGCCGGGACGCACGAAGTGTCAGTTCTCGTTCGCGAACGGAGTCTGCGTCGATCCCAGCACGGCGTGCGGCGCGTTCTAGCGGTACGGGGCTTGCTCCATGGGTCCAACATGGGAGCAACAACCTCTTTCCACGCAGACATTCGAGAGCACGGCGCGTCGCGCGTAGCCTGGTTCTCGACGGCGGCGTCAGCAATCCAACAGCGGCGGAGGCATCGCAGCGTCGTATCGGTCGTCGGCGCAGCGCTTCTTTCTATCGCTGTGACGGCATGTGGGTCCGACCCCGACAAGATGACGCCGGTTCGAGCCGGCATCGTCGGTGGCCCCACCCAAGCGAGCACGGACTACGCCGTGCTGCCGCAGACCGAATATTCGTTCTTGGTCTCGTGGACGGCGTGGTGCACCTACGACGGCGTACTCCCCGACACTTCGACCACCACCGCGTGCGACGAGCAACCATTCTTGGCCCGGGTGTCCTGCGAGGGCGCACCGTGCGCGACCGACCCGGCCGACGCCGTCGGCGGAATCATGCTCCGTGGGGCCGCGACCATCCGCGTGCGGCTCACCGCGCCGGGGGATCTCCGGCTCGTCGTGGAGCTCGAGCACGCCACGACGCACGAGACGATCAAGAAAGAGATGGCGATCGCGGTTCGCACGCCGGAGAAGCTGGTTATCGACTGCATCTATAACCCCGCGCCCACGGCCGGCACCAACTGCGTTCCGAGCGGGGCGGGAACCGCTTGCACCTACGACCCCGCCAAGGCGGTTCCCTACATGCCGTGCCCGGCGACCGGAACCTTCGACGGCGAAACCGGCAGCCCAATCTCGATCTGGATTTACGGTGAGACCGGCGAGCTGCCCGTCCTGCTCAGCCCCGCCGCCGAGGTGACTTTCGGCGGCTTTCAACCGGAGCTGACCAGCTACGTACAGGCCGACCACACCCAGCCGCGAGCCGCCGGCGCCGCCGCGAGATTCAGCGCGACGATCAAGACGGCAGGCCTTTACCAGGTAAACGCACGTTTCGGTGCCCTCGAAAGCCAGCTCCAGACGGAGCTGCGGTAGGCGCCCAGGCTGCTCGATCGGCCATCACCTCCGCTGGCACCGCCAGGGTTCAGGCGTCGCTTCGGCGCAGCGATGTGAACGCCGCCCTGAGCTCCTCTGCGAAAACTTGCGGCTCCTCCCACGCGGCGAAGTGACCTCCCTTGTCGACCTCGTTGAAGTAGGCGACGTTGGGATAGGACGCCTCGACCCAGCTGCGAGGCGTCCGCCAGATCTCGCCGGGGAAGGTGGTGAAGCCGACCGGGAGCGACAGCTGCGGAGGAGCCTGGCCGGACGCGAGCGCTCGAGCCAGGGCCAGTCCGTCCTCCCAGTAGGACCGGGCCGCCGACGCGCCGGTGCGTGTCAGCCAGTACAACGTGATGTTGTCGACGATGTGTTCCCGGGTGAGATTGCCCGCGGGTTCGCCGTCGATGAAGGCACGGGCGATCTTGTAGTAGCTGTCCGTGTCGTGATCGAGCAGCCAAGCGGCCAGGGCGATGGGTGAATCATGCAGGGCGTAGCCGATCGTCTGCGGCCGCGTGGCCATCTCCAGAAAGTAGCCGAAACCGTTTTCTTTGAATGTGGCTAGCTGTTTCGCAGCCGCGCGTTCTTGCTCGGAGTCCGTCCGCTGGGGAGCGGCCAGCACTGTCACGAGCAAGTTCATATGAACGCCGAGCAGCCCCTCGGGTGCCTGCCGTCCCATCGCGTCCGTGACCAGGGCGCCCACGTCGCCGCCCTGGGCAACGTAACGGGAATAGCCGAGTCGGCGCATCAGCTCCGCCCAGGCCTGCGCGACGCGGCCGGCGTTCCAATCGAGCTCGGCCGGTTCGCCAGAGAAGCCATACCCCGGTAGGGACGGCAGCACGAGGTGGAACGCGTCCTCCGCACGCCCACCATGCGCGGTCGGGTTTGTCAGCGGGCCGATGGCCTCGAGGAACTCGATGACCGAGCCGGGCCAGCCGTGGGTCATGATGAGCGGCAACGCGTTCTCGTGGCGCGACCGCACATGGATGAAGTGGATGTCCACCCCATCGATCTCGGTCGTGAACTGCGGGAACCCGTTCAGCCTCGCTTCGCACTTGCGCCAGTCGTAATCGTTCGCCCAGTAGCGGGCGAGCTGCCGCATCGTCGCCAGTTGCACGCCCTGCGATCGATCTGCGACGAGCTCCTTGGTAGGCCAGCGCGTCGCGGCGATCCGGCCCTTCAGGTCGGCGATGGCCTCGTCCGGAACCTTGGCCTGGAACGGTCGAATGACCTCGTCGGCCAACGGTCCGGTCACTTTGGGCTGAGTTGTTCTGGATTGTGTCGCATCCATGGCAGGCCCCCTTCCTCACTCGAAAAGTTGAACACCGGCAGTTCGATGACAACCACGGGCGCTCCCGTTCAAGTGCGGCCGGTTCTGCGCCACAGCGCCACGGCCGCGGCCGCGCATCGAAACTCAGCTCGCTGCGCGTACTTCGTCGGCCGACGGTCAACTTCCGAGCTCACGCGACGACCCGTGGAAGAAAGACCCGTGGACGAGGCCGAGGCCTTCACATCCCGCGCCCGCTAGCTGGCAGGTCGTCGACCACCCACGCGCTGATCAGATCGAGCGCCGCAAACAGCAATGATCCGCGTCGAAAGGGACTGCAGGCCGCAGGCCGCAGGCAAGCTTGACATGCGAATCCGGTCAAACGGCCCGAATGCCAACAGCGCGGCTGGCAATTCCCGGCGTTTTCTGTAGAACCGGCGCATGACAAACGGCCGCTTCGACCACATCGACGATGGCCCGGTCATGGGCGCGCTGCGCGAGCTGTGGGCATGGCTGCGCGCGCGCCCGCGCCTGCTCTGGGGTGGAATCGCCGGCGTGGTCGCGCTGATCGCGCTGGTCGGCTCGTACTACCAGGTGGAACCCGACGAGGTCGGAATGGTGACGCGCTTCGGCCGCTTCGTGCGGTCCACCAGCCCCGGTCCGCACGCGAAGCTTCCCTTTGGCATCGAACGCGTGCAGAAGGTTCCCGTCGAACGCCAGCTCAAACAGGAGTTCGGCTTCCGCACCACGTCCGCCGACATCCAGAGTCACTTCAGCAAGGACGAGAAGACGGCCGCGGAATCGCTGATGCTGACCGGCGATCTCAACGTCGCGACCGTCGAGTGGATCGTCCAGTACAAGATCTCGGACCCGTACAAGTATCTCTACAAGCTGCGCGACGTGGAGGAGACGTTCCGCTTGATGGCGGAGGCGTCGATGCGCACCGTGGTCGGCGACCACAGCGTCACGGAGTTGCTCACGGTCGGCCGCGAGGCGATCGCCGCCAACGCGAAGGAGCTGCTCTCCGAGCTGTGCCGCCTCTACGACAACGGCATCTCGGTCCAGCAGTTGGTGCTTCAGGACGTCGACCCGCCCGAATCGGTCAAACCATCGTTTAACGCCGTCAACCAGGCGATCCAGGAACGCGAGCGCGCCATCAACGAAGCGTGGGCGGAATACAACCAGGAGATCCCGCGGGCGCGCGGGCTCGCGGAACAAAAGATCCAGGCGTCGGAAGGTTACGCAGTCGACCGCGTGAACCGCGCCAAGGGTGACGCGCAGCGCTTCATTGCGCTCGAGGAGCAATACCGCAAGGCGCCCGATGTGACGCGTACGCGCCTCTACCAGGAGACGCTTTCCGCGGTGCTGCCAGGCGTTGGAAAGAAGCTGATCTTCGACGAGAAGGCCAGGGGGATCCTGCCGATGTTCCCGCTCGGCGTGACGCAAGAGGCGCCCGGCCCGAAGGAGGCGCCGTGACGCTGCGGACGCTGCTGATCGGCGGCACGCTCGTGATCGTCGCGATCGCGACCATCTCGTCGTCGTTCTACACGGTGGCCGAGACGGAACAGGTCGTGATCACCCAGTTCGGCCAGCCGATCGGCCAGCCGATCACGCAACCCGGCCTGCACGTCAAGCTGCCGTTCGCGCAGGACGTGAACGTGTTCGATAAGCGCTGGCTCGAATGGACCGGCAACCCGAACCAGGTGCCGACGCGCGACAAAAAGTACATCTGGGTCGAGACGTACGCGCGCTGGCGCATCTCCAACCCACTGCTGTTCTTTCAACGACTGCGCGATGAGCGCGGCGCGCAGTCACGCCTGGACGACATCATCGACGGCGATTCGCGCAACGTCATCGCGAACCACAACCTGATCGAAGCGGTGCGGGAGAGCACCCGTGCCTTCGAGAAGGCGGACGACGTCGAGGACGTGATGGAGACCGAGGCGACACGCCAGGCCGAGCTCGGGCGCCACAAGCTCACCCGGCTCATCCTCGAGCGCGCGTCGAAGGTGATGCCCGATTACGGCATCGAGCTGGTCGACATCCAGATCCACCGCATCAACTACATCGAGAGCGTGCAGGCCAAGGTCTTCGAGCGGATGATCTCCGAGCGCAAGCGCATCGCCGACCGCCACCGTTCCGAAGGCCAGGGCAAGAGCGCCGAGATCCGCGGCAAGAAGGAGCGCGAGCTCAAGGTGATCGAGTCCGAGGCGTACCGCAAGACGCAGGAGATCATGGGTCGCGGCGATGCCGAGGCGACGGGCATCTACGCTGCGGCGTACAATCGGGATCGCGAGCTCTATCGGTTCGTACGCACGATGGACACCTACCGCGCGACCGTCGACAAGAACAGCTGGCTGGTGCTGTCGACCAGCGCCGACATCTACAAATACATGCAGACGGTGGGGGGCGGCGGGGGCGGCGGCGGTCACGCTGCTCCGCATCCGCCCAAACGCTGATGGCGGCTGGCGCGGACGATCCCTACGTCGTGCTCGGGGTGGCGCGTTCGGCCACGCCGGCGGAGATCAAGGCGGCGTACCAGGCGCTGGTGGGCAAGTACCACCCGGATCTGCACCAGCAGAACCCGCTCGCCGATCTGGCCAGCGAGCGCATGGCGGAGATCAACCGCGCCTACGAGCTGCTGTCGGATCCCCGGCAGCGCGCCGCTTACGATGCGGGTTTTCGGACGTGGCCGGGCAGCAGCGGCACGCCCGCGCAAACCGCAGCCGGCGGCGCCAGGCGCACGGGCCTCACGATCCTGACGATCGCGGCGCTCCCGCTCATCTTCTGGGTGGCGATGTTGCTGGTGCGCGCGCTGCGCCTGCTGCTGGTACGGCTGTTCGGCGAGGCGGTCGGGATCGGCGGCGGCCGCGTGGCCGCGCTGGTCGTGATCGCTGGCATCGTCGTGCTGGTTGTCGCCTGGCGAAAACGACGGCGGTAATTCGTCGAGGCTGAGTCGTTATTCGACGACGATCGGCGCGACCGTCGTGGTGCCGGCGGATCCGCGTGTGATTTTGCGTATCGCTGACGGACCTGAAACGCTCCGTTGACGAATCCGGCTGGATACTCGCGTCTTGAGGGCCCGGCCGCCTAGGAGGTTCGTCATGGGGCTACTTCGTCTGAGCCACGAGAGACCGGAGGTCACGCCGGACGTCAGCGTGCGCGAGACCACCCGCATCATGGCCGAGTCGCACATCGGCGCGATCGCGGTGCGCAAAGGCGCGGCGATCGTCGGGATCTTCAGCGAGCGCGACCTGATGAAGCGCGTCGTCGCCGAGGGCCGTGATCCTGTCACGACGCGCGTCGGGGACGTCATGAACACGGACATCGTCAAGGTCTACGACTCCGACTCGGTCGAGACCGCGGCGTCGGCGATGCGCTCGCACCACGTCCGTCACGCCGTGATCATCGACCAAGCGGGAAGCTATCTCGCACTCCTGAGCGAGCGCCACCTGCTCTATGACGTCATGACCGCGCTCGAGGCGAAGGTCGGCGACCTCACGGGCTACATCATGACCGATGGTCCGGGCGGCTGACCTTTCTCGGCGATTTCATCGGCCCCTCTCAGCTTCTCGAAGCCCAAGCAGAAACGCCGCTGATCGGCAGAGCGGATCCGATAATCTGAAAGCGTGCACTCGGACGATCCTCGTATCGGCACGATCCTTCAAGGGCGCTACCGCGTCCTCGATGCGATCGCCGCCGGGGGGATGGGGATCGTCTACCGGGGCGAGCGCGTCGGGCTGGAGCGGATAGTCGCGATCAAGTTTCTGCATAGCGAGGTCGCGGCCTCGGAACAGTTCCGGAAGCGCTTCGAGATCGAGGCGCGCGCGATGAGCCGCCTGTCACACCCACACTGCGTCTCCGTCATCGACTTCGGGATGGCCGACGTGCCCTACTTCGTCATGGACTACGTGACGGGGCGGCCGCTCGGCAAGCTGATCGAGCAGGGTCCGCTCCCGATCAGGCGCGCGCTCCACATCACCCGCCAGCTCCTCGCGGGGCTGGCCCACGCTCACAGCCAGGGGATCGTCCATCGCGACATCAAGCCCGACAACCTGATCCTGGATGAGGCGCTGGGCACGCGCGATCACCTCCGGATTCTCGACTTCGGGCTGGCGAAGCTGCGTGACTTCGGCGTCGACCTCACGTCAGGACTGGCGATCGGGACGCCGTCGTACATGGCGCCGGAGCAGACGCTGTCAGAGCCGGTCGACACGCGCACCGACCTCTACGCGGTGGGAATCGTCCTTCACGAGATGCTGACAGGGACCAAGCCGTTCAAGGCCGATTCCACTGCCCAGCTGATTCAATTGCAGCGCCTGGGCGCGCCCGTGCCGATCCGGACCGTCCGCCCCGAGGCAGGATTCTCGACGAAGCTGGAGGCCATCGTGCTGCGCGCGCTCGCCAAGCGACCCGCCGCGCGATTCCAAACGGCGGGCGAGATGGCCGCGGCTCTCGAGGCGGTGCCGGACGCGGCTTCCGCAGATGAGGGGCTCGCGTTGACCATCGCGGCGCCCGTAGAAGTCTCCGTGACCGCCACCGTGAAAGACGCGCCTGCCGCCGCAACGCCCGGGGCGCGGCGCATATCCGCCGGGCACCCCCGCGTGCTGCTCGCGGCAGGTTTGGTGGTCGCGGCAACAGGCCTGGTTGTTGCCGCCTTCTGGCCCGCGCGCAACAGCCCGGAGCCGCCAAGCCCGCCGCCTGCAACCAAGATCGCGGCACCGGCGGCGATGCCGCGGCAGCAGCCGCCGGCCGCACCGGCCAGCGATCATCGGCTCGATGAGGTCCCCGCCCAGATCGTTTCGGGCCACAGCGCGTCCCGCGAGGCTGCGCTGAAGACCATCGCGCGCCCCCACAAGCAGGCACCCTCGAATGCAGATCTCGCGTATCGGGAGGGCAACGCCTTTGCGGCCAAGATGTGGTGGTCCGAGGCGCTCGCCTCTTACCGTGAGGCAATCCGGCTCGATCCGCGTTACCGCGAAGACCCGCGCCTCATCAACAACATGATCGGCGCGCTCATGAGCTCGTCATTCCACAACAAGGGCGCGCGGTTTCTTCGCGACGAGATCGGAGCCCCCGCCGTTCCGCTGCTCGAGAAGGCGAGCCGGGAGGCCGAGTCAACGACGACCCGCAAACACGCGGCGGCATTGCTGCTGTCCATGCGCCGGCGGTAGGTCGGCGCGGCAGGCGGGCTTGCGCCCTCACGTCCCGGCGGGGATGAACAGGATGTCGGTGCGGCGGTTGCGCGCCCTGCCCTCCGCGGTCTTGTTGGTGGTGAGCGGATTCGTCGCCCCATTCCCGCGCGCGAGCAGTCGCCGCCGGTCGATGCCACGGCTGGCTAGGTAGTCGACGATCGCCTGAGCCCTTCGCTCGCTCAGTCCCTGGTTCCAGGTTTCGTCGCCGACGTTGTCGGTGTTGCCCTCGACCCGGACGTACATGCCGCCCGCCATCTGCACCTGCGGGACCACGTGCAGGTTCAGCATCGCCATCGCCTCGCCCGACAGGTCGATCTTGCCGCTGTGAAAGCCGATGCTGATCGGTTTCGTGAACAGCGGCTTGCCGGTGGCGGCGATCTCCGGCTGATATTTCTCGGTCCGGGTCGCCACGCGCTTCCCCTCCGCCTCCCAGATGCGCCGCACGATCCGGTCGTCGCGCAGGGTGGCCGGTGCGAAGCGGTCCTTGATCTCTGCCTGTGGGTAGTTGATCCAGATGCCGTCGGCCTGGTTGTAGACGCGATCGAACGCGGGCGGCTGGCCGTCCAGGCCGAACATCCGCACGTTGTCGGCCAGCGTCGTCCATCTGGCCCAGCCGAACGCCTTCAGCGTGGCGTCGTAACCGAGCTCGTCGCGGAAACGCGAGCAGACGGTGGCGACCAGGCGCGCCGCCGCGGGACGATCGCCTTCTGCCTTCTTCACGCCCGCGAACCAGACGCGCGCCAGCTTGACGGCCAGCTCGGGATAAAGGTCGAGGAACTCGCGACGCGCCACCAGCGTGTCGGCGACCAGCTCGGTCGCGTCGGCCGTCGAGAACAGCCGGTGCGCTCCCGGCCGGCTGGCGAGCGCCAGCGTCACGTCTGGCTCCCACAGGCAGGCGACGTCGATCTGTCCCTTGCCGAACAGGATGCGCGCGTAGGTGAAGTCGTCCATCGAGAAGCTCGTCGCCTTGCGCACCTGCGCGACCTCGTCGGGGGTCAGGCGCGAGTTCGTGAGCATGAACTCCAGCACCGTGTGGTCGGGCGAGAACATCAGCACGGCCGCCTTGTGCCCGATGACGTCCTCCACCTTCTTGATGTCGCGACTGGCCACGCAGGCATCGCCGCCGCGCGACCAGTCGATCTGGATGAAGGCGCGGACGTCGGCGCCGGCGGCCTTGAAGCCGCCCAGCGCGATGGGCAGCTCGTCGACCGTCTCCCAGACCGCGTCGACCTTGCCCTCCTGCAGCGCCTTGTTCTTGCTGGGCGCGTCCTCGATGAACGTGATCTTGAGGTCCAGCCCCTCGCCGGCCGCGGCCGAGCCCGGTTGCGTCGTCAGGCCACCGTTGCCCACCACCAGCGCCAGGTGGCCGGGCCACTGCGACAGTGCGACGGTGACGGCGCGGCGCCCGGGTTGCGGCGCCGCCGGCGGCGCCGCGACGGCGGAGACCGGCGCGGGTTTGCCCTCGGGTTTCGACGGTGCGGCGGCGGGCGTGGCGTCGGGCCGATCGCCCAGGGTGAACAGCAGCACCGCCGCGGTCGGCACGCCGAGGATGGCGATGGTTGCCGTCGATGAGCGGTCCCAGGCCATTGGCGTTCAGCCGACCGTGCTGCCGCGGAACCGGCGCATGCCCGGCGGCGCCTCGACGGCGCGACGCGGGGATGGCGCGGCGTCAGACGGCGACGGCGGCGACGGCGGCCGCACCGGCGGCGGCTCCGCCTCGAGGCGCGCGACCGCGTCGCCGATCCGCCGCGCCACCAGGTTCGCGGCCATGCGCAGCGCCGCCATGTTGACCGAGCCTTCGGCGAGGATGCAGAGCAGGCTGTCGCCGACCGATCTGAGGTAGACGCGGTGGTCGCGGAAGCGGACCACGCCCGCCTCCACTTCGTCGCCCCCCGCCGCGAACGCCTCCCGCATCCGCACCAGCCGGCTGCCCGCCTCCGCCAGCACGCCGTCCTCGAACATCGCCGGGATCTCGCGCGCCACCAGACGGCCGTTGGGCGTGCAGACGAAGCTCCCCATCACCCCGCCGACGTCTTTCATGGTCGCCAGGCTGGCGCGCATGCCGTCGGACAGCGCGGTCGCTTCCCCGCCGGTCACAGGCCCAACCTCGCGCGCAGCGGCTGCAGGTCCGCCTCGGCCCGCGGCCGAAGCACCACCGTGTCGCCGTTGGTGTCGACGAACGCCAGGCACCGGCCCTCCGTGAAGGTGCACTCGAGGGCGGTGAACCCCTCCAGCCCCAGAAAATCTCCCGCCAGCTCCAGCAGCCGCCGAACGTAGGCCGCCATCTCCGCTTGCTCCTCGGTTCCGCCGTTGTTCGTGAGGATCGCGCCGTGCGGCGCCAGCCGCAGCATCACCGAAAAATCCGCGCTCGGGAGGTCGGCGCGTGCGGCCAGATGCGGCGGCAGTTTGCCAACGTCTGTGTTTCCCATGGTGGGTGCTCCTTCTTCCTCCAGGTCGAACATCGCAATCTCTTCCAGCGGCTCGCGAGCCGCCGCCGCCGCGCGCGCGGGCGCGGGTTCCGCGGCGCCCCGCACCGGGAACGCGACAAGGTTCGAGGCTTCATCCTGTCGCCGCGCCACCTCCAGGATCAGCGCTTCGTGCGAGGTCGAAATCGTCGGCGCCTCCGGCCAGGGGCGCTCGCAGGGCTGGAACGATCCGTTGGTCCAGCCGAGGATCTCCAGCGCGGCTTCCTCACCGGTGTGCTCGGTCGTCATCGCGTGAACGATCTGGCCGCGGTCGAAGTAGAGGTAACCGATGCCCTCGCCCGTCACCAGCACGACAATCCGCGACCCGGCCAGACATTCCATCTGTACGAGGTCCCACAGGCTGACGCCCGCGAGCTTCGCGCGGAATCCCGCCGCCCGTCCCGGCTGAACGCCGGGGACGGTCTTGTCGTCGTCGTCGTTTTCCACGACGCCCTGCAACTCGATGGTCACCTTGCGGTCTCCTTGCTTGTTCATTCGGACATCGGCTCCGGTTCGGCGCTGTATCCCTCGAGCCCCATCTCGGGGACGTCGAGGCCGGCAAGCTCTTCACGCCGGGAGACGCGGTTGCCCACCAGGGCGTCGGTGATCCGCAGCGCCACGAACGTCACCGCCGCGACCCAGACGACACACGTCAGGATGCCGATGCATTCGGCGAGCAGCTGCTTCGGATCTCCGTAGAACAGTCCGCGCACCTTGCCGGGCACGCCGTTCCAGCCGTCGCCGTAGCGGCCGTCCGCGAACAGGCCCAGCGACAGAATTCCCCACGCGCCGCAGGCGCCGTGCACCGACGACGCCCCGACGGGATCGTCGATCTTCAGAACGTTCTCGATGAACATCGCCGAGTTGATCACCAGCACGCCGGCGACGGCGCCGATCAGGATCGCCGCCGGCGCCGTGACGAAGGCGCAGGGCGCGGTGATCGCGACCAGGCCCGCCAGCATGCCGTTGCACAGCCAGCTGACGTCCGGCGCGCCGAAGCGGAACTTCATCCAGAGATAGGCCGCGAACGCGCCGGCGGACGACGACAGCATCGTGTTGACCGCGATGACCGCGGTCCGCGTGTCCGTGCCCGACAGGGTCGAGCCCGGGTTGAACCCGAACCAGCCGAAGGCGAGGATGAACGTTCCCAGCACCGCCATCGGGATGTTGTGGGCGGGGATCGGCTGGGCCTTCCCGTCGGGGCTGAACTTGCCCACGCGCGGGCCCAGCACCCAGGCGCCGACCAGCGCCGCGACGCCGCCGACCAGGTGGACCACCGAGCTGCCCGCGAAGTCGACGTGGCCGTGCCCGAGACCGAAGTTGCGCCCCAGCGCCGACAGCCAGCCGCCGCCCCACACCCAGTTCGCGTAGATCGGATAGGTGACGGACGCGATCACGAAGCTGAAGATCACGAACGACGAGAACCGCCAGCGTTCGGCCATCGCACCGGTGGGGATCGTCGCGGTGGTGTCCATGAACACCATCTGGAACAGGAACAGCGCCGCGATCGGCGACGTGTAGACCGCCGGCGTCAGGAAGAAGCCCTGCGTTCCCCACAGGCCGAACTCCTTGCCGCCGATGTGCACCACGAACTCGCCGGACAGCGTCGCGTCGTTACCGAACGTCGCCAGCGCGCCGACGCCTCCCATCTGCAACCCGAACCCGAGCGCCCAGAAGCCGATGATGCCGATCGAGTACACGAGGAAGTTCATCCCCATCGTGTGGGCGACGTTCTTGGCACGCGTCAGCCCGGTCTCGACCAGCGCGAACCCGGCCTGCATGAACATCACCAGGAACCCGCACAGCAGCGTCCAGGTGATGTTCAGCGCCGTCTGGCCGGACTGAACCTGCGCCTGTACGTCGGCAAGCTGCTTGGTCAGTTCTGCAACCGTCGGTTCCGTCAAGCGAATCCCCCGAACCAGGATCCGACGGGAACGGTCAAGGGGTCGTTTCCAGAGCGCGAAATCTGGGTAGCTTCCGCGTGACACGCGCGTGTACGCGAGCCCGCGAGCGGGCACGAGGCGACCTACTCGACGACGATCGGCGCGACGGTGGTCGTGCCGGCGCCGTAGAAGCCGGAGGTGGGAATCTATTTCGCCGGCATGCCCGCGGCTGAATCGGTCGAAGCGGTGTCGGCGAAGATCCCGACGGTGCCCGGCGTTGAAATGTACTTGTAGACGAGCTTCTTGCCGCAGCCGGTGACGCCGTAGGTGGTGGGCGTGAGGATCTTGATGTCGATGTCGGCATCGGGACACGACAGTTCGAAGGTCAGCCGTTCGCGAAACGAGTTCCACTTGTCAGCCTCGTACTGGAGCACGTCCGAACGGCCGCATCCGGTCACGACCTGGCAGAGCGTCGCGGTCTCCGAGATCGTGATCTGCGACTGCTCGCAGTGGAGGCTCGAAGCCGCCTTCGGTTTCAACGTCGTGGCGTAGGTGCTGCAAGCGACCGCGAAGCACGCCAGGCCGCCGGAGAGAACCGTCATCGAACGAAGCTTGGTCATGGTGCACGGTAGCCCAGATGTCCCGGCCGCGACATCAGACTCAGGTTGCGGAGACGTCGTTTCGCGTCGGCGGCGCAACTGCTGAACCGTCGAACGCGGAGGATTCACACGCCGTGTGCCGATCCTGAGCCGCTTCATCGCGTGACGACATCTGCTGGCCGCGGACTTCAGGACAGGAGGCACACATGGACGGGATGACTTTCAGGAAGGCCGTATTGGCGCTGTTGCTGCTCGCAGGTTGCAGCGAGATGGGCGACGAGGGTGTCGCGACGCACGCGGGGGCGATTCGCTGCTACGACGGCAACGGGATCCCCAGCAGCGATCCGGAATGTCCGTGGCGGGGACCGTGGTCGCGGCTGGCGCCGGAAAATCTCAGCGCGGACATCACGCATACGCTGTCCCCGGCCCTGTGCGCGGCCAACCCCGGCCCGAGCTTCCTGACCGTGTCGGTCGACAGCAGCGGCCGCTACCGCACGTTTCAGTGGAGCAACGCCTCCCGCGCTACCAGCTGGGGCAACTACGGTTTCAAGACGTTCGTGTCGAAGCCCGCGTGCACGTTCCGGGAAGACGAGGCCAACGGACAACTTGGCATCGTGCTGGCCGGCAAGGCCACCGACAACAAGATGTACGCGAGCCCGGGCATCATGGCGCCATTCGGGATCCCACAGCAGAACCCGGTCCCGGTCTCGGGCACGCCCGGGCAGTTCGCGCTCGTCAGCAACACGGCCATCACGAACGGCGGCCAGCCGGCGATCGCGGGTCGCACCTCCGGAGACACGTTGATGCTGCTGGCGTTCATGGCCGAAGGAAACCGCACCATCCAGGCGCACACCCGAAACCTTCCCTACGTCGGCAATACCTGGTCCACCAACCCCATCACCGGCCCCACCCTGCCGACCGGCTGGACCGCGCACGGCGCGCCGAGCATCTCAGTCCTGCCCATCACGTTCCGCATCGTGGTTCACGCGCGCAACGGTACGACGGACAGGATGTTCGAGGTCCACTTCTACAAGAACGGCAGCACCATGCGGTTCTCGGACGGCCTCGGTCAGCCGGTTTCGTCCTGGCTCATGCTCGGGAACATGGGAATGATCACCCAGAATACGAGTCCCGCGATCGTCAACCTCACGGCTACCCTCGATCACCCGGGCTACCAGACCATCTTCTTCCGCCGAAACAACGACATCATGCAGACGAGCGACGCCGGCAACCCGGTGCTCCGCGTCGCGCCGAACAACGCCCCACCGTTCACCGGCGATCCGGCCGCCGTAGTCGGCTTCCCGTTCGAGATGGCGAGCGACTACATGCTGGTCTCCCGGACGCAGACGACGAACCAGCTCTTCTTCCTCCCGAGCAAACCGAACGCGACGAGTGACGGGTTCATCGGGCCGTAACCCGGTCTCAGGGCTGCGCGCGGGCGCCGACACTACTCGACGACGATCGGCGCAACGGTGGTCGTGCCCGCGCCGTAGAAGCCGGACGTGGGCGCGCCGGTGATCGGGATCGGCGTGCCGGCGCCGCTCGTCAGGTCGATCTTCACCAGCAGCCCGCTACTGCTGAAACCGTAGGCGATGCCACCCCAGTAGCCGAGGCCGTAGAGGCCGGTGGCGCCGGTGGCGCCGATGACGCGAATGATCCGTCCGGTCGCCGGATCGACCTCGGCGATGCGATCGCCGTCGGGATCCGCGGTCACGCTGCCCTTCGGGATGATGGTGACGTATGCGCCGCCGCCGACGATCGACACGATGTCGCCGCTCGACATCCACGGATTGGCGGCGCCGGGCGCGTTGAGGTTGCCGACGCCGGACACCATCCCCGTGTCCGGATTGATCATCACGTACGCATCGTTGACGTAGCCGACCAGCGCCTCCCGATCGGGCAGCACCGTCCCGACGGGCACGAACGCCAGCGAATTGGGGTACGAGCCCGTCCTCAGAACGGTGCAGGCGGCGGTCTTCTTGTCGATGGTGACCAGCCGCCCCACGATCACGGCGTGCTCCGACATCGCCGCGGTCCCGACCATGTCCCCGCCGCGGTCGATGGCGATGTCCAGCATCTCCGCGACCCCGTCCGTTCCCTGCAGGCAGCTGAAGTCGCCGACGGTCACGAACGTTCCGCCGACGGGATCGAACTTGTAGAGCGTCAGTGCGCTGTGCCCGTACACCTCGCCGACCCGCGGATCGAGATCCGTCGGCGCGAACCCGTCGGCCAGCGGCGATCCGTCGGGCGGCGTGATCTGGAGATCGACCCCGGGCCGATCGGCGGCGCCGCCGTCCGCGGGTGACATCGAGCCGACGCGCGCGCAGCCGAGCGCCAGCCAGGCGAGGCACAGGCCGCGACGCATCGCCACGACCGGAGTATCGCGCCCCACCGCGAGCGGGGCAATCGAGTCAAGCGTCCACGCGCAGGCCGACCAGCGTCTGTCCCGGACGCACCAGCGCGCCGGGCGCGCAACAGACAGCGACGACCACGCCCGCGGCCGGCGCCAGCACGGGCGTCTCCATCTTCATCGTCTCGAGAACCACGAGCCGGTCGCCCGCGGCGACGCGGGTTCCCGCCGGCACGGTGATCTGCCAGACGCTGCCGGTGACGGCGGCGCGGACGGCGAGCGCGCCCGCGGGCACTGCCTCCTCCGCGGCCGCCGCGACGTCGACGACCTCGGGCGGTGGGGGCAACGACGCCCACCGCTCGCGCTCGGCGACGAAGGCGGCGCGCTGGCGCGCGCGGAAGGCCGCGATCGAGGCCTGGTTCTCGTCCAGGAACGCGCGGTAGTCGGCGTAGCGGAACGTCGTCTCCTCGATCTTCAACCCGACCCGCCCGCGCGGAAATGCGGCGCGGAAGCCGAGCAGCTCCTTTTCGCTGACGGGGAAGAACCGGATCTGGTCGAAGAAGCGCAGCAGCCAGGGCGTACCGCGCGCGAACTCCGCCGTCTCGTGAAAGCGGTTCCACATCTGGCAGGTGCGCCCCACGAACTGATACCCGCCGGGCCCTTCCATCCCGTACACGCACAGATACGCGCCTCCGATACCGACCGCGTTCTCGGGCGTCCA
>Ga0207681_10000934_pt1 | contig 19027 bp, 14 predicted proteins | sample KBSS53metaG_FD_184324 | JGI IMG/M metagenome (GOLD analysis project Ga0207681, IMG submission 184324) | Switchgrass rhizosphere microbial communities from Kellogg Biological Station, Michigan, USA - KBS S5-3 metaG (SPAdes) (version 2) | ecosystem: Host-associated > Plants > Roots > Rhizosphere... | reverse complement strand
GTATTGCAGCGGCCCGCCGAGCTGAAACGTCGGCGCATCGTAATTGCCGGGCGTGACGTCGCGGGTTTGTCCGGTCAACGCATTCGCGATGAAGGTGTGCGTACGCGTCCCGTCCTTCCAGGCAGTCCAGTGGCGGTAAAGTAATTCGTCCGCCATGTGGGCCTTGAGCGAGCCGCCTTGCCAGCGGTCGGCGATTCGTTTGTTGCAAGCGTCATCGCCATTGCATTCGGGATAGACGTCTGACGAAAACGCAATCCACTTGCCGTCAGGCGACCAGAGCGGATCGGAAACTCCAGTGGACAAGTTCGTGAGCTTGCGCCAAACACCCTTGCCGCTGGCATTTATCAAATAGAAATTTGCGCTACCGTCTTTCGAGCTGATGAAGAGGATTTGTTTGCCGTCCGGCGACCAGAGCGGAGAGGATTCGCTTTTCTCGCCCGTCGTCAATTGCCGCAGATTCGTGCCATCGAGATTCATGGCCCAGATGTGCGTGTTCTTTTTGGCGTGCGCCAGATCAGAAACGCCGAGTGCGAAAATTACAGTTTTGCCGTCAGGCGAAATATGCAAATCGGAGATGTTCTTAACGCGATAAAGATCTTCGATGGTGAAGGCTCGCTTCTGAGCCAGTAGCGGAGTGGAAGATAGCAACAGGAAAATAGATAACCAGAAAACGCGACGCATCATTCGGTAGACTCCTTGAACGATTGAGATGACCCGCAACCTAAAGGGGAAACAGTTGTGGTTGGTGGCAGGTATTCTATTACGAAATGAGCAAAGAGCAATTACGAATCGAATAGGCGGTAGTGTCGCATTTTAAAAGTCTCTGTGCGTCCTTTGTGTTCTCTGTGTCTCTGTGGTGAATTCATTGCTCAAACCTCCACCACAGAGACACAGAGAATACAAAGGACGCACAGAGGAAATCTCAAACTGCGATACCACGTCTCAGATCAAGAGTTAAGGCCGGGTTGGGCGCGGTCTTCGTCCACGTGGAGGTCTTTGAACCGGAGCTGTGTTAGGAGCCCGCGTCGTTGAAGCGTACTTGATAAACTCGGGCGTATCCGTATTGATGGTCATGCCTCTTGCGATCAGTGTCGCTAGCGGCCATTTGGGGTCTTCGAAAACCTTGTCGCCTGCCGGCACATACTCTACGCGGGCGGTCAAAGTTCCATCATCGTTCCGGCTGGCATAATGAATGGCGCATCCAGCCTGCACTCCGGCGCCGCGTTTGCTCGCTCCCAGGTCAACATAGCCACACTCGAAGCGCTCGACACTACGACCGCCCGAACCTTCCGGGGCTATCGCCGTCGCGCGAACCCGCTCGAAGAGTTGACCACGAGCCAGGACGCCTTGCCGGGTACGCAGCGGTTGGTACACCGGCCAGTCAACATCAAAGCCAACCGGCTTGCGGTCGTTAGCAAACCAGATGGCAACCTTCGAACCGCCGCCGATAACCGGCACGCCGCGCACCTCGCGCCCAAAGATCGCGATGCTGGCGACGACCTCCTCCTGCGACTTCCCGTCCGGGCTGATGCTTTCATCACGCAGGTATTTCGCGCCCAGGAAGGTCAATGACTCTTCGGAACCGAGTTTGACAAAGTCGCGCAGCGCCTCCTTGATAAAGTTGCGCCCGATCTTTTCCAGCTCGTCCTTTTCAATCATGCGTCCTGACGCGCGCGCGCGTTCGAGCTCGCGCGGATCGTCGATGTTCCCGCGGAACCGAAACCTGGTGCCGTCTGCGGACACCTTGAGCGAAGAGTTTGGGCCAACGAAGGCGGTGTTGCGTTTATCCGTCCGCGCCGCCTGGAGGCCGGCTGCTGTGATTCGTGGGCCAAAAGGATTACCTCTGCGTGCGGCGACGGCCATCAATTGACGCACAACGGCGTCTCGTCCGGGACCGCGTCCGGGTTGCAACAACAGTACCGCCTCTTTTCCGAAGCCTTCGCGCAGGGCTTTGCGCGTAAGCCCGACAAGATATTCAGAGTGACCCCGACGCGGCTTCACCGCAGGCGGATATTTTTCCTGCAGCGCCACAGGCTGCGCGCCGGCTGGCTCAGATCTCTCCCCGTTCGCGATTGTCGCCAGGACGATCGCAACCGCGCTCGCGAAAACCAGGGAGGCGCCAATCTTCACAGTCAGGCCGCGGTGGTTACCAGCTCTCGGCTGTCGATTGTTTTCCCTTGTATTCATTTTGAACTCTCCTTTCGTTTGGCTAACGGGCAGGCGTGACCGATGTCGCGCTCGTTAGTTATTGTCAATCTTCGAGGAGCAGTACCAGTTGACATCGCCATCGCGGAGTCTCGTGAAGCTGCCGAAGTTCTGCCACGTCATGGTGTTTTTGCGGGATTTGCAGTTCGACTCGCTCGTTCCCGTGGCGAGCACCTTCACATCCTGGTCCTCAGCCCAGTCGCCGTTGCCGTCGAACCAGGCCCACTTGATCGTCTCGCCGTCCTGCAGGTTATCGGCAAAGTCTTCGCCGCACTCATTAGTGGTGACTGAGTCGTAGAGTTTGTCGTGACTGCCGAGCGCCATTCGCAAGCCGCCGCGAAACGTGCCGCGCCAGCGATTGATGAGACTCGTACTCGAGTCGGCGCTGGTCAGCGTTTCGCAGGCGTAGTTCGCGAAAATCGAGAGCTTGGTGCTCTCATCGCCCAGCCGCCAGCTATCGGTGTTACTGCGAGCGCGAATGTCTTGGTCCCACATCACCAGGCGGACGTCAGTGTCGTTGATAGCGCCACCGTGCGTGTTTGTGTACAGCAGGCTGACGGTGTCAGCACCCATGCCGGCGCAACCGTCGCAAGATCCGTAGAGAGTTCTGGCGCCATGGAGGTTCCAGTAAAAATCAAAGATATCAGTGTCGTTGAGTTCATCATTGAACCAGTCGCACCTGTCCCATGAGTAGGGCAGTTCGTCTCGCCAATCGTTTTGATAATCTGCCTGGCACAGTGTGCCAAAGTGAGCCTGTGGATGGACCACAGTCACACCTGCCAACGTAGCGGCGAGCAAGAGCAGGGCTACGCGAGCAACGCTGAAAAAGGAATTCCCAGGTCTTTCCATTTTCGTTCTCCTTTCTGGTTGCGGGTCGTTGAGCAGCTTGCGCTGTTTGGAGTAAAGGTGAGCCCGAGCCGGGCCTCGAAAGCCAAGACGGCTGAGGCAAGAGTGAGAAACGGTTCCTTTTATACCCAGCACAGAAGGGGTGTCAACTATTAGCGGCAGTGACCTAAATCAGGGTTGCTGTTGGATTCAAACTGACAGAGTCTGATTCAAGTTGACCTCTGCGCTTAGACCCATCTCCAGCAAAGACGAATGAGATCCGCATCTTCTCCTCGATAAAAAGAACTCAGCGAAGAAAAGCGATAGTTGGCACATTGGTTGCTCAGTAGCTCCGCGCCCCAGCCCATTTTGGGCGATTTGCTAAACACTCACGCTTAGCACCTGGTCTTGAACTACTCATGAAGAAAAATCTTCCCCCACTCGTGAAGAAGCTCATCAGCTTTGCCCTCGTTCTGTATCTCACCGTCGGATTTCTCGCCGTCAAACCGGCCCGGTCACAATCACTGTTGGGCGGTCTCACACAAACAACGCAGAATGTTTTGCAGGTGGTCAAGATTTCCAGCGACTTGCTCGACCTGGTGCTCCAGGGAAAAATCGGCGAGCGAGCAAACGTTGTGGTCCAGTCCAATGGTCCCTGGAATTTCACGCTCGATACTCTCGTGTTGCTGCTCGGCGGCAAAGTAACGGCAACTTATAACAACTTCAACATGCGCGCCATTGAGATGCCTCTCGGCGGCGTTCTGCAACTCGCGACTAATCTGCAGGTCTCTTACGTTTCACTGGACCGGCCGGTGAGTTTGCTTGGTCATTTGTCAGCGACTACCGGCGCCGACGCAGTTAGTACGTCCAGCAATTCCGACACTGGTTTGGATGGGACAGGCATCGGCATCGCCGTGCTCGATTCCGGAATTTATACTGCTCACCGATCTTTCCTCGGCAAGAACAACAACATTCGCGTGGTGGTGAACAAAGATTTCACCGGCGAAGGCCGCACGGACGATGCGTATGGCCACGGCTCTCACGTCGCTTCGATTGCCGCGGGCAATGACCGTGTTTCGAGCGGAGCCTATCTCGGCATTGCTCCGAACGCTAACGTCATCAACCTGCGGGTATTGAATTCGCAGGGTACCGGCTCGACGGCCCGGTTGCTGTCCGCGCTTGACTGGGTGATGTCTAATCGCGCGGCCTACAACATTCGTGTGGTGAACCTGAGTCTCGGTTCGGCGGCGGTCGATTCCTATCAGTTTGATCCTGTGTGCAAGGCTGTGCGCCGGCTAGTTGATGCTGGAATCGTGGTCGTGGCCGCGGCTGGAAACAACGGACAAAACTCGTCGGGACTGAAAACTTACGGTCAAATTCACTCGCCGGGTATCGAACCCTCGGCGATCACGGTGGGTGCTTCGAACAGTTACGGAACCGATGCTCGTGCCGACGATACGATTGCGTCGTATAGCTCGCGCGGTCCAACCCGCGGTTATTCAACCGATTCAAGCGGGCTGAAACACTACGACAATCTCATCAAGCCGGACCTCGTCGCCCCCGGCAATAAGATTGTGGCGGTGGAAGCCGTCAGGAATCTTCTGGTAACTCAGCATCCGGAGCTGGACGCGGGAGTAAGCTCAGTCGATAACCGCAAGATGATGCGTTTGAGCGGTAGCTCGATGTCTACGCCGGTCGCTGCGGGAGCCATCGCACTCGTGTTGCAGGCCAATCCGAAGCTGACGCCGAATCTGGTCAAAGCAATTCTGATGTACACCTCACAGCCACTCGCCGGCTACAACATGTTCGAGCAGGGGGCCGGCGAAATTAACATTGAGGGCGCGGTTCGGCTCGCCCGGCTGGTGCGCGTAGACCTTACAAACTCAACTGCGCTCGGCGCTCCTCTATTAACCGCGAATCCGCCTGAACCACAATCCACAATCGGAGCCGATACTTTCAGCTGGTCGCAAGGCGTGATGCTCAATTACACCTACGCTACCGGAGTCAGTCTCATGACTCGTTATCAGAAAATTTACGGTATCGGATTACTCCTGGGTGACGGCGTGATTGCGGGAGACGGTGTGATCGCCGGCGACACCAGGATGTTATCGATCGGGACGACCCTGGGCGACAACATCATGATTAGCAACGGCGTCATCGCCGGGGATGGCGGAGTGTTTTGCTCATCCGCATTGCTGGTGAGCAACGGCATTCTGCTCACCGATGGCCAGGTAATCGGAGACGGAGTAATCGCCGGAGATACCACCGGAGTCATTGCCGGTGACACACAACTCTGTGGTGACAATACGGGCGCCATGGAAGTCACACCCGACGGTGGGAGCTAGTTAAATTCACCGGCAGGACTCGGACCTGGAATCGATATTCTCGAACCATTGAGTGCGGTCATGGAAGATAAACAACATCACAATAAAGTTTTCCGGTGGCTGATCATTTCGATCGGCGCGCCGGTTTTCTTTTGGTGCTTCAATTATCTTCCGGTCGAGCGACTCGATCTGCGCTTCCTCTTGCTGACTTTGACTGTCCTGCTCACCGCACGAATTGCGGTCCAGATTCCCAGCATCAACTATCACATCACCGTTTCAGACACGTTGATCTTTCTGGCACTGTTGCTATACGGCGGACATGCTGCCGTGTTACTTGCTGCGCTGGACGGAATCTGTTCGAGCATGCGCATAAGTAAGAAGCCGACCACGCTGCTTTTCAACGCGGCGGTAATGTCGATCTCGACGTTTGCAACGGCCGCTCTGGTTGGATTCTGCTGCGGCGCGGTGTTGGGTGTGCCGCCGCGTGAATTGTCGAAGGCGTTTATCAGTTCGGTTAGCCTGATGGCCCTGGTTCAGTATGTGACGAACACTGGGTTGATCGCGCTCGACCGGTCTCTGAAAACAGGACAACCAATCTGGCAGACCTGGCGAAAATATTATCTGTGGACCTCGATAACTTATTTTGCCGGAGCCTCGGCGGCCAGCATAACGGCCAAGTTGATCACCGATTTCGGTTTCTACCCGATAGTGCTGACGGTGCCGATCATCGCTATCGTCTATTTTACTTACCGAACATATTTGAAGAGCGTCGAGGCTTCAGAAGCTCAGGCCAATCAAGCCGTTTCCCACGTCGAAGAGCAACGAAGATACATTTCGGAGTTGGAACTCATTCGCAAGGAGCTGCAGGAAAGCAGGGAACATTTCCGCAACGCGGCGCTGCATGACGGGCTGACAGGTCTGCCCAATCGAGCGTTGTTGTTGGATCGCCTCAAACTCGTGGTGGCGCAAGCCCGGCGGCGTCCGGACCATCTCTTCGCCGTTCTCTTTCTCGATCTGGATCGCTTCAAGATGATCAACGACAGTCTGGGCCACGTGGCCGGCGACGAGTTATTGGTCGAAACGTCTCGACGACTAACCAATAATTTGCGTACCGAGGACACGGTGGCGCGGCTCGGAGGCGATGAGTTTGCGATCTTGCTCGATGGAGTTGAGAGCAATAGCGATGTGCTGCACGTAGTCGAGCGTTTGCAGAGAGATTTGATCAAGCCTTACTACATTCGCGGCCAGGAAGTGTTTACGACGGCAAGCATCGGTATTACGTTCAGCACCACCGGTTATGAATCTGCGGAGACCATTCTTCGTGATGCTGACACGGCGATGTATCGTGCCAAGCAAAATGGTAAAGCTCGTTACGAACTCTTTGACCAAAACATGCACGCTGATGCCGTAGCAATGCTCAGGCTTGAAAACGATCTGCGGCGCGCGCTCGAGCGCGACGAGCTGGTTGTTTTTTACCAACCGATTGTTTCGTTGAAAGAGGGCAAGATTTGCGGCTTTGAATCCCTCGCGCGCTGGCAACATCCGCGGCACGGCTTAATGCTGCCGAAAGACTTTATCCCTATCGCGGAAGACACGGGCCTGATTATTGACATCGGCCAACGCGTGCTGCGCGAGTCTTGCCGGCAAATGCGTGCCTGGCAACTTGAAGGCTTGGTCGACATGTCGTTGACTATGAGCGTAAATCTTTCGAACAAACAATTCACCAGCCTTAAGCTTGAAGAACAAATTTCCGACATCCTGGAACAGTCTGATCTGGATCCGAGCTGCCTGAATATCGAGGTTACTGAAACCGTGGTTACGGAAAACGCCGAAAGTGCTTGTGCCACGCTACGGCAACTTCGCGCCCTTGGTATCCATTTGAGCATTGACGACTTCGGCACCGGTTATTCGTCGTTGAGTTACCTGCACCGCTTCCCAGTGAACACTTTGAAGATCGATCGGTCGTTTATCAGTAACATGGCTGCCGGCGACGAGAATTCCGCGATCGTGCGCACGATTATCGCGCTGGCCGACAATCTTGGAATGGAAGTGGTGGCGGAAGGAATTGAGACCCCAGCCCAAAGAGAAGAACTGACGGCCGCCGGCTGTGAGTATGCCCAGGGCTTTCTCTTCGCGCGGCCCGCGCCGGCCGCCGCTATTGAGGAGTTGTTGCGTGAACAGCGGACAACTGGCCCGTCTGTCGTTTGTTCAGTGGTGCGATCGATTGAACCGATCAACCAGCCTGCGGAGCAGGCGGCAGCATAAAGCCCAGCGTGAAGCGCAGCGGAACTGGACGCGGTTAGAAAATAAGCCGCAGATTTACACGGATAAACGCGGATCGAAAATAATTCTGCTTCTCACACTGGACCAGCGCCCTTTTGATTTCTGATCCGCGTTCATCCGCGTAAATCTGCGGCTAATTCGTGCCGCGCGCCGTCGGCGTACTGCAGTTTGTAAAGTTTCCAATAGAGACCATGTTGGGCCAGCAACTCCTGATGGGTGCCGCGCTCGCGAATCTCACCGTGATGAAGCACGATGATTTGCTCGGCGCGCTGGATGGTTGACAGCCGGTGGGCCACGACGATCGAAGTGCGGTTGCGCATCACGCGTTCGATGGCCTGCTGAATCAGCTGTTCCGTTTCCGTGTCGATCGAGCTGGTGGCTTCGTCGAGAATCAAAATCGCCGGATCGAAGGCGAGTGCGCGCGCGAATGAGATGAGCTGCTTTTGGCCGACAGAAAGTCCGGCGCCGCGCTCCCTGACCTCCGCCTCGTAACCGCCGTGCAAACGGTCGATGAACGGTGCGGCACTCACTTCCTGAGCGGCCCACTTAACACGTTCATCGGAAATGTCTGCTCGTCCCAACCGGATGTTGCCGGCGATCGTGCCGCTGAACAAAAATATTTCCTGCAGCACGACGGCAAAATTCTCGCGCAGCGCGCTCAGGTCCCAATCACGCAGGTCAACGCCGTCGAGCAGAATTCGGCCGCGCTGCACGTCGTAGAAACGCATCAGCAAATTTGTAATCGTCGACTTGCCTGAGCCGGTGTGGCCCACGAGGGCGATCGACTGGCCCGGCTCGACCGTGAAAGAGACGTCTTTAAGAATCCAATCTTCGTCTTTATAGGCAAACCAAACATTCTCGAATTCGAGCCGGCCGAGCGCTCGTCCGGTCTTCAACGGCTGGTCGGGCGACGTGATCGCGATCGGTAAATCGAGCGTCTTGAAGATCCGATGAGACGCAACGACGGCCGCCTGCAGTACATTGTACTTGTCGGAGATGTCGCGTATCGGCTGAAACAGAAAACTTGAATACTGGATGAAAGCTACGAGGGCGCCGAGCGTGAGCACGGTTTGTGCCGGCGTGTTTTGCATCACCCGGTAACCGCCGTACCAGATGATCAGCGCGATGCCCACCGCGCCTATGAAATCGACGAGCGGAAAAAAGACGGCGTAGTAAAAGATCGTGTCAATGTTGGCCTTGCGATATTCGGCATTGATCTCGCGAAACTTGGTAATCGACTTCTTCTCGGCGTTGAAGATTTGGACCGTCTGCGCCCCCGCGAAGTGCTCCTGAAGAAAAGCGTTGATTCGCGCGATGCGCGTTCGCACCATGTCGTAGCCTTTGCGCGCGCCTTTGCGAAACCAGGTGGTGGCGGCCCAAAGCAGAGGAACTGTCAGGAGCGTGACGAAGGTAAGTCGCACGTCCATCCACAACATCACGCCGATGATTGCGAAGATCATGACAACGTCGCCGAGTAGATCGGTGATGCCGGCGGTGAAAAGTTCGTTGAGCGAGTCAACATCGCTGGTGAGTCGCGTCATGATGCGTCCGACAGGATTGCGATCGTAGTAGGCCACTTCCTGATGCTGCAATTTGTCGTAAAGCTCGCGCCGCATGTCGAACATCACATACTGGCCCACCGTGTTGAGCAGCAGCGCCTGGAAGTATGAAAAGGCCAGGCGCAAGAGTTGAACGCCGACGTACAAGCCGACGAGCAGTTCCAGGCCCGAAGATTTGCGCGGCAGGATGTACCAATCAATCGCGTACTCGGTAAATTTTGGCTGCAGGATGCCGAGCAGGTTTAAGGAAAATGTAAGCAGCAGCGCCGGCAGCAGCAGCTTCAGATAAGGGCGAAGATAACGAAGCAACCGGCGCGCAACCTGGAAGTCGTAGGTCTTCCCGATCGCCTCTTCTTCGTGAAATTGTTTTACCGTTGTAGACATGTTAAAGCAGTGACAAGTGACGCGTGAAAAGTGACAAGTCAGAATTTCTATTTACTATTTACGATTCACCATTTACCGGCGTTGTAGCTGGCTGCTTCCAGTTGAGAGCGCCGCGGAAAATGAAGTGCGATGCCCACGGCTGCGATCACGAACAGCAGTAGATAATCGCGACCGCTAACAGCAAAGCGTTCCACCAAACCAAGCACCGCAGCTGCTTCACAAATGGCGCAAGCTATGACGAGCGCTTTTTGCACCAGACCAAGATCCTGTTCGTCGACCGACCGCCTCAGTAACTTTCGTTTTAGTACAAATGAGATGCCCACTAGGAATGTGCCAATCGCGGTTAGCGTGAACGTCAATATCGGATTCGGCGGCGCGGTGGCTGGAGGAGCGAGCTGAGAAACAACGAAGTACATGGCCACGCTCATTAGCAATGCGAACCACAGGATGAGCATCGTTTGGTAGCGTTTGTCGAAATCGAGTTCCATTATTGAATCCCTCTCGTGAAAATCTGTATTGCACATCCGCGCCGAAGGCGCGCATCGAAGGTAGCCAGAGGTGAAACCTCTGGGCCCGCGTGTTTTTAAGAGGCGCGCTGAAGGCGCGCCCAGAGTCTTTGCGCACCTCCAGCGCGCATTTCCAAACATCTCGTCCGATCCAGACGTTTCACGTCTGGCTACCATCTCTCTGCCGCTCCGCGGCGAAACCATGTCTCTGCCGCTCCGCGGCGAAGCCTCTCTACCGGCTCGCTCCGGTTCTTTACCTAAGTCAACGCTAATTCCTCTTCGAGCAATTGCCGCTCATAGAGCGCCGAGTACTCGCCGCCGATAGCCAGCAGTTCATCGTGCGTGCCTTGTTCAATAATTCGCCCTTCATCAAGCACGCAGATTGAATCCGCGTCTCGCACCGTCGAGATACGATGCGAGACGATCAGGCTGGTGCGGCCGCGCATGACGCCGCGCAGTTTCCCGAGAATCTTTTCTTCCGTGTAAGTGTCGACCGACGATAGCGAGTCGTCGAGGATCAAAATTTTCGGCTCGCGCAGGATCGCGCGCGCGATTGCAGTTCGCTGCTTCTGGCCGCCGGAAAGCGTTAGCCCTCGCTCACCCACGAGAGTTTCGAATCCATCCGGGAAACCCTGAACGTCTTCAGTCAGTCCGGCAACTTCGGCTGCCCATTCGATCTCGCTGGGCGCGGCCTGGTCCACGCCGAACGTGATGTTCTGCGCCAAAGTGTCGCTGAAGAGAAATGTTTCCTGGGGGACGTAACCAATGCTGGAACGCAGCTGCTCGAGGGAATAATCGCGAACCGAAACGCCGTCAACGAAGACTGTGTCTTCCGGAGCTTCAATTATGCGCGAGATCAAATTTACCAGGGTTGACTTGCCGCTGCCGGTCCTGCCAACGAACGCCATTGTCAATCCGGCCGGCACCGTCAGATTAATATCGCGTAGCACCGGCTCGTCGTGAGCGTGATAACGAAAGGTGAGATTGCGAAACTCAATTTCGCCGCGTTCGACTTCGACTGGCGGCTGAGCGTGAACGTTTGGAGCATCAGCTATCGCCGGTTGCACGGCAAAGATTGCGTTCATGCGCTTCAGGCTGGCGGTGCCGCGCTGGTAAAGATTCACCACGTATCCGAGGGCAATCAGGGGCCAGATCAAGCGGAACAAATACATGTTGAAAACCGTGAACTGGCCCACGGTAATCTCGCCGCGAATTGCCGCCGGCACTCCCGACCAGATAATCAGCACGAAGCCCATGCCGATCAGAAACTGCATCAGCGGCCGCATCAGCGCGTCAATCTTCACCAGCGACAGGTTCTTTTCGGCGTACTGCCGGTTCAGCTCATTGAAGGCGGCGATCTCGGCGCCTTCCTGTGCATAAGCTCTCACCACGCGCACGCCCGTAAAATTTTCCTGCGCCCGCGCGGTTATCTCCGCGAAGAACTCCTGAATCTTTTCAAAACGAATGTGCACCTGTTGCCCAAAAAATTTAACCGTCAACGAAACCAGCGGCATGGTTATGAACAACAGCAGGGTAAGACGCCAGTTGATCATGAACATCAGCGGCAGAACTATCACCACTACCAGGACAGTCTGTAGTGAATACATGATCATGGGTCCGGCGAGCTGACGCACGGCCGCGAGATCGTTCGTAGCCCGTGCCATTAGGTCACCGATGCGATGTTCCTGAAAAAATGACTGCGGCTGGTCGACGAGGTGGAGGTAGAAATCGTGGCGCAGGTCGTACTCAACCTTGCGCGACATGCCGATGAGGATGCGCCGTTGCAGGAAGAGAAACGTGCCGCTGACGACGCTGGCGCCAAGCACCTTCAACGCGGAAATGGTGAGGCGCGACCAGGTGATTTGGGCCCAGTTGGCGTCAATCGCGTGTCCGACAATGATCGGGATGTAAAGGTTGAAGACTACGCTGGCAACGATGCATGCGATGCCGATCGCCAGCTCGAACTTGTAAGGAAGAAAGTAACGCGCAAATTTTCTTAAGTCGTTCATGCACACCAAACCGCAAAAGCTTCGGTAACGTTCAGCTTTCGGAGCGAGAGATTATGATGCGCGATTTTTTCTCAGGACGCCAGACGGGCGGACAGTGAAGGGAGATTAGGCCGCGGATTTTCGCGGATAGACGCGGATCAGGAAATAAAAGAGTTTGGAAATGCAGTGGCAGCCGACAATCGATTTTGCTATCTGCCGAATTAATTTCCTGATCCGCGCTTATCCGCGTAAATCCGCGGCCAAAAATTTCTTAGAGCCTCTGTAGCGTGTCTGACAGATCCGCAGCAGCAACGGGCGGGGGCAACAGCGGCGATTCAGCCACCGTGACGCGATTGCGTCCGGCATTTTTGGAGCTGTAAAGCGCGCGATCGGCCGCGACTACGAGGGTATCGCGAGATGAGGCGTGGTTCGGAAAAGTCGCAACCCCGAACGATGACGTCACCTGGCCAAAGCCCGGCACCTGCATTTCTTCAACGCGAGTCCGCAAGCGTTCGGCCACCAGCAGCGCGCCTTCGGTGTCCGCCTGCGGCAGGATGATGACAAACTCGTCACCGCCATAGCGCGCCGCGGTGTCCACCGCGCGAAGTTCGGCCCGCAGATTGTCAGCCAGCAGACACAATGCCTGGTCGCCGGCTTCGTGTCCGGCCTGATCGTTGATGTGTTTGAAATTGTCGAAGTCGAGCATGATTAACGAGAGCGGCTGGCGCATGCGCGTAGCGAGATGGAGATCGCGTTCAAGTTGCAACTCGAATGAGCGGCGGTTGTAACAGCCGGTCAAACCATCAGTCAGCGCCTGTTGCTGCATCTGCGCAAACAGGTGGGCCTGGTTAACAGCAACTACGAGCTGATCGGCAACCGTATGGAGCAGCAGCAATTCGTTGTCGGCCCAGATGCGCGACAGATCGTCAGATCGAACTAACAAGAGACCGAGGAAGTGGCCCTGGTGTATCAGCGGAACAACTGCATCGGGGAGTACTGGAGGAGTTTGTGAAGCATCGCCATCGACCACGTAAGCTTTGGGTTGCTCCAGCAACGCTTCGCTGATTGTATCCACGTCCTTAACGAGCGATTTAGCATCGCCAGATGCGGTATCCGATCTCAGGTAACACTTGGTCATCTCGCGGCCCACCAGCGCACCTTCAACTCTAACCGCGCAGGAATGAACGTTGAGCGCGCGTCCCACTTCGTTTGCGGCCGTCTGCAAAACGCTGTCGAGCTCGAGCGTATTTCTTATCGCCGTCGCCAGGCGGTTAACTGCGATCTCGCGCTCAGCCTGCTCTTGCAAGAGGCGCGCGAGTTTAGTGGTCACTCCGAGGGTGAGTTGCAGCGAAGTGGCTTTCGGCATCGAGACGCGCACGGCTTGAGCAAAAGCCTTCGAGTGAAACGAATGCTCCGCGGTCACGCGAGCCATCAAATATTCCAGGGCGGAGTAAACGATGTCCGGTTCGAAGGTCCAGACGACCATGTCGCGCGAGGAATCTTTTTCCTCATCACCATGAACTGACGCGAGCAGCGCGGAGAAGCGAGCATCAGCGATAACGACAAAACGTTCGGAGCTCTTGCCCGCTTGTTCGAAGACAATGGATTTAGTTTTTTCCTTGCCCCGGCTAAGCACCATGCTCGAGAGCGCATCCTCGGGACTGACCCAAAGAAAGAAATTTCTGGCTGCTTTATCGAGTTCCTGCAGCCGGGCAATATCGCGCGGCGGCCGGACTGCGGCGGTAGGCAAACTTTCAACGACGAGTGCTCCGAGGTTGTTCTCAAGTACAACGTCTTCAAAGTATCGATGGAGCTGGGCAATCGTCGATCCGGCACAGGGTACCGGCATTAATTGTCTGGGATGCTGCGCGAGAAGCGCATGATAAAGGGAGTACATTGTCTGCGGTCACTGCGTGGGAGTTAGCTGCTGTGTCAGTTGCGAGGCTTGACCCCGGAAATGGGGTCCGCACGGTAGGCCAAAAGTATTTTACATAGATAAACAAAGACTGTCCATCTAATTCCTGTTTCACTTTGGCTACGGCGTGACGTAGTAGATTCAGAGTTTGATGTAGGTGCTAAGTGCTGTAGCTGCAAGCTTTCCATCCGCGTCCTTAACTTCGGCCGAAACTACGAAAAGCCGCCTTCCGGCCCGCACCACCCGCGCCAGGGCAGTAACTCGCCCTTTAGTAATTGGCCGGAGATAGCTAATGGTCAGATCCACCGTCGTCACCCGTTCTTCCGGATTCAGCAGGGGAATTATGGCAAAAGCGGTAGCCGTATCGATTAGGGAGGCAATGGCGCCGCCGTGAACGACGCCGTGGTTCTGCATTAAGTCCTTGCGGATTTTTAGCCCCAGCGTGGCCGCGCCAGGGCTTACCTCGTCCAGTTCGAAACCCAGCAGCCTCGCGTAGGGAACCGACTTAACGGCTTTCTGAATTCGTCGTTTCTGAGCGGCCGTTAACCCCGCACTGTTGCTCATGAGCGATAGCTCGCTTCAGGGTTGGTTGGTTCGACAATAACGGCGGTGCCATAGGCCAACACTTCAGTAACGCCTGCCGATACTTCGGTCGCATCGTAACGAGCTGCCACGATAGCGTTGGCGCCGATTTCAGTGGCGTGCTGGATCATGATCTCAAATGCATCAGCGCGCGTGTCTTCGCAGAGTTTGGTCCACACGGTGATGTTACCGCCGACGATAGTCTGCAGACCTGCGCCAATCGTCGCAAAGATATTTCGCGAGCGTACCACTATGCCGCGAACGACGCCGAGGTTTTGCGTGATGCGAAAGTTAGGAAGCTCAAATGCCGTGGTGACCATCTGATGAGAAACCGAATAACGAGGGGGACTCACCGAGTAGGGCGTTTTTTGGTCGAGGTAGTCTTTGTTCATGGGTTGTCCTTTGGGGAATCGCTACTTGAAGAGCGTTGTCTTTGGCGGGCGCGCTTTGCCTTTTAGTTTGGCAAGCTCGGGAATCCAAACATATTTTTCCAGGCTGCAGCGTCCGCGCGTGTTGAAGCTGACGCCTTCGGCTTCGAGCATTCGTTGCTGCTTGTCGTGTGGCAGCACAAGACCGCGGGTCGAACAGCCGCCCTGCGCGTTGATAACGCGGTGCCAGGGAGTTTTGTCATTGGACGAATGCATCACGAATCCGACTGTGCGCGGCGTATAACCCTCGCCAAGAATTTCCGCAATCTGACCGTAAGTCATAACTCTTCCTTTAGGAATCATACGAACGATTTGGAAGACGCGTTCCCGGTAGTCGTTATCATTTGGGTTGGGCATCGGCTTGAATCCTCATTGCAGGGTGCGCAGGACCACTCGTGCCGGAGCGCCATCGCCGCTGCCGCCTGCAATCCTGAGCGGCAGGCACATCAGCTCGTAGACTCCGCCGGGAACCTCGCGCAGATCCAAACCTTCCAAAACCACCACTCCGTTTGAAAGAAACACGTGATGCGTTTGGAAAGAGTCTGACTTGAACTGTTCGACTGACAGGTAGTCAATCCCCACCAGTTTAATCCCTGATTCGACCAGCCACTTTGCCGCTTCCGGGTCGATATAGACGTAATCTTTGTGAAAACCTGCGTGCAGATCGTTCCAGAGCGCGGAGTTGGATGTTTTGAAAAGTATTCTTTGAGATTGCCTGGCGCAATTCGTAATCACGAAACTTCGATCGATCACGCGCACGTCCTCGGGCACTGCCACGATTTCAGCTTCTCCTAGCAAACTTCCGAGCGGAAGGGAATCGACCTTCGCACCGCCTTCGATAAAGTGCGCGGGAGCATCGACGTGCGTTCCTGAATGCAAACCAAACTTCATTAGTGAAACGTTAGCGTTGTCGCCCTTTTCCAGAGTAAGCCAGTTGCTGATTTCGATTCTCGGATCGCCGGGATAGGTGGGCGTGGCGGCGGAGAGTGGCACGCTGACATCGTAAATTTGCATGTGCGGCGCATAGTAATTGCCGCTCTCGAAGCGTGTCAATGTTTAGCAACAGACGCAAGAGATTGGTTTGCGATAGCAGCGAAGCTTTCGTTAGCATCAGACGCCAAGACGCCAAGACGCCAAGCAACACCGAGAACCGGCATGGATAATTGTTTGTCATCTTTAACGGGATAATTCTTACTTGGCGTCCTTCGCGACTTGGCGGTTGCATTTAATTTTGAGCCGTCTAATTATTTGCCAATGACCAATGTCTCAACCCGACCGCGCGTTGCTGCTTCCAGTTACCTGAACACAGCGCCGTTGATCTGGGCTTTTCAACAGGGAAGCGGCAGAGACGCCGTAGAACTGGTGACTGACGCCGCGCCGGCGCGTTGCGGGGATTTGTTGGCGCGTGGAGAAGTTGAAGCAGCGCTGGTTCCGATAATCGAGTATCAACGAATACCTGACGTGCGAATCGTTCCCGACGTCTGTGTCGGATCGCATTCCGCGGTTCGCAGCGTTGTGCTTGTCAGTAAATACGACGACCTCTCGAAGGTACGCAGGGTTGCGCTCGATGAATCGTCGCGAACTTCCCAGGCGCTGGTGAAGATCATCTTCCGTGAGTTTGTCGGCGTGGAACCAGAGTGGCAGTCATCGGGTCCTGACGCGCCGGCTATGTTGCAACACAACGACGCTGCACTGGTGATTGGCGATCCGGCAATGAACATCTCGCTGTCGAATATTTGCGTTTTCGATCTGGCGACTCTCTGGCGTCGGTTTACAAATACCGGATTTGTATTCGCGATGTGGATGACCGACGTGCGCCACGTCGAGGCCGTGAGTGAAGTTAACTTCGCCGCCGCTCGCGATGAAGGTTTACAAAATCTGGAACGAATAATGGCGAACTACACCGACGAGGTCCCGCTGCCTCGAAGCGAGTTAAGAAAGTATTTGACCGAGAACATTACCTTTCACGTGGATGAAAGGCTGGAGCAGGGAATGCGTCTGTATTTTCAGCTCGCGCTGAAACACGGATTGATTCACGAAAACAAGCCGTTGCAATTCACCAATCCACCAGCGTGAACCGCCAAGACGCCAAGTGCGCCAAGACACTCAACCAAACCCTGTTACGTTACCAGGTTCATTCCGTACCGCCGTTTGGCGCGCTTGGCGTCTTGGCGGTTAGTTCGTTTTGCTTAAACGATAACTAATCAATAAACTATTCACATGCCGAGCGAGATTCAGCCGATTCTGGACAAAGCGCTGCAGGGAACGCGCATCACCGCTCAGGAGTGCATCGCGCTGCTCGAGTCTCACGATATCGCCGCGATTGGCGCCGCGGCTGACGAGATTCGCGGGCGCCGGCATCCCGACAATATCGTCACCTACATCATCGATCGAAATATTAACTACACGAATGTTTGCAACGTAGTCTGCACCTTCTGTGCGTTCTATCGCCGGCCCGGCGCGCCGGACACTTACGTGCGCACGCTCGAAGAAATCTGCGACAAGATTGACGAAACGATCGCGCTCGGCGGCACCGGCGTCTTGATGCAGGGCGGACTGCATCCGGATTTTGGTATCGAGTGGTACGAAGATTTGCTGCGCACGCTGCACGCGAAGTATCCGACGTTTCAGCTCCACTGTTTTTCGCCGCCGGAGATTCACAACCTCCATCTCATCTCCGGACTCGATTACGAAACCATCATGGCGCGTTTGAAAGCGGCGGGACTTTATAGTTTGCCGGGCGGCGGCGGCGAGATACTCGACGACGAAGTTCGCAAGCGCGTCTCAACCAAGTGCACTACGGACGAATGGCTTGGAGTGATGCGAGCGGTTCATCGTGTTGGTCTGCGATCGACGGCGACCATGATGTTTGGCATTGGCGATAACGTGGGCCATCGCGTCAGGCATTTGCAGCGGGTGCGCGATCTTCAGGATGAGACTGGCGGCTTCACGGCCTTCATTCCCTGGACGTTTCAACGCGAGAACACTGCGCTCGGCCGTCGCATTAAAGACGAACCAACCGGCGTCGATTATCTGAAGATGCTGGCGGTTTCCCGATTGTTTTTGGACAACATCGAGAATTTCCAGTCGTCATGGCTGACGCAGGGATTGAAGCTGGGCCAGGTGGCGCTCCGTTTCGGCGCGAACGACATGGGCTCGATCATGATTGAAGAAAATGTCGTCTCAGCCGCGGGCGCTCACAATAGTGCGGACGAACAAATGTTGCGCTACCTCATTCGCGAGGCCGGCTTCACCCCGCAACAACGCGATATCCTCTACCGTCACGTAAGCCGTGAAGCGGCGAAGGCCGGCGACGTGTCGCAGTCAGCGCCGCTGCAAGAGTTGAGCGTCGCATTCGCGGATTAATTTGGAGTGCGCTGACCGGTCAGCGCCTTGGCTCAATCGCGACCTGTCGCGGCCACGGTAAGGTTGATTCTGCTTGAACGAGGGCGTCAAGCCGCCAAGACCAAAGCGCTAACAGATCAGCGCACTCCAAAGATTCGTTCTCCTTCCCGGAAAGATAATCTATGTCTCACCGATCCTTTCTAATCGGCATAACCTTCGTGGTCCTGCTCTGTTCTTTCTCCGTGCGATCACAGGAGCCTGGCCCGAAAGCAAGACAGAATGAAAACGTGTCAAGCGACCTGAAGAAGAAGGCGCTTGATTCATTGCACACTATTGCCGCACGGGTGAACACGCTACGCTCGCCTGAAAACCGAGCTCGCATTCGTTCAAACCTGGGTGACCTGCTGTGGGAGGATGACGAAAAAAGTTCGCGAAGTCTCTTCGCGGCGGTGGGGGACGATATTAACGAAGGATTCACGAACATTGAGCCGGATCCTGAAGCTGGTGTTCACGCGATCCTGGTGTTCAGGCAATTGCGAAGCGATACGTTAGACCGGATCGCGCGCCACGATCCGGAGTTGGCGTTGGACTTCCTGCGCGCCACCCGACCGCCGGCTGCCGCGCGATTGCCATATGAAGCAGAGGATACGGAGAAAGTTCTGGAGCTGCGACTCGCCGGTCAA
>Ga0207681_10000920_pt1 | contig 19215 bp, 18 predicted proteins | sample KBSS53metaG_FD_184324 | JGI IMG/M metagenome (GOLD analysis project Ga0207681, IMG submission 184324) | Switchgrass rhizosphere microbial communities from Kellogg Biological Station, Michigan, USA - KBS S5-3 metaG (SPAdes) (version 2) | ecosystem: Host-associated > Plants > Roots > Rhizosphere... | reverse complement strand
TCCTCTGTGAAACTCTGTGTTCCTCTGCGTCTCTGTGGTGAATTAACGGGCATAGACCACCACAAAGGCACAGAGGTCACAAAGATTGCACAGAGGTTGATTTGCTACAGCGCCGCGAGCGCCGTTGTAATGTCAGCGATAATATCTTCCGCCGCTTCAATGCCTACCGCGAGACGGACCGTCGCCGCGGAGACTCCGGCAGCTTTTAGTTGTTCCGCCGAAAACCCCGCGTGCGACGAATAGAGCGGATAGCTCGCCAGGGTTTCAACGCCGCCCAGAGAAGGCGCGGTGCGTACCAGCCGCAACCCGTTGAACAACTTTTCGACCTCCGCTTCGCCGCCGACAATATCAATAGCAACAACGCCACCGAAGGCCCGCATCTGTCGCTGCGCCAGTGCGTGATTCGGATCGTCCTCCAGCCCGGGATAGTAGACGTGGGCCACCTTCGGATGATCGCGCAACGCCTGGGCCAACAGTAGAGCGTTCTCGCAAGATCGTTTCACGCGCACGTCGAGACTCTTCATACCTCGAGACAACAAATAGGCAGCCGCCGGATCGAGCGTGGTTCCGGTCATCACCGAAACCTGGCGCACGCGATCGATGAAGTCTTTGCTGCCGGCGACTGCGCCCGCGGTGAGATCGGAATGTCCGCCCAAGTATTTCGTCGCACTGTGCATGACCGCGTCGATGCCGTGAGCGAGGGGTTGTTGTAAAACGGGAGACGCAAAGGTGTTATCGATCACGGATAATAGTCCGGCTTTTCGCGACACCTCGGCGGCTAGACCTAGATCAACGATCCGGTTGAGGGGGTTCGCAGGCGATTCAAACCAGAAGACCTTGGAATTATTGGCGACGATTTCCGGCAAGCGAGGAATTTCGTCAAGGGTAATAAAGCGCGAGCGAATTTCGAAGCGATTGAAGAATTTTGTCAGCAGCTTGACCGTGCCGCCGTAGACAGAATCCGTCGCGATCACCTCGTCTCCCGCCGAACAAAGCGCGGCAATGGCGCAGAAGGTTGCCGCCGATCCGGATGAGGTCACGGCACAGGCTTCCGCGCCTTCGAGCTGAGCTATCTTTCGTTCTGCCTCAGCCACGGTGGGGTTGGCGTAACGCGAATAGAAGTAGGCGTCGGGCAATTCGCCGCGCGCGTAACGCCGCATTTCGTCGAAGTCCTGAAAAGCAAAAGTTGAGGAATGGAAGACGGGAGAAACTACGGCGCCGAACTGCTGATCGTTAGTTTCGCCGCCATGCACAGCAATCGTGGCTGGGGATCGTTTTCGATCTTTTGCGGAATCACTCGCAGTCACGAACGTCAGCAGCTCCAGGCAGCGGAAGGATTACGATAGGGCGCGCCAAGCTTAGCAAATTAGCGTGGGCAGGTGATAGGTAGCGAGGTGCGGCGTAGGTGTAGCGACCTCAGTTTTCTCTGTGCCGCCTTTGTGACCTTTGTGTCTCTGTGGTCAATTCAAATGCTGTAAAGTGCTCGACCACAGATACACAGAGAAAACAAAGATGGCACAGAGGATGGATTACAGTCGCGCCAACACTTTCGCAGCGAGCGCTTTCGTTTTCTTTATCTTCGCGGCTTGCTCGGCTGGGCCACCGATGCTGATGCGCACGTAACTGTTCCCCTTGAGCACGTAAAGCGCTCCACCAACGCGGCTGCCCGTCCAATAAGCCTCATCGCCAATGCCGGAGATTTTTTGCGGCGGCGTTCCTTCTTCTTCCTCTTCACCCTTCTTCTTGTCGCGCTCGCGGTCACGTTCACTCTCGCCCGCCCGCTTTTCATCAAAACGCTCGCGGAAAAATTCTTTCGGATCTTTGGCGTCGCTGCCTTCTCCCTTTTGGGCCACCAGCAGGCTTACCGAGTTGGTAAACGTAGGCAGCGTGAAGAAACACTGCGACATGAGGAAACCGCTAGTCGCTTGTCCGCTCAACTTAGTTTCTTTAAAAGCTTCGCCCTGCACGCCTTCAATCTCCTTGCTCGTCAACAAAGCACAGGCATCAATCTTCGGCTTCACAATTGTCGCATTCGGGGCGGCCGGACTGCCGGCAACGGTTGACGCGGCGTCGCCGGGAGTTCCGGCAGGAACAGGAGATGTAACTGCGGCTTGCGGTGCATTGACCGCGGGCTGCGAAGTAGATCCACTACAGCCGGCGACTGCTGACAACGCGAAGAGTAAGATCAGAAACAAGGCGGAGCGCATAGGAATCCTTCCGTTGAGTTTAGCGGTATTTCGTGATTTGCCGTTTCGTGTAATTGTAGGGGCGGACCCGCGTGTCCGCCCCAGGGCGCACACATTGGTGCGCCCCTACAAAAATCTCGTCGTTACGGTCTTCAAGTCCGGCTGGAGTCAAGACCACCAAAATACACGAAGCCAAACTAAAGCACACGAAACGTGAGCATAATCCCTGCGCGGCCTTGAGAAATCCTTGAGGCTGGAAACCCGCGGTGAAGTCTACAAAAAAATAGGGGCACGGCATGCCATGCCCCTACCCTAAGGCTTTAACTGACTGCGACTGTTTACAGCGCCGGAACTCCCAATGCCTCATTGAATTCCTTGTATAGCTCGTTGTAGGCGCGCAACCGCTGTTCAATAATCTTCGGCAAGTCCGCAAGCTCATTGACGTTGATGATAGCGTTCACATTGTTGAGAAACGCGGTGTGATTATCCATGGTGCGCAACGAAGGCGACAGCATCACGAAGAACAGCCGCCGGCGTTGTGATGGCCGCAGTATGCTTATTTCGCGAGTCACGAACACCGGGCCCTGTTCCACCGGATCGAACCTCGGATCCAACAAGACCAGATCCAAAAGATTCTCGCGCATGCGATCTACGGCTTGTCTTGTATCCGTCGCCACAAAAACCTGGTAGCCCGCTTCTGAAAGTGCCCGGGCAATGTCTTCGCGGTGCTCTTCAGTTACACAAATCAGCGCCTTGCGCGGGTCCCAAACTGGACGTCCGGTTGAAGCATTTCTTCGCGCGGTGACCGGCTGATTGACCAGACCCGACAACAGTTCATTCAATCTTTCGATAGGACTCTCCGGCGCGGCCTCGACCTTCTGGTCTACCTGGAAAAGCGGGGCCGGGTTTGGCTCTTCGAAGCGCACGTTATCTGACGAACTAATTTCACCGGCGGCAACTGCGCCAGGCTCGCTGGCCACCGTCGGAAGTCCGGCGTCGATGCTGCTATTACATTTAGGACAGCGAAGGACGAATGGGCGTGCGGGAACTTTAGCCTCGTCGACCTGTAAGCGGGAGTCGCATTTTTGGCAAACAATTATCATGGCAGATTCAAGGTTGATTGGATTTTAATCAAGGCTGGGACTACTCAATCATGCTCAGCATGGAGCCAACTTCCGAGCTCGCCGTGGCCGGCAACGGCGCACGATTGTCGTCACGCAGCAGATAGTCGTCTCCGCCGGTCACGCCTTTCAGTTCGAGCAGCAGATTGTTTTGATTCGTCGCGAACGCCAGTCCATCTTCAAGTGAAACTACGCCGCGCTCGATAAAATCTCGAATCACGGTGTCGAAGTCCTGCATGCCGTCGAGCTTTCCGTCTTTCATCGCATCGAGCAGAGACTTGCCGTCAGCCTCGCCGGCTTCGATGTACTCGCGCGTACGCGGGCTCGAGCGCAGAATTTCAACCGCAGCAATTCGACCGCGACGATCTGCGCGCGGAATGAGTCGCTGTGAAACAATGTAACGGAACGTTTGCGCTAGACGAGTTCTAATTACCGGTTCTTCATTCTTTGGATATAGACCGATGATGCGATCCACTGTTTTCGAGGCGTCGATCGTGTGCAGGGTCGAGAGCACCAGGTGACCAGTCTCCGCCGCTTCAAGTGCAATTTCGGTAGTCTCGAAGTCTCGCATTTCGCCGATTAGTATGACCTTCGGCGCCTGGCGCAACGCCGCACGCAACGCCGATGGGAAGTCTTTGATGTCCTGGCCCACCTCGCGTTGATTGATCGTGGAGTTCTTGTGCGAGTGTAGATACTCAATCGGGTCTTCGATCGTCACCACGTGGTAGTGTTTCTTCTCGTTGATGATGTCGATGATTGCCGCTTGCGTTGAGCTTTTGCCGGAGCCGGTTGGACCAGTCATCAGCACCAGCCCGTTTCGCAGTTCCGCGATCTCCGCGAGTTGATTGGGCAGCGTGAGAGATTTCAGCGTGGGAATGTCGGTTGGGATAACGCGCATCACGATCGAATAGACGCCGCGTTGCTGAAAGATGTTGACGCGAAAGCGCGCGCGAGACGGGAGGGAGTAACTAAGATCCGCGGTACCCGTGCTCGCCAGTCGTTCAGCCGCGTCCGGGTTACCTTGCATTAGCGCCATCGCGATAATTTCGGTCTGGTAAGGCGTGAGTTTTTGCATCCCAAGGGGCTGCACCGGCGTGAGTTTTCCGTTGATCTCGACTTGCGGAAGCTGGCCGACGGAAAAGTTCAGATCGCTGATCTTGTCGGAGACGAGCAGCATGCGCTCAATAATGGGCGGCAGGTCGAAAAAGCTCATTAACTTGGGACTCCCTGGTAGGTTTGATTGAACAAGAAGGGAAGCGGGAAGGGGGAACCTCACCCCTGTGGCGGAAAAGATTTTCGCGCATAACTTCGCTAAACGCAAGAAAAATATGTTGTTCACTCGGTGTGATGATTACGAATAGCTAAGAATTTGGCGCATTTTGGAGTGGAACTGCGCTTGGGGTGTCCAGATTTGGCTTATCAAGGCGACTGCATCCGCTCCGGCATCCAGCACGGCGTTCATGTTTTCCACCGTAATTCCGCCGATCGCGACAAGGGGAATTGAGCCAACTGCTTCACGAATGAGCGAAAGGTTGGCGAATCCCACCGGAGGATTTGACGAGACTTTTGTCGGGGTCGCGAAAATTGGGCCGATGGCGATGTAGTCAACCGACAGGTGGGCAGCGAGGTTCGCTTGTTTCAGGTTGTGCGTGGAGTATCCAATGATGGGGGCCGGGCCGAGTAGGCGCCGCGCCGCTTCGGGAGGTAGATCGTCCTGGCCGAGATGTACGCCATCGGCCTGGAGTGCGAGCGCAATGTCTGCGCGGTCGTTGATAATCAGCGCGACCCCGTGTGCACGAGCTACTTGCAGGGCGGCGGCTGCATGATTGTAAAACTCAGCGGGCGACGCAAATTTTTCTCGCAACTGAATGAGTGGGGCGCCGGCTTCGACCAGTTTGCCGACTTGTTGCGCGTGTGAGAGTTGGGAAAGCTGTCGATCAGTGATTGGGTAGACACGCTTGCCGGCCAGAGCATGCAGGAACTTGGAGCTCATGTTTGAGTCTCAGTTTTCTTTTTTCTTGGGACGTTCGTTTGAACGCAGCACGCGTTTTCGCAGACGAATGTTTTGCGGCGTCACCTCTACCAATTCATCGTCACTAATAAACTCAATCGCCTGCTCGAGCGAAAGCTCCTTCGGTGGAACAAGTCGCATTGCCTCGTCCGCAGACGCAGCGCGCATGTTCGTTAGCTTCTTCTCCTTGATGGCATTCACGTCGAGGTCGACCGCGCGCGCGTTCTCACCAATTATCATTCCCTCGTAAACTTTGATCCCGGGACGAATAAAGAGTGTGCCTCTTTCCTGAAGATTGAAAAGCGCATACGTGGTGGTTTCTCCGGTGCGATCCGCGACCAGGGAACCGGTTGAGCGGCCGCGCAAAGCGCCCTGCCAATCTCCCCAGCGCAGGAACATGGTGTTGAGCAGGCCGGTCCCTTTAGTTTCGGTCAGAAACTCATTGCGAAAACCTATCAATCCGCGAGAAGGAGTTTCAAACTCCAAACGCACTCGACCAGTGCCGTGGTTCACCATCTTCGTCATCTGACCTTTGCGACGTCCAACGGCTTCAGTAACCACACCAATGAATTCCTCCGGGCAGTCAACAACAACCTGCTCGATCGGTTCCAGCGTGTGTCCGTCGACGACGCGAGTGATTGCTTCGGGCTTTGAAACCTGGATCTCGTAACCCTCGCGCCGCATCATTTCGATCAGAATGGACAATTGCAATTCCCCGCGGCCGGAAACCTTGAATTGATCGGGTGAGTCAGTTTCTTCCACGCGGATGGCGACGTTGCCCAAAATTTCTTTGTCTAATCGCTCCTTCACCTGACGTGAGGTGACGTATTTCCCGTCTTTGCCGGCGAAGGGCGAATTGTTAACACCAAAAATCATCGAGATGGTTGGTTCGTCGACAGCAATACTCGGCAACGGCTGTGGGTTCTCAGTTGACGTGATGGTGTCGCCTATCTCGACATTATCGACCCCGGCAAGCGCCACTATCTCGCCAAAGCCGGCGCGCTCCACCGATTCTCTTTTCAAGCCCTCGAAGGCGTAGAGCTGAGACACACGCATCTTTTGAAATGAGCCGTCAGGTTTTGCCACCGAGACTTGATCGCCGAGCGCGATCTCACCTGAGTAGATGCGACCAATTGCCAGGCGACCGACGTACTCGCTGTAATCGAGATTCGCGACGAGCAACTGCAACGAGTCGCTTCTGATCTGCTTCGGAGGAGGAATCGTGTTTACGATCTGTTCGAAGAGAGGCTGCAAAGTTTTCGAGTCGTCTGTTAGCAGTCGCTTTGCCATTCCCTCTCGCGATATCGAATAAAGGATAGGAAACTCGATCTGTTCATCCGTAGCATCGAGATCAAGAAACAACTCGTAAATTTCATCGACGACTTCTTCAGGCCGCGCGTCTTGCCGATCAATTTTATTCACCACGGCGATCGCCGGTAGGCGTGCCTCGAGAGCCTTTCGCAACACGAAGCGAGTTTGCGGCAAACAACCTTCAGCCGCATCGACCAACAACATCACACCGTCAACCATCTTCAAGACGCGTTCCACCTCACCGCCAAAATCGGCGTGGCCCGGCGTATCGACAATATTGATCTTCACATTGCGGTAATGCACCGACGTGTTTTTCGCCATGATTGTGATGCCACGCTCACGTTCGAGATCCATTGAATCCATTACTCGATCCCTAACCTGCTCGTTGTCACGAAACGTACCCGACTGCCGCAGCATGGCGTCAACCAGCGTCGTCTTGCCATGATCGACGTGCGCGATGATCGCGATGTTTCGTATATCTTTTCGTTCCTCAGTCATAGTTACCTTTGCACAGACGTGATCGTTCTCAAATCGCCGCTAAAGCGAAACTAGACATCCTACCATTATGAGTCCACAACTCCCACAGGGGCCCGGAGCGATGCCGAGCACAAGCCGTGAGTTCACGAGTTCGCTGGTTGGATTGATTGAAATGCGCCGGTTTGGCGAAGGGCTTCATAGAGAACAATGCCAACGGCCGTAGCCAGATTTAGGCTGCGGATCTTCGGATTAAGCATGGGAATCGTGAGGCAGCGCTCCCAATTCGAAGCGAGTACTTCGGCCGGCAAGCCACGGGTTTCTCGCCCAAAAACCAAACAATCGTCTGGACTGAAAGGCCAACTGTCGTAGCTTCTTTTTGCTTTGGTGGTGAAATAGACGAAGCGAGCACTTGGCAAAGCTTCGTAAAGCTTGGGCAGGCCGGAATGTTTTTCGAGTTTGACCTCGGGCCAGTAATCCAGACCGGCTCGCTTAACCGCCTTGTCGTCGAGCCGAAAGCCGGTTACTCCAACGATGTGTAAAGGGACATTGGTAGCGGCGCACAAGCGCGCGATGTTGCCGGTGTTCGGCGGAATCTCTGGTTCGACAAGAGCGATACTAATCATGGAAACGCGCAGCAGCGGTTCTGTTAATGCCGAACTCGATCTGTAGATACAAAAGGAACGACGAGTTTCGCTTGAAGTACTCGTCGTTCCTTTTGAAAGGCCATGCTGGCCTCAGGATCTTGTGTGCGCCTGTTGAGGGTTGCTGTTGAAACGTCCTGGTCCGAGCTATCTCTTCTTGGCTGCTTTCTTCTTGGCTGCCTTCTTGGGTGCCGCTTTTTTCGCGGCCTTCTTCTTTCCACCTTTTTTAGTTGCCATTCTTAGTTGCTCCTTCTTTTCAAGTTTACTTTCAAGTTTCGGTTTCGTAGCCACGGCCACAAGATGTTGCGCTTGCTTGCTTCTTGTGGGCTAGGGTAAACGGCGCACAACATCTTGCTATATAAACGCAAACGTCCTCGATGTCAACAACTTATTACTGGTGCGCGAAAAAAGTTTTCCAGCGAGATCGGCGCGCGACACAGGCCGTCGCTGATTGTCGCGCGCATTTTCTGTTCGCTAGAGGATCAATTCGCGCGAATCTTGCTTGCATCTAATTGCGCTTAGCAAGTGTGCATGCGCTTCTTGCTTCTCACAAAAGAACGCCAATGAGTTTTGAGTTGTTAGTTAAGAATTGGAAATCAGCGAAAGAGCGGAGTGAAGATCCAACCATCATGTCGATCGATTCCGTAGTAGGTGAGTACCGATTTGTTCTTACTATCCGGCGAAACTCCGATGAATGGTCCGCTTGAATTATCATCGAGACTCGATGACGGACCAGTAGTCGCGAGACCGAGCGTAGGAAGCACAGGCGGAGCCATAAGTTGTTCTACGCGCTGTAGTTGTGCGTCGTGTGTAGGAGGACGAACGTTTCCGGCAAATAACATTACGGCGCGCTGAAAGTCAGCAAGTTGTGATGAACGAGGACGAACTGTTCGCCACTCGCCTGACTCCGAAAGCGGATCGCGAGCAGCGGAAGCTCGCAGTACGCGAATCTTTTTGGTGCCGGTACCGGAAACCCCTTCGAGTAATTGTTCGACGGAGTTGGGTAGCGCAGCATCACCATCACCAACTCTTCTCTGCTGATACGAGTAGTAGAGACGAATGGCTTCGGCTACTTCTTCACCGCGAAAGATTGCTTCTATCTCACGTTCACGCTGAGCCTGCTGCCGAATACTCGGCGCCGCGGCGAGAGCGAACAAAGCCAGTACTGTCATGAGCGCGAGGAGGGCAACGAGCGTGTAGCCACCCTCCGAGGAGCGCAAAAGTCTTCCCCTCAAGCCGATCCGAGTTCTCGGCAACGCGAGTGCCTTTGTCCACATGTTGTGGTGTGGTCCAGCCTTATGGTTCGTCATCTTCACTGTCTACTCGAGGTGTGGGTCGTTGACTGGGATTAGTGCGGTCGCCCTGGTTCGACATGGCCAGGTTATGTTTGATCTTAAGATTGCTGTCGACGAACACAACTTCCCGATCAGAGATACTGGTGACTCGAAATCTTCCGCCGAGGAGATCGCCGCGTTGCACGTTCAATACTTCTTTGCTGGACTTGTCCTGCAGGATTGCCGTGTCGATGTGATGAGGCGTGCCGATAATTCCAATGTAAGAATAGTTAGGCACTGGCGGAGCGGACACACTGATTGACGATGCGTTTGAATACAACTTGCCATCGGCGGATCGCAACATGACCTGTCTGCTGCCTGGATTCGCGATTACCGAAGCCGGCACAGTCGCGGAAATTTGCTGAGGACCAACATAACGAGTCGGCAACTCCATGTTGTCGATGACCACGCGCAACTGCGACGTAAACTTGTCTCCGGTGATTTCCAGGGTGAAGTTGCCGGTGCGTGCGTAGACATTCTGAGGAGACACACTTGCCAACAGCACCGGCGGCGGTGGTGTGGGCGTTGGCGTGGGCGTGGATGGAACTACAACGGGCTTTGGTGGTGGTTCGTAGTAAACAAAGATATTGCGCCTCGGTTCCGGAGCGGACGCCGTGTGGTAAACGGCCGGGATTGGCTGCAGACCGTCAAGGTCGCTGCCTTTGAATTCGGCGATAGTCTGAGGCGGTGCGTTGCGGGTCCCAACGCGATTCGTCGCGGGTGTTGGCTGGGCACCCGGTCGCGAGGGAACGCTGGTCGAACTTCCGCCGAAACCGAAGAATGTCCACCACAGAAACAAGATTGCAACCAATCCCAGCACGGCAGCCAGAATCAACTTGTTTCGATCAGCCGGATTGCGTATTTCGGTTAACTGCATAAAGTCGGTTAACGAACCCCGCCGTCATTGGAGACAGAAGTGCGCTTAAAGTAAGTCGTCATTTCCAGGCGCAGACTCACTAACGCCGGCCGCGCGCCGGTCGTTGCGTCGCCAGGGATGACCGGCAAATTGTTGGTTTCGTTCGAACGCTCTAACTCAACGCTGTTGATAATCACGAACTGCTTGTTGGTTTCCAAATCGCGAATGAAATGCCGCAAATTCTGGTACGCGCCCTCAACGGTCACGCTGATGGCGATACCCGGATAGATGCTTTGCCATTTTGTGTTTGTCGATCTGCTCCCGGCCGTTCCACCCTTCGAATCCGAAGGCTCGAGCGAGGTGTAAGTGGGACCGGAAGTGTTACGCAAACCGTTCTTTTGAATTAGAGTGTTGAGGTTGCCGTAAAGGCTCATGCGGCCGCTGTCCACCGTAAGCAACTGGTTGCTTTCAAAATCAACCAGGCTATCGGTAATTTTCTGAACCGCAGCTTCAGTTGTTTGTCCTTGTGTCGCCAGATCAGTCGAGATGCTCAACTGTTTCTCAAGCCGCGAACGTTCGGATTGAAGAGAATCAAGCCGAGATCGAGCCGGCACCAAAAAATACAGGTAACTGATCACGACCAGGAGCACCATCAGGCCGCTGCAGCCGAGGGCGATCATCTCAGCCGGTCCGACAACGCGCCGCTCTCGAGCAACACTGACATTCTGCAACCGCAAGCGCAGACGATTCACGGTGGCGTCAGGGCGATTCATTGGCGAAGGTTCGCTCACTGGCCACCTCCCGTCGCGACGCCACGCGCAAGTGGCGGCACTGACAACGCGGTGTCGTCAATTGGCGCGCCGGCGCGGGGTTTGTAGTTTACTGACAACTCATACTCGGCGCCGCTTTCGCCGCGGCCTCGCTGTAAGGTTTGTGATTTCAGAACCGGCTGAAACACTCCGCCACGATTCATGTCAGCAATCATGTCGGTAATGATTGCCGGACTCTTTGCCACCACGGTCAGTTCCAAATCAGCAAACGTCTCATTACCGCGGGTGGCTACGTCGCGCACGGCGATTCGTTTCACACGTACGTTCCCCGGCAAGGCAGACTCCAAATCCGCAAACAACCGCGACCAGGAAAATTGCTTGCGGTCGACGAGGGTATGCGCTGCAGTCAGGGCTTGAAATTGTTCAGCCGTTAAAGAATTCTTTACGGCCTCGGCTTTTTGACGAACCTGGTGCTCCTGGGTCTTGAGTATGTTTACCTCGGCCTGGATAACGGCGGCCCGCGCATTTGCCTGACGCGTGGCGCGAACAATGAATACGAGGATAACCAGCGAAATCGCGATGACTACACCGGTAACGACCCACGGAAGTGAGCGATTGCTGAAGGGTTTGCTGGCGAGGTTAACTTTTGTAGGCATTGCTCAAATTACACAAGAAGCATACACGCCTCAATAAATCAGGTGCAACCGGCCCTCACTGCCATCGTGATCTGATTTGCGCGAATTCGTCTAATTGGTGTGGTTTAGTGGTTCGTTCTGCCCTAAAGATGAGTACGAACCCACGAATTAACACAAAAACCGTTTAGAGAAGGGCACCGCCCGCCGGTTCAATTGTCGATCATACGAAGTAACACGAATTAGATCCGCGAAGCCGCAACAACCACTCGCAGCAGATTACACGCAGGACCTGCTCGCTCGTTTCAGAAAGACGAAACTTTAGACGAACAGTGGATCGGGCGAGTTGCTTAGGACGGTCGTCTTGGAGGCAAAGGACCTTCAGTCACCGCCAGCGAGGGTCGGTACGCGCAAATCCGGTTACGACCACTTCGCTTGGCTCGGTACAAAGCGGAGTCGGCCAGCTCAACGAGATGAATCGGATCAGTAGCGTCATCCGGAAAAGCCGCCACGCCGATACTGATGGTGATGTGGTGGATTGTTTCGCCGTCGGGGTCGTCCCGGCGCGTGACTGGAAAAGGATGTTCGGCCATCGCGCCGCGCACGCGCTCAGCGGCGACAAGGCCCTGCGCGTAATTCGCGTCTAATAGAAATGCCGCAAACTCTTCGCCGCCGAAGCGCGACGCTACGTCGCCGGCGCGCAAAGCTTCTTTTATGACCCGCCCGGTCTCTTCCAGAGTTTTACTCCCGACAAGATGCCCGTAGGTATCGTTCACTTCCTTGAAGTGGTCCAGATCCATCATCAGCACGCAAAAAGGTCTCGATTCAGCTTCGGCCCTGGCCGCCTCGCGTCGCAGTTCGGAAAAAAAAGACTTGCTCGTGAGCAGGCCGGTAAGTTCGTCGTGCGCAATCAACCGGTGGATTTGTTGTTGAAACTCACGATCGATCTCGTCAAGTAGATCGAAGCGAAACAAATGATCGCCGATGACTATCTTGTCACCGTCATTCAAAGTGACCTCGGTAATGCGCTCGCCGTTAACGAGCGTGCCGTTGGTCGAACCCAGATCGGCAATCCGGCAACTCGTGGTGTTGCTGGCGGCATCCAGTTCAGTGGAAATGCGAGCGTGCAAACGCGAGGCGCGCGAGTCGTTGAGTCGCACGTCGGCTTCAATCGCGCGCCCGATGATGACCTGGTCACGCTCGAGGGGGATCGGCACCGCCATGAGCTCTCCGCGAAGCGAAACCAGAACTGGTCGCCGCTCCAGCTGGGCGGACTTAACGTCCTGCTTTACCGGACGAAGTTGAGTGGCGCCGGATTCGTTGTCGTCAAAGTTTTGGCTGGGCATCTGGGTAATGGGAGCGACCAGGCGTTCGCAACTTCATCCCGAGCAGAGTAGCAAACGCGGGTATCTTATATCGCAGACCATGCGGTAGCAATGAATTGTATTAGCGGTGGTGACCTTGAGCGCAGGGGCGGACCCACGTGTCCGCCCACTTAGCGGCGGACACCCCACGCGGGGCGGACACACAGGTCCGCCCCGACACAATCTTTGAACCGGCGCGCCGCATCCCAACCCGCGCGGTTGCGATTCTCGTGTAGCGCTTGTGGCGCTACTCCTATAAAATCATAGGCAAACCCAACTTACCCCCGGAACCAGAACAAAGGGAGACACGGTGCAAGAACAGACTGTCGAAAGGTGCTTGGAGGCGCGACAGAACCTAACCGTTGAGCGCGTCGCAGTTGCTACTCTGCCCACCGAATGGGGTGAGTTTGAAATTGCCGGTTATCGTTCGCTCACCAGCGATGAAGAGTTTGTCGCACTTTTCAAAGGCGAGATGCGGCGCGACATCCCCACCCTCGTGCGTATCCATTCGCAATGCCTGACGGGCGACGTTTTCGGTTCCACCAAGTGTGACTGCGGCCCGCAGTTGCATCAAACGATGCAAATGATCGACGCGGAAGGCCGCGGCGCAATTGTCTATCAACAGCAGGAGGGCCGCGGCATTGGAATCATAAACAAGATTCGCGCCTATGCGCTTCAGGATAAGGGCGCGGACACAGTCGAGGCGAACGAGCAGCTGGGTTTGGCGGTGGACCTGCGTGAATACAAACAGTGTGCTGAAGTGCTGTTCGATCTCGGTCTTTGCCAGGTCAAAGTTATCTCAAACAATCCACTGAAGCTGAGAGCGCTGGAGGAGGCGGGCTTACGGATTGTCGAGCGGGTATCGATCCAGGTTGAGGAACCGGTAAGGGCCGGGCATTACCTCCGGACGAAAAAGGAAAAGCTTGGACACTTAATTGACTTTTCATAGGAGTTAAGACAATGAAACGGTTAACAAGCGTATTTCAAACTCTGCTGCTTACTTTTAGTATTTGTTCGGCTGCCGCCGTCTACAACTCAACTGCTGAGGCCCGTAGCAGCGTCCCAGTCCTCAACCGAATCGAGGGCACCGTTTGGGATCCTTATCGCCGGCCGGTGCGTGATCTATATGTCGAGCTACAAAACGAAAACTATTTTGCGCTTGCCAGGGTCCGCACGGATTCCACCGGACGCTTCAGCTTCATTGGCGTTTCAGCGGGCCGTTTCAACATCAGGGTGATCACCAGCGGAACTAATTATCTTGAATACAACGAGAGCGTCGACCTGGTTAGCGTGGTGCGCGGCGGCAGCGACGCAGCCTACCTGGAAATAGTTTTGAAACTGGACAAGAGCAAGGTGAATAGCGGGCTGGCGGAAATAACCGATGCGATATTCGTTCAGGATGTGCCGGAAGAGGCGCGCAAGATGTATCACAAAGGTCTCAAAGACCTGGAGAAGGGCGACGTTGGTCTTAACGAAATCGAAGAAGCTTTGAAAATCTTCCCGACTTATTTTGACGCGCTCAATACCCTCGGCACGCATTACGTCTCAAAAAAGGAATATCAAAAGTCGCTCGTTTATTTGATCCGAGCGGTGGACGTCAATCAGAGAAGTTTTTCGACTTACTACGCGCTGGCGTATGCGTGCTATGAGTTGGAACACCGGCCGGAAGCGCTTGAAGCTGCGCGGGCCGCGACCATCCTGCAACCCAAGTCGTTCAACGCGCAGTTACTTTACGGAACGCTCCTGCGCATGGATCATAGCTATGAAAAGGCCGAGGCCGCGCTCACGGAAGCGCAGAAACTCAGCAAGAACCGCCCGGTCCCCGAAGTTCATTGGCAGCTGGCTTTGCTTTACAACAAGCTCGGCCGCAATCAGGAGGCTGCCGATCAGTTGGAGATTTATCTAAAGCTTCAGCCGGACGCGGCCGACCGCAAGGGAATTCAAGACACCATCGCCCGGCTGCGCAAAGATACCAAAAAGAAGTTTGTCAGCTTGAATCAGTAACTCTCCTTAAGTTCGACGTAGTTTGAATTAGCTTCGACTCTCTCAAGACAAGCTTAGCCCAGTTGTCCGTATGGTTCTGTGCGGACGAACGTTTCAACAGACAGAAAGCGAGGTAGGAAATGAAAGTGATGAAAATAGCAGGTGGAAGTTTACTTCTTTGCCTGATCGCATTAGCGGCGAGTGGGGAAATCAAAGCGCAGAATGCACCGCCATCAGCCGCGGCTTTTACCGGCACCTGGGTTTTGGATCGAGAGGCCACGAACACGAGCAAAGACTTTCCGCGCAAAATGAAAAACTACAAAATCATCGTGGCGGAAAACGGGCCAACGCTTAACGTGAAGAGCCAGGTTGACGGTACGGTAGAGATCGAGATTTCGCGCGATCGCGGTAGCGGTAATTCGGGCCCGGAGGTCATTTCCAACAATACCAGCCGTTCCAGCGTGCCGCCGCCCGGCGGCAGCATCAGCGGAAACACCCTCGGTACGTCGCGGCCTGAAGAGATCAACTACGGTGGCACGATGGCCCTCTTCTTCACGCCCGTTGAAGCCAACTACAACCTCACCGGCGAAGAAGTGAAGATCGACCTCAAGCAAGGCGACAAGGTAAACGGCACGGCGCGCATTAAGGCTAAACTAGCCAAGGCTGGGAATCAGATACAGTTCACCACCATCCGGCGCCAGAACACGATGAAAGGCGACATAGAAATTACGGTCAGAGAAACCTGGAAGCTTTCAAAGGATGGGAAGCAAATGAGGTTCGAGCGGACGGTGGAAACGCCAACCGCGCGCGATCAGATCGTTATGGTGCTGGCGAAGGCTGCAGCGTAAGAAGAAGTCCAATGTCCAATGTCGCACGTCCAATGTCCATTTCGGTAGCGGGCCGCTTAACCTTCAACGGTTTGGACATTGGACGTTGGACGTTGGACTTTCCCTCAGTTGGTAATTTCAAAATCAGCCCATTGCGTTGCCACCGCGCGTTTTCCGCTCGCCTGTAGATCTTTCACTATCACCTGCAGCACGTAATCGCCCGGGGCCATGTTCCGGCCCAGCTTGAACACGCCCGTGCTGTCAATGCTATCCACCGCCGCCGCACTAACTGCCAGCGGTTTTTCCGGCGCCGTGAAGATCTCTTTACCGTGTCTGAAAATTCTGTATTGAACCGTCAGGTTTGGCTGCGCGGTCTTAGCCCCGCGAGCGTTGTAAATTGAGAGATCGAATCTGATGTTGTCGCCCAGATGGAAACGGCGCCTGGCGAAGTCGCGTTGTTCGTCAGGTTGAAATTGTCTCGGCGCCGGGCTGCCGGCTTTCTGCAAACGCTGCAGCAGAATTCCTGACAACGTCAACCGATCCTTCTTGAGATTCGGAACCTCAACAAACTGGCTGGCCGAGCCGATACGACCGGTGGCCGAATCGCGCATCACCACGCGCATCTGATAGGCCCCGGGTTTCTTAATTGGTACGGTAATGGTTGAAACGAACCCCTTGTCGATAATCTCCTGCAGGGTTTCGGCCCTGGCCTTGATGGTTTCGGTGCGGCTTACTTCGTCAACGATGGAGCCGTTGTCGCCAAATATCATGGCCACGATATCGAATGATGCCTTGCGCCAGCCACCGGGCTCTTCGGTAAACTTCAAATCCGCGCCATTAACGTAGAGCAGCGAGCGCATGAAGACTCCGGTCTTGGTGTCGTCGGCCAGCAGCGACGTCAAACGCAGATCGATGTCGTTGGAATAGAAGGGCGAAGTTAAGGCAGCGTAGATTTGTTGCCGCGGAGTCTTAACCGGCGGCGTTCGGTCTTCATCCCGAACGCTGAAAAAGCCGCTGCGGTAGCGAACGTGCAAATCCGGCCGCAGCACTTTCACCTCTAATTTGTTGAAGCGAAGTTTTTTGGCGTCGAACGATTCACTACTCGGTTGATAACCCAGAACGTAGTAACTGTTCTGGTCGTTCATGATGCGCTGGATGCCTTTGGCCAGGTTGTTATTGTTGATAACAGCGAAGCCGCCGGTTTGTTCCGCAAGGGCGCGCAAGCCTTCCTGCGATTCATATAATTCCACTGAGCGGCTGATGGCGACTTCCTGAACAATAGGCCGTCCTGACTGGACGAAATCCTCAAAAGTATCTTCAGCGTTTGCCATCAGCGCATTCACTACGCCGCGAGCATCCATCGTGTAAATGATCACCGAGTTTCGGTTAGCCATTTCGGTGAGACGCTGGAAGTTGTCGACCAAACGAGGATTGGGCTTCTTCTTGCCGTTGTCCAAATCGTAAAGCACGAAACCGTCGGAAAACAAAACAACCGCTTTGCGTCCTGGCAAATCGCGCATCCCTCGGACAACGTAGTTAACGGCGCCGAGCGTGCCGACAGAAAAAATCTCCTGGTTGTATTGATCGGCTTGTCGTTGCGAGCCAAGCATATCCGTGTAGGCGTTTTGTTGATGTTCCAGAGTTTCTTGAGGCAGTGCGGCCTCGCCAGTGACCGCGTACGACTGTGAACCGACCCTCGCCGCTCCCTCAATAGACGGATCGGCAACTGCAAACAGGTTGACGCCGGCGCGTCCATGCGGGTTCCAGCGAACCCGATCAATTGCCGCGTGCAAGATTCGTTTGTCGGTGGTGAATTGCTGCAACGCGCCGGCGCCGCTGCCGGTGCGAATGATTGCCACCACGTCTCCCGGCAGCATCTGCTCGTCGACGAATTTCTTGAGCGCTGTCTTGACTACATCGACACTCATAACCGACAAGCCCAAATCATCAACCACCAGCGCGACGGTGCGATGCACCTGCTCGGGTCGCAATCTCACCGGCACGGGCGGCGGCGCCACTGCACCCTTCACGGGTTTCGCCGCGATCTGTTCGGTGGTCTTTTCTTTTTCCGATCCTAGCTCGACAAAGGAAAAATTCGTGATTGGCTGCTTCTTTCCGTTTTCATAGATCTCGAAATCGTCGTCGGTCAGTCCTTTTACGGGCTTGCCTTTCTTGTCTAAGACGGTGGCATCAACCTGAATCAGCGAGGTTGTGATTTTCACCACGTCTTCGCCACCGGGCTTTGGGTGTTGGACCGGAGTCTGGGCCCAGGTCGCGACGGAAGAAAGTACGAGGAGCAGAACGATGAGCAGCGAAGCAAGTGATTTCATGTAGTGTTGGACCTTTTGGAAAACGGAAGCAGTAGTTTTCGCCGCGGATTTACGCGGATGAACGCCGATCAGATCGGATCAAAATAGTATGAAGAACATTGAAACGCTGCTAAGTGTCCTCGTTTCTATATCTGATCTGCGTTCATCCGCGCAAATCCGCGGCTGAAATTCTTAAGGGATGACCTCGAAATCAATCCATTGCGTGGCGGTTTGGTTCTTACCTTTCGCCAGCAAATCCTTAATAATTATCTGCAACGCATAATCGCCGAATTCGACACTCGGCTTCAAGCGCAGATAACCGTAGTCGCTGATGCGTGTCAGGTCGGTTTGCGCTTCGAGCTGCACGGGCTGCGGTGTTCCTTCGGAAATCAGTTTGCCACCGCGGTATAGATTAAGTTGCAGCGTGAGGCTCGGCTGGCCCGTGCTCTTGTCGAGTTGGGCGTTGTAGAGCTTGTAGGCATAAGCCAGAACTGTGTTGCGCTGGAATTGCCGGATCGCCGGAACCGCAGTCGAGGCCGTGAGCGCGAGCGCGTTTTCCGGTTTCACTTCCGCTGGCGTAACGAACTTGCCGTTCTGATCGACCGCGCTGACCGTTAAGCCTGACAGGAACAGATTGCCCCTGGTTAAATCCGGAACTTCAATGACCTGGCCCGCCGATCCGATTTGCTTGTTGGAAACGTCGCGGACGGCGATGCGAAAGTTATATGAACCGGCTTTCTTGATCGGCACGTCAGTCGAGTAGACCAAACCGTTCTGCTTGATGAGCGGCAAGGCGGCCGCGTCGATAATAAAGGAATGCGTCCGGTTGAATTCATCCACGACCGCATTCTTCTCGTTCATCGTAACCGCCACCACATCGAACACGGCTTTTATCTTGCCATTCGGTTGATCGACGAAAGTCACATCGCGGCCGTTTAGGTGGACCAGCGAACGCACGAAATTTCCTTCCGCGGGGGAATTGGCGAAAAATGCGGTGAGACCCAACTCCAGACCGGGCTTCGGCAGCGGCGCCACCAGGGCTTCATAAAGCTCGCTGTCGGCGCTACGCGGCTTGGCGCGAGCTTCCTTTTCGGTGGTTCCCACGAAACCGGCCCGAGAGACTACTCGCAGCTCTGGGCGATTCACCTTAACTTTGATGTCGTGGAAATGCCGGCCCTTGAAAGTTTCCTCGTCCGGCTGATAACCCAGCAGGTAATAACCCTTCTCCAGATTCAAAGCTCGGCGCAGCGGTACATCCAGGAAGTTCTGGTTGGTGTAAAGCTTGCCGCCGGTTTCACTGGCCAGGAACGACAAACCTTCATGGGCGTCGATAACGTCGGCGGTGCGGGTGGCGATGATTTTGTCTGAAGCGTTGACTTCTTCTTTCGTTAAT
>Ga0207681_10000915_pt1 | contig 19265 bp, 17 predicted proteins | sample KBSS53metaG_FD_184324 | JGI IMG/M metagenome (GOLD analysis project Ga0207681, IMG submission 184324) | Switchgrass rhizosphere microbial communities from Kellogg Biological Station, Michigan, USA - KBS S5-3 metaG (SPAdes) (version 2) | ecosystem: Host-associated > Plants > Roots > Rhizosphere... | reverse complement strand
CGGCATCATATGCGCGACTCCTCCATCGGTGGATGGGTTGCACGCGAAGTGGCAACGCGGCTGCAACACCACTCCGCGGAGCGGCTGGGACGGGGGCGAATCAAGCGGCTGCTGCCACTCAGGGCGGCCATGAACGAACCACGTCCCACCATCCTCATCGTGGAGGACGACCGCCACACGCGGACGTTCCTCGCCGACAACCTGGCGGCCGACGGCTTCGAGCCGATCGGCGCCGCCAACGCCAAGGAGGCGGTGCGCCTGATGGAGACGCGCTACCCCGACCTCGCGATCGTCGACCTGACGCTGCCGGACCGCGACGGCCTCGAGTTGCTCCAGCAGGTGCGCCAGTCCGACGGCGTCGCGACGCGGATCGATCCGATGCTGCCGCTGCTGGTGCTCAGCGGCCGCGTCGGCGAGCTGCATCGCCTGCGCACGTTCGAGCGGGGCGCCGACGACGTGCTCGGCAAGCCGTTCTCGTACGCCGAGCTGCGTGCACGCCTGACCGCACTGCTGCGCCGCAGCGAGCGCAGCGTGCGGCACGGCAGACTGCGCGTGGGCGCCGTCGAGCTCGACCCCTCCGCCCGCACCGCGCTGCTGAATGGCCGACGCCTGTCGCTTTCGCAGAAGGAGTTCGCGTTGCTGCGCACGCTTGCGGCCGACCCGACGAGAGTTTTTTCCAAGGAAGAGCTCCTGCGCAGCCTGTGGGGCTTCCGTGCAAACAACTCCACGCGCACGCTCGACTCGCACGCGTGCCGCCTGCGCAAGAAGCTCGCACGCGACGGCGATCGCTATGTCGTGAATGTGTGGGGCGTCGGCTACCGACTCGTCGATGGCCCGACAGGGGATGGGCTCGACGGGATCGCTGGGGCCGCTGCCCGGGGCGCATCATGAGTGTCCCGTTGGCGATCGGCGGTTGGCTGGCGGCGCTCGGCGTCGCGACGGCGTGGCGGATCGCGCTCGCGCGCCGGATGGAGCTCGTTGCGCGTGCCTGCCACGAGCTGCGCGGCCCGCTGACGGCGGCGCGGCTTGCGGTGCGACTTGCGGCCCACGGCACGCCCGCCCGTCCGCACGGCTCGCATGGGGTCGGCGGGATCCTCTCGTCGGTCGACCTCGAGCTCGATCGCGCCGGGTTGGCGCTTGCCGACCTCGCCGCGGCCCAGCGCGGCGAACGCGCCGGCGACCGCATCGAGCGCTTCCCGCTCGCTCCGCTGCTCGCCGACGCGGTCGCGGCAGCGCGCCCGGCTGCCTGGGCCAAGCGGATGAGCCTGCGGCTGGAGCCACCACCGGACGACATCGTGCTGCGTGGCGACCGCCTGCGGCTTGCACAGGCGTGCGGCAACCTGCTCGCGAACGCGATCGAGCACGGTGGCGGCGAGGTGCTGCTGCGCGCACGGGCGAGCCGGCACACGGTGCGCATCGAGGTGCTCGACGACGGCCCGGGCCTGTCCGCGCCGATCGCCGAGCTGATCCGGCGTGGCGGCGGGCGCGGCCTGCGCGGACACGGGCTCGCGAACGTCGCCGACGCAGCGGCGCGCTACGGCGGACGTCTCGCGGCGGCGCCGAGCGAGCGCGGCGCGCGGCTCGTGCTCGAGCTGCCGATTCCGTCGCGCGGATGAAGCGCCTGGCATGACGCCTCGCCGCCGCGCGCTCCTGTTGCTCGCGCTCGCGACCCTGCTCGGCGCGCTGGCGGCCGCGAGCGTCCAGCGCCGCGAGGCGGCGTTTGCGCGCGCGCTCGGACCCGACGTGCTCGTGCTCGTGACGCGTACGCCGGTCGCTGCGGGCGCCCGGCCGGCGAGCGCGCGTCCGCTGCTGCGCGCGTTGCCACGCCGCTACGCCCCGCCCGACGCGGTCGCGAGCGCCGCGCAGCTGGCCGGTGCGCGCATGGCGGTCGCGCTGCCGGCTGGGTCGGTCGTGACCGCGTCCGTGTTGCGGACCGACAGCCCCGCGCCGGAGGTCGCGCTCGGTCCGGGCGAGCGGGCCGCGGAAGTGCTCGCGCACGGCGATCCGCGTGCGATCGTGCCGGGAGCGCGCGTCGACGTGCTCGTCACGCGCGAGGGAGATGGCATGCGCGCCGGGACGACGGTGCTCGCGCTCGAGGACGTCGAGGTGCTCGCGGCGCGCCCGGCGCCGCGCGACGCGGCGGATCCGGCCGGCGCCGCCGGCGCCCGCGTCGTCGCGTCCCTGCGCGTGCGGATCCGCGACGCGGTCTATCTCGCCGCCGCCCAGGCGTTCGCGCGCGATTTGCGGCTGCTGGTGCGCGCGCCCGGAGACCGAGCGCCCGCAGGGAGGGGATTTTCGGTCGATCAGCGGCTGCGCTGACCTGCAGCGCTCAAGGGATCGGTGCAAATGGCCGATCCAGGTGGCGAGCGCATGTCCCGACGCCTTCTCATCGCCGGCCTGGCCATCTGCTGCTGTCTCTTCGCATCTGCGCTGAGCGCCGCCGCCCGTGTGCCCGCGCTGCACGCCGTCGCCGCGGCGAACGTGGCGGCTGACACGCCGCTGCCGACGATCAGACGCGTCAAGCCGCTGAGAGTGAGAATCGGCCAGCGGCTCACGATCATCGGGCGGCACTTCATCCCCGGCAGACGCAGAAACACCGTGGTGTTCCTGCGCGATGGCGCGCCGGCGGTCTTCCTGAAGGCCCAGAGAGCCACGCACACGCGTCTCACCGTGCGCCTGACGAGCAAACTCGGCCGCTACCTGATCGGCAAGAACAACGGCGAGAAGGGCGCGACCCGCTTCCGTCTGCGCGTGCTCGCTAAGCGCTTCGGCGCGCGCTTCACGCCGCTGCGCCTCTCGCCAGTGGTGCTGCCTGCGACGCCGCACCAGGACGGCGGCTCCAGAGGCGGCGGCGGCGGTGGTGGCTCGATCGCGCCTACGTGCACCGCCACGAGCGCGAGAGCCGCGCCGAACGCCGACGCCGACGGCGACGCGATGACCAACGGCCTCGAGCTGCAGGTCCACACCGACCCGTGCCTCGCCGACAGCGACGGCGACGCGATCCCCGACGGCTACGAGTACGAGTCGGCGCTCGACTACAACACGCGCGCGCTCCCGTATCCGGGCAAGCGCCCGTACCCGAACCCGCTCGATCCGACCGACGCGGCCACCGACTACGACGGCGACGGCCTGACGATGGCCGACGAGCACGCCGCCTGGGTCACGTACGGCCATTCGACCTTCCCGCTGCTCTACAGCGACGGCACGCAGACCTCCGGCGGTCCGGTCGCGGTCCCGGCCGGGATGGAGTGGGCGGACATGAACGGCGACGGCTTCCTGACCGACGACGAGAAGGACGTCGACGGCGACGGCATCACGAACTGGGACGAGGCGCACGGCCGCATGACGCCGGACTGGTGGCTGGCGGTCTACGACCAGGAGAAGCCGTTCACGCTCACCTACCTCCAGACCGACTGGCTCGACCCCGACACGGATGGGGACACGCTGCTCGACGGGCTCGACGACGTCGACCATGACGGGTACACGAACGCGGCGGAGGTCGACCGCATGCCGGCGCTCACGCCGTGGTACTGGGTGCAGCCCTTCAACCCGTGCCTGCCCGACCCGCTCTCGCCGACCTGTCCGCAGCATCCGCCGATCAGAGATCCTTACCCGCCCTTCGCGCAGCCAGGCGGCTGGAGACCGGGCGAGCCGATCCCGCTCGCATGGCCGCGCTCATAGGAGACGTCGACATGGACGCGATCGAGGCCGCCGGCCTCGATGCGTCGTCCGGGGGGCAGGTCCCCTCGCTGGATCAACGGCCGGGACGCGCGGAGTCGCCCTCCTGGCACGAGTACCGCGCCGAGCTCGCGGTCGGGCTGCCGTTCCTCGCCGCTGCAATCGCGCTCGCGCTGCTCGGCGACTCCGACACGACGCTCCAGCTCGGCCCGACGGTCGCGCTCGTCCTCTCCTACGCCGTCCTTTCGCGCGTGCGCTTCCACGCCGGCGTTGGCCACACGGTGCCGACGCAGCTGGCGTTCGTGCCGATGCTGTTCCTGCTGCCGACGCAGCTCGTGCCGTTGTTTGTGCTGCTCGGCATGGTCGTCGGGAACCTGCCCGACTACGCGCGCGGGGCGCTGCATCCCGGCCGCGCGCTGATGCTGCCGGGCGACGCCTGGCACGCCGTCGGGCCGGCGGTCGTGCTGGTCCTCTCGGGCGCGACGACGCCGGAGTGGAACGACTGGCCGTGGTACCTGCTCGCGCTCGCCTCGCAGTTTGCGCTCGACTTCGGTGTCTACGCCGTGCGTGCGCGGCTTGCGCTTGACGTGCCCAGTCGCGAGCAGCTGCGCGCGCTCACGTGGGTGTGGATCGTCGACGCGCTGCTCGCGCCGGTGGGGCTCGTGGCGGCGTTCGCGTCCGACCATCACCCGTACGCGTTCCTGCTGATCCTGCCGCTCGCCGCACTGTTGACGCTGTTCGCGCGCGAGCGCAACGAGCGGCTCGAGCAGGCGCTCGAGCTGGGCGGCGCCTACCGCGGCATCGCAATGCTGCTCGGGGACCTGCTCGAGGAGGCCGACGAGTACACCGGCGGCGACCACACGCGCGGCGTCGTCGCGCTCTCGCTCGAGGTCGCCGACGAGCTCGGCCTCGACGAGCGCGAGCGCCACAACGTGGAGCTTGCAGCGCTGCTGCACGACATCGGCAAGATCGTCATCCCCGACACGATCATCAACAAGCCGGGGCCGCTGAGCGACGACGAGTGGACGTTGATGAAGACGCACACGATCGAGGGTCAGCGGATGCTCGACCGCGTCGGCGGCGTGCTGCGCGAGGTCGGCATGATCGTGCGCGCCTCGCACGAGCGCTGGGACGGCGGCGGCTATCCGGACGGGCTCGCCGGCGCGCGCATCCCGCGCGAGGCGACCGTCGTCGCCGCCTGCGACGCCTTCAACGCGATGACGACCGACCGCTCGTACCGTCGCGCGCGCTCGGCCGCGGAGGCGCTCGAGGAGATGCGCGCCTGCTCCGGCTCTCAGTTCTCGCCCGAGGTCGTCTCGGCGCTGGTGCGCGTCGTGTCGCGCAGCATGCCGCAGGTCGCGTCGGCCCAGCCGACCGCGCTCAGGTAGAGCTCGCTCACCGGCACGCCCGGCAAGCGCTCGGCGACCGTCTCGAGCTCGCCGCGCTCGTACGCGAACGTCGCGGCGAGCGCGTCGCCCATCGGCCCGCGCAGCTCGACGAGCGCGGCGCGCGCGTCCTCGGACAGCGGCAGCGCGTCGAGCAGGTGGGAGAGCGGGGCGCGCGCGATCGCGTCGACGACCGAGAAGAGCCCGACCGTGAAGTACGCCTCCGGCTCCGTCGGCGGGTCGGTGGGAGGCCCGCCCGCCCACCGCTCGCGCGCGATCAGCTCGCAGAGGCGTGCGCGCACGAGCGCGGTGACGGTCAGCTCGTGCGGCGTGTCCCGCACGTCCGACAGCACGATCAGCGACGCCCAGCGGCGGACCGCCTGCGCGCCGAGCAGCACGAGCGCCTCTCTGACGGACGCGACCCTGCGCGGCAGGCTGAAGTAGGCGGAGTTGAGATATGTCAGCAGGCGGTAGGAGAGGCCGACGTCGCGCGAGATCGTCTGCTCGAGCTCCTCGAACGTGCCCTGTGCGTACAGGCCGGCGAGCGCGCGCAGCTCGCCGACGCGCTCGGTCGGCGGTGCGCTCCCGGCGACCGCCGCGTCTGCGGTCGCGAGGAAGAAGCCCTGCAGCTGGTCGAAGCCAGCGGCCAGGCAGCGTTCCCGCATCGCAGGCGTGTCGACACCGGTGGCGATCAGCGTGTCGCTCACGCGCGCGAAGCGGGTGACGGCGTCGGTCACCTCGGCCTCGCTCAGGCCGCTCACGTCCAGCTTCACGCTCTCGGCATGTCGCGCCAGCTCCAGCGGCGCCGGCCGGCGGGGATCACACACGAGCGAGATGCGGTAGCGCTGGGTCGCGAGGCGCTCGACCACGCTGTGCAGCGCGGCGTCCTCGTGTGCTGGATCGGCGACCTCCAGCACGACGCGCGCGGGCGGCAGCGCGAGCGCGTGCAGCTCCAGCAGGAAGCGGCGCGGGATGCGCACGTGCGCGGGGCGATTGCCGACGATCGCGGCGACGCCGATGCCGGTGAACGCCTCGACGATCACGCGCGTCGCCGCGCGCTCCTCGTCGTCGGCGGTGACGGCGCGCTCGCCGCTGGGCGTCCGCGGCAGCAGCGCGTAGCCGACGACCTTCGTCCAGCGGTCGTGGATCGCTTGGCGCGCGATCGCGACGGGGATGTCCGTGGGCGCGGCTGGTGGGATGGCGTCGACGCTCATCGCCCTGGTCATCGGCCGGACCTGGCGTGAACTTGCGCATTCTGGGAGCAAGTTGCGCCGCCAGGGGGCGAAGTTCTCGCCACTTTCCCCTCTGAGGGCGCATGGACGACGCACTGGAACCGCTGGCAGGCGAGCTGCATGAGCGACTCGTGCGTGCGGCTGGAGAGGCTGACTGGCCCGCCAGCGACCCGCAGGAGCGGGTCGCGGCGCTCGTCGAGCGCGAGGCGGCCACGCTCAGCGAGCGGGAGCGCGATGTCCTGCGGCGGCTCGTCACGGAGCGCTCGCTCGGCTTGGGCCCGCTGGAGCCGCTGCTGGCGGATCCGGCCGTCGACGAGGTGATGGTGAACGGGCCGGGCCGGGTCTGGATCGAGCGGCGCGGACGGATCGAGCCGACCGGGGTGACGTTCGCGGACGAGGCGCAGCTGCGCCACGCGATCGAGCGAATCCTCGCGCCGCTCGGTCGCCGCGTCGACGAGGCCGAGCCGCTGTGCGACGCGCGCCTCGCCGACGGCTCGCGCGTGAACGTCGTGCTGCCGCCGCTGGCGCTTGACGGGCCGTTGCTGACGATCCGCCGCTTCCCCGCGGGCGGCATGGCGCCCGAGGAGCTCGTCGCCGCCGGCACGTGGGATGCGCCGCTGCGCGACCTGCTTGCCGCCTGCGTGCGCGCGCGGCTGACGATCCTCGTCAGCGGCGGCACCGGCTCCGGCAAGACGACGACGCTTGGCGCACTGGCGTCGTTCGTCCCGGACGGCGAGCGGATCGTGACGATCGAGGACGCGGCCGAGCTGCGCCTGCGCCAGCCGCACGTCGTGCGCCTGGAAGCACGGCCCGCGTCGTTGGAGGGTCGCGGCGAAGTGACGATCCGCCGACTCGTCAAGAACGCGCTGCGCATGCGGCCCGACCGGATCGTCGTGGGGGAGATCCGCGATGGCGCCGCCTTGGACATGCTCAGCGCGATGTCGAGCGGCCACGACGGCTCGCTCTCGACCGTGCACGCCGGCTCCCCAGAACAGGCGCTGCGCCGCGTCGAGACGCTCGCGCTGATGGCCGACGTGGAGCTTCCGCACGCGGCGGTCCGCGAGCTGGTCGCCGGCGCGATCGATCTCGTCGTGCACCAGCGGCGCGAGCGCGACGGGCGCCGGCGGATCGCCGCAGTCGCGCAGGTCGTATGCGGAGCCAGCGCGCGTGAGCTGTACGCGCTGCGCGATGGTCGGCCGTGCTGGCGGCTGCCGCTGCCGGCGGAGCTGGTCGCGCGGCTTGGCGGGGATGCGCCACCGGCACAGCCGCCTCCGCTGGCCAATCCGCTTGCGCGGCTCGAGGCGGCCCGTCGGCGCCTGCGCGCGTCCGTCGCGCCACGCGAGGAGCTGCCGTGAGCGCCGCGCCACTGGCTGCGCTCGCGGCGACGATCGGCGTGCTCGCCTTGTGGGATGCGGTCGCGGCGCTCGAGCTGCTCGCGCGCGGCGGTACCGTGGGTCGTCTGCTCGCGCCGCTCGTGCGTGCGCGGCGCGGGGGCGTGACGCCCAGCGCGCGCGAGCACCGCCGCCTCGCCGTCGTCGTCGTGGTGGTGCTGTTCGCAGCGGGCTGGCTGATCGCGGGTGTTGCTGCGGGATGCCTTGCGGCGCTCGTCGGTCCGTGGGCGCTGCGCACGCACCTGCGGTCGCGGCGGCGGCGCTGGCGCGCGGAACTCGAGCGCTCTGCGCCGGCCGTCGCACGCGCGGTCGCCGACGCGCTCGCCGCCGGCCACGCGATCTCGCGTGCGCTGGCTGAGGCAGTGCACAGCCTCGACGGCCCGGCGGCGGTCGAGCTGCGCGCGCTCAGCGAGACGCTTGCGGTCGGCCAGCCGCTGGAGGAGGCGCTCGCCGTGCTGCAGGCGCGTGCGGACAGCCGCGCGTACGACACGCTCGCGACGGCGGTGCTGTTGCAACGCGACGCAGGCGGCGACCTCGTGGGCCTGCTGCGCGAGCTGGCGCGCGCGCAGGAAGCGGCCGCGCGCGGCGCCGACGACGCGCGCGCAGCGACGGCGCAGGCACGCTTCACCGGCGTCGTCGTCAGCCTGCTGCCGGCCGGTGCCGCCGTGCTCGCGGAGCTGGCAAGCCCGGGCGCGCTTGCGAGTGTCGCGCGCGACCCGCTCGCGCTGTGGCTCGCCGCCTTCGCTGCCTTCCTTCAACTGCTCGGCCTGCTCGCGATCCGCCGGCTCGCGCGGGTGGCGGGGTGAGCGCCACTGCGACGCTCGCCGGTGCGGCAGCTGCGTTCGCGGTCCTCGCGCTCGGGCGGCTCGTACCCCCGCGAGCGACTCGTCGGCGCCACTCCGCCACGGCGACCGCCCTCGGATTGCTCGCGCGCATCGGTGCGCGCGTCGGCGCGCCGGCCGCCTCACGGGCGTTCGAGACGCTGCTCGTCGCCGCCGGCCGGCCGCTGGGTCTGCGCGCTGCCGACGTGATGGCGGCCAAGGGCGGTGCCGGCATCCTCGGTCTGGCAGCGGCGCTGCCGCTCGGCTCGCTGCTGCCGGGACGGCTCGGCCTGCTGGCGCCGTTCGCGCTGCCGTTGGCTGCGTTCCTGGCGCCGGACATGTGGCTGCGCCGCTGTGCCCGGCTGCGCGGTGCCGCGATGGCGCGCGAGCTGCCGGATTTGCTCGACCTGCTGCGTGTCGCGCTCGGCGCCGGCTTATCGCTCGATCGCGCGCTCGCCGAGGTCGGGAGGCGCGACCGTGGACTGCTGGCGCGCGAGTGGCGCACCGCGGCCGTCGAGATTGAGCTGGGGGCGCCACGCGAGCAGGCGCTCGAGCGGCTGACGATCCGCTGCCCATGTGACGGCGTCCGACCATTGGTGCGCGCGCTCCAGCGCGGGGCCCGCCACGGCACGCCGCTCGCCGAGGCGCTGGCCGCGCTGGCAGCCGAGGCCCGCGCGGCGCAGGCGCGCCAGCTCGCCGAGCGGGCCGCGAAGGCTGCACCCCAGATCCAGCTCGTCGTCGCCCTGCTGCTGGTGCCGTCGGTGCTGCTGCTGGTGGCTGCGGCGCTGCTGGCGAGCTTCGCGTCGTGAACTCTGGTCATCTATGCGTCTGACAGAGGCGCAGATGACCAGAGTTCGGGCGCGCGACCGCTAGGGTCACGCCATGGAGCGCTTCAGCCCCGACCGTCTGGAGCTGCCGATTGTGCAGGCGCCGTTGGCGGGCGGGCCCTCGACGCCGGCGCTTGCGGCGGCGGTGAGCGGCGCCGGCGGGCTCGGCTTCGTCGCCGCGGGCTACAAGACGGCCGAGGTGCTCGCCGAGGATGTCGCGGCGGTGCGCTCGGCTACGGATGCGCCGTTCGGGGTGAACGTGTTCGCGCCGCCAGGCGCCGCGGCCGACCGCGACCTCGTCGCCCGCTACGCCGCGCGGCTGATCGGCGAGGCCGAGCGGCAGGGCGCGATCCTCGGCGATCCGCGCAGCGACGACGACGCCTTCGGGGACAAGCTCGCGCTGCTGCACGACGCCAAGCCCGCTGTCGCCTCGTTCACGTTCGGCTGTCCACCGGCGGAGACGATCCAGGCGCTCCAGCGCGACGACGTTGCCGTCTGGGTGACAGTCACGACGCCGGCGGAGGCACGCCAAGCGGCAGACGCCGGCGCCGACGCGCTCGTCGTGCAGGGCGCCGAGGCCGGAGGCCACCGCGGCGGCTTCGACGACGCAGGGGCGGGACGGGCCGGTATCGGCCTGCTGGCGCTGCTGCAGCTCGTGCGCGCGGAGGTGAAGCTGCCGCTCGTCGCGACCGGCGGGATCATGACCGGCGCCGGCATCGCCGCCGTGCTGGCCGCGGGCGCGGCAGCCGCGCAGCTTGGCAGCGCGTTGATGCTGACGCCCGAGGCCGGCACGAGCGCGCCGCATCGCGCGGCGCTCGAGCGCGAGGCGGAGACGGCGCTCACGCGCGCCTTCAGCGGCCGCACCGCGCGCGGGATCGTCAACCGCTTCCTGCGCGAGCACGACGCCGAGGCGCCGAGCGCCTACCCCGAGGTCCACCATCTCACGGCGCCGTTGCGCAAGGCCGCGCGCGAGCGGGGCGACGGCGACGCGATCAACCTGTGGGCGGGCCAGGCGCACCAGCTCGCCCAGGCGAAGCCGGCGGGGGAGTTGGTCCGGCAGCTGGCGGCTGACGCCCGGGCCGCGCTGCGCGTCACGGCCGAGCGCGCCGGCCGGTAGCGCTCTAGGGCGGCGACAGCACCGCGTGGCTCGTGACCGCGCGCGCGATCAGCTGCCCGTCCTGCGTGATCTCGGCCTCCGCCGACGCGATCCGCTTCCCCGCGGAGACGCACCGCCCTCGGCAGACGAGTGTCGCGCCCTGCAGCGCCGCGCGCACGAACTGCACGCTGATCTGGACGTGTGGCGCGGCGACGCCCGCCGGTACCTGTGCGTGGACCGCCCAGCCGGTGGTGGTGTCGAGCAGCGCGCTCAGGTAGCCGCCGTGGACGATCCCGCCGCCGTTGAGATGCTCGGGCGCCGGGTCGGCCTCGACGTGCGCGCCGTCCTCGCCCACATGGACGAGGCGGAAGCCGAGGTGCGCCGAGAACGGCCCGGGCTCGATGCGCTCTTCGGGCATCGGCGAAGTGTCGAGGATGTCCGCCCCACGGCGCCCCACCACTGCACGTCTTGCCCCGCATCGCGGGGCAAAAGGTGCAGTGCTCCTCGCAGGCGCCGCTCCTGCACGCCGGATTGCAGCTGCGTGGACGGAAATCGCCCCACTGCGTCCCACCCCTCGATGCCCCGTCACACAGGCGATTCCGCGCTGCCGGAGCGCCGCTACGCGCCACAGGTGGGAAGTCCTGTGCGATTTGGGTTGCAAAGTGGGAGAGAGTGGGTTAGTTTCCTCCGCCTCGGACCGGGGTGGCAGGGCTCCTCCCACCCAGCCACCCCGGTCCGCCTTTTCTTCCGAGCGGCGATGACCCTTGACCTTCCGCGGCACCTTCGACCTCACGCTCGACGCGAAGAACCGCCTCACGGTTCCGACGCGCTACCGCGCGGCATACGCCGAGGGGGTCGTGCTGGCTGCGGGGCTCGAGGACTGCGTCGCGGTCTGGCGGCCCGAGGACTACGACGCCTGGACGGCGGCCGCGCTCGAAGGCAAGAGCCCGCTGTCGCCCGAGTACCGCAAGCTCAACCGTCACTTCACCGCCAACTCGCATCCGACCGAGCTCGACGGCGCCGGCCGGGTGATGGTCCCCAGATTCCTGCTCGACTCGGGCAAGCTCACCAAGGACGTGAGCGTCGTCGGGGCGGGGGAGTGCCTGGAGATCTGGGATCGCGGCAATTGGGCCGCGTACAACGGCGAGGTGCTGGAGAACGTCTCAGAGATCGCCGCCGGGCTCGATTCCGCGGGGTGACCGTCGCCCATGACCACACTGCTTGACATGGTCTCCATCCACATCCCGGTCCTCGCCGGCGAGCTGATCGAGCTGCTCGACCCGCAGCCCGGCGCCGTCGCGGTCGACTGCACGATCGGCGGCGGCGGCCACGCCCGCCTCGTCGCCGACCGCGTCGGCCCGGCCGGCACGCTGATCGGGATCGACCGCGACCCGATCGCCGAGGAGCGCTTCGCCGAGCTGGCCGCCGAGGTGTCGTGCGCGACGCGCTTCATCCGCGCCGACTTCGCGAGCGGCCTCGAGCAGCTGCGCGCCGAGGGCGTCAGAGCGGACCTCGTCTACATGGATCTCGGCATGTCCTCGATGCAGGTCGACACGTGGGAGCGCGGCTTCTCCTACGCCTACGACGCGCCGCTCGACATGCGCATGGACCCCGCGCAGGAGCTGACCGCGGCGGACGTCGTGAACACGTGGGACGAGCGCCGGCTCGCGCGCCTGCTGCGCGAGTACGGCGACGAGCGCTACGCCGGCCGCATCGCGCGTGCGATCGTGCGCGACCGCGCGAGGACACCGATCGAAACGACGCACGCGCTCGTCGAGACGATCAAGTCGGCGATCCCGGTGCCGGCGCAGTTCGCCGGCGGCCATCCGGCGAAGCGCACGTTCCAGGCGATCCGGATTGCCGTCAACGAGGAGCTTGAGCAGCTCGATCGCGCGCTGCCGCTCGCGTGGGAACTGCTCGCGCCGGAGGGGAGACTTGCCGCGATCTCGTTCCACTCGCTCGAGGACCGACGTGTGAAGCGCTTCCTCGCCGATCGCGCGCGCGGCTGCATCTGCCCGCCGGATCTGCCGGTCTGCGCGTGCGGTCGCACGCCCGAGGGCGAGCTGCTCTCGCGCCGTGCAATTGCGCCGACGCCCGGCGAGGTCGCGCACAACCCACGTGCCAAGTCCGCCCATCTGCGTGGTTCCCGCAAGCTGACGACCGAGGAGGAGGCCGCATGACGCCGCCTGCCGCCACCGCTGCTGCTCGCCGTGCCGTCACCGCTCCCCGCCCGCAGCGGCGGGTGTCGGGGCCGGTCCGACGGCCGGCGCGGCCGGTCGCGGTCCCGCGGCCTGCGCGCCGTGCCGCCGAGGTCCCCCTCGGGGCCCGCGCCCTCGCCTGGGCGCGCACGCTCCCGGATCATCGCCTGCTCGACCGCCTGATCGGCGGCCGCATCTGGATCGTGCTGCTCGGAGGCCTGCTCGTCGGAATCGTGACGATGCAGCTGACGCTGCTGAAATGGAACGCCGGCATCGGCCGCGCCGTCGAGCAGACCAGCCAGTTGGAGCAGCGCAACGCGGCGCTGCGGCTGTCGATCTCCGAGCTGTCGGACACGAACCTGATCGTCGGCAAGGCGACGCAGATGGGCTACGTGATGCCGCCGCAGGGCTCGCCGCGCTTCCTCACGGCCAGCGCGGGCGACGCGGCGAAGGCGCTCACGACGATGCGTGTGCCGGACCCGAACGCGGCTGCGGCCGCGGCGGCCGAGCTCGCAGCGTCGACGCAGGCGGTGCAAACGACCACGGTCGATCCGGCAGTGACGACCACGGAACCGAGCACCGCGGCGCCCGACCCGACGACGAGCACGACGGCCCCGACGACGACGGCGCCCACGGACACGACGATGCCGGCGACGACGGCACCGGCCGCGACCGCGATGCCGACGAGCGCGGCGGCGCCCACCACGTCGGCCCCGGCGGCCGCCGGCGGCGCGTCCGCCCCGCAGGGTTAGGTACCACGGGTGCCGGGGCTCACCGACCGCCGCATCGGCCTCCTCTTCCTCGTCTTCGTCGCCGCACTCGCCCTCGCGACGCTACGGGCCACCTGGCTCGGCGCCGTGCGCGCGCCGGCGCTCAAGCGCGCCGCCGCCACACAGCAGGTCCAGACGATCGCGATGCCCGCACCCCGCGGCACGATCACCGATCGCCACGGCGCCGTGCTCGCCGTCTCGGAGCCGGCAAGCGACGTCAGCGCGACGCCCTACCTCGTTAGAAGACCGCTCGCGGTCGCCGCGAAGCTCGCGCCGCTGCTCGAAACGGATCAGGCCGAGGTCCTGAGCAAGTTGTCGGAGCAGACGGGCTTCGTCTACCTCGCGCGCCGTCTGCCGGCCGCGAGCGCGAACAAGATCGCTGCGCTGCGGATCGAGGGCATCACGCTCACGCCGTCCAGCCGCCGCACCTATCCGCGCGACTGGCTCGCCTCGCAGCTGATCGGCAGCGCCAGCGAGCAGCGCGGCGGCGGGACCGGCTTCGAGTACCGCGAGGACAAGGTCCTGCGGGGCCAGGACGGGATCCGCCGCGTCGTCAGCGACGCGCTCGGCCAGCCGATCTCGATCGAAGATGAGCGGCCGACGGTGCCGGGCAGGGACGTTCAGCTGACGCTCGACGCCAACCTGCAAGACAAGGTCGAGTCGGTGCTCGACGGCGTCGGCCAGGTGTTTCGCCCCAGAGGCGCGACCGCGATCGTCCTGAACCCCAAGACGAACGAGATCCTGGCGCTCGCGAACTGGCCGCGGGTCGACGCGAACAACCCGGGCGGCGCGCCGCCCTACGCGCAGAGGAACCTCGCCGTGGGCTACACGTACGAGCCGGGCTCGACCTTCAAGGCGTTCACGGTCGCCGGCGCGCTTGCCGACCACGTCGTCTCGCCCGACACCCCGATCCCCGTGCCGGCACAGCTGACACTGTTCGACAGAACGCTGCACGACGCCGAGGCGCACGGCGACGAGACGCTCAGCGTCGCCGACGTGCTCAAGCGCTCCAGCAACATCGGGGCGGTGCAGATCGCGCTGAAGGTGGGCGCGAGACGCTTCTCGCAGTGGGTGAGACTGTTCGGCTTCGGCGCGCCGACGGGCGTCGACCTGCCCGGCGAGGAACAGGGCATCGTCCCCACATACGCGGATTACTCCGGCACGTCGATCCTCAACCTGCCGATCGGCCAGGGCCAGTCGGTCACGCCGATGCAGATGGTCGCCGCCTACGCCGCGATCGCGAACGGCGGGATCCTGCGCACGCCGCAGATCGTGCGCTCGATCGACGGCAGAGCGATTCATGTGCGCGCCGGCAGACGCGTGCTCTCGGAGGCGACGGCGGCGAGCGTGCGCGAGATGTTGCGCGGCGTGCTGGCGGCCGGCGGGACGGCCTCGGAGGCGAGCATCGAGGGGTACGACCTCGCTGGCAAGACCGGCACTGCCAACAAGATCGACCCGGACACGGGCGAGTATTCCGACACGCGCTACGTCGCCTCGTTCATGGGCTTCGCGCCCGCGCGCGACCCCGAGCTGCTCGTCGCGGTCGTCGTCGACGAGCCGCAGTACGCCATCTATGGCGGCCAGGTGGCGGCGCCCGCGTTCCAGAAGATCGTCGCGTTCGCGCTGCCATATCTCGGCATCAGACCCTCCTAGGCGCGACGGCCACGGTCGGCCCGGCCGGGGTCGGGCCGGGACCCTCTTTAGACTCGGTCCGCGATGCAGCTGTCCGACGTGATGGGCGCCGCGCTCGCCGAGGGCGGCGACGTCGAGATCTCCGCGCTCGCTTACGACAATCGCCGCGTCGAGCCGGGCACGTTGTTCTTCTGCGTCCCCGGCTTCAGCCGCGATGGGCATGCGTTCGCGCCCGACGCGGTCGCGCACGGAGCGGCGGCGCTTGTGGTGGAGCGGCCGCTGCGGCTCGGCGTGCCGGAGGTCGTGGTGCCGTCGGTGCGGATGGCGATGGGGCCGGCCGCGGCGCGCTTCCACGGCGATCCGACCGCCCGGCTGGACGTCGTCGGGATCACCGGCACCAACGGCAAGACGACGACCGCGTTCCTCGTACGCGCGTTGCTGGAGGCGGCAGGTCGCCAGTGTGGTCTGCTCGGGACCGTCACCTCATTCGTGGGTGGCGAGGAACGCCCGGTGGAGCGCACGACCGCCGAGGCAATCGATCTGCAGCGCGACTTCCGCGCGATGCTCGACGGCGGCGACGCAGCCTGCGCGATGGAGGTCTCTTCGCACGCGCTCAGACTCGGCCGCACGGACGGGACACGCTTCGCAGCAGCCGTCTTCACGAACCTCACGCAGGATCACCTCGACTTTCATCCCACGATGGAGGACTACTTCGAGGCGAAGCGGCTCCTGTTCGGCCGCGTCACCGGTGCCGCGATCGTCAACGTCGACGACCCGTACGGTCGGCGGCTGGCGGCGGAACTCGGGCCCGGCGAGCGGCTGGTCACGTTCGCGATCGACCATGACGCGACCTACCGTGCGACCGAGCTGGACAGCGGCTTCGGCGGCTCCTCCTTCACTGCTCTCACTCCGGAGGGACCGATCGCACTCACGACCCCACTTCCCGGCCGCTTCAACGTCCTCAACGTGCTCGGGGCGGTCGCGGCGGTGCGCGCGCTCGGCGTCCCGTTCGAGACGATCGCCGCGGCGCTGCCGCAGGCCGGGCGCGTGCCGGGCCGCTTCGAGCCGGTCGATGAGGGCCAGCCGTTCGCCGTGCTGGTCGACTACGCGCACACGCCGGACTCGCTCGAGAACGTGCTCAAGGCTGCGCGCCCGCTCACGCGCGGCACCCTCTGGTGCGTGTTCGGCTGCGGCGGCGACCGCGACAGAGGCAAACGGCCGTTGATGGGGGAGATCGCGGCCCGGCTGGCCGATCGCACGATCGTCACGTCCGACAACCCGCGCTCGGAGGATCCCGAGGCGATCGTGCGCGAGATCGTGGCGGGGATTCCTGGTGACGTGACCGTCGAAGTCGACCGCCGCGCCGCGATCGGCCGGGCGATCGCGGAGGCGCGCGAGGGCGACGTCGTCGTGATCGCCGGCAAGGGCCATGAGCAGGGTCAGGAGTACGAGAACGGCCGCAAGATCCCGTTCGACGACGTGACGGTCGCGCGCGAGGCGCTCAGGAGCGTCCTCGCCCGATGAGGTCCTGGACGCCCGAGCGGATCGCCGAGGCGGCCGGCGCACGGCTGGCCGCGCCCGCGCCGCATCGGCACGGTCCGAGCCGCGTGACAGTCGACTCCCGCGAGATCGCCCCGGGCGACCTGTTCGTCGGCCTCCCGGGCGACACGCACGACGGCGGCCGCTTCGCCGTGCAGGCGCTCGCCGCCGGCGCGTGGGGAGTGCTCGTCGCGCCGCAGCACGCCGAGGATGCGAGATGTGCGCCCGCGGGGGTGCTCCTGGCGGCCGACGAGCCGCTCGCCGCGCTGCAGCAACTCGCGCGCGCCTGGCGCCGCGCGCTCGACGCGAAGACGATCGCGATCACCGGCTCGACCGGCAAGACCTCCACCAAGGACATCCTCGCGGCACTGCTGACACCGCACCGCAAAACGTTCGTCTCCCGCGGCAACTTCAACACCGAGATCGGGCTGCCGTTGGAGCTGCTCGCTGCCCCCGAGGGGACCGAGGCGCTGGTGCTGGAGATGGCGATGCGCGGCGCCGGTCAGATCGCCGAGCTGACACGCATAGCCGAGCCGGACGTCGGCGTGATCGTCAACATCGGGCCGGCCCATCTCGAACTGCTCGGGAGCATCGAGGCGATCGCCGCCGCGAAAGCCGAGCTGATCGCCGACCTGCACAGCGCGGCGACCGCCGTCATCCCCGCAAACGAGCCACTGCTCGACCCGCATCGCCGGGACGACATCGCCACGGTCACGTTTGGCCCGGGCGGCGACGTGACGCTCGTCTCGCAGAGCGCCGACGGCGACGTCGCGATCGACGCGCAGGGCGAGCGCGTCCAGCTGAAGCTCGACTTCCACCAGCAGCACCTGCGCGGGAACCTCCTCGCCGCGGTTGCCGCAGCGCATGCGATCGGCGTCCGGCCGGCCGGCGAAGTGACGGTCGCGTTCAGCGGACGGCGCGGCGAGCGGGTCCGCTTGCGCACCGGGGTGACCGTCATCGACGACTGCTACAACGCCAACCCGATGTCCATGCGCGCGGCCCTCGACGACCTCGCTGCCACCGCCGGCAAGGGGCGCCGTGTCGCGGTGCTTGGCGACATGCTGGAGCTGGGGCCGGAGGAGGCCCGCTTCCACGCTGAGATCGGCGCGCATGCGGCTGAGCGCGGCGTCGAGCTGCTGGTCGCGGTCGGTGAGCGCAGCCGCGCGCTGGCCGAGGCGTTCGACGGCGAGACGCAGGTCGTCGGCGACGCGGCGCAGGCGGCGGTGCTCGTGCCGAAGCTCGTGCGTGCCGGCGACACGGTGCTCGTGAAGGCCTCGCGCGGCATCGGCCTGGAGGCGGTTGTCAAGGCGCTCACGGCCGACGACGGGGCTGGCTGATGGGCCGCGTGCTGATCGCAGGGACCGCCTCGCTGCTCATCTGCATCTTCCTCAGCCCGAAGTTCATCGCCTTCATCCGCGAGCGCGAGTTCGGCCAGCACATCCGCGAGGAGGGGCCCGAGGGTCACCACACGAAGGCGGGCACGCCGACGATGGGCGGCATCATCATCTTCGCGGCCGTCTCAATCCCGTTCCTGATCCTGACCGACTACTCGTGGCAGGCGATCGGGGTGTTCGGCGCGGCGATTGCCTGCGCTCTCGTTGGATTTGCCGACGACTACACGAAGATCATCCGCCGTCGCTCACTCGGCCTGCGCGGGCGCACGAAGCTGCTGGCGACGATCGCGATCTCCGTTGGCCTGTGGCTGGCCGCGACGAAAGGCGCCGACTTGCAGGAGACGGTGAGACTGCGGATCGTCGACGCGCAGATCGACCTCGCGTGGGGCGGCGGGATCTTCTACCTCGCGTTCATCTACCTCGTCGTCGCCGGCACGACCTCGGGCGTGAACCTCACCGACGGGCTCGACGGGCTCGCCGCCGGCTGCGCGGCAATCGTGCTGCTCGCCTACGTCGGCATCACGTACATCACGACCGGGCAGACTGACCTCACGCTGCTCGCCGGCTGCCTGATCGGCGGCTGCGTCGGCTTCCTGTGGTTCAACTCGTTCCCCGCGAACATCTTCATGGGGGACACCGGTTCGCTCGGGATCGGCGGCGCGATCGCCGGGCTGGCGGTGATGACGAAGACGGAGGTTCTGCTCGTGATCCTCGGCGGGATCTTCGTGATCGAGACGCTGTCGGTCGCGCTGCAGGTGTTCACGTTCCAGACGTTCCGCAAGCGCGTCTTCCTGATGGCGCCGATCCACCACCACTTCGAGATGCGCGGCTGGTCGGAGACGAAGATCATCCTGCGCTTCTGGATCATCGCCTCGGTCTGCGCGGCGGTCGGCTTCACGATCTACCAGCAGTCGATCCGATAGAGGAATCCCGCCCACCCACCCCCGGCCGTCCGCCCCTTCCCGGCGGTCCCTACCTCGTCGTCGGGCTCGCCCGCAGCGGGGTCGCGGCGGCGCTGGCGCTGCGTGCGTCAGGAGAGGAAGTGGTCGGCGTAGATGCCGGCGCGCCGGAGGTGGGCAGGCTTGCGCAGGAGGGCGTCGAAGTGCACCTGGATGACCCAGGCGTCCAGCTGCTCGATCGCGTCGCGACCGTCGTCAAGAGTCCTGGTGTCCCGCACACGGCGCCGGTCGTGGAGGCGGCGCGTGCGCGCGGGCTCGCGCTGGTGGGAGAGCTGGAGCTTGCCTGGCGTCTGCTGCCCAACGACTTCATCGCCGTGACGGGGACGAACGGCAAGACGACGAC
>Ga0207681_10000913_pt1 | contig 19294 bp, 18 predicted proteins | sample KBSS53metaG_FD_184324 | JGI IMG/M metagenome (GOLD analysis project Ga0207681, IMG submission 184324) | Switchgrass rhizosphere microbial communities from Kellogg Biological Station, Michigan, USA - KBS S5-3 metaG (SPAdes) (version 2) | ecosystem: Host-associated > Plants > Roots > Rhizosphere... | reverse complement strand
GGAGACAATTGCATTCGCATGCTGCCATCGCTGCTGATCACGGCCGAAGAGGTGGACGAGGCGCTGGCCCGGCTGGCCACCACGCTGGCCGACGCGCGCGGGCGAGGCTGGGGCGCGGTGGGCGCCGCCAAGACGGTGGCGGCCTGATGCTGGTGGTGCGGCCGGCAGGCCCGGCCGATATCGATGCCTTGCTCGATCTGGCGTTCCTTTCGGGCAAGGGCTTTACCAGCCTGCCCGAAGACCGCGCCGTGCTGGCCGAACGCCTGGCGCTTTCGGCGCAAAGCTTTGCGCGCGAGGTGCCGGCCCAGCAGGCGTGGTACACGGTGATGCTGGAAGACACCGAAACCGGCATGATCGAGGGCGTGGCCGGCATCAAGGGCGCTGTAGGACTGGACCGGCCGCATTTCTCGTTCCGGGTGATGACGCTGGCGCAGTATTCCTCGGCCACCGGTACGCGGTTCGATCACCAGGCGCTGGTTCTGGTGAACGAGTGTTCCGGCACGTCGGAAGTGGGTTCGTTGTTCCTGCGCCCGCGCAAGCGGCAGGGCGGGGCGGGCTCGCTTCTGGCGCGGGCGCGCTATGCCCTGATCGGCGCGAACCGCGATCTGTTTGCCGCAACGATCATGGCCGAACTGCGCGGCTGGTTCGACGAGCGCGACGAAAGCCCGTTCTGGCACGGCATTTCGGCCAAGTTCTTCCGCCTGCCTTTCGAGGATGCGGACCGGATGATCACCGCGACCGATGGGCAGTTCATTCTTGACCTGGCACCGCGCAATCCCATCTATCTGGAACTGGTCGATCCCGCCGCGCGCGAGGCGATCGGTAAAGTGCATCGCCATGGCGCCCGCGCGCTGGCCATGCTGGAAGACGAAGGCTTTACCCGCTCGGGCCTGATCGACATTTTCGATGGCGGCCCGACGGTTACCGCCCCGCGCGACCAGATCCGCACGATCCGCAATGCGCGGCAACTGCCCGCCAGCACAGGAGACGTGGAGCCGGCGGCCAGCGACAGGCTGCATCTGGTGGCGACGCCGGGCCTGGCAACCTTCCGCGCTATCATGACCGCAGCCCGCATCGGCGAGGATGCGCTGGTCGTTCCCGAAGCAACCCTGGCCGCGCTGGGCGCCAAGCCCGGCGATGCCTTGATCGTGAGTTGATTGCTGTGACCCAAAGGCTCCAGTCGTTTGATCCGGCCCATGGCCGCGTGGTGTGGGAAGGCGAAGTGGCCGATGCGGCCGCCTGCGCTGCTGCTCTGGACAAGGCGCGCGCTGCGTTCCCCTCCTGGGCGCGGACCTTGCTGGAAGAGCGGGTGGCGATTGCCCAGCGCTATGCCACGCTGGTCAAGGCCAGTCCGGCACTGGCCGAATTGATCAGTGCCGAGACCGGCAAGCTGCTGTGGGAAACCCGCACCGAGCAGGCCTCGATGGCCGGCAAGGTGGCCGTATCCATCGCCGCGCAGGCGGAACGCACCGGAACGCGCAGCGCCGAAATGCCATTTGGCAGCGCCACCCTGCGCCATCGCCCGCATGGCGTGATGGCCGTTCTGGGGCCATACAATTTCCCCGGCCACTTGCCCAACGGCCACATCGTGCCTGCGCTGCTGGCGGGCAATACCGTGGTGTTCAAGCCTTCGGAACTCACACCCGCCACCGGCGCTGCCATGGTGGGCCTGTGGCGCGAGGCAGGGTTGCCCGCTGGCGTGCTCAACATCGTGCAGGGCGGCCGCGAAACCGGGGAGGCCTTGTTGCACGGGCCGATCGACGGGCTGCTGTTCACCGGGTCTGCCGCTGCCGGCCAGATTTTCCGCCGCCAGTTTGCCGACCGGCCCGATGTCATCCTGGCGCTGGAACTGGGTGGCAACAATCCGCTGGTGGCCTGGGACGGCGATCCGGCGGCGGTGGCCAGCCTGATCGTCCATTCCGCCTTTGTCACCAGCGGCCAGCGTTGTTCGTGCGCGCGGCGCCTGATCCTGCCCGAGGGTGCCTGGGGCGATGCCGTTGTCGAGGCGCTGGTCGATCTGGCAAGGCGGCTGCCGATCGCAGCGTGGGACGAGCCGGGCGAAGCCTTCATGGGGCCGCTGGTTGGCGATATACAGGCGCGGGCAGCGCGCGGCGCGGTGCAGGGCCTGATCGACCTTGGCGCCCGGCCGATCCTGTCGGAAGCGACACAACCGGGCAGGCGAGAAGCATTTTTCGCGCCGGTGATCCTGGACGTGACCGGCCTTGCCGTGCCGGACCGGGAAGTTTTCGCACCCGTTTTGAGCGTGCGGCGTGTGCCCGATTTCGCGGCGGCGCTGGCCAGCGCCAATGCTACAGCGTTCGGCCTTTCAGCGGGATTGGTGTCTGCCGATCCAGCGCTGTGGGAGGAATTCCGCCTTTTCGTGCGGGCCGGCGTCGTCAACTGGAACCGGCCGACCACCGGCGCTGCGGCCAACATGCCCTTCGGCGGCCTTGGCGATAGCGGCAACCACCGGCCCAGCGCCTATTATGCGGCGGACTATTGCGCATGGCCGATGGCAAGCTTCGAGGCCGCCGATATCGCGCACCAGCCGGTGCCGGGAATCGCCAGTTGACGTACCAGCAAAATTTTTCGGCACCTTTTCCCCAAGAGTGCGTTATCGCCGTTACGGATGACCCAACACACTGAATCTAGCGGCCAGGTTCCCACCGATGGGGCGGGAGCCTTTGCTGTGGATCTCAGCAATTGTGATCGTGAGCCGATTCACATCCTGGGCATCATCCAGTCTTTCGGATTTCTGGTTGCCGTGACGCCCGACTGGATGGTGGCGCGCGTTTCAGACAATCTGGCAAGCTTTTGCGGGAAGAACGCGCAGGAAGCGCTGGGGTTTCCGCTGGCCGAATTGTTCGATCGCGATGCGATCCACACCATCCGCAATCGCTTGACCACCTTGCGCGGGCCCGATGCGGTGGAGCGCATCTTTGCCTTGCCACTATTTGGCGGCCAGCGCCCCTTTGACGTTGCCGTGCATTTCTCCGGCCGCGAAATCGTGATCGAGGCTGAACCGGCAGCCGCCGAACCGCTGGAAGCCACGTCGGTCGTGCGCAGCATGATTGCCCGGCTTCAGCAGGTGGAAGGATTGCCGGGCTTCCTGCGCGAAGGTGCACGGCAGGTGCGGGCGATTACCGGGTTCGACCGGGTCATGGTCTATCGTTTTGACGCGCAGGAATCGGGCGAAGTGATCGCCGAATCCGCGCGCCATGGCATCGACAGTTTCCTGGGCCTGCATTACCCGGCGAGCGATATTCCTGCCCAGGCGCGGACGCTCTATCTGCGCAATACGTTTCGCGTCATTGCCGATGTCAGCGCCACGCCTGTTCCGCTTGTTCCGCAGCGCGACGTCGATGGCAAACTGCTGGATCAGTCGCTGTCGGTCTTGCGCGCGGTTTCGCCGATCCACATCGAATATCTTCACAACATGGGCGTGTGCGCCTCGCTGTCGATCTCGATCGTGGTGGGCGGCAAGCTGTGGGGCCTGTTTGCCTGCCACCACTATGCGCCACGCCTGCCAAGCATGGCCGCGCGCAGTGCAGCAGAGCTTTTCGGGCAGATGTTCTCGCTGATGCTCGATGCGCGCGAAAACGCCCAGGCTCGCGAATATGAAGCGCGGGGCCGCGCCGTGACCGACCGCTTGCTGGCCACCGTGGCGCAGGACAACGACCTGCTGGACAATCCGCAGTGGCTTGCCGACGTGATCGGCGATGCGATTCCCGCCGATGGCATCGGCGTGCATGTGCGCGGGCAGACTTCGCTGGTCGGCCTCACGCCCCAGCCCGAACAGTTCGATGCGGTCGTGCGGCTGCTCAACCGGGTTTCTTCGGGGCATATCTTTGCCACCGATACGATATCCAAGATGCTGCCCGACGCAGCGGCGCATTCGGACGTTGCGGCGGGGATGCTGGCCATCCCGCTGTCGCGTGATCCGCGCGACTACATCGTGCTGTTCCGTGCCGAGCGCCTGCGCGAGGTCCGCTGGGGTGGCAAGCCGGAAAAGGAAATGGTCCACGGGCCCAACGGCCCCAGGCTGACGCCGCGCAAAAGTTTTGAAGCGTGGGCGCAACTGGTCAAGGGCACGAGCAACCCGTTCACCCCGGCCGAGCGCCGCGTGGCCGAAGCCCTGCGCGTCGGGATGCTCGAGGTTCTGGTGCGGCTGGCCGAAACGGCGGGTGCCGAGCGTGCGCGCGCGTCGGAGCGGCAGGAATTGCTGATTGCCGAGTTGAACCACCGCGTGCGCAATATCCTGTCGCTGATCCGCGGCTTGATTGCGCAGACCCGCGATGGCGCGGCCGATGTATCCGGGTTCATTTCCACGCTCGACGATCGCATCCGTTCGCTGGCGCGCGCGCATGACCAGATCACGGCCGATCGCTGGGGGCCGGCGCGGCTTGCCGATCTGGTGGAAGTGGAAGCAGGTGCCTATCTGAAGGCGCAGTCCGAGCGCATCGTGGCGCAGGGCGAAAACGTGCTGTTGTATCCTACGTCCTATGTCACGATCGCATTGGTCATTCACGAGTTGATGACCAATGCCGTGAAGTATGGCGCGCTGGCCGGCCAGGGCACGGTCCATCTGTCGTGGGAACGGGATGAAAGCGGTGGGCTGATCCTGGACTGGCAGGAACGCGATGGACCGCCCGTTCTGCCCCCCGCCCGGCGCGGTTTCGGCAGCACGATCATCGAGCGCTCGATCCCCTACGACCTTGGCGGAACGGCAGAGATTTCCTATCTGCCCGAGGGTGTCCACGCCCGCTTCAGCCTGCCGGCAAGCTGTGTGGCTGGCGTTACAACGGCGCGCCACAGTGGACCTGTTCCCATCAGTTTGGGTGGCGAGACGACACCGCTGGCCGATTGCAACGTGCTGTTGGTTGAAGACAGCATGATCATTGCGCTCGACGGGGAAGACGCCCTGCGTGAACTGGGCGCGTCTGCGGTTGGCACGGCGCCCACGGTGCGCGATGCGCTGCGCCTGATCGACCAGCAGGTCTTTGCGTTCGCGCTGCTGGATTTCAATCTTGGCATCGATACGAGCGCCGCGATTGCCGATCGCCTGACCGAGTTGGCCGTGCCCTTTGCTTTTGCCACCGGCTATGGCGAGGGCATCGGCGTGGATCGCTGGCCCGGCGTGCCGGTCATCAACAAGCCCTATGGTCTCAAGGAACTGCGCGCGGCGATATGCCAGAGCCAGGCAAAGCTACAGGGTGAACAGCCAGGGGCTTGACCGGCAGGGCGCCTGCCGGGCACACCCGGCCACACGGTGCATGGGGCACCGTTTGGGAGACAACGGCTCATGTTTAGCCATGTCATGATCGGCACCAACGATATCGCGCGTGCCAAGAAGTTCTACGACGCCACGTTCGCTGCATTTGGCGGGCCAGCAGCCTTCACGGACCCCAAGGGGCGGTTGGTCTATCAGCACAATGGCAGCAATTTCATCGTGACGCAGCCGATCGATGGCGAGCCGGCGACTTGTGCCAATGGCTTCACCCTGGGCTTTGCCATGACGGCTGAGCAGGCCGATGCCTGGCACAGGCGGGCCTCGCCAATGGTGGCACGGCTTGCGAAGATCCGCCCGGACCGCGTGCGGGTAGCCCGTTCTACCTTGCTTACCTGCGCGATCCGGATGGGCACAAGATCTGCGCATTGCACCTTCTCGGGCAAAATCAGTGACGCTGGAGACGGTTTCTACCAGCAAGGCGCATGGTGGCGTGCTGGGGGTGTACAAGCACGCCTCGGCCGCCACCGCCACGCCGATGACCTTTTCCGTGTTCGTACCCGCGCAGGCCGCAGCCGGCGCCAGGCTGCCCGTCCTGCTTTACCTCTCCGGCCTGACGTGCACCCATGCCAACGTGACGGACAAGGGTGAATATCGCCGGTTATGCGCGGAACTCGGCCTCGTATTCGTGGCCCCCGATACCTCTCCGCGCGGCGATGGCGTTCCCGATGATGCGGCCGGTGCCTATGATTTCGGCCTGGGTGCGGGGTTCTATGTGAATGCCACGCAGGAACCCTATGCCCGGCATTATCGCATGTGGGACTATGTCTCGCAGGAACTGCCGGCGCTTCTGGCCGCGCATTTCCCGGTGGACCTTGGCCGCATGGGGATCACCGGCCACTCGATGGGCGGCCACGGCGCCCTGACGCTGGGGTTGACCTATCCCGAAACCTTCAAGTCGCTTTCCGCCTTTGCGCCCATCGTGGCGCCGGGGCAGGTTCCATGGGGGCACAAGGCGCTGGGCGGCTATCTGGGTGATGACCGCGCGGCCTGGCGTGCGCACGATGCCACCGCGCTGGTGGAAGATGGCAAGCGGCCGGCTGGTGCGATCCTGATCGATCAGGGCGATGCCGATGGTTTTCTGGCCGAACAGCTTCAGCCAGACCTGTTTGCGGCTGCCTGCCAGGCGGCGGGGGTGGACCTGATGCTGCGCATGCAGCCCGGTTATGACCACAGCTACAACTTCATTTCCACGTTCATGGACGATCATCTGCGCTGGCACGCAGAGCGCCTGTAATCGCCAATGCCCCCGCCAGTAACGGGCGGGGGCAGGGCTGCCCGCTTACTTGCGCACGTCCTTGGCCACGGCATCCAACACGCCATTGGCAAACTTGGCCTCGCGCGCGTCGAAAAAGGCGTGGGCCACGTCGAGATATTCGCTGATCACCGTGCCCACGGCAATGTCGGTGCGGGCGATCAGTTCATAGGCGCCGCAGCGCAGGATCTGCAGCATGGTCTTGTCCAGCCGCGCCAGCGTCCAGCCCTGGGCCAGCCGCGACTGCACCAGGAAGTCGATCTCGTCGCGGCGCGCGATCACGCCCTTGACCACGTCGTCGAAAAATTCGACGTCGGCCGCGGCATATTCCACGTCCTCGATTTCCGCGCCCAGCCGGTGCTGGTGGAATTCGTCGAGCAGGAAGCGCAACTCGGTGCCTTCCATGTCTGCCTGATAGAGCGCCTGCACGGCGGCAAGCCGCGCGGCAGAGCGGGCCTGGCTCTTGATGTTCGTCATATTCCCAGTCTCAGTTCGATCGAGCGGGCGTGGGCGGCAAGCCCCTCCGCATCAGCGAGCGCGATGGCCGCAGGGCCGACCGCGCCGATGGAAGCATCGCTCACGGCAATGAAGCTGGTGCGCTTCATGAAGTCGAGCACGGAAAGCCCCGAGGAAAACCGCGCGCGCCGCCCGGTGGGCAGCACGTGGTTGGGGCCGGCAACATAATCACCGATCGCCTCGGGCGTCATGCGGCCAAGGAATACCGAACCGGCGTGGCGGATCTGCGCAAACAATGCATCGGGATCGTCGGTGGCGATTTCCACGTGCTCGGCCGCCAGCGCGTTGGCGAGGGCAGGGGCCTCGTCCAGCGACTGCACCACGATCACCGTGCCATGGGTTTCCCAGCTGGCCTTGGCCACGCGCGCCGTGGGCAGCAGGGCGATTTCCACGCCAACCATGTCCACCACCTGGTCGGCAAAGCCGGCATCGTCGGTGATCAGGATCGATTGCGCCGCCGGATCGTGCTCCGCCTGGCTCAAGAGGTCTGCCGCGATCCATTGCGGATCATTCCTGGCGTCGGCAATCACCAGGATTTCCGATGGACCGGCCACCATGTCGATCCCCACCACGCCGTAAAGCTGGCGCTTGGCCTCTGCCACCCAGGCATTGCCGGGGCCGGTGATCACGTCCACCGGGCGGATCGTCTTGGTGCCATAGGCAAGCGCGGCCACGGCCTGCGCGCCGCCCACGCGCCACACTTCGTCCACTCCGGCAAGGTGCGCGGCGGCCAGCACCAGCGGGTTGATTTCGCCCTTGGGCGTGGGCGTCGTCACCACCAGGCGCTCCACCCCGGCCACCTTGGCGGGAATGGCATTCATCAGCAGCGAAGAAGGATAAGCGGCGCGCCCGCCCGGCACATAAAGCCCGGCACCGTCCACCGCGCGCCACTTGGCGCCCAGGCGCACGCCGGCCGCGTCCGTGTAGTCGCGGTCCTGCGGCAATTGCGCTTCGTGATAAGTGCGGATGCGCTGTGCGGCGAGTTCGAGGGCGGCGCGCAGTTCGGGCGCCAGCGCATCGAACGCCTCGCGGCAGGTGGCGGCATCGATCTTCCACGCATCGCCCTGCGGCAAGTGGCCGTCGAAGCGCTGGGTATATTCGGCCAGCGCCTCGTCGCCACGCAGGCGCACGTCCTCGATGATGGTCTGCACATCGCGCGCCACGTTCTCGTCGCTTTCGCGACGGTCTTTCACCAGGCGGGCAAAGCGCGTGGCGAAATCGGGATCGGTCGTCTTGAGGCGAAGCATCAGGCGGCAGCCTTTCGTGCGGCAACTTGCGCGCGGAAAGCATCGACCAGCCCGCCCAACCGCGCACTGTCGGTCTTGAGCGCGGCGCGGTTGACGATCAGCCGTGCGGAAATCTGCATGATCCGGCTTGTCTCGACCAGGCCGTTTTCCTTCAGCGTGCGGCCCGAAGAGACCAGGTCCACGATGCGGCTGGCCAGGCCTAGTGAAGGCGCCAGTTCCATCGCGCCATTCAGCTTCACCACTTCGGCCTGCACGCCCATCTTCTCGAAATGGCGGCGGGTGAGGTTGGGATACTTAGTGGCCACGCGGGCATGGCTTTCGCGCGCGTTTCCGGCCAGCGCCAGGCCGGCGGCGGGCTCTGCCACCGAAAGGCGGCAGTGGCCGATATCCAGGTCCACCGGCGCATAGAGATCGGCATAGTCGAACTCGTCGATCACGTCCGATCCCACGATGCCGGCTTGCGCCGCGCCATGGGCCACGAATGTCGCCACGTCGAATGCGCGCACGCGGATCAGCGTCACGTCGGGCCGGCTGGTGGCAAACGACAGCGCGCGCGAGGACTTGTCGAAGAACGCAGCCTCGGGAACCACGCCGGCCTGTTCGAGCAGGGGCAGCGCTTCATCGAGGATGCGGCCCTTGGGCAGGGCGAAAACGAGCGGAGTGGCGGTGGTCATGACGCCACCGCCCCTATGGCAAGCGCGGGAAAAGGGCAACCTCGTGCCTTCGATCACCGTGATCGGGTTCATTGCCCGATCAGGCAGGGCGACGGCGGTGGTATGACGTCCATTCCCACACCGCCACAACCAACAGCGCCAATACCGTTGCGCCGATGAACACGGGGGCGGGCATCGGCACCAGCAGGGCAAGCACGGTCAGCGCGATCAGCAAGCCGCCACCCACCCAGTGCGACAGCGGGAAATTGCCATGCGGGCTCGATGGCCGCTTGAACAGCCCGGTGCCGGCCAGGAACACGATCAGGCCGCCGGCCTGCGTGGCGATCAACGCCACGGTCGTTTGCACCAGCGGATTTTCCAGCAGGATCGCGTCGGCCACGGCCGTGATGACAATGCCGCCCACGATCGGCATGTGCAGGTAGGTATAGACGCTGCGGGCAACGCGGCCCGGCTCCTGGTGATCGGCAATATGGCGCGCGCCGCGTTCGGCGCCCATGTCGAAATAGATCCACCACATCAGTGCAGAGCCGGCAAAAGCCAGGACAAAGGCCAACGTGCGGGCAAAGTCTGCCGTTTCCTCGGCAAAGCTGGTGCCGGTGACCACAACGCCTTCGCCCAGTGCGATGATGATGAACAAGGCGCAGCGTTCCGCCAGATGACTGCCCGAAATGTCCCAGTCTTCCGGATTGGAGCGGCCCAGGCCCGGAATGGCAAAGCCCAGGAACGGCCCGCCATAATCGACCAGCAATGCCAGGGCCCACAGCCCCAGCCGCACGGTCGGCGCATCGACCATGGCGCCCGCCAGCCACAAGGGGGCAGAGGCGACGAACCAAAGGGTAATGCGCACCATGTTGCGCGCGCCGCCGCTGCGCCAGCCGCCCTCGTCGCTCTTCGCCATGGCCCAGGCGACAAACGCGCTCCGGCCGACCTGCACGGCGGCATAGCAGGCGGCGAACAGCACGGCATCGCCCTTGCTGGTGCTTTCAAATGCACGCGGCATCGCCACGGCCATGCCAAGGCTGGCCAGCATCGAGAGCAGGAGCATGATCCGCACTGGCCCCCGTTCCGGGTTGGTCCAGTTCGCAGCCCAGGCGGTAAACATCCAGGCCCACCACACGGCCAGGAACAGCACCAGCGCCTGGGCCAATCCCTCTTTGCCCATATGGTGCAGCACATGGTGCGAAAGCTGGGTTATGGCAAACACATAGACGAGGTCGAAAAACAGCTCGAGGTAGCTGACAGGCGCATGCCCGCCCTTGTGATTGCGCAACAGCGAGCGCGGCGCGGGAACGCCGTCCGTTTCCGCCTTGGGGGCCGGCTTGCCGGCTTCGGCAATGGCTTCGGCCTCGGCTCTTTTCTGCTCGCTCATTCGCCCGGCGCGCGGGCGCGGATCGCCAGGGCATGGACGCGCTGGCCGGGCAAGTCACCCAGTGCCTTGTTCACCAGGCGCTGCCGGGCCACGCGCGAAAGGCCGGCAAAGGAGGCACTTTCGATTTCCACGGTAAAGTGCGATTCGCCCGTGCCATCGTCGCCCAGATGGCCGCTGTGGCTTGCCGAATCGTTGATCACCGCCAGATGGCTGGGGGCCAGGGCATCAACAAGTTTACGTTCGATTTCCTGGGCAATCGGGCCGGTCATATCTTTCCTTTCGGGCTGGCACGCACCATGTGCAATTGCGTGAAGCATGACAAGTTCCATGGCCGCGTCACGGATACCGGGCGCCTGTGCAGTGCCCCGGGGTGTGACGCACCGGGCGAATTTCGCGCGCCCGGCGTGCGCCCACCCGGCTTTGACGGCCCCGGCGAGTATCGCTGGTTTTGCCTCGATCACATTCGCGCCTTCAATGCCGGCTATGATTTCTTCGACGGCATGAGCATGGATGAAATCCTGGCGGCGCAATCGCCCATCGCCGGATGGGATACGTATACCCGCGCATTTCGCCCTGATGCCGGCATCGACCAGGCGCCGCGCTGGACCGATTTCGCCGATCCGCTGGAGGCCATCGCCCAGCGCGCGCGGGCCCGGAAGGCCGATCATCAGGCGGCCCAGGAAGCCGCGCGGCGGGGCTTCAATCCGCAAGACCGCGCCGCGTTCGAAACGCTCAACCTGCCGCTTGACGCAGACCGCCACGCCTTGCGCCGCCGCTATGCCGATCTGGTGCGCCGCTACCACCCCGATCACAATGGGGGCGACCGCAGCCTGGAAGACAAGCTGCAACGCGTGGTGGCAGCGTATGATCACTTGCGCCAGTCGGCGGCGTTTCGGTAAGGCGGCGTCAATCCGGTGCCTGGTGGGCGACCTCGATCATCGAGGGGCCGCCTGACACCGGGGTGAGCCACACGGCCAGGTCTGCCGCGATCAGGAAGGCCATGCCGAGCATCATCGCCGGGCGCTTGCGCTCACCCCGGCGCCACAGGAATATGGCGCCGCCGACCAGTGCAAACGTGGTCAGCACCAGCACCGAAAGAACCGTGTCCATCATGGGTGTTAGCCGAACAGGCCCTTGGCGATGCCGGCAATATCGTTGAGCGGATTGCCATCGTCGTCCTTGTCGAGGAACTTGGTCACTTGGCCAAGCGCATCGGGGTGCTGGCCAAGGATCGACGCGAATTGCGAGAGCGCGCCTTCGCCGCCGATGTGGCCTGCGATCTGCTGCAGCAGGCCGGCGTCCAACCCGGAATTGGCCGCAGCCGTATCGATCGTGTCGCCCTTGGCCTGATGGCCGGCGGCCAGCGCCGCGATGGCGGTTTCGGCCTGTGCGGGATCGATGCCGAGCTTGGCCGCCATGTTCTTGACGTCCACTGCACCGCTCACTTGCCCCAGGATGCTGTCGAACACGCTCATTGCCTTCTCCCCCGTTGCGCCGGTGTGGCGCAAAGGCCGTGATAGCGCGCCCGCGCGCCTGGATGCCACAAAAAACGCCCTGCCGTGGCAAGCACGGCAGGGCGCAAGAGACGCGCAGCCGGGGCGGGATTGCCCCGGTGCGAGGCGATCAGATCGCGACGGTATCGTCGGCGATGATGTGACTGAGCGTGAGCGCCTGCTGATGGCCAAGGCTGTCGTTCAGGATGAACGTGGTGCCGTCAAAGCCGCTGTGGTTGATGAAATAGCTGCCCATCGACGGGTTCGCCTTGAGATAAGCGGCCAAGCGGTTCACGTCGTCCTGCGAATCGATATAGGCAGACCCTGTGCCTTTCGCGACAAGACCCAGCGCGTTGAACAGCGTGTCGAAGCCCGTGATGCGCACAACGTCGTGCTCGGCAAAGTTGAGGTCCTCGACCGTCACCCACTGCCACACGGTGGATACGCCGTGGCCGCCAGAGAAATCGAACGCGGAAAACCCTTCGCCTGAACGGAACACGAACTGGTCTGCGCCCGTGCCGCCGGTCAGCGAATCCTTGCCGCCGCCGCCCTTGAGAACGTCGTCTCCCGCGCCGCCATAAAGGGCATCGTTGCCGCCTGCGCCATAGAGGACGTCGTTGCCGTCACCGCCGCTGATGATGTTCTTGCCCGAGCCGCCGGTCACCACATCGTCTCCGCCGCCGGCGTTGATGATGTTGGCGCCCTTGGGCGAAGCGATCGTGTCGCTGCCCGATGTGCCGTTGATTACTGTCATGTCCGTTCTCCTTCGTTCCGCGCTCGCGCGGGAAAGTTGGTCCACACGTATTTTCGAGGATACTGTGTGGTCGGGAAGAACGGACGCGTTCCTCGGCCACGCAAGCCATTGTTGCGACAGGCGTTTTCTTTTTGGGTAATTCTGCAATCACCGTGCTGGGCAAGGCGTGAATCGGTGCCACCCTTGCGCAAACTATACACCACTATTGCGGTGCAGCGTGCCGGGGTTTCCCGTTCATATTGGCGCCTTCCCGGCGCTTTCGTAACGAGACAGGTTCAATCTGGAGCAAGTTTGGACCCTCTGCGCCGCCCGGCTCAGCCATGGCGGATCAGAACAGGCAGGCGCGCACAGCGCAGGCGCTTGCGGTCGAGCCAGCGTGCCAGCACCGCGCGGCACGGCTCGTCCACCCGTGTCAACACATACCACGCTGCAATGAGCAGCGGCGGTACCAGCATCAGGCCCCATCCACCCAGAGGCGCCCCGTGCATCAATCGCTTCACCGCGCCTGCCACGATCGCCAGCAGCGGCACGTGAATGCCGTAGAGCGGATAGGAAATGCGTCCCAGCCAGGTTCCACCGGGCATGGCCGGATAGCGTCCGGTGGCCACGGCCAGAACCAGCACGCAGGGCAGGAAGGCCACGACCAGAAACAGCGTCCAGGCCAACTGTTGCACCGGCAGGGCCAAGGCATAGACCAGCGCCAGTGCAGCCAGGGGCGCCGCCAGCGGGTCCATGATCGGCAAGTGCCCACGCAGGCGGTGCAACAGCAGCCCGCAGCCGAGGCCGAAGGATACCCGCGCCAGCCCTCCGTCGAAGGAGCTTGCCTCCCAACCCAGATCGAGCGTTCCATGGCGCAGCGCGGCGCCGACGAGAATCAGGCCGGACAGCCCGACGCCGATCGCAAGAAAGCGCGTGCTGCGCCGCACCAGGAACGCCGCCCAGGCGAAATTGGCCACGATCTCGAAGAACAGCGACCACAGGGGGCCATTGGCGGGAAACAATTCTCCGGCAGTGGCGGGGCCGTGCCACAACTTGGGCAGGATCAGCAGGTTGAGCGCATTGCCGAGCAGGACTTGGTCCAGCGGATCGGAACGGTCGGGGGCCACAAGCCACCGCGCGATCAGATAGAGACCGCCCAGCACCGCGCCGAGCATCGCCACCGGCGCCATGCGGACCAGGCGCCGCAGGGCAAAGCTGGCCCAGCTCATCTGCGGTCCCGCCGCCTCGGCAGTTCCCACCAGTCGCGCCTCATAGGCTTCGGCCAGGACGAAGCCGCTGAGCATGAAGAAGAAATCGACCGCAAGGTAGCCATTCGGGAAAAGCTGCGTGCCGCCCGCGCGGGTGCCGATGTGAAACAGGCAAACGGCCAGCGCGGCGATTCCGCGCATTTCGTCAAGCAGGGCATAACGCCCGCGGTAGCCCGCCTGCCTCCTTGCGATATGCACGCCCTTTGCCCCCGAAACCGCAGGCTGCAACGCCAGCGGAATGCCTGCCCTTCGCCGCGCCGCGAAAGTGCCGTGCATCGCAAAAGGCAGGCCATGCGCAACCGTGACTAACCCATGCTTAACCAAACTTTGCGCGAAGACTCATACGGAATACTACTTATCGCGTGCGGCGCGCGCGCCTCATTCCTTGCGCGAGACCAACCCGAAGAATGCGCCGCCCGGATCGCGTGCCTGCACCACCAGATCGCCGCCCGGCACTTCGTGCGGCTCGGTTTCGACCGTCCCGCCATTGGCACGCACCCGTTCGGAAGCGGCGGAGACATCGGCAACGCGAAAATAGGTGCGCCAGCCGATGGACGCATCGGGTTGCGGCGGCCGCTGCATCATCGCGCCCACCGGGCCTTGCAAGGGATGCGTGACGAACTGGTAATCGCCCAGCGGCCCCATGGGCATGGCGCCTGGGTAGGTGAAACCGAAATGCCGGGCATAGAAATCGCGCGCCGCTGCCAGGTCGCCGGTGATGAGTTCGTTCCAGGTCACCGCTTGTTCCACGTCCATCGCAAAGACCGGTGGCGGTGGGGCGCTTTGTCCCGGCGGCGGGGTCGGGTCCATCAGGTAGAATGGCGCGCCCCATGGGTCTGCCACCATGGCAAAAGTGCCTTCGGGAATGGTCGTGGGCGGCATGAGCGCGCGTCCGCCATCGCTTTCGATCGTGGCGATCGTGGCGGGCACGCTGTCCACCATCAGGTACGGCAGCCAGACGGGATGGGCGCCGTGCGCGATCATCTCGGGCCGCAAGACCAGCATGCCGCCCTGGCCGGCGCCATCGGCGCGGCGGATATGGCGGTAGTCGATCGGGGCGGTCTCGTGGCCTGGGGCAGGCCCATCGATGGTCCACCCGAGCACTGCTTCATAAAAGGCGCTCGCCACGTCGGGTGCGTCGGTCATCACTTCGTACCACACGAACAGGCCTTGGGGCATGGCAACCTCTCCCTTGGCGCGATGACGCCGATTCGTCCGTTGCGCCGCGGGCATCCTATCACGCCAGAGGCCTTGTCCCACCGTGACGATGCCAGCGAGCCAAAATGCCTGCCGGGCCACAGCGGCATGCCGAAAAGAGGCGTGCAAAGCATGTTGCGGCGCGGCGCGAGCGCGGATAGGCAGGTAGGTGATGAGCGACATTTCCAATCTCGTGGCCCAGCCTGGCGCCACCACCGTCCTGCCCGCGCCCGATACCCAGGTTTCGGTGCGCGCGGTGTTTGGCATCGATATCGATATGACCGTGCCGGCGTTCTCCGTGGCGGACGAACGCGTACCCGATATCGACGAGAGCTACGTCTTCGATCCCGACACCACGCTGGCGATCCTGGCCGGCTTTGCCTTCAACCGCCGCGTGATGGTCCAGGGCTATCACGGTACCGGCAAGTCCACCCATATCGAGCAGGTGGCCGCGCGCCTGAAGTGGCCCTGCGTGCGAATCAATCTCGATGCGCACATCAGCCGTATCGATCTGATCGGCCGCGATGCGATCGTCCTGCGCGACGGGTTGCAGGTGACGGAGTTCCGCGAAGGCCTGCTGCCCTGGGCATTGCAGACGCCGACTGCCCTGGTGTTCGACGAATACGACGCTGGCCGTCCCGACGTGATGTTCGTGATCCAGCGCGTGCTGGAAACCGAAGGCAAGCTGACCCTGCTGGACCAGAACCGGGTGATTCGCCCCAACCCGTTCTTCCGCCTGTTCGCCACGGCCAATACGGTGGGACTGGGCGATACCTCGGGCCTCTATCATGGCACCCAGGCGATCAACCAGGGCCAGATGGACCGCTGGAACCTGGTCGTTGCGCTCAACTACCTGCCTGCCGAAACCGAGATCGAGGTGGTTTCCAACAAGGTTCAGGGCCTGGACGCGCAAGTGATCGCGCAGATGGTCCGCGTGGCGGACCTTACGCGCAAGGGCTTCATGGCCGGCGACATTTCCACGGTCATGAGCCCGCGCACGGTGATCAGCTGGGCGCAGAACAGCCAGATCTTCAACGACGTGGGCTTTGCCTTCCGCCTCTCGTTCCTCAACAAGTGCGACGAGGCCGAGCGCGTGCTGGTGGCCGAATACTACCAACGCGTGTTTGCCAAGGACCTGCCTGAGAGCGTGGCGCACAAGGCTTGAATCCGGCCACCGGGCTTCGACAAGCTCAGCCCGAACGGAGTGAAGGTTTTTTCCACTTCCGTTCGCCCTGAGCTTGTCGAAGGGCCCCGCGCACCCGCTCAATCCTCGCCCGGATAAACTGCCTTCACGAAATAAAGCCCCTCGGGCGGGGCGTTGTGGCCCAGCTTCTGGCGGTCGCGCGCGTTAAGCGCGTTGACGAGGTCCGCCCGCGTCCAATGCCCCTGGCCGATCAGGCCCAGGCACCCCACCATCGAGCGCACCTGGTGGTGGAGGAAGCTGCGCGCGGCGGCTTCGATGATGACCTTGTCCCCCTCGCGCCGCACGTCCAACCGGTCGAGCGTCTTGACCGGACTGGCCGCCTGGCAGTGGACCGAGCGGAACGTGGTGAAATCGTGGTTGCCCACCAGTTCCTGCGCGGCTTCGTGCATGGCAGTTGCATTAAGCGGGCGGGCAATGCGCCATGCCTTGCCAGCTTCCAGCGTCAGCGGGGCGCGGCGGTTGGCTATGCGATACTCATAGGCGCGGCCGAGGCAGGAAAAGCGTGCATGCCAGTCATCGGATACGCGCTTGCAATCGAGCACGGCGATCGGATCGGGCTTCAACCGGGCATTGAGCGCTTCGGACAGGCGAAACGGATCGAACGTGCGCTGCACATCGATATGCGCGCGCATCGCCAGGGCATGGACGCCGGTATCGGTGCGCCCGGCAGCGTGCAGGATCACGGGATGGCCCACGACCGATTCCGCCGCTTCCTCCACCGATTGCTGCACCGACGGCCCGTGGGACTGGCGTTGCAGCCCCATGAACGGGCCGCCATCGAATTCCAGCGTGAGAGCGTACCGTGGCATCAGGCCAGCACCGTTCCGGCCGCAATCGCCCGTCCACGGAGCAGGGCGGCGGTGTCCATCGCCGGGCGGCCGGCACGCTGGACGATGAGGGGGCGCAGCGCGCCTTGGCCACAGGCGATGGTCAGCGCATCATCCAGCACGGTGCCGGGAGCGCCTTCACCGTCGGCTACTTGCGCGGCAAGCACGCGGTAGCGCTCGCCCTCCAACTCGAAAAAGGCACCGGGGGCAGGGGCGAAGGCGCGGACCTGGCGTTCAACCTGCTCGGCCGGCGCCGTAAAGTTCAGCCGGCTTTCCGCCTTGTCGATCTTGGCGGCATAAGTCACGCCGGCCTCGGGCTGCACTTCCGGCTCGAAGGCGGAGAGGTCGGCCAACACGCGGACCATCAGGTCGGCGCCCAGCGTGGCCAGTTCTGCCGTCAGGTCACCGGCGGTCTTGCCGGCGACGGGCGTGGCGACAGTGGCCAGCATCGGCCCGGTATCGAGCCCGCGCTCCATCTGCATGATCGTGATCCCGGTGTGCACGTCGCCTGCCAGGATTGCGCGCTGCACCGGCGCCGCGCCCCGCCAGCGCGGCAGCAGCGAACCATGGACGTTGAGGCACCCGTGCCTGGGGGCAGACAGGATCGCCTGCGGCAGGATCAGGCCATAGGCAGCCACCACCGCCACATCGGCCCCATGCGCGGCAAAGGCGGCCTGCTCGTCTGCACCTTTGAGGCTCACCGGCGTGAACACCGGCAAGCCATGGCGCTCTGCCGCCAGATGCACGGGGCCGGGCTGCAGTTTCTTGCCCCGGCCCGCCGGGCGCGGCGGCTGGCTGTAGACGGCGACCACCGCGTGCCCGGCGGCCACCAGCGCATCGAGCGTGGGCACGGAAAATTCGGGCGTGCCCATAAAGACAACACGCATCGGGCATTGGGTCCTTTTACTATCCTGCGCGCGGCCCTATCTGTCGCGCCATGGCATCGCAAGAGATCGAGGCGCTGGCGAGCGCACTGGCCCGTCTTCCCGGGCTTGGCCCACGCTCTGCGCGGCGTGCCGTGTTGTGGCTGATCAAGCGCCGGGAAAGCGCGCTGCCGCAACTGCTGGCGGCGATGGAAACGGTGCGGGAGCGGCTGGTGGAATGCGGCACCTGCGGCAATGTGGACACGACCGACCCTTGCGGCATCTGCGCCGATCCGCGCCGCGATGCTCGCGCGCTCTGCGTGGTGGAGGACGTGGCAGACTTGTGGGCGCTGGATCGCGCGCGGCTGTTTACCGGGCGCTATCACGTGCTGGGCGGGCGCCTGTCTGCGCTGGAAGGGGTGCGGCCAGAGGATCTGACTATCGCCCGGCTGCTCGAACGTGTGGCGGCCGGCGGCATCGACGAAGTGGTGTTGGCGATGAATGCCACGCTGGAAGGCCAGACAACCGCCCACTACATCGCTGAACGGCTGGAGAACCTGCCGGTGCGCGTCACGCAGCTCGCACACGGCCTGCCGGTGGGCGGGGAACTGGACTATATGGACGAGGGCACGCTGGCCCAAGCCCTGCGCGCAAGGCGGCCGGTCTGAGCCAATTTGTGCCGGGCCCTTCCCATTGGGCGCGGAATGCCTATATGGGGCTTTGCCGGGTTTGACCCGGCTATGGCGATAAACTGCGACGTGCAATAGACGCAGCGGACCCGGGGGCGGTACCCGGCGGCTCCACCACCTCTCTCGTTACGGCGGGAAAGATGACGGGGCCGAACTAGGATCGACGTGTGTTGAAAAGCGTTGTTTTTGCCCGGGCTGAGTAACCCGTTCAAGGCTCAAAACCAACAAGTGCCAACGACAACGAAGCACTTGCTCTCGCCGCGTAACCTGACGGCCTAACGGCCTGATCTTACAAAGCGAAAGCGCGGCTGGACACGCCGGTCAACAGAAGTGATACCAGCGGCTCGGGGGGTGCCGGGCAACAGAAATCCCCCCACTTTCCCTGAAAACCTGCCGGATTTCAGCCGGGCATGCCCTCGGCTGCGCATTCGGCTGCCGCTTCGGTTTCCTGCCGGCGTTCGGCACCGATCGCCTGGGCGCGCGCGCGCCAGCCGGGGCGGCTATAGGCGAAGCTGCTCATCGTCAGGGCGGCCAGCGATCCCACGGGGAAGGCCAGCCACAACGCATCGGCACCCAGGCTTGGGTAGGCCAGGTGATAGAAGCCCAGGCGCGCCGGGAACATGGCGATGGCCAGGACGATAAGCGGCGCAATGACAACGCCGCCCCGGCTGG
>Ga0207681_10000902_pt1 | contig 19410 bp, 21 predicted proteins | sample KBSS53metaG_FD_184324 | JGI IMG/M metagenome (GOLD analysis project Ga0207681, IMG submission 184324) | Switchgrass rhizosphere microbial communities from Kellogg Biological Station, Michigan, USA - KBS S5-3 metaG (SPAdes) (version 2) | ecosystem: Host-associated > Plants > Roots > Rhizosphere... | reverse complement strand
GCAAATTCTGATCGAGGGCCAACGCTGTTTGCAGATAAGCTTCGGCATCCGCGCGGTTGCTTTTCAATAGCAAGTCGCCAAGATAAGCTTGGGCCTCCGCTTCGGTTATCGGCGCGGACTGCATCGCACTGTCGTAGGTAACTTTGTTCGTGAAGCTTCCGGAAATAATCGGATACCGATCTCGCTGAATGTAAGCGCGCAGCTCCTTTTCCATTACGTCGAATGAGGTGGCAAACGCTTGCTGAAAAGCGTCTTCGAGCGACACTTTCCGGTTCAGCAGTTCGACAAACTTCCCCATCTGCTCCATCCTCTGCCCGTCTTTGCCGAGCACCAGGTAATGCATTAACGCCCACGATTCGGCGTAGAAAATGCTCTGCTTCTCCGACTCGTTGTAATAAGGCGACTTCGAATCCACCTGAAAGAGCGTACGCAACGGCAGCATCTTGTTGTCGCGAAGCAGATAGACGTGACTCGAGATGGGGCGACCCATCACCACTTTCTGATCGTCTGAGAAGCTGAAAGTGCTGTAGTACTCGGCCAGGCCTTCATTAAACCAAAGCGGCACTTCGCCGAGCGTGGTCCTGACCAGCAGGTGTGTGAACTCGTGAAATATGACCGTGTAAGCGTTCTCGTCGCTGCGCAGGTCTCGAGAAAGTTTCAGCGCGATGTAGTTCACGTCCTGGCCGGGTTGAAAATATCCGGCGTTCCGCGCGTTTAATTGGAAGGGACGATACGACTGGTCGTTTTTGAAAACTACGACGGTGGTAGGAACCGGCGAATTGATGTTCAGCTTTGGGAACAAACGCGAAAACACTTCGCGGAATTGCTCCATTCGGATTCCGACCTGACGAATGTCTTTTTCGCTCGCGTTACCAACCAGCAGGAAATTTTTCGAGCGTACGCTGGTCCAAGAGTCTTTGGCTGCGACAGTAGATGAGGCGAGTGCCGGCAGAAAAAGGAGCAGCGCGATAATAAATGCAGTTCGCTTTGTCATACCCCGTCCGATGGCTTGGATGGTGACTGGGCCAGGCAGCGAATAACGCGGAGGAGACGGCGCGCTTTCAATTGCAGACTCTACAAAGCAGGCCGGATGATGTCAATTAGGACCTGGCAGAAGCCCGACGGTAAGGGGAAGCCCCGGTGAAGCCATGACAATCCCTCCCTCGGGCTTCTGCCGGGGATACGCTTATGGGGTGAAAACTGATGAGTCGGCGAGGCGAAAGACGTATTCGGCAGTTACCCACTGAGCCACCGGCTGGCCGGCCTTCGTCGCGGGCTTGAACTCCATCTTACAAGCAGCGCGTATTGCGTTTTCAGTGAGACCAGCCGGAAGCCCTTTCACAACTCTAATTCGTCCCACCTTCGCGCGAGCGGACAACAAAACTTTCAGGACGACGAATCCCTGCACGCCAAGGCGCCGCGCTTCTTTCGTGTAAGTGGGCTTCGGTTTCGAACTAATCGTCGCGCGCGCGTCGACGTCCTTCGCCGAAAAGACCAGTTCGCCGATATCGTCGGGGTCAAGAATTCTGGCGAGACTGCCGTCTTCCGTGCAGCTGTAGTCCTGATTTTTTTCGGCCGTCACCGGCGGCGGTTCTTCCGCGATGGTGGGCGCCGGCTTTGGTTGAACTGTTTCCTCAGGCGGAATGGGAACCGGCACTTTGATCTCTCTGGCGCGTCGCCCTGACTGCGGCGCGGCGACCGCAGCGAGAAGAAGGATCGCGAAGAAGGCCAGAACTTTCATGCGGCAATTGTAACAACGGAAATGAAGTCAATACCACTACTTAGAACTTTGTACTTAGAGCTTTGAACTTTGTTCTTTGCTCCTGGATGACTCAGTCCGCGAAAAATACAAAGTTCAAAGAACAAAGCACCAAGTACAAAGTTCGAAGTCCTCAAGCTAATCCAGACACACAAAGAGGCGAGCCAACCCGTCGCTGACTCGCCTCTCAAAAACTCTTCAACAATTGCGCCGCGGATTTTATTCTTCCGGGCCGGTGCAGGTTGGCCCGTGCAGCGCCGGAATCTTGGCGCTGATCACCGGATAATTCGGCGCCTCGTCGATATTAATCTGCGTCCAGTGCGCATAATTTTCCGGCACGTTGTTATCCGCGAAGATTGCTTCCACCGGACACTCCGGCACGCACGCGTCGCAATCGATGCAGGTATCGGCATTTATGTAGAGCCGATCGGGCAGTTCATGAAATGCTTCGACCGGGCACACCGCCGCGCAGTCGGTATATTTGCAATCAACGCACAACTCAACAACGACATAAGTCATCGGGGAATTAAGCTCCTTTCGAATATGACCAAATAGTTATTCAGCCACGAGGGAATGTCAACTGAAAAATAAGGCTGAGTAGGACAGGCACCCCGCCTGTTCTTTGGCTTGTGCCGGTCGAAGGCACTTAAGAAAGAAAATTTTCCATTTATGATTTTTCATTTCTCATTTTTCATCGCACGGACCCCACTCCGTGTCTGTTTAGAAAGGGCACTGGTGCCCCGGCGCCTGACGGTGAAGTCCGCTTTCTAAACGGACGCTTCGTGAGACACAGATGATTGTTCAGGCGATGAAAAATGAGAAATGAGAAATCAGAAATGAAAAATTTTTTCTTCCTGCTCGAAGCGCTATCACTCAACCAGGAGGACAGACAGGGATGTCTGTCCTACGACTAGCTTCCCGACTCCTTCTTCTCAACCTGTCCGGGTCCGTGGATCGTTTTGTTTACTACCGGGCTGCCGTGATAGATCACGCTCGATGGCCCCGAGATGGTCACGTCGAGTTGCTCAGAAGCATAGACTTCAACAGTCGCCACGCCTTTCGAGTCAACGTGCACGGTAGCCGCGCGCAGTTTATGCACGTCAAGCTGGCCAGCGCCGTTCGCATCGATAGTAAGGACCTTTGTTTCCCCGGCCGCCCGAATGCTCGGTGCACCGTTCGCGTTTATCTCGAACTTGTCGTTCTTTACGCCCGTCACCACGATCGATCCGGCGCCAGATGCTGAGACTCCGGTGAGGTCCGGTAGGGAAATTTTCAGACTAATCGGCTGGGAAACTGAGTAGCCGCGAAGGTTGCGCACGCGCAATACATTGTTGGAAACCTCGGTGCTGACCAGCGGCAGTATGTTGTCGTCGCCTTCGATCTCCAGGCTTTGCGGTTTCTGGCAAACCACCTCGATCTCAAATGCACCTTCCGTGGAGATGGACGTAAACGCGGCAACGTCTCGCTTCTGCTGAATGCGATTGCCTGACCCGCCAACCTCCGAATGCAGCCGCCCATGGCAAGCCGTGCCGAGCGCGAGCAACACGATTATTAGCAGCGAGTTTTTCACGTCAGTGTCCTCTTCATCTGATCAAGCAGTGCCGATTATCTCACCGGCTCGTTGGCGGAATATTTTAAAGTCCGCGTTGTGTTCTCGGTGACACTTGAGCCCGGTTCAACGAGCGACCGAGGTGCTGGAGCCGAGCGCAGCTCAGCCGGCAGCGGCAAAGGCTGGGCCGCCTCAAGTGCTCTCGGTTGTTTCGCCGCAGTGAAGCGCGAAAGCTGCCGGAGGAGCAGTATCTCCGTGATAGCCACAATCACGAAGCTAAACAACATGAAAAAGCCGACGAGTTCCTCCCCCAAGTGAGCACCGTTGGTGAGCGCGACCGCGCCGCCCAGTATGATTCCCACTCCACCAATCCCGATTAATGTGATTGCAGCAAGGAATGCCGAGATTGGCCCAACGGTTGACTTATCGCGTTCTTTCAGGCCCGTGCCGCAGCGACTACAAAAGCTAAGGCCCGGCGCTAACTGCGTGCCGCATGCTGAGCAATACATAAACTGTTGTCCTTCCAGTAGAATGAGTAGCGATGCTCTTTTAAGACAAACGGCTCGGCCGCCATCAAGGTTCCGCAATTCTAATTCGTAAGATTGATAGTGGCCAGTCCTGCGAATTTGTGATTTGCGATTGCTGATTGCCGATTGGCCGCCACCGGTCAATCGAAATCGCGAATGTGACAATCGGCAGTCAATAGATACCGACTTTATTTTTGACTAGATGAACTTAATCACGGTCCTTCTGCGTCTTGGCCTCAGCGCGGTTTTTGGTGTCGCCGCAGTCACAAAATTCACCGATCAACGCGGCACGCGCGAGGCAGTTGAGAATTTTGGCTCACCGCCATCGTTAGCGCCGACGCTTGCTTTTCTCTTACCTATTGCCGAACTCGCAATCGCTATCGGCTTGCTCTTCACGGCCACCACGACTGCGAGCGCCCTCGGCGCATTGATCGTGCTGATGGTTTTCGTCGTGGCGATTGGCGTTAATCTGGCACGCGGTCGCACTCACGATTGTCATTGCTTTGGTCAGCTCTACTCGCGCCCGCTCGGCTGGCCCACGCTCATCAGAAATCTTATCTTCGCCGTGGCGGCGGCCTTCCTGTTCCTGCGATCATACGGTGAACCTCCTCGCGCGATTCTCGAAGCGCTCGCGCAGTTCAGCCAAACTGAGTGGCTGATCGCCGGAGTCGCGCTCGTGGCTGCCATTGCCGCGGTGGTCTACGCCGCGAAGCGGCAAAAGCCCGCAGCCGACGAAACGCCAGCGGCGCCGGAGGGACTGCCGCTCGACGCGCCAGCGCCGCCGTTTCAACTCGCTGCCTACGAAGGCGGCACGACGTCGCTCGATCAATTGCTCGCTCACGGCAAACCCCTGTTGCTCGTCTTCACGAATCCAAACTGCGGCCCGTGTGTCGCGTTGTTCAGTGAGATTAAAGACTGGCAGCAGGCGCATCGCGAACACTTAACCATCGCCCTGGTGAGCTTCGGCACGATCAAAGAGAACTTCGTGAACGTGGCGCGCAACGGATTGGGCCAAGTGTTGCTGCAGCAGAAACGCGAGGTAGCCGAGCTGTATGGCGCAACCCTGACGCCTACCGCCGTGATGGTAAATACCGACGGAAGAATCGCGAGCAAGCTCGCGGCCGGCGCTGAGGAGATTCGTGAGCTGCTGACGAGCGTAGGTCCGGCAGGGGCACGGCATGCCGTATCAGTGGAAAATCAGAGCGCGCCGATTTAATATTCCTGCATCATGTCACGCCCACAACCAGACGAAGCCGCGTCTTACTATTCCAAATACATCAACCGCATCACCAGCGACGACGTTGTCGAGGTTTTGTCCGCGCAACTGGATGAAACCGTTGGTTTCCTGTCCGGCATTTCCGAAGAACAATCCCTTCATCGTTACGCCCCGGACAAGTGGTCTATGCGCGAACTGCTTGGGCACGTTAACGACACCGAGCGCGTCTTCATGTTTCGGGCGCTGTGGTTTGCGCGCGGCTTCGAGGACGAATTGCCGAGCTTCGATCAGGAGATAGGTTTCAAGGCCGCCGGATCCGATCAGGTCAACTGGCAGGATCATGTGGAAGAATTTCGCGCGATTCGCTCGGCTACAGTTTCGTTCTTCCGCAACTTGCCTGACGAAGCGTGGTCGCGGCGCGGCGTGGCCAGTGGAAGTCCGGTGACGGTGCGCGCGCTCGCCTACATCGTCGCCGGTCACGTATCGCACCACCTCGCAATCCTCAAAGAGCGATACTTGTAACTCCGCCAACACAGGGGCGCGCGGATTTGTACAAAAAATGCTCAACATCAGAACCGGGAGCGGTAGCGACCGGCCAAACACTCTTCATGCGTTTTGCAAACTCTTCGTATTTTCCCGTTGAATCTTTGGCCGGTCGCTACCGCTCGCGGTTCTGATGCCGGGATTCCCACGCGTTTATTTACTTCTTGTGCAAAGCCGGGGCACGGCATGCCGTGCCCCTACATTATTGCCCAAGGAAGTCGCGGATCAGTTGCCGTTCCTTTTCGTCCTTGATGCGCGTGAACAGTTTGGTGTTCAGGGTCTTGATCGTCTCGGCGCGATCGAAGGGCATCTGGGCGTAAACCTTACCGCCGCTGAAGTGACAGGGCTGGCACCTCGCTTCGAAGATGGGCTTGATTTGCGTGGTGAAGTCTATTTTTGTCTCTTTCGTTGTGCCGCCAGAATTTCCGGGGGACGCTGACAGGGAGTTCGCCGGTGAGTTTGAAGTTGTGTTGCTGCGGGCATTGATGCGAGCGCAGCCGTAGCTGCTCACGATGCTGGCCAGGATCAAAAACCAGGTGGCTCTCCGCATGCTCGAATGCTACTCCCAAATCAAACCGCGCGACAAGGTTTTCCAAGTGGGCAGTAGCCCGCGTGAGGGATGGGGCATTAGCCCGACCGTGAGGGAGGGCGCCTAAAGCCATGGAATCGCGCCCTCCCTAACGGGCTACTGCCTTAGTCGCTCCATCGAATAAATGCGTTCTTTGGCAGCGCCGTTCTTGTCGGTCCATTTGAGAATCGCTTTCCAACTATTGGCTGACTCGCGTTGCCAGCGGAAAGAGTTGCGCGATTTCCCGAGTGGCTCAAACGTGATCGACGTGTCATCGAGCGCAGTTGCTACCGAGCCTGAGCCCTCAGCGCTGTAACCAAAGTGCCCGTCTTTTAGTTCGAAGCGACTTTGATCGCTGACCTTACTCAAAGTTTCATCAGCTAGCGTCTCCACCAGCAAGGTCGTCTCGTTCTCAAACTTGTAGCGCTCAAAAAAGGGCGGCACGTCGCCGCCGGTTCCGCGCCAGGTGCCTTCAATCCAGCGAAGCTTGGCGAGCTCTGCCGGCGTTATTTGCTTCGGCGCCGGCGCCGGCGAGGCTGCCGGCGCGAGTGTTTGTACGACCCGCTGCGATTCTGTTTTTGCACAAGCGGCGAAGCTGATCAGCGCGACCAGGGCCAATAGCGAGAATACGAGTTGTTGTTTCCGATACATGGACGAAATCTTATCGTGGGAATGTCATTGAGTAAATCTTCACCACAGAGACACAAAGTTCACAGAGGACGCACAGAGAATGATTTCCGGTCCTTCGGGCTTTCACCTACGTCTCTGGTCGCTTGCTGTCAGTTCCTTTGCTGCGCGAGGTGTGCAGGCTGAGCCGGGTGCGCATGCGTTGTTGCCACTCCGTGCCGCGATCGTCTGCCTCTTCGATTCCGGCGAGCGCGTCGGCGAGGTCTTCGCCGCCGAGCTGTCGCATTTTCAGATACAGCAACGCGGGCACGATGGACAACAAAGGCACGATCACAATGTTGATGAGCCCAGTGAGTTGCTGATAGATCTGATGGCTCATCGAGCGGTTTGCTACGTGAATCCCTGTCTCAGTTTGTTTGACAACCGCGAACCGGCCAATCAAGAAACTGAACGCCATCGGAATCAAAAACTGCAATAGCGACACGATAATGATCGTGCGCCACGAACGCGAAGCCAACGCCCTGGCCCGCCGCATCGCCGCTTTCTTTTCCAATCCTTCAATCAATACTACCGGCGCGTAAAGCGTGTAGCGGATCGTCATGACGATGCCCGGAATCACGAGCAGAATGAATCCGATGAAAATGCGCAGCGTCACCCGAATAGCCGTCTTCAGAAATGGACGCCAGCGGCGTTTTAGCACGGCAAACGCCAGACGCAGTTCCACCGGTCGCAGCGGCGCGAGCGATAACTGCGTGACGATGACGGCGGTCATTCCGGAAATGGCGGCGGCGGCAACGAAGTATGCGGCTACCTGCAACAGTCCGGAAATTACCATTCCGCAAATTAGCAGGATGCGCACCGGGTGCAGGCCGCGCGGCTGAGCATCCTCGGCTAGTTCAAAACCGATTAAGAGAAACGTGGTAAGAAAGACGGGCAGGTGCGCAATCAGCGACAACTTGAGAAACTTCGGAAAATATTCGCTGTACAGGGCGAACGCCCGGCGATAGAGCGCGCCGACGCCTTCGGCCTGTGCGCGCAAAGCACTGGCGAAAGCCGCCGCAGTTTGTGGCCGCTCTTCCGGATTTTTTGAAAGCGCATTCATTACCACCTGCGCCGCCCGCTTCCTGACCTTTTTGTTCTTAATGCGCAGCGGTTGGGGCGCGTTCCCGGTGGAACCTGCAAAAGGCGGCTCACCGGCGAGCATCTGATAGGCGATAACTCCCAGACTGTAGATATCGGAACGCGCGTCGAGCGGCTTGCCGACGCATTGCTCAGGCGACATGTAAAGCGGCGTGCCCATGATCGCCCCTACCCGCGTGAGATTGATGCCACGCGTTGTATTGCCTCGAAGTTTCGTTTGGTCCATAGCGGCGGCGCGCGTCGTTTTGCCAAACATCAGCGTGCGATCGCCATCGTCGAAGTCCCCAGCCTGTTCGTCAGGTTTAAATCGCTCGTTGAGCAAGGCCGTCGCTTTGGCGTCGTCCGGTTGCAGGTGCTGGGTTGTTTGCTCGTCGACTGCGTGCGTAACAGTTGTGTCTGGCTGAATCAGTTGCGTGCCCGCGTCTTGCTGCGCCGAATAGATCAGCGTGTCGATTTCCAAATCCTGGCTATGCGCTGCTGCGGCTTTTGAGGATAGCGAGGTTACCCGCGCTGTCGCGGACGATGGCGAAGACGCGTTCTGCGAAAGGCCGGTGGCATCTTCAGGCTCTGACTGGGCTTCCGCCTCCGCTAATTTTGCGATGCCAAAGTCGAGCACTTTAACTCGATAGCCGCCCAGCCGATTTGGTTCGAGCCAAATATTTTCCGGTTTAAGATCCCGATGAACAATTCCCTGCTGGTGCGCTTCATGGACCGCGGAACAAACCTGTTCGAGAATGTCGACCACCCACTCCATCGGCAGCCTTCGTTCTTCCGTCAAAACGTCGCCGAGCGTGCAGCCGTCGAGGTATTCCATCACCAGGTACGCGACCGCTTCATTGCCGGCGTGCGCAAAGCCGAAGTCAGTAACGTCAACTACGTTCGGATGGCGCAAGCGACCGGCAGCGCGAGCCTCGCGCTTGAAGCGCGCGACAAATTCCTGATTGCGCATGAACTGCGGCGTGATTAATTTCAGCGCGACGTAGCGCTCCGTCCCGAGATGGGTGGCGAGATAGACGGCGCCCATGCCGCCGCGGCCGAGCAGGCGCTCGAGGCGGTATTTTTCGTCAAGCACCTGGCCGATGTAAGGATCAGACTCAAACATGTGGGGAGTATGCTACAGCGGAGCAGTGAGCGGTGGGAAGTGAGCAGTGGGCAGTGGGCGGTGGTCAGTGGTCAGTTGTTAGTGGTCGGTAACGCTGCCTATTTGCATCACTGACCACTGGCGACTGACCACTGACCACTGGCTCAGCGACACATCTGCCAACTGCGAATTGCGTCGATAGGAACGACGAGCATCAGGATTTCCAGCACCAAACTATCTTTGATCCACACAATCAGCGCGACTTCCAGGATCGCAAAGGCAATGAGCGACCGTCGCCAGCCCAGGCGGCGAGCGACCAGGAAACCTATAAGACAACACACCATGTCGCCGAGTGAGTTGATTACCGTGTCGCCGTTGTAGCCCAGCGCCGCCGTTTCCGAACGGTAGCGATCGATAATGAAGTTTGTGTTTTCAAACACTTCCCACAAACCTTCAATTGCAACTGCGATCACTAGTTGCCACGAACCGCTGACGCGTTTCAATAGCCAGGCTATTAGCCAAAAGAACAGGAAGCCGTGCAACACATGCGTGAAGCTGTAGGCATCGAGAAAGTGCTGGGAGTTGTTCGCGCTGCAAATCTGACCCGACCAAAGGTGAATGCTGCCGCAAGCACAGATCCATAATCGACCTTCGAGGTGCAGCAGAATCGCCGTGGCCGCGACGGATAGAACAAGTGCCAGTACGGCCCAGTAGCGGCGATTGGAGGCAGGTGGCGTGGAGTTGCGGATGGTCAATTCTTTCTCGCGAGTCGTAGATGAGTGCTCAAGTTCCGTTGCTGGAAACGGCTCTGGCAGCCCGTAGGGCTGCAAGATAATAGCCGGGGGTTGAGCGTTTAGCGATACCCCCGTATCCGACGGCACATTGTGTTCGACCCTGAAGGGGTCGCAGAGTTGGATCTAGCACCCCTTCAGGGTGCGCGTCCTTCCTTAAAACGATCCGGGGGTCTGCGCTTCGCTCCGACCCCCGGCTACTTTCTCGCAACCCTTCAGGTTGCAGACGCCGTTGATGCGCGTGAATTGGCTGTAAGGCAAGATTGATTCATTTCTCTCGCGCGTAGCTCAGCGTGTAATCCGGCGGTGCGATATTTTCCGGCATCCTCGGATCGCTGATGGGCGCCCCGGCTGTCAGTTTCAACGGTATTACGCCGGCCCAAACGTCGAGCGCATAGTCTTCTTCGTCATCAGCCGGCGGTCCAGTGCGAACTTTCGCAGACGCCTCGTCGAGCGATAGCGAGAGAACGGCAGTAGCTTTCAGTTCCTCTTCCGAAGGCTCGCGCACATCGTTCCATCTGCCGCGAATTACGTGCTCGGAGAAGGCAAACAACGCCGCTAGCTTGGCTGCTCGGTCGTCCACCAACGTAGCATTACCAAAAATTACGACGGAGCGATAATTTATCGAGTGATGAAAAGCTGAACGCGCCAGCACGAGACCGTCGACCAGGGTTACCGCAACGCAAACGTCTATGCCGCCGCTGAGTGTGCGCAACATGCGGCTGAGCTGCGAGCCGTGAATGTAAAGCCGATCATCGATGCGCGCATAGCCAGTGGGGATAACGAAAGGCTGCCCTTCAACCTCGAAGCCAACATGGCAAACAAATCCTACGTCGAGAATGCGGTAGATAGTTTCGCGGTCATAAGCACCACGTTTGGGCAGACGTTTCAGTTTGGTGCGCTGGGTTTGGGGGATTGCAGGCATAGACTGAAGATTTTACGCGATTCGCAAAGATTTCCTCTATCTGAGAAATGTGGAGAGGGTTTCAGCGCCAAAGGCGCGAAATGTGAAAGCCTGGGCCATCGGCCCAGGTAAGAGCGATTGAATTTTTATAGCGCTGAAGGCGCGAGATGTGAGTTGCAGTCCAATTAATGTAACCAAATTTGACTACATGCGTATTCCGCGCCTTCAGCGCTTCAAAAATACACGGCGCTCACCTGGGGCGTTGCCCTAGGCTATTACATTTCGCGCCTTTGGCGCTGGGAACAGTTGTGTAGAATAGCCGCCAATTATCTAAAGTCGTAGTTTGGCGTAACTCGGCGACACGAGGAGCAAACATGATCAGAGAGCAGATGATCGGCACCGCAGTCGGACGACGCGGCGAGTTCCGTTGGCGCGGTCATGAGATTTCGCGCATTGAAGGTTTGAGCGACGCTGTTTTTGCGTTTGCAATCACACTCCTGGTTGTCTCCCTTGAAGTGCCGAAGACATTTAGCGAGCTGGCGGAGACGATGCATGGCTTTGGCGCGTTCCTAATCAGTTTCCTGCTGCTGTTCGCGGTCTGGTTCAATCAGTACAAATTTTTCCGGCGTTACGGTTTGCGCGACACCACCACCGTCCTCCTCAACGCGGCGTTGTTATTTGTAGTGCTCTTCTACGTCTACCCGCTGAAGTTTTTGTTCTCGTTTCTGATCGACCGCTTTACCGGCGGCCACGGCGAAGTCCGGCTGCCGAACGGCAACGTGGCGCCCATGCTCGAAAGCGATAATCAGTTTGCAAGTCTGATGGTGATTTTCGATCTCGGTTACCTGGCAGTGTTTGGAGTGTTCGTTTTGCTCTTCTGGCATGCTTACCGCAAACGGCAGGAGCTCGAATTGAACGAGCTCGAGCGCTTCGATACGCGTGAGAGTATTCAGGAGAGCGCGCTCAACTGCGGCATCGCGGTAGTCTCATTAATGATCGTTTTCATTGGCGGTGCCGGCCGCGCCGGCTTGGCGGGCATGGCGTATATGCTGACGCCGGTCGTGATGAGCGTGAACGGAATGATTATGGGCAAGCGTCGCAAGCGACTGGAACAACTGCAATAGGTGAACCGCCAAGAGGCGCCAAGGTTTTTGGGCAATGAAGAGGCTAATCGTTTCTTAAGAACGTAACAGTTTTGGTTCCAGGTTTTCCTTGGCGGCCCTGGCGTCTTGGCGGTTCAGTCTGTTCCTCTATTCATACTTTCCGATGACTTTTCAATTCATGCCAACTCTGGTTTTTGCAGCCGTGATGATATGTTGGTTTGCGTTCGCGGGAGTTTTTCTGCTGAGAAAGAAACCGCCCAGCCCGCCGGATCAGAAGCGCGAGCCGGGCTCGCTGTTTGGCGTCGCCTTGCAGGGCGTTTCTTATGGGATCGTTTGGGGCGTGCACCGCGCGAGGTTTACTCCTTTCGTATCAAGTGAAGCGTTTGCGGTGGCCGCAGGCGTGATCGCAGTGGCAGCGGCGGCAGGCTCAGTCTTTTTAGTAATGGCGGCCGTGAAAACTCTGGGTAAGGAATGGAGTCTGACGGCGCGCCTGGTTGAAGGCCATCAATTAGCGACAAGTGGGCCGTACGCTTTCGTGCGACATCCAATTTATACGGGGATGCTGGGAATGTTGTTGGCCACGGGCCTGGCTTTCAGTCACTGGGCAGCGTTGCTGGCTGCGCTCGTCGTCTTTTTCGTAGGTACCGTGATCCGCGTTCGCAGTGAAGAGCGATTGTTGCGGGGAGCCTTCGGCGAGCAGTTTGAACAATACGCGCGAAGCGTTCCGGCGATCCTGCCGGGGCTGTATTAGGTTTGGTTTTCTCTGCGCCATCTCCGTGTTCTCTGTGTCTCTGTGGTGAATCTTATTCGACAAACCACCCACCACAGAGGCACAGAGAACACAGAGGTTTCACAGAGAACTACGTCCGGAACTGAAATGAAAAAAGCGAAAATACTGGCGACCCTCGGGCCTGCCTCGCGCGAATCAGAGGTTATTGAAAGTTTGATCCGCGCCGGCGCCGATGGTGTGCGCATCAACATGTCTCATGGAACTCAGGAAGAGAAATCCGAGGACATCAAACGTGCCCGCGCTGCCGCGAAAAAAGCCGGTCGTCCGCTTGCTGTCCTAGTCGATCTGTCCGGACCAAAAATACGCACCCGGCAACTTAAAGACGGACTCCCCGTCACTCTCAACGCCGGCGATCTCTTTGTGCTTACGACGCAGGACGTCGTTGGCGACGAGCAGCGCGTCGCCACGAACTATCCCGACCTGGCGCACGTAGTCGAGCCAGGCACGCGGCTGTTGCTGGACGACGGCGCGATCGCCCTCGTAGTGGAAAGCACTACCCGAACCGATGTGGTATGTCGCGTAATCAACGGCGGCGTGCTGGGCGAGCGCAAGGGGATTAACCTGCCGGGCGTTTCGCTGCCCATCGACTCGCTCACCGAGAAAGACATCTCCGACTTGAAGTGGGCCGTCGTCCAGGAGGTCGACTACATCGCGTTGTCTTTCGTGCGTCGCGCCGAAGATTGCTCGCGCGCAAAAGATCTTATTCGTGAATATGGCGGGCGCGCGCCACTCGTCGCGAAGATCGAAAAGGCGGAAGCTATCGATCATTTGGACGAAATCATCGCGGCCTCCGATGCGGTGATGGTGGCCCGCGGCGACCTGGGCGTCGAGACCAGCGTCGAGGAGGTGCCGGTTTATCAAAAACGAATCATTCAGAAAGCGGTTCACGCCGGCAAGATGGTGATTACGGCGACACAGATGTTGCAGTCGATGGTAAATAGTCCGCGACCGACGCGCGCCGAAGCTTCAGATGTGGCGAACGCGGTCTGGGACGGCACGGATGCGCTGATGCTTTCGAATGAAACGGCCAGCGGCAGTTATCCGGTGCCTGCGGTAGAAACCATGTGCCGCATTATTGAATCCGCTGAGGCGGGGAAAGAACCCGACACGGACCAGATTGTAAAATGGGCCGGGCGCCAGTCGGGTCGCGTGAGCCGCGCACTGTGTGAAGCGGCGGCCTTCGCAGCCGAAGAGATGGACACAAAGGTAACTGCGGTGTTGACCGAATCGGGCTTGATGGCGCGTCGCCTGTCAGCTTTGCGGCCACAACAACGAATCATCGCCTTGACGAATTCCGCGGAAGTGCAAAACGAGTTGGCGTTGATTTGGGGTGTCGAATCGCTGATTGTTCCGCACGCCGAGACGACCGAGGAGATGCTCAAGTTTGGTGAGCAGAGTTTGCTGGAGAGCGGCGCCGTCGACAAGGGCGAGATGATCGTGATTATGGCCGGAAGACTTTCGGGCCTTGGGCTATCAAGCTCGGTAACGGTATTTACCGTTGGCGGCACGCTGGGAGAGAGCTGAAGACCCAAGGCAGGGACGGTTTCGCTTTCACTCAAGCAGTTCAGAGTTCAAGCTTTAGCTTGCGGGCTACGAAAACACAACCTAAAGGTTGAACTCTGAACTGCTTGAATGCTTACTCCGCGCGCAACACTTCGTGAATCGTATCCTGGAGGGAGTTCTGCGGCTTGGTGGCGCCGGGCGCGTGTTGCGGGTCACGCCAGTTGTCGAGGATTCCTACCTGGTGCACGCATTGCAGCGTGCAGGTAGGGGCGCACCACTTCTCCGTGCTGTACTCACGATCGAAATCCACCATCGTATATTCTTCTAGTGGCGTGCCCGGATAACCTTTTTGCTGCGAGCACCAATGAACCAATCCATCTTCGCAGATGTAGAGATAACGCGCGCCGGCGCGACAACGCCACTGGTAAGGTTTCCCTTCGGCAATGCTGTCCTGAAACCAGTTGAGCCGCGCGTGGTCCTTGTTTCCCAGTTTCTTTACCTGCTGAAAGATATCTTTCTCTTTCGCGGAAAGAGGTTTGAGCGTGCCGTCGCTGTCGTGAATCACGCCTACGGTTGTTGAGAAGCCCAGCTCAACCGCGCGGCGCGCGACGGTGAGTGCGTCATCCGGATTCTTGATCCCACCGCCGATAACTGAATTTATGTTCACATGGAAGTCCGCGTACTCAGAAAGGTAACGCAGCTTCTTATCAAGCACGCGCAAGCTCTTACGCGAAACCTCGTCAGGCTCAACGTTGTCGATGCTGATTTGCAGGTTATCGAGCCCGGCCTTGTTGAGTCGCTTGATTCGCTCGGGCGTGAAGTAATAGCCGTTGGAGATCAGACCGGCGATCATTTTATGAGATCGGATGTGATGAATGATGTCATCCAACTGCGGATGCATCATCGGTTCGCCGCCCGAAATCGTGATAATCGAGGTTCCGAGCGAAGCCAGCTTGTCTATGCGCCGCTTGATGAGTTCGATCGGCACTGGCGACGAAGTGTGGTCATACTCGTTGCAGTAGCCGCACGCCAGATTGCAGCGGCGCATCGGGATCAGGTGGGCCAGCACGGGATGGCGCGTAGAGACCAGGGCGCGGCCAATGAAACTGAATTGCCGGAGCTTGTGTTGAACGAATTTCGCTTTTCGCATTACGGAAACTTAAAACTGACGGAAACAACGGCCCACGTTGCGTGAATTTGATGTCGAAGAATAGCGAGAGCGGCTTATAAACGCAACTGCTCTTCAGGCCGGATACGGTGCAGTTTGCCTAAGCTGTCATTGGGACAACCGTACCAGTACAACTGCAAAATGAAAAGGGCTCTGATTGTTAGTTCAGAGCCCTTCCCCTGCATTTGGATTAGCGCTTTTAGCCCTTGACGATCTTCACATTTGAATCGAGCTTGATACTAAACTCCTCGGAAGAAATTCGCAGGTTGCGTTCCATCCCGCTCAAACGCATCGTGGTGGCGTCGTCATTTTTCTCGACGATCTTTGTTTGCACGGGCATGCCGGAATTGTCGACCCAAATCTCGGCATATTTGTAGCTGGCATTTCCCTTCGGCACGAGCGTCAAATGAATCGTGCTCACGCCGCCCCACAAGGTTTCTTCACGAACATCCTGAAGCGGTTGAAACCGCGATTCTAGCTGCTGCCGCGACATGTACATCATCTCGAGGATGCCGCCGGCTCCAGCTTTACCTTTCACCGAACCCGACTTGCCAACGATGGCCTGATTCAGACGCGGACGAAACAAGGTGTACTGTCCCTTGGAAACTGTCAGAATTTCGTGCTGCGGTTTTTGCCACTCGATACGAACCGACGCATCGCGTCCGGTGGCGGGCTGATACAACACCCAGCCGCTGTAATTATCCTTGTCGCGAAGCTGCGCGTTGTATTTCTCCATGCTGAGGCTCGCTTTCAGCGACTTCAGCGACTGGCGATTACGTTCCATCCGGTTCAAAACCGCGCTGACCAATCCGGCACTCTGCCCGTTCGCTGCTTTCGGAGAACTAATAATGGCGCCGACCAACATGGCAAGAACAATACTGAGGGGAAACAATCTCTTCATAACTACTCCTATAAACTAAAAAAGCCTCGTGTCCGAGGACTACCCGAAAAAGTGGGACGGGGGCAGTCCCAAAAACCTCGCAATTATAAGGGAAGACTAACGTATGTCAACTTCATAAGCACGCGGCTTACCGTCGCTGCCCTTCACGCTGCGCACGTTTAGGACCTGAGCCTGGGGACGATTGGTTAGGGTACGTACTACCTGCTCGACGTGTCCTATATCTTCTGCGTTTTCAATAAGTTCCGCCTCAACCAGCACGGTTGAGGCGACGGAGTTTTGATGCGCGGAAAGCGCCCGCCGTTCGCCGCCTTCGAACCAGCTTTTCGGTGTCAAAAAGATGAAAATTAAAATGACTACGCACAGCACATCCCATTGCCAGGTATTCCTGGCGTAGTTCCAAAAAAACAGCTTTCTCAGCGCCGACAACAAATAAACACCTCAAAGCCAATGGGCAAATGCCAAGCCAGACAGCTAGCGAACCGGCGTCATTCTAGACCCTACCAGATGCCCTGTAAATCTACCGATTTTGGCGTTCAGAACTGAACACTGGCCGCCGGCTCGACGATGTGACCGTCGCGCATTTTCACTATGTGTCGGCACATTGCTGCGGCTTCCGGATTGTGAGTAATCATGATGATGGTTTGATTGAAGCGATAATTCAACTCCTGAAACATGTTGAGGACGAGAGCTGAATTTTCCGAATCGAGGTTACCGGTTGGCTCATCTGCCAGGACGATTGCCGGCCGCGTTACCACAGCGCGCGCGAGCGCGACCCGCTGTTGTTCGCCGCCCGATAATTCGAGCGGCTTGTGGTGAAGCTTGTCTTCCAGTCCCAGCAGCTTCAACACTTCGCGCCGACGCTGCGGATCTTCGCCGCCGTTCCCGTGAATGCGTTCGGCCAAACGGAGGTTCCCCTCGGCAGTCAGGGTCGGAAACAAATTAAAGCGTTGGAATACGAAACCAATCTTGCGGCGGCGAATGTCAGTGCGCTTGGCGTCGGAGGCGGCAGTGAGATCTTCATCATCGATAACGATGCGGCCGGTCGACGGCGTCAGCAGACCGCCGAGCAAATGCAGCATCGTAGATTTGCCGCAACCAGACGGGCCCATGATAGCGACGAATTCTCCCTCATGAACCTCGAGCGACACGCCTCTTAAAGCCGGCACGTCCACTTTGCCCACGCGGTAAGTCTTAACCAGGTTCTCAGCTTTTAAAATTGTTCTCATCAGCAGTCAGCTAATCCGATTCGTTAACCGGACTGGCGCGTAAGCGGGTCAACAGTTTCGCTTGGATTGCCCAGATGTTAATACAGGCGATGGTTCAATAGCTACCACGCTTGCAGATCACATCGTGAAAGAGGAAACCGCCAAGACGCAAAGGCCGCCAGGTTGCAGAGACCGGGCAAGCGAAACACCACGCGGCCGTGTTAAATCTTCTTGGCGCTCTTGGCGTCTTGGCGATAACAGAATCAGCGCGGCACCGTTGCTTTGTTACGTTGGCGAGCATCGAGATCAACTTCCGGCAGCTGCCAACGGTTCTCCAACACGAAAGCGTCCGGTTGGTAATCCTTATCGATGGTGGTGTCGGCAGGCGCCTGGTAAGCGATGCTGAGCTTGTAGTGATCGTGAGGGCGGGTAATTTCAATGCGCGACGGCAACCGCAGGCTTCCCGCTTCACCGAAAGGTTTTTCTTCCCAGTAGGAAACATCGGTCATCAACAGACCTTGATCGTTAAAGGACTGGACCCGCGCCAAACGAATGCCGCCAATTCGATCAAACCAGAACCTTCGCAGCAGCCGGGCCTCACCAGTCGCCGGACGAGAGAGTTCTTCCAGCAAGTAATATCCTCGGACTACTCGCGTGCCCGCCTTGGCCCTGGGACGCGTGTCTGTTTCTTCCTGGTAAAACTCGCTGCGCACTAAAGTGAAGTCAGTTTGATTCTCCGGAAACGGACTAACCAGCAACGCATCGGTGAGATGTTGCGGTCGCAAATTTTGCAGAGCGTTGACCGCTTCCTTCGCGTTCATTGGTTTCCTGGGTTTTGGAGTTCCGCTCGACGCGCCGTCCATGTCGAGCTTTTCATAGGTAGCGTTGTTCGTGCCTTTCACAAACCGGCGGTACTTCTCCTCCCCCTGCAGCACGGCAACGCGAAACGACTCGCCGTTTGAAGTCATCTGCGCGATGTCTTTTGAAATGAAGGGAACCTGGATGATCAGATAAATGTTGCCAGGCCTTTGCACTGTAAGTTGGCCGTCTGCCTGCTTGTATTTTTCGGCGACTCCAGCCTCGGCGAATGAAGTGTCTTCAAACACGATGTCGACTTTTCCGTGCAGCGAGCGGACCGCAGCTAGCCGGTTAATCTCACTGATCAATTGCGCGGTGTTTGCTTCGGATAACGGCGTGAGAAGCTGAGGGACCTGGATCTTCTTGTGAGTGCCAAACAAGCCACAACCGCTCGAAAGAGCGGCCAGCGACACGAGTATCACAATCAATGGGAGACGGGTTACGAAGCGGGGGTGAGCGGGCTGAGCGGCGGAGTGGTTGGGCATGAACAAGGGTCTCGGCAAAATTCCACGTGCTCGGAACGTCCTGAAAAATTAGAGGGCCAAGCTAACAAAGACGTTTTTCCTTGTCAACGCGCCGGTTTTTTTGGGAGTCAACGGAATGAATTCCTCACAGAGCGAAGCCTATGCTAATCCAAAATCAACTTTGGCTTACCGAATTTGTGCCGCAGCTTGTTGATAGTGCTTAGCACCTGCGGCCGGCTAACCAGGCGCTGTTCGAGGCTCTGCTTCCCGGGAAAATCCAACAGCATCACACCCAACAAAATAGTTAGTATGCCCTGTCCGGGAACTCCGGGTATCGACATCACTATTCCAAGCACCACCAACACCACGCCAAGAAGATTTTTTCCGAAGATACCGAGGTAGCGCACCGCCTTGGGTTTGTCGGCCCATAACTTTCTCGGGTGACCCTTGCTGAAATAGTCGGGCGGAATCTTCACCATGATAAAGGAAACGATGGCGAGACTAATCGTGAACGTGATCAGAAAAATAAGCACGCCCAGCAGCACGCTCTTCCAAGTGATGAATGCGAAAACCACTGTTTGCATTTTGTCCTATAAACCCAACTCGCGGCGGGCTGTGCGCAACGACTGCAACACTTCGTTAACAACTTCCGCGGCCATTGGCGGCAATTGAAAGTCAGCTACATCGATTACTTCCCAAAACTCATCCAGACC
>Ga0207681_10000901_pt1 | contig 19437 bp, 15 predicted proteins | sample KBSS53metaG_FD_184324 | JGI IMG/M metagenome (GOLD analysis project Ga0207681, IMG submission 184324) | Switchgrass rhizosphere microbial communities from Kellogg Biological Station, Michigan, USA - KBS S5-3 metaG (SPAdes) (version 2) | ecosystem: Host-associated > Plants > Roots > Rhizosphere... | reverse complement strand
CGGCGACCGTCTGGAACACGACGAGGGTTGGGAGAGGGTCAAGAAGTTGCTCGAGCTGGCGAAGTGCGCGCAGGTGCGGACGCTGTCGCCCGAGCGGCGGCAGCGGATCCGCGACGGGCTGCTGCAGCGGCTGGAGCGGGATCGAATCGAGCGGGCAGAACGGCAGCGAATGCGACGGCGGGTCGCAGGCGCGTTCGTCGCGGGTGCGTCCACGATGCTGCTGGCCGGGTTCCTGGTGAAGCTGGTCAGCGGCAGCGCGCTGCCCTGGATCGGGCCGTCGTCGGCGGAGCTGGCCAGGCACCAGGCCGCCCAGCATTCCGTCGCCGAGTAGCGTCCCTGCTCAGAACTTCGTGAAGAAGTTCCAGGACTCCTGGGGAATCCAGTTGGTGCTGGAGCCGGGATCGTTGTTCTGGTTGGTGTGGCCGCCGTTGAAGGTGCAGATCTTGGTGGGCGCGCCCGTCATGCATCCCGTGAAGTCGACGCAGAGATGGGCGCCGGACGTCCACGTCGGAATCGTCGACGGGACCATGCACCCGTTGTCGGTGCCGTGCTCGATGCCGATGTACTTCGCCCCCTGGGTCGTGCTGCTGCCGTTGATCCAGGGACAGGTCGTGTCGCTCATCCCGGTGGTTTGCATCCAGGCGATCGGCTGGTGAGTCTTGGTCGGTACATAGATGTTGTAGTTGGCCGGCGCGATGCCGACCGCCGCGCGAATGTCCTTCTGGTGATTCACGGAGAGCGAGTAGGTCATCATGCCGCCGAAGCTGAACCCGGTGGCGAAGACGCGCGTCGTGTCGATGCACAGATTTTCTTTCACGTAGGCCAGGATGTCGTCGAACAGGATGTGATCCGTGTTCTTCGAGGTATCCCAGGTGCCGTTCGGATTCCCCGGTAGCGCCTGAGGCGCCAGGAAGATCGCCGGCTCGTTCGCCGCGGTAGCCAGCGGCTTGAGGAAGTAGAAGTTCTGCTGCTGCACGGCCTCGGCGGTGCTGCTGATCCAGTGCGAGGTGTAGAAGAAGCGGTACGGCTTGTTCATGTCGTAGTTGGACGGAATGTCGATGATGTACGTCCGCTGCATTCCCCCGCTCGTGATCGTCTTCTTGCCGTTGGTCACCGTGGTCGCCTTGCCGCAACCAGCGCTCGGTACCGCCGGGTTCTTGAGGGGAAGCGAGCTCAGCGAGCCGCTGGTTCCGGCCATGGCGGATCCCCCAGTGCCGGTCCCCCCGGTTCCGCCCCGCGCAGCGGCTCCTGCCGCGCCGCCGCTACCGGCGGTTCCACTGCTGCCGCCCCTGCCGGCCGGGCCGCCTCCCCCGGTGCCGGAGCCGCCGCTACCTCCCCTGCCAGCGGTGCCCGTGGTGCCGGCCGATCCGGTCGTGCCCGCCGACCCGGTCGTGCCCGCCGAGCCGGTCGTGCCCGCCGACCCGGTCGTCCCCGCCGAGCCGCTCGTGCCCGCCGACCCGGTCGTCCCCGCCGAGCCGCTCGTCCCCGCGGACCCGCTCGTCCCCGCCGACCCAGTCGTCCCCGCCGAGCCGCTCGTGCCCGCCGAGCCGCTCGCGCCGGCGCTCCCCACGGGGGTTCCGTCGCCGCCTCCTCCACAAGCGCCGCCGACAAGAGCGAAAGCGCCAACCATCAAGATCAGCGAACAGCGACCAACGGTCATCGGGGCCTCCTCGCGTCTACAGGCGTCCGCCCGCCGGAGTGCCACGATCGTTCCGTGGGAGGGCCGCGTAGGAGATTGTCGGACGCTGGTCCACGTTGTCACGGGCACGCCGGGATCCCGCTGATCCAGGCGGCCACGAGGTCGCGCGCGTCTTCGTCGACGACGGCGCTCGCGAGGGGCGGCATGCGTCCTCTGTCGAGCGTCGCGATGCGCAACCAGATGGTCGAGAGCTCGGGGTGACCGGGGGTCAGGTTCGTCGCGCTGCCGACCTGTACGATCGACGGCCGGAACGTCCTCCCCATCCTGGACGGCTCACCGGGCGGCGCCAGCCCGCCGACGACGATGTACTTCTACGCCGGCACCGAGCTGCAGGCGGTGCGCGCCGGACAGTGGAAGCTGCACCTGCCCCACAGCTACCAGACCGTCACCGAGTCGGGGATGAACGGCGACCCCGGGCAGGAAGCGTCGCGCGACATCCCGATGTCGCTCTTCGACCTCGACGCCGACCGGGGCGAGACGACGGACCTGTCGGAGCTGCACCCGGATCTGGTGAGCGACTTGATGGGCGCCGCCGCCGCCTTCGACGCCGACCTCAAGAAGAACGAGCGTCCCGCCGGTCGGTTCTAGCTGCCGGTTCCGCCTCTCCCGCCGGTCCCGCCGGTCCCGCCTGCTCCCGAGCCGCCGCCCGCGCCGCCTCCGCCAGTGCCAGAAAAGCGTCTTCCGGAGCCGCGACCGGCACCGAATTCCGCATCCTGACCTAGTCCATCAGGGGCGGCGGCCGCAGGCCGCGCGCAAGCGGGCGGCCGAGCCGTGCTTCGGGTGGAGTTGCTCGAGCTCCGCCAGCAGAGACTGCGCCGCCGGGCATCCGCCGCGCGCCAGCGCCAGCGCCGTCTCGGTCGCTAGCGCGTCGGCATCGTGCGCCGACGCCGGGAACCGGCGACGGAAGTCGGCCATGCACCGCTCCGCTTGCACGGCCTGCGCGGCCCGCCTGGCCAGCACGCGACAGCGGAGATATTCCGTGGGCTCCTCCAGCGACGGTGTGTCGACCGCCGCCAGGTCGCGCAGCGCCGCCTCGGTGGAGCCGGCCGCATCCTCCATCAGCGCCAGCTCGTAATGCGCGGCCGCCGTCGCGGAATCGTGCGGGAACCGTTCCACCAGCGCGCGCAGCGTACGGAGCGCGAGCGCCTTGTCGCCCACGGCTCGTGCGGCATCCGCCTCGCGGAACAGGGTTCGCGCCGTCATCTCCTCGGGCGCGGCGGACGGGAGATGCAGCGGCGGAGGCTCGGTTGGCGCGGCGCCGGGCGGGCGCGGGCTGGCCGGACTGATCGCGCGCGCCAGCGGCGGTGACACGGTCCGGGCCGGCTCGCGGGCCGATTCGCGGGCCGACTCAATCGACGGCTCCATCGACGGAGGCGGCGAGGGATCGACGACCGACGGCGCTGCGGGCCGTGCCGTCGCCGACAGACGAACGGCCGCGTGCGGCTCGACGAGCATCCAGGCCGGCGCGGACGCGATCCGCCGCTTCCCGACCCACACGCCGGCGCCCGCCGGCGCCTCGGTGACGGACAGGGGCACCGTGGCCCCGCGCGGCGGCGGCGTCCGCTCGTGATCCGCCAGCGCCTCTGCCAGCGCGGGCTCGAGCCCGCCCAGCTCAGGCAGAGTCGTCAGCCAGCTCTCGCCGGCCGCGACCTCGTGGACTGCGCTCGGCGGCGCACCCGGGGAGCCCGCAGCGGTGACCTCCACGCGTCCGTGCGCGACCGCTACCCGGCTCGCGGCGCCCACCACTTCGATGGCGAAGAGCGTTCCCACGACGTCGGTGACCGCGCCCGGCGAAACGATCTGCAGCCGTCGGCCAGCGCCGCCCTCGAGCGACGCGAGCAGGCGACCTTGCTCGAGGTGGACGACCGTCCGTTTCTCGCCGGCCGCGCTCTCGGACCATGCGCGCGCCGGCCCGGTCAGCGTGATCGTGGTGGCATCGCCCAGCGACGCGCGCACCAGCCACCCGGTCGGGACGTCGAGGCGCGAGCTCGATCGTACCAGCGCCTCCGGCACCGGCGACCCCACATGCGAACCGGCCGCCGGCACCGTCGGCGCGACGACGTAGGGTTCGAAGCGGAGCGACGGTTCCCCGCGACCTGCGACCTGCGAGCGGGCCGCACCGCCGAAGCGCGCGACCAGCCCGCCGCCGGCCGCGGCACCCATCAGGACCAGCGCGGCCGCCTGTCCGACCTTGCCGACCTTGCCCAGCGTGCGCCAGTGACGCCGTGCGGGCTCGCGCGCGAGCGCGTCGACCAGGCGCGCCTCGGCGCGCGACCGCGTGATCTCGTCGAACGGCGCCTCGACGCGCCCGAGCCGGCCGCAGAGCCGCTCCAGCTCGTCGCTCTCGGCGGAGCCGGTCTCGGAGTCGGGTCGCCTGATCACGACGTTCCCTCCACCGACGGCGCCCCGCGCGTCGCCGCCAGACGCGCCAGCAGATCGCGGCGCGCGTGCAGCGCCCGCTGCTTGACGGTGTCTTCCGCCGCGCCGATCAGCGCCGCGGCCTCCGCCAGCGAGCAGCCTTCGACGGCGACGAGAATGAACGCGATCCGCTTCTTCGGCGACAGCTCGTCGAGGAGCGCGAGCAGCCGGGCCAGGTCGGCGCGCGCGGCGACCTGCTCCTCCAGCGCCGGGCTCGGATGCTCGACCAGCGCCTCGTCGTCGAGCGGGCTCGCGCCGTCGGCCTGACGGCCGCGACTGCGTAGATGATCGTAGGCCGCGTTGACAGCGATCCGATGAAGGAAGGTCGAGAGCCTCGCCTCGCCGCGATAGCCGGGCAGCGCGCGGTAGAACGCGATGAAGACCTTCTGGACCAGGTCGTCGCGCTCGGCGACCGGGCCGACGAGGCGCGTGATGCGTGTCCGGACGGCGTCTGCGTGACGGCGGAAGAGGCGCGCGAACGCGCCGCCGTCGCCCGCGCGGGCCGCGGCGATCAACGCGGGGTCGTCCGTTTCCGGCTCGCCGTGGGGGATCACGGTCAGCCGCGGGGCCAGGCGTCCACGGATCCTCACTGCCCCAAGCCTGCCTCGAGGACCAGGGCCACGTACGGCGCAAATTGCGGCGACGAATACAGGGGGTCGGGACCACCACCGACCAGCACCGTGCGCCGGGCGAAGTAGTCGAAGCCGCCCACCAGCACGCCACGAAAGCGGCCGGCGATCGGGACGTGGAACCCGAGGAACGGGCCCACCAAGGGTGTGGCCTGCCAGTAGTTCTGCTCGGCCGTGAGCCGATACTGCGCGACGCCGGCGCGGACGCCGACCATCGCGGCGCTGTTCTGGGCCGCGACCACCAGTCGGAATGGGACGGCGTCGTAGTTGACGGTCGTCAGCACGCCCCCGCTGTCCACGTGGCGCACGATCGAGTGGTCCCAGCCGATCTCCAGGCCGGCCCGAAACCAGTTGTGACTCCAGGTGGCGCCGATGGTCCCGCCGATGATCCACGGATCAGGCCCCTGGGCGCCCCTGGAGCCCACGACGGCGGCGTGCACGCTCCACGGTCCGGAGATCTCGGTGGCGCGCGCGCCAGGCGCAGCCGCGACCGTCGCCGCCGCCGGGGCCGCCGCAGGCTCCGCGATCGGATTTACCGGCGCGCCTTCCGTTACCTCCGGCGCGGGCTGCAAGAGATCGAGCACGTGCAGCGCCACCATGCGCACCGTCGAGTAATTCCAGTTTTCGATCGCGACCCGGCGCGAGAGGGCACCGGCGCGAACGACCGCGCCGCCCGCCTCCACCGTGATCTCGATCGGGACCGCAGGCTGCGCGCGTCCCGCCAGCGCGTCTTGGACCGCGGCCCGAAGGTCGGTCGCCAGCTGCGGCGGCACGTCCACGCCCGGGGCCTGGTCGACCGTGATCGGCTCTCGCCCGGGAGCCATACCGACGGACGGCCCCGCCTCCGGCTCGGCCGCCCGGGCGACCGAGATCATGGCCGTCAGGCACCCGATTCCCAGAACCACGCTGCGGATCGACGCGTTCATCATGGCGAGTCGCTTCGATGCCTTGGACGATCGCACAGGCGCCGCGGGAAAAAAATCGACATCGATTTTTCCCCGGTCGGGGCCACCGTCGTCTCATAAGGAAGCGCTGACCCTCAGGAGCCCTCATGATCCCCGCCCGCGCCTCCCTGCTGCTGTCGACGGCCATCGCGTCCCTGGCCGTCGCGGCCTGCGACAACGTGAGGAAGCCCATCCGCGGGTTCGACGAGGTGCCGCCGGGGTCGATCCTCCTGGATAGCGACCCGGGGGGGGCAGTCATGATGTGGCCGATGTTCGACCTGCCTGAAACGGATCAGATGTTCCGGGCCCGGCTCGATGGTCGGGACATTGTCTACCAGACCTCTAACGAGGACGCTTTCTACGACTACCTCCAGTGGCCGATGCAGGGCTGGACCGGGGGTTGGAGCAGCTGGCTCGACGGCATCAAGCCCGGCACCCACGTCGTGGAGATCGTCGACGGCGCCGGTCAGAGCTGGGGCCGGTCGGAGCCGCTCGCCATCGCCGCGGGTGGCACCCCCTCGAACCCCTCGGGCCAGATCCCCGCGCTGGTCTTCGCCCATTTCGACGGCAAGGACACCACCTGGTACATCGATCCCGCAACCCAGGACGCCGACACGACGACGGACGAGATCACGGTGACCAACCTGGTCGACGAAGACGTGGTCGTGGAGCGCTGCCTGATCTCGTCCGGTCATCGCAGCTCCTGCACGTGGGTCTTCACCGTCGCGCCGGGAGCCAGCGTGGGCACCGCCGAAACGCTGGCGGGCGCGGACGTGACGTCCAAGGACGACCACCAGGCGCTCGTCATCCACCTCGCGAGCGATGCCAGTCAGTCGTACCAGCGCGACCTCATCGACGGGGCCGTGAACTTCAACTTCGGCTCCACCTGCCAGAAAGAAACGATTTTCGTCCACGGTACGCGGCAGGTCCGCTACTACAGCGGTGGCACCGAGATCGCCATGTCTTCCTGCTTCGGGTACCAGAGCGGTCCGCGCTGAGCATGCCCCCCGCCCGCCCCTCCCTCGTGTTGCTGGCCGTTGCGATGCTGACCATCGCGGCGTGCGAGACCCAGAAGAAGCCGCTCACGGGGTTCGACAAGCAGCCGCCGGGGTCGATCGTCCTGGACCGCGGGGCACCGGGCACGGGCGCCGTGAGCCTGTGGCCGATGTTCGACCTGCCGCTCGAGCCGCACCAGATCTTTCGGCCCCGACTGAGCGGCCAGGACGCGGTCGTCCTCACCTCCGACGAGGGCTTTTACGATTACGAGAAGCTGTACCTTCAGGGTTGGACCGCGGGCTGGGCCAGCGCGCTCTCGGGGGTGCCGCCCGGCACCTACGTCGTGGAGCTCGTGGACGCGTCCGGCCAGAGCTGGGGCCAGTCGGCTCCGCTGGCCATTTCAGAAAGCGGCAGCGTGTTCACCCCCGGCGTTCAGCTCCCGACCATCGTCTTCGCCCATTTCGACGACAAGGTCGCCTCGTGGACCATCGATCCCGCACTGCGGGACGCCGACCCCGCGACCGACGAGATCACGGTGACCAGCCTGGTCAGCGAGGACGTGGTCGTGGAACGCTGTCTGATCGCGTCCGGCAGCCCGACCTCCTGCACGCCCGTCGGCACCGTCGCGCCCGGATCCGATCTGCGCACCGTCGAGACGGTGGCAGGCTCGTTGAACGACGACCACCAAGCCCTCCGCATCCGCCTCGCCAGCGACGCCAGCCCAGCCTATCTGCGCGAACTCGACGAGGGGAGCGGCAACTTCGGATCGCCGGCCTGCCAGATCGAGCGGATCATCTTCCACGGCAAGCGTTCGGAGTACGGCGCGGTCGCCATGTCCTCCTGCTACGGCTTCCAGAGTGGCCCGCCGTGATGCGGCGCCGGGACGCTGGCAAAGAACGCGGCGGACGCGAGGACCATCGAAACGCCCATTGCGATTCCGATGCCGCGCAATCCCTGAAGTAACCAAGGCGGCTTTCCAGAGGAGCGACCGAGCCGCTCGACGATCTTCGCGTACCCGATGCAAAACGGCACCAGCGCCGGAAAAATGTGGCGAAAATCTTCGTGGAACTCGTTGGGAGCTCGGACGCGGAAAGCCACGAGGAACGCAAACATGATCAGGGTCCCGCCGATGTAGACCCGATACGGGCGCAAGACCCCGCCGCGCAAGAAGGGCAACGCGATCAAACAGCTCGCCACCATCGCCAGGAGCAGCACACTCATCGCCACCGCCAAGGTCTGGCGACGCCCGCCTGCGAGCTCGTCGCCCACGGGCGTGACCCCGAACAAGCTCGACTTGGCCAGCCGGTTCAGAAAGTAGTCGTGTCCCGGATCGTCGGGAAGCGTATCCATGCGCAGCACGAACCGCCGCAGATCGAAACGGACGAAACGACTCGGTCGATCGACGACGGCGGGCACGTATCTGCCGTCGCATGCGGACCCCAGCACCTTTTGACAGAAGGTGGTCGGGCGGTGGGACGCGCGGACCGCGATTGCCCCCAGGGCTACGCTGCCCAGAACGACGACGGCGACCGCGCACCGCTTGAGGCTCTCGCCGCGCAGCCCGGGGGGAATGGCGCGCAGGGCTGCCAACAACACGAGCGTCGTCGCCAGGGCGTACCCGGATGACTTGGTGAGCAGGGCCAGCGCACAAAAGAGCAATGCAAGGTGAAAGTCGCGGCGCTTGCCGTCCCCATCCCATTTCGCGATGAAGTACAGCGCACCGAGCATCAGAACCGAGGCGAGCGCGTCGTTGTGCACCCGTACCGCGTTGATGACGCTGCTGGGCCAGAACACGACCAGCGCGGTCGCCAGTCGCAGCGTGGCGGGTTGCGATGTGCAGCGTCTGAAGATCGACAGCGCGAAGACGACGAAGCCGAAAAACAGCAAGAGCGAGAGCCACTGCAACCCGCGCTCGTACGGTATCCATCCTCCGGTGACGACCTTCGACCAGAGCGCGGCGAGCGCGTAGTAGAGCGGTGGGTGCCCGCAGGGTCCACAGGCGAACACGTCGGGTAAGCGATGATCCTGGGCAATCGTACGGATGTACTCGATGTGCGACGGCCCATCGTAATTCCGCTCGGAGATGGACGTGTAGCTCAGGTAGTCCACGTGGAGCACCGTCCCGAGGAGCACGAGCGCGACGATGACCCAATCGAACCGAAGGCGCCGGAGCGCCCACAGCTCGAAAAGGACGGTGCCCAGGAGAACGATCCAGAGGTCCGTCGTGAGGCCGGGAGCGTCCAAGATGTCCTGCCATCAATCGGCGAGATCGCCGTCCGGGTGAACCTGCGGGCGGCGCGCGATGAGGTACAGCGCCGCGGTCAGCGCGTAGCCCGCGGCGCCCATCAGGATCACGGCCGAGAAGCCCAGGTTGGTAATGGCGGTCATGGCCCACGACGCGCCCCACACCGACGACAGCGTGGCGATGGCGTAGGTCGCGGGCACGGCCGCGCGCCGCCCGGCCTCCACCACGCGCTCGACGCCGAGCGGGTAGAAAATTCCGAGGAACGTCCCGGCGGGGACCACGGACAGCGCGACGCAGAGGACCTTGAGCGGCAACGGCAGCGAGAGCAGGCGCGCGTTGCACAGATGCGTGGCGAGGACGCCCCATGCGATGGCCGCCACCGCGGCCGGCGCGAGCGTCATCGGGCCGCGGAATATGCGCAGGCGATCCTGCAGGTAAGCGCCGAGGCCGTTCGACGCCAGGAACAGCGCCAGGATCACGGCCACGGTGTAGAGCGGGCGGCCGAGGAACAGCTCGGTCTTGCCGATCAGGCCGATCTCCACGCACATGTACGAGAGGCCGGCCACGAAGAAGTACAGCGTCCACGGCCAGGGCACGCGCCGCGCGCGCCCGCGCCGCAGGCCCGAGCCCAGATTGACGACGGCGATGACCGCGACCGAGACGATACCGAAGAGCAGGACGGTGAAGATCTTGATCCAGCTCGCGGCGTAGAGCTGGTCGTGAAAGCGCGCCGGCGCGGGCAGGAGCTCGAAGTCGCGCCAGCTCACCTCGTGCACGAACGGGCGATCGTCCGTGACGAGCGGTCCGCGCGTACGCCCCAGAACGGCGTCCACGAAGCGCGGCTCGCCCACGCCCGAGGGTGCGTAGAGCACCCTCCGCGGGTGCGGCCAGGACACCACCTTTCGCTCGATGGCGGTGATCTCGTCCGGTGTGAGCCCGCTTGGCTTGACCACCATGCTGTCCTGTCCCCGGGTCTCGGGGGAGCCGAACGCGAACACCGCGTTTCCGAAGTCGCCGAGGCCGCGCGCGGCGAAGAGCAGCCGCAGGCTCTCGGCCTTGTGGATCACGGGCTGGTTCACGAACACGATCATCGAATCCGGGCCCGGAGCCAGGTGATCGAGGACCGACGCCATGGCCTCGTAGGTGTCGAGGTACTTCCGCGTGTGGCCGGTGCGCGCGTCGTTGGTCGAGCCGTTCGTTGCGACAAGCACGAGGTCGTAGCGCCCGCGGTCGTTGTCGAGGAAGTCGCGCCCCTCGCGCGCGACCAGGTGCACGTTGGGCCGCCCGTGGAAGGCGCGCAGGTTCATGCCCGCCAGCAACGGATCCTTGTGCAGGTCGACGACGGCGGGGTTCAGCTCCACGCCGGTAATGTCCGCTTTACCCTGCGCCAACGCGTCGAGCTCGACCATGTCGCGTCCCACGCCGGCGAAGAGCACGAGGATGCGCTTCGGCTCGTGCCCCATCACGAACGGCAGCGCGTGGTGCAGGCTCGCGGGCAGGATGTCCGCCGGCGTCGCCGCCGGATCCCAGGGTGCGACCTTCACGTTGCTGATCCCGTCGTCCTGCACGATGCCCCACGCCTCCGCGTTCGCGTTCACGTCGGCGTTCCCGGTGTCGGCGCGTACGAGGCTCGTGCGCGCGAGGTCGTTCCACCGCACGCGCACCTCCGCCGCACCCCTGTCGATGCCGGCGTGAGCGCTCAGCACGTAGCGTGCGAGTCGCGCGACGTCCGGGTGCTCCTCGAGAACGCTCCCGCGCGACGCCAGCAACGCGACAACACAGAAACCTGCGGCGCCGGCGCCGACCGCGAGGCGCCGGCGCGCGAGCGGCGTGACGGCGAGGAGCGCGAGCGCGCCGAAGAGCACCGTCATGATGGCCGCCGGCAGCCCCGCCCACGTCAGCACGAGGGGCGCGAGGAGGCAGCCCGACGCCGCGCCCGCGAGATCGAAGAAGTACAGCCGCCCGATGCTCTGCGCGCCCTCCTCGAAGTACAGGGCGAGGAGCGCGCCGAACATCGCGTACGACGGCAGGAAGATGCCCGAATAGGCCAGCAGGCGCGCCGCGTCCGCGTACGGGTTCTCGAGCGAGACGTGGATGACCGGGAAGAACGCGTTCGCGACCGCGAAGGAGCCCACGAACGCGACGGCGAGCACCGGCAGCACGAGCGCCTGCAGGATCGCGATCAGGCGGCGCGCGTCACCTCTTCTCTCGCGGTGCACGAGCAGCGAGCCGAGCGCCAGTCCAAAGAGCGACACCGGGATGGCGAGGAAGTTCGAGATGCTGCCGAGGAAGAACGCCAGCATGCGCGTGTGCAGCAACTCCACCATCAGGCACAGGAGCCCGACGAGGAAGATGCCGAGCTCGCCGTTTCGTCTCGGGCGCGCCGACACGCGACGCAGTCTAGTACTTCAGCGTCGGGAAGAACGCGGCGATGTTCGATTGAATCGCCGTCACTTCGCTGGCGGTCATCACGTTGTTCGTGAACAGAGCTTCACGCATGCGAACCGGATCGGGCTGGCTCAGATCGCCCCCGCCGCCCAGATGGATGGCGGTCCCCGCGTTGATCTTTGCCTTGGGAGGCGACTTCATCAGCACCTGTTTGCCGTTCAGGTAAGTGATCACCGCGTTCGGGGTCGGATCGAACTGGGTCACCACCACTGCGTTCTCGAGGGGCGAGGTCCCGTAGTCGTACAGATCGTTGTTCTCCTCTTCCTCCGCCCCCACGCAGTATTTGTTGGACGCGCCGCAGTTGACGGCGATGCAGCAGCCGTTCGCATCTTTCCACCCGTACGCCAGGGCGACCATGAAGTCCGTACCGAAGACGTCCTCCGCGTTGTACTTGTGGGTGAGGCCGATGACGCCGCAGCAGTAGACCTGATTCGCGATCGGCTTGCCGTGGTACATGATGCCCATCGCCTTCGACCCGCCGTTGATCCCGGTGGCGAAGGCGTCGCCCGAGAGCGAGTATTCCTGCGGCGAGTCCGTGGTGACCATGGGCAAGCCCGTCGACGACTCGATGGTGAATTTCCCGGCGCACGTGAAGCCGCCGGCGCTGCAGTCCGGGTTCCACGGCGTCTTGAACACGCCCGGCACCAGATCGTTGGGCCCCTTGTGGATCTGGGCGTAGATCTTCGAAACGACGCAGTTCGCGGTGTTGCCGCTGCAGAACGCGCTCCACGTCGACATGTCTGCCTTGTGGTCGGCGGTCTGGCCGATATCGAGCAGCTTCGTCTTGTCCTTGGCCAGCCCGATCTGAAACAGCGGCCCCGTGTACTTCAACGTCATCGCCCGCACCATCCCGAACGCCTCCGCGCAACCGCTCGCCAGCACGTCGCACGGACCTTGGTACGCGACCCCCGTCCCGCCTGCGCCTCCGCGACCTGTCGTGCCGGCGATTCCGACGGTCCCCGCCGAACCGGTCGTGCCGGCCAAACCCGAGGTGCCCCCGCGGGACGAAGTCGTGCCGCCCATGCCGCCCGAACCGGCGTTTCCGCCCGCGACACCGCCGCTGGCGCCCGCGCCGCCCGTGGACACCGTGCCACCCGCGCCCGTGGTGTCACCCGCCGCGCCCGTGGTGCCGCCCGGGCCGGTGCTGCCGCCGGTGTCTCCGCTGCCGCTGGCGCCGGCGCCGGAGCCATCGCCACCGTTGCCACTCGGATCAGTCTCGCCGCCCGAGCCGCCCGTGGAGGTCGTGCCCGCGACGCCTCCTGTCGGCGACCCTCCGCCCGGCGCGGGAGTGCAACCCGCGAGGACGCAGAGAGCGGCTACGGTCGAGAAAGCGGCGATGCCGAGAGACCGAGGGGGGCGGGCCATACCCTTCTATCCCCAGGGGCCGGAAGGTGGATCCCTCGCCGACCTCGCGTTACTTCGATCGCGTGCGGTCGAAGAAGGTGAAGATGTCGGGCAACACCAGCTTCACCATCCCGCCGTGGTCGGCGTTCACCTCCTCGTATTCCGACATGAAGCCGTTTCGCGTCAGCCAGTCCCTCAGAACCCGACTTCCGTCCAGCGACGGCGCCTGGGTCCCTTCGGTGACGAACAGGTAGATCGGACGGACGCTGTCCCACGGATAGCCCGTCTCCTGTACGAACGGCCCCGACATGGGCGCCAGCCCTTTCCAGTAGCTCGCGTACTTGCCGCCGATGTACCAGGTGCCGCCACTCCCCATGGAGTGCCCGGTCAGGAACATCGCCGCGCGATCGACCGGATACTCGGCGAGGACCAACTCGAGAACGTTGATGACGTCTTTCTCGCTCAGCTCGTTGGTCCGCTCGCTGTCGGGTGTGATCGCCGCGATCAGCTTGGCGGCTTCGTCCGGCTTGCCGAACGGGGAAGACAGCCGCAAGAAATTTCCGTAAGCGCCCGCGTCGCCGAGCGGCGCGACGAGGAGGTAGCCGTGCTGCTGGGCGAGGTTCACCATCTGCTTGCTGTTCGCGTCGACATAGGTGTTCTCGTCGGCGCCGGAGCCGTGCAGGAACATCACCAGCGGTAACTTCGCCTGACCGTCCCAGTTGGTCGGGACGTAGAGCCGGTAGGGCTCGTCCTTGTTTGCCTCGGCGAAGCGATAGCTTCGATGCTGGTCTCCCTTGGCGCGCCATTGCGCGCCGCCCGGAATTGCGACGGTGCTCGCCAGCTGGCGCGCGGCGGTCATCACCGCTTGTGGATCCAGCAGGGTGCCGAAAGAGATCGAACGTTGCCCCGCGCCCGACTGGCCGCCGCCTCCGGACGTACCGCCCCGACCTCCACCGCCGCCCGCGCCGCCGGCGCCTGCGCCACCGGCGCTCGCACCACCGCGCCCGCCGCTTCCCGCTGTGCCGGCTGCACCGCCCGCTCCAGCTCCCGCCTGCCCGCCCGTCCCGGCCCGCCCGCCGTCACCTCCTCGACCGGCGACGCCCGACGTCCCGCCCGCTGGTCCGCCGGTGCCACCGCTGGCGCCGCTGCCGCCGCTCGCGCTGCCGCCAGATGATCCGGCGCTGCCGCCGCTGCCGGCGCTGCCGCCGCTCCCAGCGCTGCCGCCCGTCGCAGCCGTGCCGCCTCCTCCGCTCGCCCCGCCGGCTGCGCCACCGCCTGTACCTGCTGCCTGGCCGGTCGAGCCGCCCGATGCTGCGCCGCCCGTGGTGCCGCCGTTCCCGCCACCGCCTGCGCCGCCGCAGGCGCCCATGGCGAGGCTCAACATCGCGACCATCACCGTCGTCTTCGAGGATCGTGTCGACATGACTGTGCGTCGGCAGTGATCGGCCCCCCCGACACTGGTTCAAAAAAATGCCGTCTACGGCGTTCCGACGAAGGTCGTCACGCTCTGCGCGTTCAGCGACACGGTCACCCGCGACTGCGAGACGCTCACGGCGGTCCCCGCGCCCAGGTTCTTGCTTGCCGAGGTCTCGTAGGGCGTGAGCGAGCACGGCGCGTTGTCGGAGATGTAGAACGACACGCTCTTCGCGGACGTGCTGCTGTTGATCGCGACGATCGAAAGCGCGTTGTTCGCTGGATTGATGTACGCGCTCACGAGCACGCCTGAAGGCGCCGTTCCCGATGTGGCCACGCGCCTCCAACCGGGGCGCACGAAGCGCGAGAAGTTGCCCATGGCCCAGAGGCGCTTCGTCCACACCTTCGTGCCCGTGTCGTACAGGCAGCCGCTGTTGTTACTGCAGTACATCCACCAGTAGTGCCACGCGTTCAGGTTGGCCTTCGTGAGGTCGTTGTGGATCGTCGAGACGGTCAAAAGCGCGCTCGCGATACCGTCGCCGGGCGAGTCGCCGCTCGCGATTCCGGTGTCGACCTCCGTCTCCCAGTATTCCTTGTTCGCGGCGGCGATGGATGGCTGCGAAGGCAGCGTGCCGCAGCCGTATTCGTGGCTCGCGAGGATGTCCACGGCGCTCCACGCGGCGGCGTCGTTTTGCAGCGCCGAGAAGTAGCTGGTGAACCCGCAGGCGTTCATCGTCTCGGGTCCCATGACCTTCACGCCCAGCGGTTTCATCGCGGGGCCGAGGTACGTCCCGATCCAGGTGGCCAGCTGCGTGGCCGAGTACGAGGTCGTCTGGTTGATGCCGCAGCTGTCCGGCTCGTTCTCGCCGGACACGGCGTAGATCGGCACGCCCTGGGTCTTTGCGTTCTGCACCCACGTGACGAGCCTGTTCGCCCAGTTCTGGGGATTCGTGAGCACGGGAACGCTCGACTTGCAGCCGTTGGCCGTCTGGGTCGTGGTGTCGCTGCCGCCTGGAGATCCGTTGTTCCCCGTCCCCCACGGCGTCATCCAGACCGTCACACCAGCTTTGGCGGCCGCCTGAGCGATGGCGAGTCCATCGCCGTAACGGATGCGGAGCAGCGTCAACCCGGCCCCGGTCGTCGTGGACCAGAGGTAATCAGGATCCGACGCGTTCGCGTAGCTCCCCGCCCAGGCGGATGACACGCCGAAGCCGGTGATCTTCTGCTGCAGGCTCGATTCGTTGATCGTGATGTCCGCGGACTGCGCTGTTCCGCCACCACATCTCCCGCTGCCGGTCCCGGCCGCGCCCGCCGTTCCGCCGCCGCTGCCGGCCATAGCGCCGCCGCTGCCGCCGCCGCTCCCGGCGTTCCCGCCGCCCCGGCCGCCGCCGCCACTCCCGGCGTTCCCGCCGCCCCGACCGCCGCCGCCGCTCCCGGCGGTCGCCGTCGCGCCGCCCGAGCCGGAGGTCCCGGCGCCGCCCGTCGTTCCACCGGAGCCGACCGCGCCTCCCGTGCCGGAGCCCCCGGCGCCGCCATCCGCTCCGCCCTTCCCCGTCGTCGCACCACCGCTCGATCCACCGTTGCCACCGTTGCCACCGTTGCCACCGTTGCCGCCGCCGCTCGATCCCGCGCTGCCGCTGCTGCCGCCGGTGCCACCGCCGGCGTTCCCGCCGGTGCCACTCTCTCCGGTTTCGCTGGTGGCGCAAGCCGCCAGGAGCAGAGACATCAAGACCAGGTCGGCGATGGCGCCGAACGGACCAATCGCGCCCAGGCGTCGCATGGTGCCCTTTCGTGAGGCGTGTCGTTCCCGACCCCGACCCCCCCTTTCTCAATTGGCGCGGTCGGTCCGCCTTTGTTGCGAAAACGATCGCTGGATCGCGTAGGTCAGAGGATCACATCGGGCCCGGCGGCGTAGCTGGCTTGAACCTGGGCGGCCGTCAGCGCGACCGAGTAGATCCGAAATTCGAGGAAGGTGCCCGTGAACCCATCGTCCGCCGGAAACTGCGAGCGTCCGAGCCAGTCGTTGATGTCGTACACGTAACTCAAGGGATCGTCCTGCATGAGCGTGGTCGTGCCGACGACTGCGCCGTTGACGAACAGCGACATCCGGTGGCCGCGGGAATCGATCACCACACCGACGTGGGTGTCGACGTCGATCGGCAGAGGGCTCGTGTTCACGACGGTCTCCAGCGACACGGACTGCGGGTCGTGGGGAATCTGAAACGCAACCCGCGTCGAAAGATCCTCGGTCGCGGTCCGGCGGGCAGTTTCCGGCGTCAGGAAGAGGTAGCTGCGCGCGTCCCCGCCGGAGGCCTGTTCGCCCTCGATGCCGCTCGTCCCTTCGCCGAAATCAAAGATGCGTTGCCACGCTGTCCGTGTTCCATCGTGGGCGGCGGAGCCGGCCCAGTTCACCCACGCTTCAAAAGTCGCGTCGTGCAGCTCTCGCAGCAGACCGTGTGGCAGGACGACGTACTGGGCCTCCCCGCCCATCGCACCGACGAGCGTGAGGGACCCCTGTCCCGTGAGCGCCGCGTTCACGACGGACCCGTGGGCGGCGCCGATCGAATCGAGCACGGTGGCTCCGACGCCGTCGAAGCTGTATCGGTGGACGAGGCCCGAGCATTCGACCGCACCCGGCGAGCACGAATCGATCCCGACGAGCACATTCGGCGAGCACGCCGCCAGCAGCACGATGCAAGCGGTTGGTGCGCCGGCTGCTCGCATTCGCATCGAAGGGCAAGCTAGCATGGGCTCAAAACGTCGCGCGCAGGCCGAGGTGCGTGAACAGCGATGGGCTGTCGAACACGGCGGCGTCGGCGCCGGCGATGCGCACTTTCGACGCCGGCCACTCGAGCATCGCGTCTGCCTCGGCGACGGCGGCGACCCGCGCGCCGAGGGCCACGGCCATCCCGAGACTCGCCATCGCGACAGCGGAGAACGCGCTCGAATCGCGGGCCAGCTGCGGCGGCGACGTGCCATGCACCGCCAGCCGCTGCCCGCCGGCCGCGATGCCGAAGGTGGGCTGCACGGTTCGATCGGTTCTGAATGAGCGAACGAGACCGAGCGTCGCGACGGCGCGCGCAATGTGCACGCTGCCCGCGCCGGAGGAAACGTCGGCGCCCGGACCGAAACCGCTCGCCGTCAAACGCACGCCGACACGGTCGGGCCGGCCCCACGACGCCGCGAGCTGGGGCGCCCAGAACGCGGGCGCGTCGCCGAAATCCGTCATCCGGCCGATACCCAGCGCCACCGCGACCTCCGGGCCAGACGGCGGCGCGGGCGTGAAGGTTTCAGGCGGGCTCGGGACGGGCGGCGACGGCCACAGACCGGCCAGGCTGGCGCGTATCAGCTCGACGCTCTCGACCGCCAGGCGCGTCGCGGACCGATCGACATTCCCGCCCTCGACCAGCATCCGCCGGATGGTCGTCGTTCCGGTCACGCGACTCGAGACCCAGATCGTCACGCGGTTCGACCCGAGGTCCCGGTCGCGCACGATCGCGAAGGTCGCGGTCGCCGACTGCTCGTCGCCCGCGGTCTGCACTTGCGAGAGGACGTCGGTGTCGGGATCGATCGGCAACGTGATGGTCCGGAACGGCGCCGCGGCCAGCTCGCCCGTGATCCGCGCGAGCGCGTTGCGTGTGACGTCGTCATCGGTCGGCGACACCAGGACGACGACCAGCCCTCGCCACGAAGGCGTCGCCTCGGCCTTCGGGACGGCGGCCGGCGAATTTGCGAGCGCGAGCGCGATCAGAAGCGCGATGCCCGTCATCGGTCGCGGCGGATGATACCGTTTCGGGGCGGGATCGCCGCAAAGGTTAGGTCGCCCGCTCGATCCGCAAGTTTTGACAAGATCCTCGCGGAAAACCCAACAGTAGGTCCATGGACCTTCGAAGGTTTCCGCCCGCTTTCATCGCCTCCGCACTGGGGCTCCTGCTCGCGATCAGCGCCTCGCCCGCGGCCGCGGCGAACTACACCATCACCGTGGACGCCTCGAAGCAGACGGCGGGAAATCCGCGCTTCTGGAGCGCCGCCGTCGGAACGGGCGTCGGCATCATCTCGCTGCGCGCGGACTGGCAGACCCACGCGAAGATCGCCAACCGCGAGCTCGGCATGCTGCGCGTGCGCGGCCACGGCGCCCTGAGCGACGACAAGGATTCGATGGCGATCCTCAAATGGTCCGGCTCCGGCACGCCCACCTACAACTGGACGAACTTCGACAAGTACCTGGACGCCATCGCCGCGGCGAACATGCGCCCGCTGATGGAGCTGGACTTCATGCCCAAGGATCTGGCGAAGAACGGCGACAGCCGTGACGCGCCCAAGGACCTCAACGTCTGGAAGCAGTTCATGCAGGCGCTGGTGCAGCACTGCGTGGCCAAGTACGGCGCGGACGACGTCGGCAAGTGGTACTGGGAGGTCTGGAACGAGCCGGACTACGCCGGGTTCTGGAACGGCAGCGACAAGAACGAGTCGTTGAGCCAGAAGATGACGGAGTACTACGCGCTCTACGACGCGACCGTCGACGGCGCCACCGCCGTGCTGCCCAACATCCTGATCGGCGGTCCGTCGACGACGGAGCCGAGCAAGATCGCCGCGTTCCTGCAGCACTGCAAGACCGCGAACAAGCGCGTGAACTTTGCTTCGGCCCACCACTATCCCGGCGCCTGTGGAACGTCACCGGCGAACGCCACCTCGCTGCTCAACGACAACAACACGCGGGTCAGCCAGATCACCAGCGGCGGTTACAGCACATCCGAGGTGCTGTCGTTCAACACCGAATGGAACTCCTCGTACTGCGGTCAGGGCGGCAAGGCGGGCGACGCCAACGAGAGCATGGACAGCCACGCGAACGCGCCGTTCATTCTCAAAGCCGTCAAGCTGCTCTCCGACAAGAACCAGGGCGAGACCCCGCCCGCCACCGTGTTCTCGTACTGGGTGCTGACGGATGTCTTCGGCGAATCCGGCAGCGACACCGGCATGTACATCCAGCAGCAGGGCGGCAACGTGCCGTTCGGCGCGGTGTTCGGTCTCATCACCTTCCAGGGCATGCGCAAGGCGGCGTTCAACGGCTTCAAGTTGCTCAACTACCTCGGCCCGCAGCGTTTGATGTCCGGCGGCGGTACGGGCGGTGACGGCGTCGACGCGATGGCCACCCGGTCCGCGGCCGGGGACGAGATCCAGATCATCGTTTACAACTACTACAGCACGGTCAAGACGACGGGCTCCGACACCGTGACCGTGAACGTGAGCAACCTGCCCGCTGCGCTCGCGGGGAAGGAAGCGTTCGTGACGCAATTCCTC